>Ga0172369_10000490_pt1 | contig 58711 bp, 45 predicted proteins | sample LakKiv25m_FD_114539 | JGI IMG/M metagenome (GOLD analysis project Ga0172369, IMG submission 114539) | Freshwater microbial communities from Kabuno Bay, South-Kivu, Congo - kab_022012_11.25m | ecosystem: Environmental > Aquatic > Freshwater > Lake | place: Democratic Republic of the Congo...
AGACCGACCTGTCTTACGACGGTCTGAACCCAGCTCGCGTGCCGCTTTAATGGGCGAACAGCCCAACCCTTGGGAGCTTCTCCACCCCCAGGATGCGACGAGCCGACATCGAGGTGCCGAACCTGGTCGTCGCTGTGGACGCTTGGACCAGACTAGCCTGTTATCCCCGGAGTAGCTTTTATCCGATGAGCTTCCACCATCCCATATTGAAATGGTCGGATCACTAAGTTCCGCTTTCGCGACTGCTCGACTGGTGAGTCTTGCAGTAAAGCTGGCTTTTGCCTTTGCACTATCTCCCGGGTTTCCATTCCGGGATAGCCAACCTTTGTAAACGCCTCCGTTACCTTTTAGGAGGCATCCGCCCCAGACAAACTACCCACCAGACACTGTCCCCTGCCATCGCAGGGTGAGAATTAAAAACACACAAGGGTGGTATCTCACTGGCGCCCGAAGGCTCCCACCTATTCTGAACATGTATGCCCCTAATTCAATATCAAGCTATAGTAAAGCTTCACGGGGTCTTTTCGTCCAACTACGATTAGTGAGCATCTTTACTCACATTGCAATTTCGCCGAGTACTTCGTTGAGACAGTGCTCAATTGGTTAAGCCATTCGTGCAGGTCGGAACTTACCCGACAAGGAATTTCGCTACCTTAGGACGATTATAGTTATCGCCGGCGTTCATCCGCGCTTGGATTCAAAGCTTCGCCTTGCGGCTAACCTCTCCTCTTGACGTTCGGACACTGGCCAGGCATCACCCCCTATACATCCTCTTACGAGTTAGCAGGGAGCTGTGTTTTTGGTAAACAGTCCATTGAGCTCTTTAGCTGCGGCCCCATTGCTGGGGCAGGCCTTATTGCGAACTTACGGCCGCTGTTTTGCCGAGTTCCTTAACGAAGTTTCTCTCGTACACCTTAGGCTTCTCGCCTCATCTACCTGTGTCGGTTTTAGTACGGTTACTGTTGCCTTAGCCCTAGAGGTTTTTCTAGTCAGTTCCTCCATCTAAATTGACTCGGCCTTGCGACGTCGTCTCTTCACGATCTCTTGAAATGTCGTTCCGGATTTGCCTAGAACTATTCTTGAGACTATGAGCGTCCATATCATAGAACGTTTAAACTTCGAAACTGCGTCCCCCCATCGGAAAACAACAGTAGTGCTGGAATATTAACCAGCTCATCCATCGACGGCACTAGCACTACACTAGTTTGGCCTTAGGACCGACTAACCCTGGGTCGATTTTCGTTGCCCAGGAAACCTTAGATTTTCGGTGGGCGGGGTTTTTACCCGCCTTCTTGCTACTCATGCCAACATTCTCACTTCTATCCGCTCCACCAAGCCTCGCGACTTGACTTCAACGCTGAATAGAATGCTCCTCTACCGCTAATAGATAAATCTATTAACCCGCATCTTCGGTAATATACTTAGCCCCGATACATTTTCGGCGCGAAACAACTTGATTAGTGAGCTATTACGCTATCTTTAAAGGATGGCTGCTTCTAAGCCAACCTCCTAATTGTCGTGGTCACAACACCACCTTTTACACTTAGTATATATTTAGGGACCTTAAATTGCGATCTGGGCTGTTTCCCTTTTGACTACGAAGCTTAGCCCCCGCAGTCTGACTCCTGGACTGTATTGATAGGTATTCGGAGTTTGGTTAGAGACGGTACCTTGCGGCCCGCCCCCATTCAGTGCTCTACCCCCTATCATAAACATCCAAGGCTAGCCCAAAAGCTATTTCGAGGAGAACCAGCTATCGCCGAGTTCGATTGGAATTTCACCGCTAACCACAACTCATCCCAGAGTGTTGCACGGCTCACGGGTTCGGACCTCCCTCTAGCTTTCGCTAGAGCTCATCCTGGCCATGGTTAGATCACCCGGCTTCGGGTCTTGTCAATGCGACAGATCAATTATTATATAGATGCAAAAAGGATTCGCACCTATATAATAACTGACACGGGCTATTAACCCTCGCTTTCACTCCACATGCTCTCCGAACGGAGATTATGTAAGCCACATTGAACAAACTCGTTGGCTCATTCTTCAATAGGCACGCCGTCACCCACTTGCGTAGGCTCCGACTCCTTGTAGGTATATGGTTTCAGGTACTATTTCACCTCCCTCACCGGGATGCTTTTCACCTTTCCCTCATGGTACTAGTTCACTATCGATCATAAGAAGTATTTAGTCTTAGGTCATGGTCGACCTGGCTTCAGACGGGATTTCACGAGGCCCGCCCTACTTAAGAATCGTAATTACCGAGCAAAGATTTTTTTCACCTACGGGGCTATCACCCGCTCTGGCTGAACTTTCCAGTTCGATTCGATTAAAAATCAATGTTTATGACTCGGCCCTGTCTATCTAGGAAACAGGCACTACAATCTTACAACCCTCTTCAAACATGTGGCCCCAGAGCCTTCTGTATAACCATTTCACAATAAAGCGAAAGAAATTATACGCAGTTCAAAAAGTTTAGACTTCTCCCTTTTCGCTCGCCACTACTAAGGGAATAACTATTGTTCTCTTTTCCTCCGGCTACTAAGATGTTTCAGTTCACCGGGTCTTCCAGCTGACTTACGCCAGCTCGTCCCATCTTCAATAGGACAGGTTTCCCCATTCGGAGATCTTCGGTTCAAAGGTTGCTTGCCACCTCCCCGAAGCTTATCGCAGGCTGCTACGTCCTTCATCGTCTTCTTATGTCAAGGCATTCACCATACACCCTTATCGAGATTTTCCCACATTTTTGACTTTAAAAATGTGTTCCTCAGTTTTATCGTTTCAATTACAGCAGAAACGAATAAAACAAAAATAATATTTTTGGTTTCTATATAGAATCATTTGGTTGTCAATAATGATTCTACAGTATTCAATTATTAAGGTTCACGATCTACATATCAATTTTTCCAGACACCAAAAATTGATGGCTGGAATCCTGACATCTAGTTGTGATTAAGAAATTTTTAGAAGGGACAAAAAAACCGCTTTAAAGCGGTTCAAACACACTTTAAATAGAGAGGTGTTCTTAGCCGCTGAGTTTTTGTGAATCTAAAAATTTTTTATACATATTTAAGTAGAGAAAGTGTTCAATAAACTGATTACAATTATATACTAAATAAAATCTTTGTCAAGAGTCTAAAGAAGCCAGAAAACCAAGGAAAAACGAGGAAATTGGCCCAGTTCCGGAAAGCTCCAAATCGGAGAACGTTATTTTTAAAACAAATCGCTCCATCCGGTTCTAATTAGCCCCAACCAAAGCCGTTCTTGACAAGCTTTGTTTTTTAGAATAATATCAAACCATCAAACGAAAAAATAGTAAACGATGAAGCTAATTCTAGTGACTCTATTTTCCATTTCGTTTGTAGCTAACTCGCTTGATCAGGTTAACTCAGGTCTTAGTTCCTTACAGAAAAACACCACGCAGAAAAACATCACCGTTAAAGCTAATGCTCTCTGCTATTTCGCGGCCCACAGATGCTTAACACCGCACCTGGAGCTCTTTGCTCTAATGCCCGAAACTAAGAAAATCGAGAGTTTATTAGAATCTTTAACTGCCTGCCAAAACAGTAGAATGTTCGGCAGTTCACAGGAACCACAACCTGAGCCGGCCCTTCGGCCACCTTAAGTCAGCCGTTTAGCTACAAGCTCAACTTCAAAAAAAGCCTCATAACCAAATGGGGCTTTTTATTTTTGGGGAAATAAAAAAGAACTTCGGTTTGGGGAAGTTCTTATTTCTCAGTTGCTTAGGACTGACCCTGGAGGCCCTGCTTCCTCTTGGCATCCCCATTTTAATATCAACGGGAGACAAATTACTCGATAGTCATCGAGGCGATTTAATGTCATAAATCGAATAGGGGGCAAATTTACAGGCGAAAGAGCCTAGGAAAAGTGATAGCTTTTATGATTTAATTTTTTGGTTAAGAACTGGGATTAATATATTGATAAAACTATGATATCATATAATTGGATAATTGTCAATATGTAAATAATTACAACAAAAAAGCCCCATATAAGGGCCTTTCTATATCTCTGGGTGAGTGGCAGGAACTGGGAACGAAAAATCTGGCCTTGTTATTAATGAAAAAGATCGTTCATTGTTTTATCAATTCCTTCAGTTCTTATCTTATAGGTCCCGGCCACACATTGAAGCGGAGTTAGAGTATCAATACCTCTTTCAATAAAACCACCAAACAATACATATAATCCTTGCTCACTTTTTATACGAGCTTGATTCGAAATTTCTTTTTTGAGAATACCACAGGGACTTATTGTCCCGTATACGATAAAGACAACAACAAAAAAAAGGACAATAATGGCTAAAACGATACTGAGTAGTTTCATATAAAAATAATTAAATAATTCTTGCGTTTTTTAATCGCGTGAGAATTATAATATTTAAAAATATAGGTATATTTTAATATTATACCATATATTTACATAAACTTTGATTGATAACAAAAAACGGACATCTCTGCCTGTTAATGTTTCATGAGCGGGTAACGGGAATCGAACCCGCCTCTCCAGCTTGGGAAGCTAACATAATAACCACTATACGATACCCGCAAGCTATAGCTACTGTCGGCTCTTAGGTGTCACCCAGAAGCCCATATACTTACCGGTCATGAGCCGCCATTGGGCGTCCAGACAAGGCAAGGCTCCGAAGAAAATGATGGTTACCGGGACAGTCACCCATTCCAAGACAACCAGCACATTTTTGAAGAAGCTAAAATTCTTGGGGCGCTTTGGCAAGAGAATCGTAGAAATAGTCGCCGACAAAACCATACCAATCATTGCCAAGTTCATCAGCCAAGTACTGACTTGCGGCAAGTTGCCGGACAGCACGGTGGAGTTAAAGCGATCGCCGCCTAGAAGCATCGGCATCCAACCGACCACGGCAATAATCAAAGCATTGGTAGCCCAGGAATGAAAACCATAGACCTGGACCAGAATGTGGCGAATCATCACTTTGTGGTCCACTTCCTTCCACTTCTTGGCGGTATTGAAAATTAGATAAGGCACGTTCTCACTGCCCCAAGCCCAGCGTCTTTGCTGTTTATACAAACTCTTGGCGGTATTCATGAAGCTGGCATCCATCGTGGTATCCATGGAAACCGGGAAATACAAAGGCTCCACGCGGTAATTACCGTTGTAGAACAAGAGGCAGTTCCAAAAGATTCTGGAATCTTCCGAGACCATATTAGTCGACCAAAAACCGATGTCGGTCAAAGCCTTCCAAGTCATCGAATGAGAAGAATAGGTGGAGAGTTTTTCCGGACGGATTTGTTGCATCATCTGCCAGAAAGTGTTGGAAGACGAAGCGACGCGCGCAAAGAAAGGCGCCTGCCAAACATTATTATGATAGATGGGAATCGGTTGATAGCTGGCGTGATAGGGGTCGGGGACGGTCAAAAAAGAATGGGTTAATTTGAAAAAATAGCCCGGATAGACGACGGTATCAATATCAAAAACACTGACTAAAATCTTGTTGTAGTCCAAGCCCTCTTTGTCAATAATTTCTTCTCTGACCTTCTTGGCAGCCCAAGCTTGGTTGGCCCCCTTGCCTTTTAGTTCACCCTCAATTTCACCGGGGTGATAAGTGACGAAAAAGTTTCTAAACCGAGCGGCAAATTCGGCGGTCATCGCTTCAGCCTTCTCGTGTGCCTTCTCAATTCCAGCTCTCTCCTCCATCGCCAAAACGACAATCATTTTCTCGGTAGGGTAGCCGTCTTTGATTAAAGACTCCACGGCGGTCCGTAAAATATCCAGGTCTTCATTATAGTTCGGCAGAATAATCAAATGAATAATTTCCTCCCAAGAAACGCCCTGCTCCCACAACGGTTTTTGTAACTGATCTTCCGACAAGGTTTCACTCTCGGCATCCAAAAAACTGACCGACAAACTGCGGCATTTAGCCTCCCAATCAATCACCTTATTTTCTTTCAGCTTGTTGTAACCGGCGATGAGATAAATAGCCAGAAAGATTACCAAGAGCAACCAATAGACATCAAAGGCAATAATGAAATAAGCCACCAAAACCGGTTTAAAATAGGAAAAAATTAATAACAAAAAAAGCGTACCAAAAGACAGCGCTCCGGGTAAAATTTCGAGCAGCCGATAGATTTTTCGATCGCGACCGGAAAGCTCAGTGGCCTTACCGACTTTAAGATAGTTCATAAAGATAGATAAAAAGTCTATAAAATAACATTATAGACTTTTTTGATAATATCAAACTAAAACTGGACCGTATCCCCTTCTTTTAACTCCTTTTCCTCCTCACTGTCAATATCTTTTACTTTCGGCTCCACTTTTATCTCTCTACCCCGGAAATCAACCGGTTTGGAATTAGATAAATCATTGAGCGACAAAGGGCGAGCTCCGGAATATTCTTTGACTATTACTTGACCGCTCGTCGGTCTGAAACGCTGTTTCATTTCTGCCAGCTCAGCTTGTTTGGCCTGGCGGCGATTCTCCACTTCATTATTTTTCTCGGCCCGCTTTTTCTCTAAGCATTCTTTGCAATAGACTGGGCGAATGCCGTCGGGTTCAAAAATAGTTTTGGTTCCCTGACCGCAGCTGGAACACTTGGCGCTAAACTTTCGAGCATCATCAACCGGCTTAGGAGCCACTTTGACTATCGGTTTAGGTGCCGGAGCAACCACTTTTGGTTTTGGAGCTGGAGCCGGACTAACCACCGGAGCCGCCACAACTACGACAGGAGTCGGAGCGACCACCGGACGAGGTACCACTGGTTTCGGTTGAGGCAAACCATTTTTTTTATTCTCTCTGGCTGTTTCCAGACATTCCTTGCAGTAAACGGGACGGACACCATCGGGCTCAAAAATGGTTTTGGTTTCTTTGCCACAGCTGGAACAATTGGCGCTAAACTTCCGGGCGTCATCGGCTTCCGGTTTGGCATCTTTTTTTCCGGCCGAGGTGTCTTCCTCGTCGGCATCGTGCCAACGCAGAATTTTTTCTTCCACTTCTTCTTTCTCACTGGCATAAGCTGAACGGGAGTTGTTAATCACCGCTTCGGTATTACCGGTCTGTTCTTCCTTAGACAAAGGCGGCAGACCTTTGGCGGAAAATGGATCAGAAGAAACGCCGTCAATCATCAGCTTTAGATACATTTCATATTTAGGTAGGTTCACTAAATCTTCTTCGGTAAAGGTTGGGGTAAATTCTCGGACCAGTTCTTCGGCATCGGCCGCTCCCACTCGAAAAACAATCATAGTGCCGACGTTACCAAAAACGGCCGGTTTTACCTTCTCCGATAATTGCTCAATATATTGGTGGGCCATGATCAAACAAAGGCGATATTTACGAGCTTCTGACAAAATACTGGCAAAGCTGTCTGTAGAAAAGTTCTGAAATTCATCGATATAGAGATAGAAGTCTTTGCGCTCTGCTTCGGACATATTTACCCGGCTCATAGCGGCTAACTGAATCTTAGTAACCATCATGGCACCCAGCAAAGCGGAATTATCTTCACCAATTCGGCCCTTGCTCAGATTCATGATCAGGATCTTGCTGCTGTCCATAATCTCACGCATATCCAGAGAGGATTTGACTTGACCCACAATGTTTCTCATAAAGGCGGTCGACAAAAATTGACCAACCTTGTTCTGAATCGGCGACACCGCTTCAGAGGCGAACTTGTCGGCGTAAGAAGCAAACTCTTTTTCCCAGAAGGATTTCACCACCGGGTCTTTGATGTTAGCCACTACCTTCTTGCGAAATGGTTTGTCGGACAAAATTCTGACGACACCCAAAAGAGTCGATCCCGGATAATCCAAAATCGCTAAAATCGCATTACGTAAAATATATTCCAAACGAGGACCCCAAGAATCAGCCCAGAGTTTTTGAAAGACGCCGATGAGACCCGAAGCGACCAAGTGACGCAAATGCGGATCGACTTGCTCCACGACGTTAAAGGCAATGGGATATTCAATATCGGAAGGATTAAAATAAATGACATCCTTGATGCGATCATCGGGGATGAATTCAATAATCTTCTCAGCCAAGTCACCGTGAGGATCAACGACGGCCACGCCATGTCCTGCCCGAATATCATCAATAATCATGTTCTCTAAAATTGTCGACTTACCCATACCGGTTTTTCCGATGAGATACATGTGTCGACGGCGGTCATCTTTTTTAATACCGAAACGACGCAATTGATTGCGGAAAGTCGTTTGGGCGAAAAAAGTAATATCACTCATATTTTATTTACTAATAATTAATTTAGAAACCTAACAAGCCGGGGGTGACCATAGACTTCACTTGTCCCTGGAGTTGATTCATGAGAATGGGGAGATAATAAACACTGGCAACAGTGGAAAGAATAATTAAAATCCAAATAATAATTGCCATGACTTTTTTCCAGAAGATATAGCGTTTGATGTATTTGACCTTGGTTAAAATCTCCTCGCTCAACTCTAAATTCTTCTGAGATATTTCCAGATTTTTTTCTAAAAGAGCCTGGATTTCGGCCCGATTATCAACCTTCGGTTCAACAACGGAGACTTCCTCCTTTTTCATATAATTTTGTTTAGCGCCAAGCGCAAAGCTTGACGTATTTTTGGCCGACGGAGACTAAGGCCTCCATGTCCTTGTTGGTATAGGCTTTTTCGGTCTTAAATTCAGGATTAACCAACTCCGTATCCGCCTTAAATTTTTGCAGATACCATTTGTCCGCGCCTTTTAGTATTTTACCCATAGCCGCCACATCTTTTTCTGATAATAAGACCGGCAAAATGGTAGTTCGAAACTCATAGGGCAAAGCACTTTCTCTTATTATTTTAACAGATTCTTTGATTTTTTGAAAGTTGACCTTCACACCGGTGACTGCTTCATATTTATTCTCCGGTGCCTTTAAATCCATGGCCAGATAATCAATTAATTTGGCCTTTAATAATTTCTTAATCATGGCTGGGTTAGTACCATTAGTATCAAGCTTCACGCTGTAGCCCAAAGCTTTAATTTTCTCAATGAAGTCCGGCAGATCCGGATGTAGTGTCGGTTCCCCGCCGGTGATTACCACGCCGTCTAATTTCCCGGCCCGGTTTTTTAGGAAATGAAAAAGGTCATCCTCAGAATACAAAGAAGGATTATTATCCTGCTCTTTATTCCGAGGATGACCCGCGGTATTTTTACTTTGATCTGACTCCGTTTCTTTACTGGGCCAGACAAGCATTGGGTTGTAACAAAATTGGCAGCGAAAATTGCATCCAGTGGTAAACACAATAGCTGCGACTTTTCCCGGATAATCAATCAGGGTCAGTTTTTCCAGGCCGCCAATTAACATAAGCTGTTAGCAAAATTGTTTTTCATCAACCTTAAAGGTTTTGCGATCCTTGTATTCAGCCGCCTTGCCACGATTATAATTTTTGACCGGAGTTAACCAGCCGACGACGCGACTGTAAACGATGCATTCCTGTCTTTGAATTTTGGTTGGAGCCATATTTTTTATTGCTGATCTCTTTGGTGTTCCGGCTTAGTTAAACCGGTTCCTCAAGATCTTTAGCTTAATATAATTATATAATATATTTATTAATTTTACTAGTCCCGGCAGCAGCTTTCTTCAGCCCCGATTTCCACCGCCGTTAGGCCCATAGCTTCATCACATTTCGGGCAATATTTATGCTCTCCGGCCAAATAACCATGGACGGGACAAATGGAGAAAGTGGGAGTAATAGTAAAATAAGGTAACTTGTAACTGTAAACGATTTTCTTCACTAAATTCTTGGTAGCCTCCGGATCATTAATTCTCTCACCGATATAACCGTGCAGCACAGTACCGCCGGTATATTTAGTCTGCAGGTCGTCCTGCAAATCGAGAGCGGAGAATAAATCGTCGGTAAAGCCGACCGGTAAGTTAGAGGAGTTGGTATAGTAAGGATCAGCGCCCTCTTTCTTAACCGCTTGGTCATTAGCAAAAATCATTTCCGGATAAACCTCCAAATCTTTCTTAGCGAAACGATAAGTACAACCTTCACCCGGAGTCGCCTCTAAGTTATAAAGATTATTGGTTTCATTCTGATAGTCCATCAACTTCTCGCGCATGAAATCTAAGATCTCAGCGGCGAAATCATGACCCTCCGGAGAGGTAATATTTTGTCCCAGTAAATTAATGGCGGCCTCATTCATACCATTGATACCAATGGTGTTAAAATGATTTTTCCAATAAGAACCAAAGCGAGCAAAAATATTATCTAAATAATGTTTGGAATAAGGATACAAACCGTCATTGGTAAATTTCTCAATCACCTTTCTCTTGATTTCCAAACTTTCCTTGGCCAATTCCATCAGCGCGAATAATCTGGTTTTAAATTCTTCCTTATCTTTAGACAAGAAGCCTAAACGAGCCAAGTTAATAGTCACTACTCCCAAGCTACCAGTTAAAGGGTTGGCACCGAATAAGCCGCCGCCGCGCTTGCGCAGTTCACGATTATCCAAACGCAGACGACAGCACATTGAACGAGCGTCATCGCGGTCCATGTCGGAGTTCACGAAATTAGAGAAATAAGGCACGCCATATTTGGCGGTCATTTCCCACATTGGCTTCAATGATTCACGATCCCAGTCAAAATTTTTATCAACATTATAGGTTGGGATTGGGAAGGAGAAAACTCGACCGGTAGAATCACCAGCCAGCATCACCTCGGCAAAAGCCTTGTTAAACATGTCCATTTCCTCTTGAAAATCCTTATATTTCTCCGGCATCACTTCACCGCCGATAACCACGTTTTCCTCGCCAATCATCTTGGAAGGAGTGACATCTAAGGTCACATTGGTAAAAGGGGTCTGGAAACCGACGCGAGTTGGAACATTGACGTTGAAAACAAACTCTTGCAAACACTGTTTGGCTTCCTTGAAGTTCAACTTGTCATAACGGATAAAAGGAGCCAGGTAAGTATCAAAGTTAGCGAAAGCCTGAGCTCCAGCCGCTTCGCCTTGCATGGTATAAAAGAAATTAACAATCTGACCTAAAGCAGTTCTAAAATGTTTTGGCGGTCTACTCTGAGTCTTCTCTTCCACACCACCAAAACCTCTAATTAATAAATCTTTTAAGTCCCAACCGCAACAATAGGGGGCTAACAAACCTAAATCATGAATATGAAAGTCGCCATTAACATGCGCGACTCTAATATTTTCCGGATACATTTTATTAAGCCAATACTTAGCGGAGATAGCTGAAGCTAAATAATTGTTCAAACCCTGAACCGAGAAACTCATATTACTATTTTCCTTGAGACGCCAATCAGCTCGGCCCAAATAATCTTCCATTAACTTCTCTTCATTACTGACAGCAATATCGCGTAATTGACGATGCTGGTCGCGATATAAGATATAGGACTTAGCCATCTTGATCTGACGGTTGATAATCAAAGTTTCTTCAACGATATCCTGAAGTTCTTCCACGGCCGGAATACTATGATAGTGAAATTTCTTATTAATTCTCTGTAACACCTCTTCCGTTAACTTGTTGGCTAACTTCTCCGGGTGTTCTAAACCCACAGCTTCGGCTGCTTTAAAAATAGCTTCGGTGATTTTGGTTTGATCAAAATCAGCAATTTTTCCTGACCGTTTAATGATCTTGGTGATCATCTCTTTCTTAGGGCTCATAATAGTATAGAATAATAATTTAAAACGAATTTATTTTTTACTGCTCTTACCTCCCAACAGTTTGTTCAGTTCTCGTTTAAACTCTTGGACGTTCTTGAAGGATTCATAAACCGAGGCGTAGCGGATATAGGCGATTTGATCGACTTTCTTCAAGTTCTTCATTACAATTCGACCCACATCCTGGGAACTGACCTCATTAACCTTCAGAGCTTGGATATCGCGCTCAATCATGTGAATCAATTTTTTGAACTTATCATCAGTAATCCGCTTTTCACTGGCCTTCTTCAGTCCGGAGATAAGCTTGTCGCGACTATAGGCTTCCCGGCGGCCATCACGCTTTACCAGAGAAACATCCAAAATCTCCAATTCCTCATAAGTTGAGAAACGAAAGGCACATTTTAAGCACTCCCGACGACGTCTAATCGACAGACCGTCGGTGGCGACGCGAGAATCTAAAACTTTAGTGTCGGGATGGTAACAAATGGGACATTTCATAAGGAGAATTTTATTTGCTAAAGACGTTAATTTAAAGCTTTTTTAACGACTTTACAAACTTCATCAAATATGATGATTTCACTACATCTAGTGGCTCAGTTTATTAAATCACCACAAGATGTTGTACGAGATTTATTATAGCAAAAAAACCAAGGGGCGACAACGCTCTATATTTTCTCTAATTTTAGACTCCTTTTTATGGCTTTAAAAGTTATCCACAAGACCTTTTATTTGGCCGATAATTTAGAGGTGATCTAGTCTCTCTCGAGACGCTTTTTATCTTAATTTCCAATCAAAAAAAAGACCCCGGAAAAACCAGAGTCTTTTTTGAGACCTAATTGTTTGCTTATTGCGCCGTAGTGTAGCTTTTAGCGTGGAAAATATCAGTCACTGAAGTCGGAAGTAGGTTAACCGGTACCGGGTCGGGGTGCGGATAGCCGAATTCAACCAAAGAACTGAAGGCTGACCCAGTAAAAGAAGTGTCGTCAGAGACCAGGTTTAAATCTTGATAGGTGTATCCACTCGGATCAGAATTAAAGGTTCCGGTTGCCAAATCTTTGCCCAGAGAAACCGCTCCGGCGTCTGCGCCATTGAAAGCGCCAACACTAGCTGAACAAGAATTAACCACCGAATTACCATTGATAAAGGTATTGGAAGAAATGCCAGGGCTAACCGCCGCGGCCGAAGAGACGGACTTAGAGTCAACCACCGTCAGATCACTCGCCCGAACCTTAATTAAACCTAGCTTGGCCGGTGAATCACTGAGAGCCATAGAAGCATAGAGATAATCGCCCTCTTTAGTTAAGCCTCGACCATCGATATAATATGGTTGGCAAACACCGGTTTGACCACCGCCAGAGCTCCAACTGCTCTCATAGCCGCTAAGAGAAGTTCTCATAATTTTATTAAGCGTCAAAGTATTGGCATCATAGGCCGCCAGGAAGAAGTGATTGTTAGCACAAGGATCACCGGAGTCGGTTGACCCTGAAACGTAAAGAACATTGTTGGATAAATAGGTTTGATAAAATACATCCCAGGTATTGCCATTTAAACTAACGGCGTTAACCACATTGCCCGACTTGTCATATTTAATTACTACGGCGTCGTTGTCTGAGCCCCAAGAAGTGACCCGCTTGGTTCCAACAACATAGATGTAGTTAGCGTCATAAGTAATGTCATAATAAATAGTATCATCGGCCTATCGCTTGAAATTAACTTGGGTTAAGTCATCCTTATTAACACTGAAAAGCGTTCCATAATTATTACCACTCCAGGCCATAGCCTTGGAGAAATAGACATTGTTACCGTCAACCGCAATACTGCCAGCCTGACAGGCAATGCCACCGCTGGTGGGCTGTTCGACAATTTGTTCTAAGGCCAAATCGGCCTTATTAAACCGAGCAATCATACAGTTGGGGTTCACTCCATTAGTCTGTCTGGTCCAACCAATAGCATAGACATGGTCGGCATCAGCGACCGCACTAAAGAAACCATGCTGTGTCCCGTTATTATAGGCAATGACCGTGGAATAAACGACGTTGAAATTAGCCAGACTATATTTAGTCAATAAAGCGCCATTGGCATTGTTGGCGGTACCAACTGCATAAGCATAAGTACCGTCGGTATTTATATCACTATAAGAATCACCATTAGCTTCTCCATAAATACTTAAGGCAAAAGGTAAAATACTGCAGTCGCCATTAATAATCCCGCCCGGAGTTAAGCATTTGGGGCCCGCCGGCAAAGATCCGGTGGTGTTTCCCAGGCAGAAAGAAATGGAATAAGACGAGCCATCGGGGGCTGGCATATAACTAATCGCATTCTGGCTGGCGCTGCAAGCACCGTCGCTCGGAGTGGGAGCGGTCGGAATAATTTGCATGTAGGTGGAGGTACCGCCTGTGCTGGTTGAATATATTTTTCCGGTGCTCCACTCATCGGCTGTCGGATAACGATTTTTGTCATTAAAAAACAGCTCCAAAGCCGTTTGAATCTGTTTCATATCTCCCGCTCTTTTGGCATCGCGACTCTTCGCTCACGCGTTTTGTAAGGCGATCACGGAAATGGTCGCTAGGATGCCAATAATGGCGATAACTATGAGGAGTTCAATCAATGTGAACCCCGACTTACTTTCATCTTCCGGAGAAGATTTTCTCATGGATGTTGCCCTTGAGTTAGACCAAAAGAATTGATTCTCCATAATGAGAAAACACCTCAAGCCTAACTAATTAATTATTATACACAAAAGGCCCAAGATTGGGCCTTTCAAAAGTTAAATCTACATCATCTTTTTCCGAATAAAAGCCGGTACACTCAGCTCTTCCTCTTCGTCATCGTCTGATTTTTTGACTTGGGGGCGAACCGCTGATTTTGGGGCTTCCGCCTTAGGTTCGGCGACTTTTTCTTTCTTTTCAAACCAAGAAAAATTCAAATTAGTATTCTTACTTTCCTTAACAGTCTCCTCTTTTTTTACCTCTTCCTTTTCCTCTTCCCTCTTAGTAAAGGCATTGGGGGTATAAGCTCGGACGGGGCTTGCCATTTCAGAGACGGCGGAAAAATTACTGGCTGGTTTTTCACGATCGCTAAAACCGGTCGCAACGATAGTCACTTTCAATTCATCTTTTAGTCTTTCGTCCACTACGGCACCGAAGATAATTTTAGCATCATCATCAGCTAGAGAATTAATAATGCGAGCCGCTTCAGAAACTTCCATCATGCTCAAATCAGCTCCACCGGTAATGGTAAAGACGATGCCCTTAGCGCCATTAATGGATGTTTCCAGTAGGTTAGAATTAACGGCGGCGCGAACTGCTTCTTCGGCCTTGTTCTCACCGGTAGCCTGACCAATACCCATCAAAGCCGAGCCGGTGTTAGCCATAATTGCTCTGACGTCATTAAAGTCGGCATTAACAATACCAGGAACGGTAATGATTTCCGCAATACCCTGAACGCCTTGGCGCAGAATATTATCAGCAATCACAAAAGCACCCAGCAAAGAAGTTTTCTTGTCGATAATAGTCAGTAATTTTTCATTGGCAACGGTAATGATGGTATCAACTTGAGCCGACAAATCGTCATAACCGCGATCAGCAATTCTTTTTCTTTGACCGCCTTCAAAAGAAAATGGTTTAGTCACTACCGCAATAGTCAAAGCTCCCAAGTCCTTAGCAATTTCAGCCACCAAAGGTGCTGCACCGGTACCGGTACCACCACCTAAACCGCAAGTGATAAATACCATGTCAGAACCTTTAAGGAGATCTCTGATTTCTGATTGAGATTCTTCGGCGGCTTGGCGACCTAAATCCGGATTCATACCAGCACCCAAACCACGAGTAACGGTTTTACCAATGTGTAATTTAATATCAGCCTTGTTATTATGCAAAGCCTGGACGTCAGTATTAATAGCAATAAATTCGACACCCTGGATACCCTCTTCCACCATGCGATTAACCGCATTGCCGCCGGCGCCGCCGACACCAACTACTTTAATCTTGGCAAAAGTTTCAGCTAGTGGTTTAACTTCTGGCATATATATCTTGATTAATAATTATCTAATACTTAGCATCTTATCGCAGTCAAACGAAAAATTCAACCCTATTGCGGCATCATTTTACCAATAAATCCTTTGACCTTGCTAAAAGCGCTACTAATATTCTTTTTAAAGGGGTTAGGAGCTGAGCTGGGCAAAGAATGGCCACCCCAAGCTACTAAACCTAAGGCTGTCAAAAATTCGGGATTACGAGCCTTGTCAATCGCAATTTTGACATTCTTAGCTTCTCCCAAAGAGACCGGCAAACGTAATTTACGTTTAGCGGTTTCCACAATCCCTTGCAGCAATGACCCACCGCCAACCAGAACCGCGCCAGCCGGCAACATCCCGGAGCGATCAATCTTCTTCAGTTCTTCATCTACTTTTTCAAAGATTTCTTCCACTCGGGCCTCTACAATTTCAGCTACATACTTCAACGAAATCAGACCAATATTGTCGCTCACCTTCTCTTCTTTAACTAATTGACTGATATCTACCTCGTCTTTTTTAGTAAAAACCTCAGATTCGGAATGACCATATTCAATCTTGATTCTTTCCGCTAAGTTAATCGGGCAACGCAGACCAATGGCAATATCGTTGGTGATATGATCGGAACCAATTGGCAAAATAGCGGTATGCAGCAAATTACCTTCTTCATATACCGACAAACTGGTGGTAGTGGCACCGATATTAATCAGCGCAGCTCCCAAGTCTTTCTGGCGATTATCAAAAACGGTTTCGGCCACAGCCAGTGACGACAAAACCAAACCTTCAATATTTAAACCGGTACGATAAATAGCCTTGGTCAGGTTCTTGATCTGATTACTCAAACCCAAGATGATTAAAGTTTCCACTTCCAGACGGACACCGCTCATACCAATCGGATCTTTGATGTCCTCTTGATTATCAATGGTAAACTTAATCGGAATCACGTGTAAAATTTCATAGTTGTTAGGGACAACCATCGAACGGGCCGCTTCAATAGCACGCTCCACATCATGCTCATCAATCTCACCATCGCTCTTGGAGACTACCACCACGCCCTTACTCTTCTCGCATTTGATTTTCGGACTGTTAATACTCACCCAGACACTCTCCAGAGGTACTCCAACCAGACGCTCTGCTTTCTCTAAACAAGCCGACACCGAAGAAGTGGCATCTTCAATACTGTTGACGTTGCCCTTGGAAACACCCATGGTCAAAGATGAGACAGCACCAATAATCTGAATTTCTTCAGCTTCAAAACCTTGAACTTTTTGGCCGATAACTAAACGGATATTGGTTGAGCCAATATCAAGACCAGCGATTATTTCCTCCTTCATAAATCGAATTGGTTTAGATTAATTGTATATTCTAATTATACTAGAAAATGATATAAATGCCAACTATTTTAGAGCCCCAAAAGACCCAAATACCAGCCAATCAGAGACTGACCAAAAAATAAGGCAATAATTGAGCCCAAAGCCAAGAAAACCCCCAAAGGCAGCTTGGTTTTGAGCTTTTTTCCCCAAACTGCCATCATCACGAGGCCCGTACCACCACCCAGGATATAGGAGATAAAAATGGCCGCGAGTAGCAGATGCCAATCGGGGAAAATCAGACCCATTAATCCCCCCAACCAAATGTCGCCCTCCCCAATGCCCCGACCGCGAGTTAACAAAAATTGCAGGCCGAAAAAAGCGGCGCCAATAGCCACGCTTATTAGCATCGACCACAAACTATAACTCAGAATCAAATCTAAAATAAAAATAAAACCGGCACTCCACAAAACAGCTGGCAGTGAAATTAGCAGCCAACGAGCGTCAAAAATAAAAACGATAGTCATGACAGAAATCGCCAACCAATCGACTAACAGCCACCAAAATTTAGGACCGCTAAAAATCCAGAAATAAAAATCATAATCAGAGTAATTCATTCCGGAAATATAGAACTTGATAAACACCAGAGCGAACAAACTGCCGACAACCGCCTCGACAATCGGATACTGGATATCAATCGCCTTTTGACAATGACGGCAACGTCCACCCAAAAGAATCCAGCTTAAGACCGGGATATTATCATACCAAGCAATCTGCCGGTGACACTTGGGACATTTAGAGCGCCCCATCAAGCTTTCTTCTTTATACAAGCGCCAAACCAGACAGTTAATGAAGCTGCCGATGATCAGGCCGAAGAGTAACGAGAATCCTAAAAAAAGATAAAACATATCAGATAATTATTTTTTAAATTTAAAAGTAAATAAATAGTAATCGACCAGAAAACGATAGGCGCCCTGCATCAGAGCAATCTTCAAACTTCGAAGCCCCAAACGATAAGCGCCGGAGCCTAAGGTTCTAAAAAAAACTAACAGAAAATCACCGGGAGCAACCAACAATGGGAGTGTTTTTCTGATTATTATCTGTCGTGGCCAATTTAAACCGTTGTAATTAAACTTAGTGACTTCCCTGAAGTCCCGCAAATAATACTGCGCTTGGAGCTTCGCCCAGGGCCGCCATTTAGCCTGAAATCTGGGCCAACTATAATTATTATACTCCGGCTCGTGTTTAAGGACTAGGGCACTTTTAAGCACTCGACCGGAAACACCGGCCACAAACTGTGGTAAGCCCAAAAAAAATAAGTTATCTCGACGAAAGAAACAGCGCTTGTAAGGCCAAGTTTGGCTACCGACCTTGGCTCCGTCCCAAAGCGGCCAAAGAAATTCATAGGCGGCGACATCCTTAGTTTCAGCCAAGCTTCTCAGCTGTGACCTTAATTCCTCCGACAGATATTCATCGGCATCAATTTGCAAAATCCAATCACCGCTCGCCTGCTCAAAAGAAAATGGCCGATGCGGTTCGGCTATTCCAATAAAGTCCCGTTCAAAAATAATCGCCCCGAAACTTTTGACAATCGTTAAAGTCTGATCCGAACAAGAACCATCATGGACTACAATAATTTCATCAACCGCGCCACCCAAGCTTTTCAGGCAACGGCCGATTAATTTTTCTTCATTGTGAACCACCAAACAAGCGGAGATTTTAATCTGAGACATAAAGTTTAGTTGGCCTTACTCTTAATATCATTAATGACATCAACCGGAATTTTTTTATTAACATCCAAATTAATTGCCCGATCCAAATATTCTAGCGCTTTAACCCCATCTCCCACCTGGTTATACAGGAGGGCAGCTGAGAAGGGCCAAACATAATCATCCGGATGTCTTTCGGCGGCCCGCAGATTATACCAAATGGCAGTGGTGACGTCCCCGCTCATAAAGTAGGAGTCAGCAATTTTTTTATAACTAATCAAATCTTTCAGATTTAGTTTATAAGCCGCCTGGAAACTATCAGCCGCCAAAAAATATTTTCCTTGGCGCAGATAAATCTCGCCCAGTTCTTTGTTAACCAAAGCGCGGTAGTAGGCTACGGATTTTTCTGAGGTGCTCAAAGCCTCCGGATAATTCTTAGGGGCCGGCAAAAGCTCCAGGGTTTTTTTTAAGTCAGCAAGAGCCAAATCATCTTGGCCAGAAACTACTTCCGATTTGGCTCGGGCCAGATAATTTTGGGGTAATTCCGGGCTGATTTCAATCATTTTTTGGTAATTGTCATTGGCCTGCCCGGAGTCTTTTAATAGGGTAAAAATCTTGGCTTTCAGGTAGTAATAATCGCAGTCTGCCCGATCTAAGGTTGGCAAAATGTTATTTATCTCCCGCTCAAATAAATTGGCAATCGGCGGAGTAAACGAAGTGGCCAGGTCATAAGGCAAAGAGTCCACCAGATAATAACGGTAATTGAAGTTGTCGGCATTTTGTTCTTTAATTTTTTGATAATAAAACAAAGCCCGCGGGTAATCATTCTGTGCAACAACCTGTTTCATTTCCATAAAATAGTTGTCGGCTACCAAAGATCTAATCTCCCGAGAAATTTGATAAACCGAGAAAGCCAAAGCTAGAATAACTAGCAGTGCCTTGATTCCCGCTCCCAACTTTAGATTAAAGTTTTCTCCCGGTTGACTTTGTTCTCGCGCCTTGATGGCTGCCACGATGGCATAGTACGACCAGAAATAAATTTCAGTGACAATAATGGAAAAACCAAACAGTAAAGAAATTAGCAGGCCCAAAACCGCTACCGCCAAAACTTCCGAGAGCCAACGATATTTCTCCTGATGACGATTCTGCCCAGACCACCTAAAGAAGCTGCCATAGAGCCAGAGATAAAGGATTAAGCCCACGATTCCGGTTGTCAGCAAAATATCCAGAATCAAATTATGAGCCCGGTTAGTACTAGCATTAACAAATCCCGTCTCCGCCCAGTTAGCTTGATAATATTTGATAAACTCTTCTCCCTGATTTTCCAGACCATAACCTAGAAGTGGTTTTTGCGCGATTGATTTTAGAGCACCGGACCAAAAATTAAAGCGCACTGAAACACTGCCTTGTCTGAAGTTAGTAATTCCCTCCAGACGACGAGCGATATAATTATTTTGTAGTAATAGCCAGGAAAGCAAAATAACGGCGAGGACAGAAATGGCTATTGTTAACCGCTTCTTGGCGGCCGGAAGTTTTGACCAGAAACCGGACAATCTCCAGAGAGCTAAGAACCCCAAAGAACCCAAAAGACCCAGCCAGGCGGCCCGAGAACCGGTCACCACCAGAGCCACGAGCTGGAGGGCTAATAGCAGCCCCAGAGCGAACCTAACTAGGCGTTGTCGATAACGAACCAGACCGTAAATGCTTAGCGGAATCACTAAAAGCAAATAAGAGCCCAGGTAATTGGGCTGTCCCAAAGTAGAGGTGGCTCGATGAGTGACAAAAGGCGGTTCGGTCCAAGCGACGAAATCGATTCCCAGAATTTGTAAAACAGCATAAAGACCGACCAAAAAAGACGACCCCATAATCACCCAGAAAATTCGCTCCAGTTTTTTGTCAAAATCTTGAGCTGTCACCAGATTGCAGAACAGAAAAGAAAACCACCAGGCATAAAATAAACAGGTGCGATAACCTTGCTGCCTATCACTTAAGCCTTGGTAGCTATTGGCGGGATTAACCGAAAAAAACAAAGAGACGGCACCAAAAATTAATAGCGCCATAGTCGGCCAGAAATAGCGCCGTGAGATTCTGAAAGCACTCGGCCAGAATAAAGCCTTGGCTAAAGTCAAAGTAAATAAAATATAAACTAAGGACCGAAACATAACCACCTTATTCAACTCAAAAACATTGTCAGTCGGTAAAAACCAGTCCATCGCCAAGGGCACCGCGAAGAAGACGGCCAGATAAACCGCCTCAATCAGCATTCCGACCACTTGGCTCCAACTAATTTTTCCCAGTTTTGTATTTAGCATAATTACCAGCCTATTATACCACAAAAACCCAACAAAAAAACCACCCCGAAAGGGAGTGGTTTTTGTAAAACAATCTAATCGATTATTGAGCTTTTTTCTTCAGGTTATTCCAGACTACCAAAAGCGGAGAAGCTAAGAAGATGGAGCTATAAGTACCGAAGAAAATACCAACCAAGAGAGCTAAGGCAAAGTATTTGATAGACAAACCACCAAAGATAACAATTGAGAGCAACACGAACATAACAGTCATGGAGGTGTTAATAGAACGAGTCAAAGTCTGATTAACACTCTTGTTGATAGTGTTTTCAAAATCCTCAGCTGATTTAGGCAAATTTTCTCGGATGCGATCAAACACCACGATAGTATCATGCACACTGAAACCCAAAACCGTCAGGACTGCCGCCACAAAAGAAGTGTTAACTTCAATGCCCCAGAATTTTCCGAGCAAAGCGAAGAAACCGATAACGATAATGGTGTCATGGAATAAGGCCACTAAAGTAACAATGCCATATTTCCAGGAAGAAATTGGCTTGGAAACCTTACGAAAAGCGTAGGAAATATACAAACTAATGGCGATTAACACTAAAATAATAGCGTAAATAGCCTTCTTTTGCAGTTCCTGACCAACGGAAGGACCAATGCCGGTAAAGTTTAATTCCTCAAAACTGCTAGCTACATTGCTGTTCTTGCTGCCATCTAATTTTTTCAGAGCGGTCAAAACTTTTTGGTGAACTTCTTCACTGCTATCTTGGAAGCGAAGAATGAAAGAACTCTCTGAGGGTTGCACAGAAAGACTGTTTAACTTTAAATCTTTCACGGCCTCAGAAACCTCCATAACGTTTGGTTTGTTGGCACCAAATTTAACTTCCAGCAAACTGCCACCGGTAAAATCAATACCCAGTTTCAAGCCCCAAGCGGAGATGAAACAAATAGCGGCCACAAATAAGACGACTGAGATACCAATCCAAATTTTTCTTTTTTGTATAATTTTATACATAATATTAAAGTAAAGTAAGACGGTAGCTCATTATTTGAGCGAAGTTACCGGCAAATCTTCTTGTTTGTTTTTGACACTAGTAATTAACCAATTATATTTAGTTAACCATTTATTAGACATTAATTTCAAGAAATTTCTGGTGACGAAAATAGCGGTAAACATCGAAATGATGACACCTAAGAGCAAAGTGACCGCGAAACCTTTGATCACACTGGTGGAGAATTCAATCAACACGAAACAAACGATCATGGTAGTAAAATTACTATCACGGATTGAAGGCCAAGCGCGAGAGAAACCATCTTCAATCGCCTTACTAAGATCTTTACCGTGGCGCAGTTCTTCTTTCAAGCGTTCAAAAATCAAAATGTTGGCGTCAACTGCCATACCAATGGACAGAATGAAACCGGCAATACCGGATAGGGTCATAGTCACTGGCCACAGCTTGAAGATAGCCAGAGAAATAAAACCATAAATGACTAAGGCAAAAACGGATAACAAACCGGGCAGACGGTAGAATAGGATCATGAATAAAGCCACAATCATCAAAGCGATTAAACCCGCTTTAATACTATTATCAACCGATTGCTGGCCTAAAGTAGCACCTACAGTTTGTTGGCTGACCAAAGAAATTGGTACCGGTAAAGCACCGGTGTTTAGTCTCTGAGCCAATAATTTAGCCTCAGCGGCGGTAAAAGTACCGCTCACTACAGCCTTGCCGCCGGTAATCTTTTCATTAACTGTTGGCACGCTGATTGGATAGCTATCTAAGAAAATAGCCACCTGTTTACCGATATTTCGGCCGGTAATTTCTTCAAATAATTTAGCCCCCTCATCATTGAATTCCAGAGAAACTTCCGGAGCACCATCGTTAGGGTTAAAGTTAACCACCGCTCTCTTCAAATGCTTACCGGTCAACTGAGTATTCTTCCAGTTGGCATCATTACCATTAGCCTGGCTATTGGCGGCAGCCAAATCGGCGGCGGCATAGATTGGAAAAGAAATATCACGTAAGTGATACTCCATAGTTTTCTTATCATCACGCAATCTCTTCTCTTCCAGCTTTACAATGTGATAAGAGCTCTTGGTGGTAATCAGATTCTTGTAAATTTGACCCTTAGCTAAAAATTTAACCGGTTTCACTAACTCCGGATTAACGTCTTCCGTAATCCAACCTAAATCGCCGTCATTCTCGGTACCAATAGACAAAGAATCGGTGTTGGAAGTAACGCTCTTAGCTGGATTATTAGCTTTTGCTAAAGCCACAAAATCACCGCCCTTAACAGCCTCGGCTAAAATCTTTTTAGCTTGATCATTGGAAGCTTTATTCATTTCCGCTAATTTCTTAGTATCGGCATTATTGGTAGCGGCAGCAGTTGAGGTGGCGCTGTCATCCTTTTCTCTAAATTCCAAAAGTGGAGTCTCACCAATCATCTTGATAGCTTCTTTTACATCTTTGATGCCAGCTAATTCAGCAATAATACGATAGTTACCGCTCATAGTTTTGTTAACCTGGACCACCGGTTCAGACACACCAAAGATATTAATACGACGTTCAATAACTTCACGAACGCCCTCTAAAGCTCCGTTTTTCTCACCTTCCGGTAGAGATTTAACATCAGCTTCATAAATCAATTGACTGCCGCCCTGTAAGTCCAAACCGAGACGGAAAGGAATGTCTTTGACCTTCGGTAAGGTCACAAAGTTCTTGGTAGCACCGGCAATAGAATCACTCATTTTATTGTAATAGTTGCCTCCGCTCACAAGTAGCGCAGCGATGGTAATCACTAAAATAGCTGTGGAAACCCACCAAGCCCGACGACGAGGACTGGAATTGAACACTCTCTGGAATAAGTTCTTTTTCATATATTATTTATGATAAAAGGCCAAATACTAATGTCAAAAACATATGGCATTTGACCAAGATTTTATGGAATTATCTTAGGATAAATATAAATAAAAATCAAGGGTAAAAAGTGCATAACGGGTGAATAAGGCAAAATTGACAAGGTCCCTTTTTTCTTTTATAATCTAAATATTGTTAATAAATTAATCTATAAAAATATGCCGCTAATCCCAACCGTCATTGAAAAAGACGGACACGTCGAAAGAGCCTATGACATCTATTCTCGCTTGCTCAAAGATCGTATTATCTTTCTGGGCGAACCGATTGATGATCACACTGCCAATATTATCATCGCCCAATTCCTTTTCTTGGATGCCGAAGACAAAACTAAAGATATCAAATTCTATATCAATTCTCCTGGAGGGTCAGTAACCGCCGGCATGGCCATTTATGACACCATGCAATATATCAAGTCTGATGTTTCCACCATCTGTTTGGGTATGGCCGCTTCCATGGCTTCCTTCCTGCTGGCTGCTGGAACTCCCGGCAAGCGCCTAGCACTTCCCAACAGTGAAATCATGATTCATCAAGTAATGGGCGGCACCGAGGGCCAAGCCTCCGATATCAAGATTCGGACCGAACACATTCTCAAGACTAAAGAAAAAATGAATCGTCTCTTCGCCGAACATACCGGCCAAAAAATAACCACCATCGAAAAAGACACCGACCGCGACCATTACATGGACGCCGAGGAGGCTAAGAAATACGGCATTATCGACAAAATCATCAAAAAACAAGCCTAATATCAACATTTTACAAAAAAACAAGCTCCTTTTAGGAGCTTGTTTTTTATAATCAAAATAATTTTTTAGCAACTATTTTTCAATCGTAAACGACCGCATCATCGCTTCAAAAATATTCAGGTAACTCAGCACTTGATCGGAAGCCGGGGTATAGGAAATGATGTAAATATTTTTTAAATTCTTGTCGGTTAAATAAACGATCAATCCGTCTAAACTCTTGATACCGCTCCAACCATTATAAGTAACCAGTTGGGATTCAGCGACGACTTGATTAAATTCCGACTCATACCACTTCTTGATGCCGGATTTGTTTTCATTAATCTGGGAAACCACTTGCACAAATGATTGATCGGCAGCGGTAAAGATAACCGAAGAACCCTTATCCACTAAATCCAATTCCCAGACCTTAGGATAGAGAATGCTATACTTATAGGTCGCATTGGTGTACTTTTTGATATTGGCATTATCAACTAACTTGCCGTTACCGGCGGGGTTATAACCCCCGATTAACTCCGTCAGATCATTATATTTGTCGCCATCGGAGTCAGTGGCATTAGCATCGGTTCCTAAAAGCGTTTCCTCGGCGTCACTTAAACCATCAGCATCGGTATCCACCACTTGAGTAGGAGTAATTACCTCTGGGGTAGTGCTGGCCGGAGTGGTGGTGCCGGTTGTTTCCTCAGTAGTGGTCACCATCACAAAAGTAGAGGTGGTGGTAGTCGGGATAACCGGAGCATGAACAGGGGTAACCGGAACTATCGGAGTGTTAACTTTAGTAGCGCTTGGTTTAGCGGCAAAGAAGTTAAGGCTGGCTGGGTTCTTGAGGTAGGCATAAACGCCATAAACTAAGAGAAGAATAACAACAAAACCAACGGCCATAATGATAATTCCCGTCTTTTTTCCTTTAATATGGGCCTCGGACTTAGATTCAGCTTTTTTGTCGGAACTTCCACTAGCCGAATTCTTGTCAAAGTAATCATCATAGCTAAAAGTCCCGGCCTTGTAATTCTTGGGCATTTTGTGCACCAGAATATTCTTGGACAGTTTGTCATCCAGCTGAGCGGACTTTTCTTCGCTCAATTTCTTTTCGTCACTAATTTTCTCTTCTTTTTTACCAAACATAATCATTAATTATTTTTGCAACTTAGCGCCACCAATTTTCAGCGGATCAAAACCAGCCTTGACTTCAGCTCCATCAGTGTAAGTGTCACCATCGGTGTCCGGATTGTTCGGGTTGGTTTTGTAAATATTCACTTCTTCGGCATCGGTCAAGCCGTCGCTATCGGAATCGCTTAACAATGGACTAGTTGAAGAGGTTTTTACTTCATAGCCATCAGTCAAACCATCACCGTCAGTATCAGCCTTGTTGGGGTCGGTTCCCAGAATTTTTTCTTCCACATCACTTAAACCGTCATTGTCAGCGTCTAAAACTGTTAGGGAGCTGGTGGAGGTTAAATCGGTGGTAGTATTATTAGTACTAGTGGCAGAGGTAGAGGTTGGGATGGAAACAACCGGGGTGTTAACCACTGGCACAACTGAGGTGTTAGTAATTGGAGAATTGGTTTCCTCAACCTTATCAACATTGTTTAATAAAAGCTTGGCATAGATAAAGTAAGCCGCTACGCCAATTAGAGCTAAAACCAGGATGAAGATAAAGATCTTCTTTAATACTCGAGCCATCTTAAACTTGCTACCGGTTTCCTCCACGTCTAAATCAGCGGCAGTCGGCATAGCACTGACCGGAGTTTTAACGGCGGTAGGCATAGCACTGACGGCCGGACGAGGTGCCATTGGGGCTGCTGGAGCGGCCGGAGCCGGAGCATTGTCAGTATCGGCAAAAATATCGTCGATGTCCTTGTTTTTAGGATCCAAATTATTAAACATAATGTTATTTTTTTTTACTTAAAATAAATCAATGCTTATTTTAGATAAAAACTTTTAAATACTTATATCTTCTTTTATTATAGCATTAATCAAACTGGGCGCACAATATTAATTAAATCCCGCTCCCGATATCAGGCATAGAGCCACCGCCAGTCCCAGTGCCGCCGCCGATAATATCTCTCATGCAACGAACCGAGAATCCCATGTCGCGCGAATAATAGTTAACTCCGGTGCCGGCGCCTAAATAAAATAAATAAGCGTCATCTGGGTAGGTTCCATCACCATGTTGATTCCAGGGGTCAGAAGACCAAAAGTTGGAATTAGACCCAGGAGCATTAAAAGTCCAATTATAGGCGCTTAAAGATCCGGCAGCCAAACCAGTAAAACCCGAGGAATTAGTCCCATCCCAAGCCGGGCTGGTAGCTTTTAGTTTAGCGGCAGCGGCCACCGAGCCACCTTGGTTGGTCTCTAAAGCTGCCCAATCGGCAGAACTTGGAACTCGCCAACCGGCAGGACAAATACCCTGAGCAGAAGCTATACAACAAGCATTATTGGGGCCGCTGGAGCAATCAAAGAAGATACAGGAAGCATCTCGTCCAGTGGCCATATGCCATTGGTAGAGGCCGCCATAAATCGCACAGATAGCGGCATTGTCATCCTGACAATACTTTTGAATGCCGTCCGAAAAATTACCTTGATTGGCATTGCCGTTCACCATGGTGCCGATATTAAGATTTTGCTTTAACCAACATTGGTTACCAATTTGGACTGAGTTATAAACCTGACCGCCATAAGTCACCGTTTCCGTACCACAAGCGAATGGTGTAGTACAAACGCCGGCGCTGCAAGTCTGTCCGGTCTGGCAAGGGTTGGGGCAAGCCGCACCGCAACCATTACTAGCCCCACCACATTTACCAACACAACTTGGAATACAGCCGCAGACATTAGGTGTTCCGCCGCCGCCGCAAGTTTGAGGGCTATGGCAGGAAGTGGCGCCTGTTGCCATTCTGGCGGTACCACAATTGCTGGTCTGGACTAAATTACCACAAAGAGGAGCGGTGTCGCTCGGAGTCCAAGAACTGATAGTACAACACTCGCCTAAATTATTACAAAGATTGCAGTTAGCCGGACAAAGTTTGTCTTGAAGACAACGGAGAGAATAATATCTACTGGCATCAGCTTCCAATCCTTGACCGACAGTAGCATCAGCCGAACTTAAACGACGATACCAATTTTTGGCGTTTTCAACACTGGAAGTCCAGAAACTGCCGAAAGAATTACGATCGGCAAAAGTCAAAGTAGTGCTACCAGTGGCAATATAGGCAGAACCGGCCAAGAGGCCCTCAAATCCGCTATCGCCATTCTGCTTTAATTTATTACCCTGATTAGATCCTAAATTAGTCACTAATTCATTGTATTCTTCCTTGCTCGGTAGGTGATATCCGGTCGGACAAATACCGCGAGTCGACGGCGCAATAGCGCCAGCCATAAATTCGGTAGCTTTATACAGGCGACCATCAGCCTCACAATAAGTGTTGTCGTTGTTATAACAAATACCGATATTAGTATAAGAGCCACTCATCATAACTTGAGCCAAAACTGAGTAAGGCTGGAACAAGAAGGAGAGTGCTCTCTTCCACCAAGGGGTTTCTTTAATTCTGTTAAGTAAATTACTGCCACCAACCGGCTCTTCATAAGTTTGATTATTGAAAACCGCTGCCCGAGAAATATTTAGATTATCGGCCAGCCAACACTGACTACCGATTAAAGTAGTTTTATAATAACCACCCTGATTTTTTACCTCACCTCGAGCATCCCAAGGACCGCCGGAATATGGCACTAGAGTCTTGCCACAAGAAGTTTCCACAGTTAAATTATAATTTTTGGAAGCCTTAGCGCCGTATTCATTTTCAGCCTCAATTTCAAAACGATAATTACCCACATTAGTTGGCATACCGGATATCAGCCCGGTACTCGGGTTGCCGGTAAAACCAGATGGCAAATTAACTATAAAGTGGTCCGAAGGAACATCATTCTGTAAAGTGCTGGTAGCGTTTAAGTCCACAAAATTAAAACGATAAGTCGTTGTTTTGTTCTTGGTGTTGAGATTATTAATCTGGCAAGCATAATCCTTGTAAATATCAGCTTTCTTGTTACAACTAAAATCTATTTGTGGTGGATTGGATTTTAATTTGATGGTAAAACTCTTCTCGGAGGTACGGTTTAAGGTGTTGTGGACCTTAACTTTGTAGGTTAGGTTGGCATTATCACCACCAATTGAAGAATCAAAATTGCCATAAATATTTAAACGATAACGGCCGTCCGCTTCTTTATAAAGCTTTCCTTTCAGGCCATTGTTTAAATTAAAGCAATTAGTCATGGCTTTGTTAATTCTCCAAGCCCCACCGCTCTGAGTAATATTAGAACAACCAACTAACGGCGGGCGGGTACCACCACCAATACCAATGCCAATGCCAATTGGATCAATCACCAGGCCACCGGGATTAGCCGGAGCGATTATCAAACCTCCAACATCCTTACCAATTGCTAAAGCCGGAGTAACAAAGAGGGCTGACAGATTATTAAACCAATTTCTGAAAATGGCGGACAAAGAAACGTTAAAAGACAAATCTAAATAATCAAAATTTAAATCATCAAAGTAGAGACTGTAATTCAAAATATTGTTAGGGTCGGAGCTCAAATCATACTCCACATCAGGAGCAACGATTACGGCGGCACCGGCCGCAATCTTGATAACCGTACTGGTAGTTACGCTGGCTCCGTTGCTGTCAGTGACTTGCAGAGAAATAGCATAATTTCCGGCATCGCCAGCCTTAGCCGACCATATTTTTTTTTGTTTAGGATCGGAGGTTGATTTCAAAATTGGAGCTTGATTACCAGTCCAATTAGTCCAACTACTATCCAGAGAGCTAACGATAGAAAAAGTCATTGGGTTCCCTTCCGGGTCTTCCGCTTTAATATAGCCATTATATTCTTGGCCGGAAACACCATTCAAATTCATAGCAACAATAGCCGGCGGATTATTGCTGGAGCCGGTATAACCCACAGGAGCGGTGGTCTGACAATTAGCGGCCGATAGGTTAACCTGAACATTATCAACCGACATGAAACTAAAACTAGTTTCCATGTTCGCACATAACTTGTAATTAGAACCATTAGTGTCGGTGGTATAAGCCATGGCGTAACTGCCATTAGGTAATTCTAAATTCAGGCTATTGGAGGCATTATAATATTTTTTGGTATTAGCATTCCAGCAAGCTTCGGCATCAAAACCAGCCATAGTGGTCGTGGCATTAGCTAAAGTATTACAAACACCAATCTTATTGATCGGATCATTAGCGCCGCCAGCTCCAATTTGAGGGATAAAAACGCTCTGCCAGCTGGGCCAGGTAGAAATCACCACCTGAGGCAAAAATGTACCGGAAGCTAACATCGGATATTTACCATGAACATTCTTGTAACTCTTAAGAGACTGATTAATCTTATTGAGAGCCTGCAGTCGACGAACATCACGTTGCAAACCGGACTTAACGCTATTACATAAAGCCCCATTATTACAATCGGCATCGCTTAAACACTTACGTTTACTAACACAACGAAAGTTGCTGCAAGTATAATCAGCGGCGGCACCGCAATCGCTTTCTGTCTGACAATTCTTAGGCGGAAAAGAACAAGAACCTAATTGAGCGCTGAGATTGTTGTTGAATTTCCAGCTAGACAAAATCTTACCAAAAACGTCGGAGGTCGGAGCTGAAGCACCTTGATTATAGGTGATGATGTAAATATTAAAATAGATCTTAGACAAGGAGCAGTTACCGGTATTACAGTCACTATTAACCGAGCAAGAAGATCCGATATTAAAAATAGCTGCTTCAGCCGCATTTATCTTCAAAGGATTGAGGTTGATTTGTCCTCCCTGATCAAGAATAATTTCACCTTGGTCATTGTTAATACTAGGTAGATCGCAAGTTCCTTTAATGTTAGTGGCGGCCACATAAACTGTCCGGTTGTCTCGAATCGCATCATAACCATCTACCTTAATCTTCTGCGGTGAACCGGTAAAGCCCTGTTTGGCATACCATTCATCAATGGTATATTGTGCCGGATTGGCCACAATACGAACCGCAATAGCATCCGTCGTAGTGCTGTTTAGCGTATTGACGATGGGATTAATAATGGGAACGATGTTAGGGTTGGCCGCAGCCAAAACTGAGTTTATTCCCCAATAAACCGCGAGAGATAAGACCAGGCTGATAAAAACATAAATAATGTTTCTACCGGCTAATTTATGATTCTTCATCTTGTTTATGAATATTAATATTTAATTATTATTGTTGAAAAAAGTAAGACTCCTTTAAGATATCAGGAATACAGAAGGCACCGGTCGCACAAACGGTCGGATCATCGGTACAGTCAAGACTGCGATTGTCGCTGCAAACTTTGCGGTTCGACAAACCGAGATTAATAATGTCTGCACCGGAAGAAATGGCCGGTAAGTCATCAAGGGTGGAGTTTGGATCGCCGGCATCGCGACAATAATAGAATTCATAAGTGAAGTTACCAAAAGTGGCTACATCACGAGAAGGTTCCCATTGATAGATATTATTAACTGGGGGCCAAGGGTTAAGACAAACAAAGACGCGAGACGGAACAGACTTGCTCTTGTTTGGAGTCGGGTAAGCATTACCCGGAGTCATGTTAGTGGTGGCTGTCACGGTGACTACGGCATCAGTGACTCCAGTCTCAACTTTTAACAAGCGACGATTACCGGTGCCTGGCAAATCAGTGCCAGAAGCAAAGTTGATTTTATTCTGGTCACTAATCGACCAATTCCAAACCCAATCATAGGTCGGGATGGGTTGTAATTCTTGACCATCACTACTTAAAGCTTGGGCCACATAAAGCTTGTCACCATCGGCCACGGTATCAAAAGTCGGATTAATAGATGAAACATCGTTTTCATTAACTAAATCAGCAGTATTTTTCTGGAAAATATATGACTGTGGACTCAATTCCACTCTATCTACTAAACAAATACCAGCTGTCGCATTATTGTCATTTAAGGTCTTGAAGTGCCAACTATAGGAGTTGGTAAAGGTTGGGCCATTAGCACCGAAGGGGCCAAATTGAGGTGTGCCAACATTTTTGTTTTCCAAACCAGACTCAGCCATACCAACTTTATAGAAGTTCAAAACTCCGCCCTTGCCCAGAGCTGTAGAGCTGGCCAGACTGGTCAAAATCTCTTGACCACGAACCAGGGCAATATAATTAGTATCCGGTTCCAACACATTAGTTGGAGTAAATCTGACAATAGTATTTGATCCGGTAGTTTCATAAGTAGTGACACCTGGAGTTACGCAATAGGTTTTGTTGTTGGCAATCGAATAAGCCATAGCTTGATTGGAACCAAACAAACGAGCAATACGATTAACCAGACCATTAAACCAATTTATAAGTCGAGTCATAATCTGTTCCGAAAAAAACTGATTACCACCGCTCGGAGGAGTTAAGTGAGAAGTGCCGGCCGGACAAGTGCTATTAGCTGATTCAGCCAATAAGACTACGTTGCCAGTCAATGAAGTATTGTCCATTTTCTCATTGAAAGTGACAGAGATAATGGCATTACGGCAAACATTTAAATCATCTGTTGGGGTCGTGCCGGGGTTAGTAGAAACTACTTCCGGACGAGCATGACAACAAGAATCAAAGGAGCAACCATTAGTATTATAATCCCCACACTGGGAATCATTTTGACAGCCGCAACATAGACCGCGACTGGCGCCGGAGCAACTTCCCCTGTCAGGAATACAGCTCAATAGTGGATTAATCTGACCACAAGTATCATTGGTCGGGGAACAACAACAGGTACCGCAACCACCCAAACCGGGAGTGCTGGAACTAATGATGCCAAAGGGGTTACTAGTCATACAAGCAAAGGGCCCACCACAGACCGACACATTACAGGACGAGGTGGTGGTAGCCGAAGTGTTGCAGGAAGCTCCCAAATGAGGCGTGTTGCAGCCCGAAGAACAAGATGACAGAGTCGGATAGGTACCGACGCTTGAAGGGGTGGAGGTGGCACAAATATCAGAGTTTTGGCCGGTCTGACAACTATAATAATCACAAGCTCCTGGAACATCACCAGTCGACGGAACCTTGTTACCGGACATACATTTTGGTGTCGTAGTGGCGCCTAAATCCCAACAGCAACCACTCTTGGTCTTACAGGCGTTAGGATCAATCGTCAGAGAACAACCCAGATTAGGGTCGACTGTAGTACAGCCAGAACACTGATTACTATTTTTGAAAATATGATTAGCTAAAACCGAAGTGGAGGTGGAATAAATATTAGGAGAAGAAGTAGCACAAGAATTATTGGTTGTGGAAGCGCAGGCATAGAAAGCGCAGTGACCATACTTACCGCCGGGGTTACTGGTAATCACTTCTCCGTCGCCACCTCGACAAGTATTATCTTTGTCATCCCAACAACAAGTTGAGGCGTGATTAATACAGTCAGTGCCGTTTAAGCTGGTGCAGTCAACACAGACACCACTACCGCCATCGTCTTCACAATACTTGCCGTTAGTGCCGGCACAATTACAAGCGGCGTCATGATCATCTTGGGTGCCACCAACAAACATACAACCGGAACATTTACCGAAATCATGGGTGGCTCCATTGCCATCAGTATAGGCGCCATTGCCGCAAGAACCGGCGCAGGTCAGAGGCGCACAACAATCTCTGGCATCTTGTCCGATTTCGCAACAACATTCACAAGTAGCCAAATCTTCTCTCTTGCATTCCGTTCCCTGGCAAACTGCTCCGGCCGCGCAAACAACCGAATTATTCACACAACGGCCATCGGAATTACAACTAAAACCAGCACTACAAACACTGCAATCTTCGGTCAATAAATCACATTTGTTACCTCCAATATTAGTCCAACCGTCAGGACAGACTGAACTGGTAGCAATTCTCCAGTGACCAAGATGCGGGTCAGTACCTTGCTGGACGCAAACTCTTTCGGCGACATAATCGGTGGTATAGGGATCAACACCTAAAGTATAAGGGAAAGATTCTGGGTAAGAACAATTATAATTATTATCAACACACTTATTAATACTAGGATCATAAGAACAATTACCACCGGTACAACCTAAATAGGACGAGCAGTCTTCATGACAGCTACCAATGGTCTGAGTATTACCACCTTCATAAGGTGAACATTGTCCGGGAGAGTTAGGACAGAAGCCAATTGGGCAAGAACTGCCGCCACCCTTTTGAGCACAGCTATAAAAAGATTCAGCACAATTACAAGAGTTAGGATCGCAAACATAACCCATGGAACACAGGGCGTCGTTAGGATCGCAAGTTTGACCACCGTTACCGCAAGCACCGATACCGCAATTTGGATCGTTTGGCGGACAAGGTTGGCAAGTACAAGAATTAGCATCACAGAAGGTATTAATATTGCTACACAGCTGATTAGTGGCATCACAAGTCGGAGTTGGATCGTTATTAGTTAAATCACCGTCACAAGGAACGGCGAGCGAAGTACCAAACTTCCATTCAAAAACCGAAGTTGGAACACTGCTATAGCAACCAGAATTAGAATCCATTAGAGCAATGGCGCATTGACCTTGCTTCGGACTGCCAAAAGGACAACAATAAGGGGTACCACTATCACACTCACTGCTATTAGTACAAGCACCGACCATGAAATTTAAACTATTACCAATACGAGAGTTATCGACAATCTTCACCGGACCAGTCACCGCATCCATTGGCACATTAGCCTTTAGCTTATTAGCGCCATCAACGGTGGTGATTAAGCCAGTGGCGTCTTTCTGATTATAAAAACGAGCGACACCATTGGTGGAAGAACTGAAATAATCACCATAGAAGCTAACCTGAGCATTGGCTGGACCGCGGCTCGGTTCAATCTTACATAAACTAGGCAAAAGTGGAGCGGCACTATCAGCCGTAAAAGTATCAGCCGAACTAATTTCGTCCCAATTGCCAATCTTCATCTTAATGGTGTAAGGGCCATCGGCTAAACCGACTGGAACTTTCACGATTACCTGGTTGTCCTTCCAAACGGAGTGTAAACAAGCCGCTGGGAAATTATAATCCGCTTCGGTGCTTCCAAAAAATACCTGGCTGGAATTGCGCGCATTACCGAAACCGTTACCGCGAATAGTTACATATTGGCCGGCACTACCACTCTCCGGTTCGAAGCCGGAAATTGATGGTGGCAGTGGCGGTTCTTGATTCTTTTTGAAAGTGACATAATTACTCTTTTGATCAGTTGGATTGACCACAAAAGTGCTCATATAACCGGCACCGACATTCGGAACTAAAACTGAACCGGAAGTATTAGCCGAGTTGAAAGTTGAGCTGATGCCTTTAAACTTGTTGGAGTCATTACCGAAGTAACCGGCACCGCTTAAATTATTACCATAATAGCTAACCTCATCACCTAAAGCACCGGCGGTTGGGGTAATAAAACAAATGCCCGGACGCACAATAGTGTTCGGGACAAAGTTAGGGATTTGCGGTCCGGTAGTATCGTTAGTAGTATCAAAATCGATTAGATTACTATTTAAATTACCATTAACCACCTTTATCGGACCAGTGACTACACTATTTGGAATGGCGATGATAATTTCATTGTTGGTCCAAGAATCAATACAGACCGGATTAATTTCCGTGGGGTTTAAAGCAATTTGGTCGTCGCCGTTATTATTCTCATCACCTAAAAAGATTACTTGGCTTAAACCGGCTGCTTTAGTTTTGGCGACGCCTAAATTAAAAAACTGTTTGACTTTGGCTATAAAATTATTTGGCTGATAAGTATTGAAAGAAGTTGAGGTTCCCGGATTACCAAAATTATAACCATGGATAGAAATAATATTTTCTGGAGCACCATTAGGAGCATTGATATTACAAGGACCGGAGCTGGCACAATCGGTGTCGGTGCTGCATGATAAATTAACGTTTCCCTCGCAGAAACCTCCCACCGGACTGATATCGGTAATCACTGGAGAGCCCAAGCAAGTACAGGAGGTCGGCTCACAAGTCAATCCCTGCCCCGCATCACACATAGTATTATCGGCATCACAGGTTGGATTAGGGTCATTGTTGGTTAAGTCGCCATCACAAGCATCACCGTAATTACCGCCGGAATTAGTGGCACAATTCGGATCATTTTGCGGACAAGGTTGGCAAGTACAAGAAGTTGGCTCACAGGCTAAACCGGCCTGACAACTGGAAGTGCTGAACTGGCAACCGACGACTAGAGGTTGGTCATCGCAAGCCATACCGGCACAACCGTTACCGCTACAAGGCGGCAAATTACCACCGCCGCCACCGTTGTTTCCAGTTCCATTACTGCCGGTAGCTCCCATTAAACGACTTAAGATAAAAGCGGCTATTCCCCAAGAGGCTAAGATAATTACCAAACCAATAACTCCCGCCTTCAAGATTTTTTTAGCGGATTCAATCTGTTCTTCATTACCATTAGAGGTCATCCACTTGAAACCAGCAAAGATAATAATACCAATGGCGACAATGCCCAAGAACATCATGGCAACATTAATAATCCGAGCAACGATAGTGCGTGGATCGCTAGCGCCCAACTGAATTGTATTGCTAATCACGTTAGTTCCCGTATCCAAAGCCAAAACATTTTTGGCTAAGAAAAATCCGCCTACCACGAGAGCTAGGAGGAGAAAAAAACGACCTCTTTTCATCTTGAATAGCATGGTAAAAAAGTTAAATGACCAGCCGACCCGCAGGCTCTAAAATGGCCTCTTAATCGCTTTACTTGCTGGCTGTTTTGTAATAGAATTATATCATAATAATAAAAGCCTGACAACTATTTTATGACCATTGAACGGGTAATAAAAAAATTCCAAGACAACAACCCCCAAGTCGACACCGACCTCATCCAACTGGCCTATGAATTCGCCGAAAAAGCCCATCAGGGGCAGACCAGAAAGAGCGGCGAGTTATATATTCAGCACCCCCTGCATACCGCTTTTGTGTTGGCCGAAATTAGGTCCGACCTCCCGACCGTCGTAGCTGGCATTCTGCACGATGTCCCGGAAGACACCGAGATTACCCTGGATGACATCAAAAAGAACTTTGGCGAGGAAATCGCCACTTTAGTGGCCGGCATTACCAAACTGGGTAAAATCAAATACCGCGGCGTGGAGAGATACCGCGAGAACTTGCGCAAAATGTTCGTGGCCATGGCCGATGACCTGCGCATTATCTACATCAAGTTTGCCGATCGCCTGCACAACCTCCGCACCATCGAATCCCTACCGGAGAACAAACGCGAACGCATTGCCAAGGAGACCCTGGAAATTTATGCTCCCATCGCCGGTCTCTTGGGTGTCTGGCGTTTGAAGTGGCAAATGGAAGATATCTGTTTCAAAATTCTCTACCCCGATGATTTCAAAAAATTGGAATACAAATATGAGGTGGAAAAGAAGGCGGAGAGAAACCAATTTTTTCAACGCATCAAAAAAATTATTGACGGTGAGTTTCCCAAGCACTACATCAACCATTATCAGATTGGATATCGCTTCAAACACCTCTACAGTATTTGGTTGAAAATGCAACAAAAAGACCGTAAATTCGACGAAATCTACGACGTGTTCGCCCTGCGCATCATCGTCCCCAGTATCCCCGATTGCTACAAAGCACTGGGCATTATTCATACCATTTGGAAGCCAAAAATCAACCGTTTTAAGGACTATATTTCTGTCCCTAAACCCAACGGCTATCGTTCCCTGCACACCACTGTTTTTGGTCTTGATGGTAAAGCGGTCGAGTTCCAAATCAGAACTCCCGAGATGAATGAAGAATCGCTCTACGGTATCGCCGCCCATTGGCACTACAAACACAACCAGAAAGATAATTCCAAGTCCGAAGACCAACCTAAATGGGTGCGAGAAATTTTGGAAATCAAGCGCGACAACAAAGACGCTCGACACTTCGTGCAAGAAATTAAATCTTCCAACATCTTTCAAGACAGAATCTTTGTCTTCTCTCCTAAGGGCGACGTCTTTGAATTACCGGAAGAATCTACGCCGATTGATTTCGCCTATGCGGTACACACCGACATTGGCAACAAGGTCACCGGCGTGCTCATCAACGACAAAATCGGCACCCTGGACCAGGAATTGAAGAATGGCGATTTAGTGGAGGTGGTCACAGACAAGAACCGCCAAGGCCCCAGCAGTAATTGGCTAAAATTTGTCAGGACCAAACACGCCAAAGAAATGATCAAAAAAAACATCAAAAATCCCATATTTGACCGCATTAAAGGCTATTTTTCTAAAGAATAATACCAAACAAAAAGAAGGCCACGAATGGCCTTCTTTTTTATATCTCGTTTGATATTTATCTTCGTCCTCTGGTTTCTTCTTTTAACTTTCCGGTCTTCTTCAAATACTCTCGCTCCTTATGCATATCCAAACCAATCAGCGCTCTCTTCTTCAAAATACGCTTGGTGCGTTTTGGTTCGATATGTTGTTTGCGGCGAGAAACTTCTAAGATGCGGTTATTCTTTAAACCAGTCTTGAAACGGCGCAAAAAACTTTCAAAGCTTTCGCCCGGTTTTCTTTTAAAATCAGCCATATACAGCCCCCTTTCTATTTTGCTTATTATTATTCATAATTAATTATTCTTTTGGTTAAATCTTTTTTGTAAGCGCTCCTTCAAATCTTTTTGAGTAATAACTTCCTGGACACCCAACTCGACATCGCGATACAAAATAGTTTCTGAGCTCACTTCCTTCTTGCCTAAGATTAAAATAATCTTGGCATTCAATCTTTTAGCTTCCTCCAACTGGTCGCGCAAATTGTCGACCGAGAAGGCTTGGCGGACACAGTAGCCTAATTTGTATAACTCTCCAAAGAGAGCCATACCGCGAATTCGGGCTTGGTCACTAACTTGAGCCAAAAATATTATATTCTCTTCCTTCTTAAAAATCAAGTTCTTTTCTTTAATCTTAGCCACAGTTCTCTCCAAACCACCGGCAAAACCGAGCAAAGGTGTCGCTTTACCGCCTAATTGCTCAACAAAATGGTTGTAGCGGCCACCCCGGCCCAAGGACAATTTACCGTCCAACTCGCCCTGTTCATTGACCGGCCAGATTTCAAAGATGGTCTCAGTGTAGTAATTTAGACCCTTAATCAGATAGGGGTTGAAGTTGTAGTTGATATTTAACTCGTCCAGATATTCCAAGACACGAGTAAAATAATTGTTACTGTCATCCGACAAGAAGTTGGTAATCGGCGGAGCTTCTTTTCTAATCTCCACACAACCCGGCTCTTCACAGTTTAAAAGTAAGATGGGATTCTTTAACAAATTCTTTTTACATTCAGCGCACAGCTTGGCCTTCTTGGAACGCTCTTTGTAGAATTTTACGAACTTGTTTAAAAACTCTTTCTGACATTCAAACGATCCGACACTATTAATTTGAACCTGGACGTTAATTTGCAGTTCCTTGAAAATGCTGTAAATAATATCAATCAGTAAAGCCTCGCCCACCGGCTTAGATTCACCAAAGAGTTCCAAAACGAATTGATTGAACTGACGATAGCAACCGGTCTGAACTCGAGCTTCATGACGGAAGACCGGACCAATGGCAAAAACTTTTACCGGTTGAGGCCAAGTACTTAAATCTTGCTCTAAGTAGAATCGAGCTAGGCCGTGAGTCAAATCGGGACGGAGCGCCACCTTGTCGGTTTTACCAACTTGATAATAGTAAATATCTTTCAGACGAGGAGATTTTTTAAACAATCCCAGATTCTCCACAATTGGAGTCTCAGCTCGATTAAAGCCATATAAACTGGCCGCTTCGCTAACCTTATTAATCACTGAGGCCCAGTACTTATAATCAGAAAAATTAATATCTTTAGCGCCCAAAATACGCGAGACGGCATCCTTGCGACTGCGAGTTTCTGGGGCCTTAACGGCCGCCGGTCTTCTAACAAACTTTTTAGGTCGTGACATAAATTTTATAGATTAATATTTATACTCCGGGGTATGAAAAACCGTAATTTGATTAAACGGCCAACCGCGGAACATCACTCTTCCGGTTAAAAAACTTTTATTAACAGCACCAAAGCTACGAGAATCTTTGGAGGCGTTGCGATTATCACCCAGTACAAAATACTCACCGCTTCTGAGGGTGACAATTTCTTCACTCAAATTATAGGTGCGGACATTATCAGCTAAGTAAGCGCTCTCATCTAAAACAAAGCCTTCCGGGAATTGATCATTATAGATATAGACACTGCCCTCTCTGATTTCTACCCGCTCCCCCGGCAAACCGATGACGCGCTTGATAAAATATTCTTGGGGATTCTGCGGATAGCGGAAGACAACAATATCACCTCGACGTGGCTCATTAAAACGATAGCCGATTTCGTCGATGATTAAGTATTGATGGTCGTGAAAGGTCGGCTCCATGGAAGCTCCTTTGACATAGAAAGGCTGAATAATTAAATAACGAATAGGCAGAATAATAACTAGAGAGATAACGACGATTTTGAGAAAATCTAAAATCTTTCTTAACATAAAAAAATGTTATAAAACGGACTTTAATTGCCGTTTTAGAGAGTTAATATAATTATTATACTTAATTTAACATAATTAGGGCCAAAGAGCAAACTAGTGTTTTTACCTAATATTAGCTAATAAACATGGCGTCGCCATAACTAAAGAAGCGATATCCCTGCTTTATGGCTATTTCATACGCTTTGTCAACATTTTCTTTGCCGGCGAGGGCCGCAATCAACATTAAGAGCGTTGACTGTGGCAAGTGAAAATTGGTGATTAAAGCATCGACCAATTTAAACTGATAAGGCGGATAGATAAAAATATCGGTCCAACATTTAAAATCTTGATTCTCATTAATTAGATTATTTCCCAGAGTCTCCAGACTTCGACAGCTAGTGGTGCCGACGGCGATAATTCTCTGCCCGTTCTTCTTGGCAGCCAAAATTTTTTTCACCACCTCAGATGTTATCTCCAACCACTCGGCGTGCATTTTATGTTCCAAAATATTATCAACCTTGACTGGAGCAAAGGTCCCCATTCCGACATGCAAAGTCACCGCCAAGATCTCTACGCCGCGCTCTTTTATTTTCTTCATCAGCTCCGGCGTAAAATGAAGTCCGGCCGTGGGAGCCGCCACCGACCCCGGCTGATTGTCGCTGGCATAAACCGTTTGATATCTCGTCTTGTCCTCAGCCAAATTTTTATCTCGTTTGATATAGGGTGGCAAAGGAACCGAGCCGATTTTTTCGGCGCTGGCTAAAAGCTCCTGAGTCTCTTGATTGAATTCCATTTGCCAAGTTCCATCCTGATTATTTTTAATTGCTTTGGTTTTTAGTCCCAGGTCAAATTCAATCTCCAGGCCCTCATGAACTCGGCCACCCAAGAGGCATTCCCAAGTTTTGCCGGAAAGATTTTTCAACAAAAAAACCTCCACTTTTCCGCCACTTCCTAGCTTTTTTCCGGTTAATCTGGCTGGGAAAACCTTGGAATTGTTGACCACCAAAACATCGCCGGGATGGAGATAATCAACAATGTCATAGAAGTGTTTGTGCTCTACTTCCCCGCTTTTTTTGGATAAAACTAAAAGACGCGAGTGGTCTCGCGGCTCGGTCGGTGTTTGAGCGATTAGCTCTTCCGGCAATTGATAATTGAAATCAGAGAGTTTAAGCATTAGGTTTGGTTTTTAAATTCAAGTGGCCATAAGCCAAGTCAGTGGCGATTCTTCCTCGTGCCGTTCGATCAAGAAATCCCAATTGCATCAGATATGGTTCATACATATTTTCAATCGTATCCATCTCTTCTCCGGTCGCTGCCGACAAAGTATTGAGACCCACCGGTCCCCCTTTGAATTTATGAATAATGGTTTCCAAAATTTTGCGATCAATCCAATCCAGTCCCAGCTCATCAACTTCCAACATAACAAAAGAATCGAAGCAAGAGTCGGAGTTAATCTGGCCGTCGCTTTTGACCTCGCAATAATCGCGCACGCGTTTCAAAAGGCGGTTGGCAATGCGCGGAGTACGACGAGAACGCTCAGAAATCGCCTGGCTGGAGGCCTCATCAATAGCCACTCCCAAAAGACCGGCACTGCGATGCACAATTTTTTGGATATCAGCCGGTTCGTAGAAATTCAGGTGATGAGTGATACCGAAACGATCTCGCAGTGGTGCGGATAAAGTGCTGGCTTGAGTGGTGGCGCCAATAATAGTGAATTTAGGCAAATCTAAGCGCAAGGTTCTGGCACTTGGTCCTTTGCCCATAATAATATCTAGGGCATAGTCTTCCATGGCCGGGTATAGAATTTCTTCAATGTTTTTATTGAGACGATGAATTTCATCAATAAATAGGATATCGCCCTCATTTAGATTAGTCAGAATAGCCGCTAGATCGCCGGCCTTCTCAATGGCTGGTCCGGAGGTGACTCGGATATTAGCCCCTAATTCATTAGCAATAACATGAGCCAAGGTTGTCTTGCCTAAACCCGGAGCGCCATAGAGCAAAACGTGCTCCAAGGTTTCACCTCGTTTCTTAGCCGCCGCAATGGTGATTTGCAAATTCTGCTTAATCTTCTCTTGCCCCACGTATTCCGAGAGAGATTTAGGGCGCAACGAAAAATCAAAAGAAGCTTCTTCTTTCTTTTCTTCGGGACTGATTAAGCGCTCAACTTCATTTTCCATATACCACTAGATTAGCACGTTTAGGGATAATTTCAACTAACCCCGAGATTAACAAAAATAGCCCCGAAGAGGAGCTATTTTTTATTATAAAAATGATTTCATTCAATCGCGATATTTATTTCTTAAACTCACAAATACCTTTGAAGTCGCAAAACTGGCAGATGATGCTATCCGGTTTGGGGGCAAAGTCCAGACTCTTAATGGCTTTAATTTCGTCTATTATTTCTTGTTGCAGTTTTTCAATGTCTTTAGGCTTCGGCACAAAAGAAAGCTTCTCGCCATTTTCTAAATAATAATAACTGAGAGTACTAACTTTTGTTTTGAGAAAATCCTCTAAAAATAGTTGATACAGAATTAACTGCCGCTTATCTTTCCAAACGAGACCGTCTTTAGGATTACCAGTTTTGTAATCTAAAATCTCCAGCGTTCCATCAGCTAGCCTATCAACTCGGTCAATCGCTCCCTTGATAGACTCTCCGTTAATTTTGAAAACAAAATCTTTTTCCAACAACAAGACTCGAGGCTGACCGGAATTATTCAAATTATCAACAAAACTATTCAGAATCGTTTTTCCTTTCTGATAGTATTTCTCCCGATTCTCTTTATTGTCATAACCATCACCCACCCAGTGTTTTTCATATAGAGCTAAAATTCTTTCTTTGGACAGATCGTCAGGAACAGAAAATAGAGTCTTTTCATCCTCCACTAAGAGGGGCAGCATAAATTCTCGCAGCACTTCGTGCATCACATGACCAAAAACCAAACTGGGTTTGTCGGTTGGCGCCGGAATGCGCAGAATGAAAGCTAGCTTGTATTGGAGCGGACAGGAGGCATAAGCTGCTAGTTGCGAGAAGGAGAATCTTTCCGGCAGTTGCGGCGCTAGTGCTTTGTGCTCTTGCTCAGCTATGGGATTAATCAGTCGATTAAGGTCTCGAGCCAAGTCATTTTCAGTCGGCAAATCAATTCGACCAGACTCCGGATCAATACCGGATTCCGCAATAAAGCGAGAGGGCTTTTTGTCGCGGGCTCCGCCATAATCTTTAGCGGCGGTCAGATAGAGTTCGTCCTTGGCCCGAGTCATGGCAACATAAAACAGGCGGCGCTCTTCTTCTAAGTGAAAATCGGAGCCCTCGCCTAACTTTTCTTTGACCAGGGCCTCCGGAATGGATATTTTCTCTCCTCGATTGATTGTCGGGAAACGCTTGTCCACCAAATCCACCACAAAAACATATTTAAATTCCAAACCTTTGGCGGCGTGGATAGTCATCACCTTCACCACATCAGCATCATCATAGTCCAATCGGAGTGAACCGGTCTCGCCGGACTCCATTTCCAAATCAATCATCTCTACGAAGTCCTTCAAGCGCAAATCCGGATCAGCAGCCTCAAACTCTTTGACTTTTTGGTAGAACTGATTGAGATAGGAAAAGATTTCCCGGTCTTCATCGTGATCCAAGGTCTTGAAGAGACCAATATCATACACGAATTTTACAAAAAGACGACTGGGTTTTTCTTTCTTGGCTAGCTCGGAGTGGAGTTCAATAAACTTCAGGAGATTGTTGATATGTTGAGTGGCTTCCGGCGAAACATTGGGAATCTCGGAAACATTTTTGAGGGCCTCAAACAAAGACCAAACCTTGGTGCGAGCCGTTTTGGTAATATTTACCAAATCTTCATAGGACACTTTAAAAACATCCATGCTCAAAACCCGGAATAAAGCTGTTGATTCGTGATAGTTATCTAGTAGCTTAAAATAGCAAATAATATCCAAAATAATTGGCTTGGAATACAGGCCCTTGAGAGAGACGAACTGATATGGCAGACCCTGACGTTTCAACTCTTTAATATACTTATCAGCCGTGTCATTAGCCCGAACCAAAATAGCAAAATCCGACCAAGAAACATCTTTTTGGTTTTGATATTCCGACTTAATTTTTTCCACCACGAAAGCCGCCGACTCATAGTCAGTATTAAAGTTCAAAAATTTAACGTGTGGCGACAAACTGGACTCCTTGGATCGTTTCGACACCAACCGCTTATTAATCTTCAGCTTGTCTTCCAGACGGTTGGGATTGTTGTTCTGGATAAAATGATAGGCGCGGTCTAAGATTTCTTGATGGGAACGATAGTTCTCGGTGAGAATGATTTCTTTGGCTTGAGGGTAATCATCTTTGAACTGAAGGATGTTAGAGATGGAAGCTCCACGGAACTTATACACTGCTTGATCATCGTCTCCGACGACAGCCAGGTTTACCTTTTTACCGGCTAATATTTTTAATAATTCATACTGCGCCATGTTGGTATCCTGGAACTCATCCACCATGATGTATTTGAATTTGTCGATATAGATTTGTAAAATATTCGGTCGCTCTCGGAAAAGTTTGAGAGTATAAAAAATTAAATCGCCGAAATCCAAATAATTATTATCCAACAGGAGCTGGTTATAGATTTCGTAGGCGTGCGCTAGCTCCTTGATTCTGTCGGCCTCCATTTCATTATCTTCGTCAATCTCTTCCGCTACCGCTTTCTTAGATTTTTTTGGAATCGCCGCTCCACCTTTCTCCAAACTGTCAGCGTAAGCCAAATATTCTTGGGGAGAAATGTTTTCATCTTTCAGTCGGGAAAAATGTCGGATAATTTCATGGATAAACTTATTGGGATTCCCTAGGGGCCGGTAGTAATTAAGTTCCAGCTCATCCAAATGACGCTTGATGAGCACCCATTGTTCCGTAGTGTTTAACAACTTGAAATCCGGATTAAGGCCAATATCCAGGCCATGTTGGCGCAACAATCTCTCACTAAAGCCGTGAAAGGTGTTGATCCACAAATCAAAATAACCATAGGGTAAAACTTGGTCGGCTCTTTCCTCCATCTCGGAAGTGGCTTTTTCGGTGAAGGTTAAAAGCAATAAATCGTCCGGATTAATTTTCTTTTCCAAGATTAAATAGGCCAAGCGATTAATCAACACCGTGGTTTTACCGGTTCCCGCTCCAGCCACTATTAAAAGCGGACCGGCATCATGGGTGACGGCCTGCAGTTGGGACTTATTAAGTTTGGCTAGTAATTCCAGCTCCATAGATTATTTCAGTTTTAACAATGTCTTTAACTTCTTTTCATCGGCCGTGGCACCAACTACCGCTAAATTAAGATTCTTCTCAGTGAAAATCTGGCGAGCGACGCGCTTGATATCAGTCGCGCTAATCGCTTTAACCTGGCGCAGAAATTGCTCCGGACTGATTAATTCTTTGCGGGCAATGGCTTGGCTGGCATACCAATTAGCCATGTCGTCCGAAGCTTCCAGTTGAATAGCCAAGCGTCCGGTATACATATCCTTGGCGCGTTTCAATTCTGTCGGCGTCACTTCTTCGTCAATCATTTGTTGATAACCAGCCAGAATTAATTTAATGGACTCCTCCAGTTTATCTTTTGGCACTCCAGCCTGAGTCACCAAATAACCGGAGTCGGTATAAAATTCGTTATGGGTTTTAATGTAATAAGCCAAGCCGCGACGTTCGCGAAGTTCGATAAATAATCTGGAACTCATCGAACCTCCCAAAATTACCGCCAGCATCTTAGCGGCAAATTCATCTTTATGACCAATCGGAAAAGTTCTAACTCCCAAACATAAATGGGATTGATCGGTTGGCTTAATTTTGACGGCCAAGGCCGGAGCGTTTTGCTTCTCAATTAATTTTTCTTTTAAGCGGAATTTATTCTTTGGATAATTTTGCAATAATTTATTGGCGATTTTAGTTGTTTCAGCCAACTTCACATTACCGGCTACCACTAAAAAAGTGCTGTTAACGCCATATTGAGTTTTGAGATAACGCAAAAAATCTTCCCGCTTAAAAGACATGACGCTTTCCTTGGTGCCGATGGTAAAACGACCGGCGGGGGTATCGCCATATAACAATTCTTCAAAAATATCTTCAATCTGGGCCATTGGATTGTCTTCATACATATTAATCTCTTCAATGATAACCCCCTTCTCTCGCTCAATCTCTTCCGCCGGGAAAGTGGAATTAAGTAGCATGTCGCCGATAATGTCCAGCGCCTGAGGTAATTTATGAGCCTCAGTTTTAACGAAGTAGCCGGTGTATTCTTTGGAGGTAAAGGCATTATATTCTCCGCCCAGAGCATCTAATTCTGAGGCCAGAGCTAAAGTATTGGGGCGACGAGCAGTCCCCTTGAATAACATATGCTCGACAAAATGTGATAAGCCGCCCTCGGTTTTAGTCTCATGTTTAGACCCGGTCTTGACAAGCATCAAAACCGTCACTGTTTTAGTGCCTAACATCGGAATAAACAACAAGGGGAGATTATTTTTAAGTCGCGCTAACTTGATTTTGCTCATATTTTATCGGGTTATTTTATATTTCATTTTAAATTTAGCATATATCTGTTATAATTAAAAGCGAAAATAATAACCCTAAAAATATGTCCAAATATCAAATTAGAACTAATGAGTTGCTCACTATGAGCATCACCGATCGCCAGTACATCATGAAGGTCTCCGACCTGCCGGATGATGAAAAGCCCCGAGAAAAACTGATTGCCAATGGTCCCCGCAACCTATCAATCACTGAACTTTTAGCCATAGTTCTTGGTACCGGCACTAAAAAAGAAGAGGTGATGACCATGTCTTCCCGCCTGTTGCGTGAGTACGGTGAAAAAAATATTATCAATCAAACCAGCCCGGCTGTCATTTCCTGCGAATTGAATGTCCCTCTGGCCAAATCCTGCCAACTGGTAGCCTGCTTTGAGTTAGGTCGCCGTTTTTTCCAGAAGAAGAGCGAAGGCCTAACCAATATCCGCTCTGCTCGCCAGGCTTTTGATTATCTAACCGACATGAGAAACCTAAACAAGGAACAATTCCGTGGGCTATATCTCAATAGTCGCTATCAACTAATTCACGACGAAACTATTTCTGTCGGCAGTATCAATGCCAGTATTGTGCATCCGCGAGAAGTTTTCCAACCGGCTATTCAATATGGCGCTACGGCTATTATCGTTGCCCACAACCACCCCTCCGGGGAATTGAAAGCCAGCGCCGAAGATCGTGAAGTCACCGAGAAGTTAAAAGAGGCCGGCAAGATTTTGGGTATCGAAATTTTAGATCACATTATTATTGCTGATAATAAATTTGTCAGCATTCTGTAATATGACCGACTACTTTATACAGCCCCTGGTCTGGCAAGTGAAAGACGAGGAGAGCGTCAAATTCCATGTCCAAAACGATGACTATTTCGGGACGGTCGCAACCCTCCTCAGTCTGATTCGGCAAGAAATCTACAAAAACCACCAACCCTCGGAAAAAGTAAAAACCACGATTGATAACCTAGAAAAAGATTTCCTCTGGCTCCAGAATAACTATCAAATTAAACAAAAATAAAAAGACCTCTAATTGCAGGTCTTTTTTGTTATTCAAAATAAACGACTGTGCCTTTGACGTGGGTGTCGGAAATGTAGCGAATCTCGATTTGGTCCTCAGGACTCTCGGGTCGAACATCCACGAAACAAATCAAAGGAATGGTTTCTTGCCGATCCGGATTAAAATTTGGATCGGTGGTGGCCACCACATTCTCAGCCGTCGTGCCGGTTAGATAAGTAATCCAGCCGCCATTTTTTCCGGGCCAGGTAGCAATAGTTTTGCCTTCCACCGCCGGCTTGACAATCTGAAGTCGTCCCGGCCTGGCCGTATACTTCCGTCTGTAAAAGTTCATGGTTCTCAGTTTAAAGGACTAATAGTAAGCCTAATTTAAACCTTTTTGACAAAATAATCAAGCCTAATAAAAAACACCCCGATCCGGGGTGTTTTTCTATTCCAAGCTATTTTTTAGTGATGCCAAATTTTTGGTCATTGAACTCCCAAGTAGCCATACCTAGCACCAGCCAGAAGAATAATATGCCAAAGTGCAGACTCCAGAGCCAATGATCAACCATGGCCATAATCAAGAGAGCAAAGATGAGAGCAACAGACAAACCGTTGTTGCGAGAATTTTTCATCTTGTGCCAAAGCAATATTCCCAAGAAAATAATAAACAGCATAGCGCCCGGGATTCCCACTTCAGCCGCTACCAGCAAAAAGACATTGTGTACCGGTTGATAGAAATAACTTTGGAAATATGGTTCGCGGACATAAAGACTGAGATAATAATTACCCACCCCCCAGCCGGAGAGTGGTCGGCTGGCGATACTTTGCAAACCTTGGACATAGCCACTAATTCTCTCTTGGTTAGACATTTGTTCCAATCTGGAAGCATTGAATAAGCGGACGTCGATGGAGCTAAAAAGCATTGACCACACCACGATGAACAGCATGCTGAAGCCAAGGATAAAGCCGCAATCCAAAGATTTTGGATCCATCTTGGTTCGCAGGTGACAAGAATCGGATAGCAACAAAACTAAAGCAACACCGAAACCAGCAGCCAAATAGGCGGCGTGAGAAAAAGTAAATAACAGAGCAACGCTAAAGAAAAAAATTAAAGAATAATTTACAATCACAAAGAGACGCAAATGTTTGGCCACAATTTTCCACTTATGACGCTCAACCAGCAGCCCCACTAAAATGATAATGCCAATGGCCAAAACCCCGCCCAAAATATTAGGATGGTCTAAACCACCGTAAGAGCGCAACCAACGAACCAAAAGACCCTGGCTGTTATAAGCTTCAACTACCGACACGCCCGGGACAGAAGGGTCATGCAAAGACAAACCTAAAAGCTTGCTGGCAAAAGTTGATTGGGTGATAAACTGGTAAAAAGCTAGGGCTGCTTGCAAAAAGATGCCGGCTAGAAAACAATAGATGAGTTTTAGACGATTGAAGAACTCTCCCTGACGAACAATCAAGAAAACGATAATACCCATTAGAAGTAAGGCGTATTTATAAACCGCCAACAGGACATAGGGAGCGAAAAAGACCGAGGCAAAGACCACTAGTTCCAAAAATACCAAGGCGATCAAAGCATAATCAACCTTGGGTTTGCCGGGGAATAAATTTAAATTCAAATCCAGAAACTTCTTTGGTTTGGGTAATAAAAAGTTAATGACTAAGAACGAGAGCCAAACTACCAAAATAATATCGGTGAGATACAAACTAATCGTGCCATACTCCAAGTAACCGAAATTAACTACTCCCGGACGGATAATGAACCGGGTTTGAATCGGCAATAAGAAAGCTAGCAGATAGAGCAAAATTTCTCCCACTTTTTTAAAATAGCGCATATTATTTATTTAATACTTGATCAAGACGAGCAGAAAATTTGTCCAAAAATTCTTGCCGTCTGTCGACCAAATATAATTTAATTATCTTTTCATCGGCTCGCACCCGCGTATCAACATTGAGGAGCGACTTGAGCGCCGCGGGCATAATTTTTAATTGCCACTTCATACTACTTTTCTCCCAGCGATTTAAAACTTCGGACCAGGGATGAAAATGGCTCAGGCTAAGTTCCGATCTAGAATCAATCTTCAACTCTAACCAATCAGGCAAACCGGCTTTCAGCCAAGAGTTGGCGGCTATCAAATGGTGATAAGTGTTATTGCGGTCATAAATTGGCACCAGGCCGGCCAACCAATAATTGAAATATAAATCATTTGGGCCTAATTTGAGCGAAGACAGGTCTAGGGCATCGGAGCCAACATAAAAACTGAGGCAAATTCGATTTCGTTTAACTTCTCGGGTCGGTCGCCAACCCAAAATCTTGGCTAGGCCGGCACAGAACAAACGGGTGAGCCAAATTCTTCGGGGGCTGGTGACAATAAACAAATCAATATCACTGCCATCGCGCAAATTATGAGCACCGATAATATTAGAGACGGCCACCATTCTGACAAAGGGTATCAAGCGAAATAATCTAACGGCCCGACGCGCCAACTTAAACTTCTGACCACTAAAATGGTGCCGCGCTTGGCGCTCCAAGAGCATCTGATCTCGCGCCGCCAGAAAATAAAAGCCATTAACGCTTCTTATCCCCGGCAAACCGGCATTTAGGATATTTTTTACCTGAAGCAAGGTAGCCGGCTGATCCAGGTATTGCCACACTTCATAAGTAGTCAGAGGATAATCAAATAAATCAAAAAAAACAATTGCCCGCACAATCGATTCCGTTAAATTCTGCGCTGAGTTATTAATCTCCATAATGAAACTAATCTAATTTGGGTCGATCAAGCAAAAGAGCTTCTACTTGACGTTCACCCCCGGCAATTTTAATGATATCCTTATCAATCTTTTCAAATTCTTTGTAAGCATCGTTGTAGCAGTTAACGGAGGTTCCGATATTCTTACCCAGTTTTTTCAACAACTCATCATAGCTGGAAATATGTTTCCCTAACTTCTCCACATTAACCTTAATCTCCTTGGCACTTTCTTCGATTTGCATCGCCCGCAGTCCCTGCAGAACGGTTTGCAAGTAGGCCAAGAAAGAGGTGGGAGAGACGATAATAACCTTCTTGTCACGGAAAGCATATTCAATTAAATCTCGAGTATTAACCTGCACGGCGCCCACCTTGTTAATCAATAAATCGTAATAAATAGCTTCCGAAGGGATAAACATAAAGGCAAAATCCATCGTCTTTTCAGCTGGTTTGACGTATTTGGCCGTCTCATCAATTCTGGTCTTTAAATCCTGTTTGAACTGTTTCTCAAATCTCTCTTTGGTATCAATATCTTTGGCATTCAAAATGCGCTCATAATTTTCCAGTGAGAATTTGGAATCAATCGGAATAATTTTGTCCTTCACAAAAACCACCGCATCAACAATTGAGCCGTCTTTGAAAGCATATTGCATTTGATAGGAATTCGGGGGCAAGACATTCTTCAAGGTTTCTTCCAAAAAATATTCTCCCAAAACACCGCGCTGTTTAGGGTTCTTTAAAATATCTTGCAAGTTCTGCAATTGCGTGGAGAAATCCAAAACCTGACGATTAGTTTCTTCCAACTTCGCCAAGCGATCAGTCAGGTCGGTAATGACCTTAGTCGACTGGCCGGAGATATTTTGCATGATCTTGGTGGTCTGGCCGAAATGATCTTGGTTGGCCTGGTGAGTTTCGGATAATTTTTTGTCGAGCTCATAGCGAATGTCGCGATTTTGTTCCGATAATTGGGTTAGTTTCTCAGACTGCTGGGCTAATTTTTCCATCAGCGCCATTGACTTGGAGTCAGCCAGAGCATCACCAGAGCCACCATTTTTGAGCAACAAAACGATAACGGCTACCAATCCGATTAAAACTAAACCAAAAAATATCACTAAAAAAGTAGTATTCATATGATTTCATTATAGTATATTAATCTGATTTTGTCATACTTTACAAAGCAAAATAAACGTGGTAGCATTAAGGCCGGAACATTAAAAACCCAAATAAAGCATGAAGAAATTAGTTGTCGGACTGCTCAGTGCAGTTTGTGCTATTCTTACCAGTCAGGCCCAAGATGGCGTCATGGTTAAAAACCTTAGTCAAAAAACCATTAGCGTCCAAGTGGCCATTATGAGAGTTACCCTCGAACCGCAAGATTCGGTTAAATTCACCTTGAAGGAATCCGGGGAGTATCTATTGCGTGTGCAATACATTAATGACCGAAAAGACACCATCGTCTTTCGAAAAATAATTAATTCTCCCGGAGTCGCTAAAGTTACCGACCTCAATCTGGAAAGATGGCGAACTTTCTACTGTCCCGAAAAAAACGGCGAACCGGTTAAAAATCGGAAAACGCAATTCTAAAAAAGAAATTATAAAAGAAAAACCCAGTTCTCAGAAACTGGGTTTTTTATATCTATAAACCATTAAAACGATGATTAGGACCAGGTAACACCCGCTACGCCATCTTTATCCTCCTTAAATCTCATAATTCTGACACCCTGAGTATCGCGGCCTAATTCACTGATCGACTTGAAGTGTAGTCTAATAACTTGACCCTTCTCGGAAATGACGATTAAGTCTTTGCCTTCCATATTGTCATAGTTAACCACAAAAGCATTGGTAATATCACCGGTCTTGTCGGTTACTTTAGCGGTTCTAATACCGCTACCGCCACGACCCTGGACTTTATAAAGATTCAGAGCGGTTCTCTTACCAAAACCGTTGGCCATAATAGTCATAATTTGATAGCTGCGCTTTTTCTCCTTATCAGTTTTAACCACGCCCATACCAACAATAATATCCTTACCTTTCAAGCGCATACCTTTGACACCGGAAGCGCCTCGGCCCATATCACGGACGTCTTTTTCTTTGAAGCGGATAGCCTGACCCTTGGCGGTAATTAGCACTAAATCATCCGATCCGCTGGTGGGCTTAGCCCAAATTAATTTATCATCATCCTTGACCTTCATAGCAATCAAACCGCTGCGGCGGACATTAGCAAAAGCGGCCAATTCCACTTTCTTGACCAAGCCCTTCTCAGTGACGAAGAATAGGTATTTACTGCTAACCAATTTATCTAAAGGTAAAGTAGAGGTCACTTTTTCACCGCTCAATAACTGCAGGAAATTAACAATCGGAGTACCCTTGGCGGTGCGTGAAGCTTGTGGTACCTCGTGAGCTTTTAACTGAAAGGCGCGACCCTTGGTGGTAAAGAAAAGTAAATCACTATGAGTGAAGGTGGTGAACATAAATTCTACGGAGTCCTCTTCCTTAGTGGTTAGTCCGATAACACCTTTACCGCCCCGAGCCTGGACCTTGAAAGTGTCCGGATCAATTCTCTTGATGTAACCATCCCTAGTCATCATGACCATGGTTTCTTCATTAGGCACCAAATCTTCAATGTTGAAATCTTTGATACCATGAACCATGACCTGGGTTTTTCGGTCGTCGGCAAATTTTTCTTTCAGCTCACTTAATTCGGTCTGAATGATACCGCGAAGCTTGGCCACTGATTTCAAAATAGCTTCCAATTCTTTAATTAATTTCAATTTTTCCTTCAATTCTTCTTCAATCTTCAATTGTTCCAAGTTGGCTAAATTCTGCAATCTCATTTCCAAAATGGCCACGGACTGACGCTCGGACAACTTGAATTTTTTCATCAAGTTCAACTTAGCCACCTCTTTATCCTTAGAAGCCTTAATGGTCTTAATAACCTCATCAATGTTTTTGAGAGCAACCATCAAACCTTCTAAAATATGAGCTCGGTCCTTAGCTTTATTCAATTCAAATCGTGTGCGACGTCTAATCACTTCCTCGCGGTGTTTGATATATTCTTCCAGAATCATCTTGAGGGTCAAAATCTTAGGCTGAATACCGTCCACCAAAGCCAGCATGTTAACGTGAAAGGTGGTCTGAAGCGTAGTGTGTTTGTATAGACTGTTTAAAATCTTCTTAGGATAGGAATCTTTTTTCAAATCTAAAACGACGCGGATACCATCGCGATCCGACTCGTCACGCAAATTTTTGATACCGTCTAATTTTTTCTCTTTAACGAGATCGGCAATCTTTTCTACCAACACTGCCTTGTTGACCTGATATGGCAGCTCGGAGATAATAATCTGAAAATCATTGTGTTTGTTTTCTTTGATTTCGGCTCGACCGCGCATCACAATACCGCCCTTGCCGGTCGCATAAGCCGTCAAAATATCTTTTTGGTCATAGATAATACCGCCGGTTGGAAAATCTGGACCCTTTACAAACTTAGCCAGGTCTTCAATGGTCGCTTCCGGATTGGCAATCAGGTGATTAATAGCGTCAATCAATTCTCCCAAATTATGTGGCGGAATAGAGGTAGCCATACCCACGGCAATACCCATAGTACCGTTTAACAGCAAGTTCGGTAATTTGGCCGGCAAAACTCTGGGCTCTTGTTGCGAGCCATCATAGTTGGGGGCAAAATCCACAGTCTCCTTTTCAATATCAAATAACATCTCTTCGGAGATGGAAGATAGTTTAGCTTCCGTATAACGCATCGCAGCGGCTGGGTCACCATCGACTGAACCGAAATTACCCTGACCCCGAACCAGCGGATAGCGCATCGCAAAATCTTGGGCCATGCGGACCATAGAATCATAAACGGCAGTATCGCCATGAGGATGATATTTACCTAAAACCTCACCGACGACCGTCGCTGATTTGCGGAATTTGGCATTAGCCTTGAGACCGATGTCCCACATGGCATATAAAATACGGCGATGGACCGGTTTTAGACCGTCTCGAACATCCGGCAGGGCGCGAGAAACAATCACGCTCATCGCGTAGTCCAAATAACAGTTCTTCATTTCTTCTGAGATCGGTTGCGACTCCACAATACCATAGACGGTTTGGCGTCTGGCGTTGCCACTGGTAGCCGACCCTAAAGCCGCATCTTCCGGAGATTCAATTGGAGCCACTGGTTTTTTCTTCTTGCTATCCATAAAAATTTATTTCTTTTCTAAATCTTTCTCAAGCGCATCTAGCTTGAATTTAACATTTTCCGAAGTGGTGCTGACCGTCGAGCTGGAGTGAATTTTAGCATTCAAATTATTCTCTAAGTTATCCAGACTAGTTGAGGCACTTACCGAACCCGCCTGTCTTTGCGCGTCCAACTTATCCATCTTGCTAATAACATCATTCATGGTGTTCTCAAACCGACCCTTAACATCCTGCCAGTTCAATTTCTGCTGATCGGATTTAATTAAGTTCTCGGAATAAGGGTTAACAAAACTCTTGATATTAAAGGCCCAAAGACCGGCCACCACCAACATTACCAAGGTAATACCAACCACCATAATTTTTTTACGTTGATCAATTATCTCCGCTGGAGATTTTTTGTTGTCTTTGGATTCCATATTAATATTATTAATATAATTTTATTCCAAGATACCGTCGAGGTTAACGTCGTATAAAATTTGCTCCGCCACTAGTCGGTAGTTGATAATTTCATTGTCATTAAACCAGATCTTGATTTCGCGAGCGGCTTCTTCCGGCATGTCAGAACAATGAATTAAATTACGGACAGCACGATCATCCAGACCGGCTAATTCGTAAGAATCAATAGTATAATCACCGCGCAAAGTACCGACATCGGAAGTCAAAGGCTCAGTGCCACCGACCAGTTTTTTGACGATACCAACGGCTTGATTACCCTCCCAAATCATCGGTAAAATCGGGCCGGAAGTCATAAATTTAACCAAAGCGCCAATAATATCCTTGCCATAAGCCAAGGCGTCTTTCTCTACCGGCAAGCCCAGGGCTTGGCGGTTCTCAATAATTTTAGCGCCCTTCTTCAAAAACCATTCTTCGTCTTTATTATAGTGGGTCCAGCATTGTTCTTCGGTCGCCAAAATTAATTTGTTGGCCACCAACTTCAAGCCGGTTTTTTCGATGCGGGAAATCACATCACCGATTAAGGAACGCTGAATGGCGTCCGGTTTCAAAATCACAAAAGTTCTCTCTTTTTTCGGATGAATCATATAATTACAAACATAATATCACCAGCTCCATATCCTCGGCCGGTAAATCTTTTTTATTTATTTTTAATTTTTCTTCGTAAGTTGCTTCGATGCCCAGCTCTTTGATAAACTTATCCACGCCATCGATATCCACCTTTATATCTTTGGTCTTGTAGTGCATTGGGATGACAATCCGGGGTTCAATTTGGGAAATAACCTCCACCGCCTTCTTGGCGTCCAGGGTATATTTACCACCCACTGGAATCAAAAGAACATCAATGCCTGCCAAGCGTTCCAATTGTTTGTTGTCTAAAACATGGCCCAAATCGCCCAAATGGCAAATGGTCACATCATCGATTTCAATGCGATAAATAATATTGCCACCTCTGTCCTTCCCATGACTTTCATCGTGGTAAGACATAATGCCTTCAATCATCACTCCCTTAATATCATATTCGCCGGCACTTCTGACAACCTTGGGGTTACCCCTGAAAGCCGAAATATTATTGTGGTCGTAGTGGTCATGGCTGACAGTGATGATATCAGCTTCAAAATTAGGCAGCTTCAAACCCAAAGATTTATCAAAAGGATCGGTCACGAGAGTAACCCCCTCAGTCCCCACCCTATCTTGAATTTTAAAGCAAGAATGCCCCTGCCAAGTAATAATCATAGTATTGAAATTAATCTACAAACAAAAATATAAGGTCTAAAAACCTGATTAAATTATAGCAAAAAGATTGGGCTCGGTCAATTTGGAAAAATAAAAAAGCGCCAGATTTTAGTCTAGCGCTTTTGTAAGCAGTGAGGCAACGATTAATTCGCCGACTCAATAATAAACTTATTCTTGAATGGACCATCCTTCATAAAAGTAAGGGTTTTTGTTCCGCGCTCGTTAGCTCTGAGAATAATAGATTGGGGACATTCGCCCTTAAAATCATACTTCAAGTCTATTGGATTTTCTCCATACTTCAGGTAAATAACTTTACCCTTAGTTCCTTTGGCTCCGCCAGAAATGACATAAATAGTCGACTTTCCTTTGGCATCAAACGCGCCCTTGATAGTGATATCAAAAAGTGCATTTGTTTTAAGCTTAAGAGGATAAACCTTAGTGGTACCTTCATCGCGTGTTGATAGATCGAAATAAGCATCGGTCAAGGTCGCAACGGATTGGTTTTCAAAAATAGGTAAGGTTACTACAGTTTTAATCGGAGCTTCACCTTCATTCTTGATAATCGAAATTTTGCTGTCTTTGAAACCGGTTGAAACCAGTTGTTTCTTAACAGTAACACTGATTTTCAAACTGTCTTTAGGAGCCAGAGTCTTTCCATAAAAAGGATGACTTGGGTCCGTGAACGTGATAGCCACAGAAGATTCGTTTTTCAAGATACAAGCGGTAGTGTTATCCACCGGATCATTGGTTGCAAAAGGAATTATTTTTTCCTTTGTTCCATCTAGGGCATGGCCTTCAGCAGCTAACTTTGTCTCAGCCGCCAACTTCGTATCAGCAATATAAATGGTAGTTTTCACGCGGGAAAACGGTTCCATACAATTTTTGCCAGACTTCTGATCGCCAAGATCATTAGTCAAACGAAAAGCCAATTTGGCGTACACTTTGCCTTTTACAATTACAGAGTCCGCAAAAACTTCGATAGAGATTGAAGTTCCGGGTTTAATTTCAGTGAAGCCAGTTAAACCGCTTTTTTCCTTAGCATCGGAATGGGGACCGATCCAAATTGGAATGTCCTTGTAATTCCAGATAACGTAGGTTACGGTTTTTTGAATATGGCTCGTTTTCTTTGTGCCAGTTGTCTGGGCACTAACGCTGTTTACACAAATGAATGCGATCAGCATTACAATGATATTTCTTAACAGATTTTTCATGACTCAACATTTTTATTTAGTTTCTAAATTTATTTAATTACGATACCTCAGAGTAACGTTCCTATTTATCTTTTTTGTGAAGATAAAGAAAAACGTTACTCCCAGGACCGAATCATGAAAAAAATATATGTTTTTAAGGTGCTGCCAATTAACTGTCTAATTTAGCATACTGTTTCAAAAATGTCAATACCCAAGACGGATACTTAATAAATGCCTTAGATATTGATATTTTTAATGATTTTATTGTAGCACATAACTAAATATTTGTCAATAGGCAATAAAAAAAGGCACATTGTTATATGCCTTTTTGTTTTCTTTAGGAGTCAGATCTTATTCTTCCTCCTCTTCCTCCTCTTCAACCTCTTCGTCATCACCACCACCATTATCAGTGGTAACCACCGGCACGTTTTTCTTAGTGTTGGTGTCGGTTTTGACGATGAGGTGAGCGCTTAAATCCTGTTCCAGAACAGCGACGCGAGATTTCAAATCAGCAATTTGTTTAGCCGAGCCGGAGCCGTAGCTAAATTTCTTAATTTGAAGTTTTAAGTCAATAAGCTGACTTCTCATTGAATTTACGGAGTCGTTGATGGCCATAATAGCATCATCATGCTTGAGTAAGTCGTTGCCCTGAGATTTAATGTCGGCAGTGTTTTTGTTAATAGCGCTCTGCTGAGTGCTGTCGTTTTTTAACAACACTTTATCGGTTTCCTTCAAGCCGGAGGTTGAGGAGCTTTGGATAATACCAAAGACAATAGCCAAGGCTACTCCCAAGGCGAGTAATCCCAATAAAAATGTTCCACCTGTTATCGGTTTTCTTTCTTTTTTAACCACAGGCTGATTTTCCAAATTTTCCTGATTTTCCAAATTTTCCTGATTTTCCATATTGCAGATTATTAAATTGTTTTTAAATTAAACTGATTATTATTTACTGATCAAAAGCTTTACCCATTCTTTGAGGGAACAGATAAACTCCTCGACCAGTAAATAAACCAGCTACAAAAACAATTCTTTTTCAAGGTTCTAAATTGACTTATCAGCATAGCACAGTATAAAAATTTTGTCAATACTTTAACCTCTAGGCCATAAAAACAAATGAACCTCCACGCCCTTACGGACGTGGTATCCAGGGCTTACGCCCAAAAAAACCATGATTAATCATGGTTTTTTTATATTTCAAGCTTCGCTTGTCCGCTATCTTCCTTTTCTTGCATCC
>Ga0172369_10000491_pt1 | contig 58705 bp, 31 predicted proteins | sample LakKiv25m_FD_114539 | JGI IMG/M metagenome (GOLD analysis project Ga0172369, IMG submission 114539) | Freshwater microbial communities from Kabuno Bay, South-Kivu, Congo - kab_022012_11.25m | ecosystem: Environmental > Aquatic > Freshwater > Lake | place: Democratic Republic of the Congo...
CGGGCGCCTGTGCGGGCAGCGACTTGTGCGACGACGGCTACGCATGCACCTACGACTTCTGCAACCCCGCCCAAGGCTGCAGCCATGCACCCGTCGCAGATTGTGGCATTGTCACCTTGCCTTACGCAGTCACTTGGACCTGCGGCAGCGCTGGCGTCGACCTCTGGCAAGTGCTCGGCACTCCGGGCGCGGCGCAATGGGCGCTCGATGCGTCGCCCACGCTGCCTGGGACTTCGGGCCAGGTTTGCGCGCTCAACTTCAACAACGGCAAGAACTTTGATTGTACTTTCGGACAGTCTGCCGTCGAGGGCGCCATCGTGTCGCCTCTGTTCTCCAGCAACGGCGTGACTGCGGGAACGCCGCTCGTGGCGCGGTTTGCCTTGTCCGGCGTGTGGGATGCGGGTCCGGCGGACAACCTCGATCTCGACGTCAGCACCGACGATGGCGGCACCTGGACGACCCTTGCCACGTACGACGGCAGCGCGACCTGGCACGCGGTCACGGTCGGTCTAGCTGCCTATGCCGGTGCCGACTTCCGCTTGCGCCTGCGATTCTGGACCCAGGACTGCATCAGCAACAGCGGCGTCGGACCTTTTGTCGATAGTTTTCGTGTCTTTGCGTTGACGTGTCAGAGCGCCGCCGACTGCAGCGACGCCAACGTCTGCACCGACGACTTGTGCGACGCGGCATCGGGGACGTGCAGCTACGCCGCCAACAGCGCGGCATGCGTCGATGGCAATGGCTGCACAGACAAGGACATGTGTGCCGCGGGCGCCTGCGCCGGCACGCCGAAGACCTGCAGCGACGGCAGCGCATGCACAGATGATGCTTGCGAACCTGCGACAGGCAGTTGTCTGCACACGGCCAAGGCAGACGGCGCGGCGTGCTCCGATGGCGAACCGTGCACGATCAGCGATGCGTGCAAAATCGGAATATGCAAAGGGATATCCAAAGCGGACGGCAGTGTATGCAGCGACGGCAACGGCTGCACGACGGGCGATGCGTGTGCCACCGGCGTGTGCACGGGCAAGGGGATGAGCGCGGACGGCAGCTTGTGCACGGACAACGACCCATGCACGGCCGCCGACGCCTGCAACAGCGGCGCGTGCGTGGGCAAGCCCGCTTGCGATGACGGCAATCCCTGCACTGTCGATGTGTGTGAGAAGATCGATGCCCTGACCAAGAAGTGCGCGATCGGCGCGTTCACATGCCCGTGACGACCCAGCGATGGCGGCGCATGATGTTGAACCTTGGCAGTGCTTTGCGCCTTGCGCCCGACGCGCGCAGGGTCTAGCCTCGCGGCAGATTCGCAACGTTGCCCGTGCCATCCCACCGCTCCGGAGTCGTCATGCAGCAAAGCATCCTCAGCGCCGTCGTCCTGCCGCTCGCTCTTGGCATCATCATGCTCGGTCTTGGTTTGTCCTTGACTTGGGCTGACTTTCGCCGCGTAGCGCAGGTGCCGCGCGCCGTGCTGGTCGGTCTCGCGGTGCAGACGCTGGTGCTGCCAGCCGCGGCGGTGGCGATTGCCCATGCTTTTGGCCTGTCAGCCGGGCTGGCCGTCGGGCTGATCCTGCTCGCCGCCTCGCCGGGAGGGGCAACAGCCAACCTGTTCTCGCACCTCGCAGAAGGTGACGTCGCCCTGAACATCACGCTGACCGCCACCAATAGCGTGTTGTCGATCGTCACCATGCCGCTGCTGGTCGGTCTCGGCTATGCGCACTTCATGGGCGAGCAGAAGATGATTCCTGTGCAGTTCGGCGAAGTTGTCAAGGTGTTGGTCATCATCCTCGGGCCGGTCGCTGCGGGCATGGCGATCCGCCAGAAGAAGCCGGCGCTGGCGGCCCGCCTCGACAAGCCGGTGCGCACGGCGTCCGCGGTGGTTCTGGCCCTGGTGATCCTGGCAACAGTGATCAGCGTGCGCACGCAGCTCGCTGATTTCTTTGCACAGATTGGTCTGCCGGCGTTGATCTTCAACCTCGTGAGCCTCGGCGTGGGCTTTGTCGTGCCGAAGTTCCTGCGCCTGCCTGAGCGCCAGTCGGCGGCCATCGCGCTAGAGATTGGCATTCACAACGGCACGTTGGCCATGGTCGTAGCGCATACCGTGCTCAAGAGCCCGGAGATGGCGATTCCCGCGGCCATCTACAGCCTGATCATGTTCTTTACCGCTGGATTGTTCTCGACTTGGGCCCGGCGCCGCATCCGAACGAGTGCAGCAGTCGCGGCCCCCGCAGTCGCCTGAGATTCCGCGCCAAACCGATCATCGACAGCGAAAAGGGGCAAAACATGCGTCGTTCCGACAGATTCTCGGGGTCGCTTGCAGGCGTGCATCTGGTCGCCATGTGTCTCGCGGCATGGGGTTGTTCGGGGGGCGACCCGCAAGTCGCGGCCCCGGTCAAGAAGGACGTGCAAACGGCCGACCTGCCACAAGCGCCGGACGCGGCTCCTGATGTCGCCCAAGACGTTGCCCCGGATGTCGGCCAGGACATCGCCGCGGAAGTTGCGCCACCGGACGTGTCAGGCACCGATGGTTCGACGGACAGCGGACCCGCTTGCGAGTGCGGAGACGGCAAATGTGATACCGCGGCGTGCGGCGAGACGTCAGTGACATGCCCGACCGACTGCAATCCGTGCGGTGACGGCGTGTGCTCGCCCGGCGAGGGACCGATCAAGTGCCCGACAGACTGCTGCGGTGGCTGCGGCGACGGCAAGTGCACCGGCTACGACTGTGGCGAATCTCCGGCAACCTGCGGCGTCGACTGCGGCACCAAGTGTGGCAACACGACGTGCGACAAGGGCGAAAACCCCGAGAACTGCAAGATGGACTGTGTTACCCAGGTGTGCGGCAACAACGTCTGTGAACCCGAGGATGGCGGGCCCGACAAATGCCCCGGCGACTGCGGCAAGGCATGCGGCAACTGCGTGTGTGACAAGGGCGAGGACTTCACCTCCTGTCCCGTCGACTGCGGGTTCTGCGGCGACGGCATCTGCAGCAATTGCGCGAATCTGAGCGAAAGTGCGACCGCCTGCACCGTGGACTGCAAGGCGAATTGCCAGGCTGGCGGCTGTGACGATGGTGTCGGTTGCACGTCGGACGTGTGCGGCTCCGACGGCTTGTGCGTGCACGTGCCGAACCAGACCGCTTGCGACGACGGCAACTTGTGCACGGACGATGCCTGCGAGGTCAGCAAGGGCTGCACCGCGACAGCCAATTTTGCCAACTGCAGCGACGGCAACCTGTGCACGACAGCCGACGCGTGCGCGGGCGGCACCTGCAAGGGCGACGTCAAGGCGTGCGACGACAACAACGCTTGCACGGGCGACAGTTGCAAGGCCGACACGGGGAATTGCGTGCACCTGGCGCTCGACGCGACCTGCACGGACGACAACCCGTGCACAGAGGGAGACATCTGCACTTCCGGAAAGTGCGCGCCCGGCAAGCCGGCGAACTGCGGCGACGGCAACCTGTGCACGGACGATGCGTGTGCAGGAATCGAAGGATGCACGCACGTCGCCAACTGCAACGGGTGCAGCGACGGCAATCCGTGCAGCGTCTTCGATACCTGCGCGGAGACCGTGTGCGTGGGACAAACGAAGGATTGCCAGGATAGCGAACCGTGTACGGCCGACTCGTGCAAGGCAGACACCGGCGCCTGCCTGCACCTGCCGCAAGCGGGCGCCTGCGAGGACGGCAACGCCTGCACACTTGGCGACAAGTGCGGCGGCGGCAAGTGCCTGGCCGGTGCCGTCACCGACTGCAATGACGAAGACGATTGCACGGGCGATCTCTGCGACCCGACGGCCGGTTGCTCACACATTGCGGTCGCTTGCGCAGCCTGCACGCCGGGCGCGCCATGCACGCCGACCAATCCGTGCCACACCGGCACGACGGATTGCGAGAGCAAGAAACCGCTGTGCTTTGACACATCGAAGAACCTGCCCGACGACACCGCATGCGGCGAGAGCAAGGGCTGCGTGGCAGGCGCCTGCACCAGTTTCTCCAATTTTGCCAGCGTCTTCTCGGGCGACGGCCAGACGGGGTTCATCGACGCCATCCTATCGCCCGTGGTCATCAAGGTCACGGATGCGGGCAACACCGCCGTGGCCAACGCGGCCGTCACGGTCACGGTGCCCAATGGTGCCAACGCCATGCCACTGACCGGAAAAACGAATTCTCAAGGCAAGTTCACGTTTTCGCCGCGGCTTGGTCGCGCACCCGGGGCGTACGAATTCTCGGTCAAGGTGGTCAGCGCGGCGCCGCTCGCCGTGCAAGCTACGGCAACAGATGTCGATCCGGGCACGACGTTTACACTGCTCAATGCCGACCACAGCACGGGCAAAGACGGCGTGCCCGGTCCGGCGACCGCGGCACATGTGGGCGCCTTGGCCGACATGACGTTGGCGCCGGACGGCACGATCTACGTTGCCGATCCGAACAATCACCGCGTGTTGAAGGTCGATCCGACCGGCACGGTCACGCTGGTGGCGGGTACTGGCGCCAGCGGTGCGACGGGTGACGGCGGCCCCGCGATCGGCGCCAAGCTCAGCTACCCGTCAGGCGTTGCCCTGGACGACGAGAATGATTACCTGTACATCGCGGACACAGGCAATGACGCCATTCGCATCGTTGACTTGCAGGCTGGGACCATCGACGCCTTTGCCGGCGGCGGCACTGCGGGTGCGCCAGGCTATGGCGATGGCAACCCGGCGAACGCAGCGGTATTCAATCACCCGATGCACGTCTTCAAGGGACCGGATCACGGCCTCTATGTCGCAGACAGCAATCACAACCGCATTCGCCGCATCGACCTCGACACGTCCGTGATCACGAACTGGGCGGGCACGGCCGGCAACGTCGATTGTTCCGGTGAGATTGCCCTGCACTCGTGTGGCGGCAGCACGGGTTCGCTCGCAGCACGCGGCAGTTGCGTTGTCACCTGGGACGCGGCGGGCAATGCCTACATTGGCGCCACACTGTGCGGCAAACCCAATGGCGGCAACCCGAACGGCATCGTCAAGCGCGCGCCGGACGGAACCTTGAGTTTCGTCGCGGGCAAGGATGGTGGCGTATCCGGCTACGGCGGCCCCGCCAGCCAGACCGATTTCGCCAGCATCGTCGGCATCGCCCTCGACGCGGCCGGCAACATCTACGGCCATGGATTGACCAGCAAGCGCATCTGGCGCATCGATCGATCGAGCGGCGCCGTCCAATCCGTCCTGGGTACGGATACGGCGGGGTACGCTGGCGACTATGTTCCCGCAAGCCAGGTGCAGATCGGCGACCCACGTGGCCTTGTGTTCGATGCCAAGCAGAACCTCTACTTCACCGACGCACTCACCTATACGATCCGCGAGGTTGCCGCGTTTGGCCAGACCAAGCCGACGCCGGCCGTGCTCTCGCTGGTCGCCGGCGATGGCCAGCAAGTGCTGCTGGACCAGTCCCTGCCCGTGGCGCTCCAGGTCAAGCTGACGGATGACAAGGGTGTGGTACTCGTGGGCTATCCGATTGCGTTTGACGCCGGTCAAAGTGGCGCCGCCGCCTATACGGCCACTGCCAAGACGGGCGTCAATGGCACCGCAAGCACCCAGGCGCGGGTGGGTCTGGCACCGGGAGACTACGCGATTTCAGCTAGTTTCAAGGATCTCGACGGCAAGGACGTCAGCGGCAGCCCGGTTGTCTTCACGGCAAAGGCCCTGGCCCCCGACGCCGGCACAATCTTCACGATCGTCAACGGAGACCATGCCAGCGGCAACACGGGCAAACCCGGCAACGGCGTGATCGCCCACGTCGGCAGCACCTACGATTTCACGACGACGGCAGACGGCACGACGTACTTCGTGGACTTCTCGAACCATCAGGTGAACAAGCTCACGCCGAGCGGCTACTTGACGACCGTTGCCGGCACGTCTTCCGGCTACTTCGGTGACGGTGGACCGGCAGTGGCGGCGAAGCTCTCCTATCCAATGGGAGTCGCCTACCAGGCCGACACGTCGACGCTGTACATCGCCGACACCAACAACAACGTGATTCGCACAGTCGGCGCGGACGGCATCATCGGCACCTTTGCGGGCGGCGGCGGCGCGCTGAGTCCGGGCTGGGGCGACAGTGGCCCGGCGACCAGCGCGGTCCTGAACCATCCGACCCACCTCACGTTGGGGCCCGACAACGCCCTCTATGTGGCCGATCACGCTCACAGTCGCATTCGGCGCATCGACCTTGCGACGACGATCATCACCAATTGGGTGGGCAGCGCAGGCTCGGCGCCCTGCACCGGCGACATCGAGTTGTGGGGGTGCTCCAGTGGCGGTCCCGGTGGCTTCGGGTCGGCTTGCGCGATGGCTTGGGACGGAGCCGGAAACACCTACATCAGCGGAACATTGTGCGGAAAGCTGGCGCCGAGCGGTCAGCCCTACGGCATCATCAAACGCGCAGCAAGTGGCACCTTGACGCACATCGCGGGCGCCAATTCCGGCAAGACGGGCGACGGCATCGACGCAAAAACAGCTGCGCTCAACCGCACTTCCAGCGTCGCTGTCGACGAGAGTGGCAACGTCTACTACGCCGAGTACGACGGCTACCGGATTCGCAAGATCGGCGTCGATGGCCTGGTCTCCACGGTCTCCGGCACGGGCGTGTCCGGCTACGCGGGTGACTACGTGCCGTGGGCGACTGCGCAGTACAAGGCACCGGGCCATCTGCAGGTGCTGACCAACGGCCACTTGCTCGTCAGTGACAGCGACGCGTTCTGCTTGCGGATGATCTGGTAGCGCGGCTGCGATCTACTTGTGCAGCAAACCACCCAGGAACCAGGCCGCCAGCGTCACGGCAACGGCCACACCGAACCACAACACCCAGCGCCTGGAGGCTGCCTGATCCGCTGGCGCTGAATCGGGCTCGAGCGCGGCCACCTCTGGCGCGACTGCAGCTGGTTGAATCGCTGCAGATACCGGCACTTCGGCAGTTGGCGGCGGCGCTGGTTTGGGCACTGGGACGACCCCAGGCGGCATCCTTCCCGGCAAGGGCTCAAACTCTTGCAGCACGGCCATGGTCGACGTCACAGATTCGCTCGGCGCCGGCAGATCCAACCCGCTGCCCGACACGTGCGCCACGATGGCCGTCAAATTGTCCTTGCCGCCCCGCTCGTTCGCGAGATCGATCATGCGCGCGCACGCCGCCACCGGATCGTGATCCGCCAGCATGTCACGCAACTCATCGTCCGACATCGAGTTCGAGATGCCGTCGCTGCACACCAGAAAGCGGTCGCGCCGCCGCAGACTCAGGCGGCCGATGGCGGCACGCACATCATCGCCAAGCCCCATCGCCTGCAAAATCACGTTCTTGCGGTTCGAAGTGCGCGCGTCTTCCGGCGTCATGACGCCGCTGTCGACCATGAACTGCACGAGGCTCTGATCGCGGGTGATCTGCCGCAAGCGCCCATTGCGCAAAATGTAGGCTCGCGAGTCGCCGACTTCGACGATGTAGGCTTCGCGGGCGTGAACAGCCAGGGCGGTGAGCGTGGCGCCCATGCCCGACTTGCCGTCGCTTTTCGCTGCCTCCAGGACTTTGGCATTCGCGCCTTTGACCGCCGCCTCGATCTTGTGCTCGATCGCGCCGTCGCCGCGCGGCGCCGCCATCGCCGTGCGCAGCGACTCCAGCACGAGCGCGCTCGCCACTTCGCCGGCGGCGTGACCGCCCATGCCGTCGGACAGCGCAAGCAGCACGCCACATTCGTTCAAGTCGAAACTCTGCACGCCATCGACGAAATGGACTTCCGTGCCAGACTCGAGGTCCGCGACCGAGAAAGCGTCCTCATTCATCGTCCGCGCCCGCCCCACATCGGACTTCGCGGCGACCGCCATTGTCACTTCAGCCATCGATCATCTCCGTAGTGGCGAGCCCCTCCGCCAACCGGTCGCGCCATGCTATGCCGGGAACGTTGCATGGACAAGGTGCAGTTGTGCAGGAGGGTCGGACGGCGGCCCGTGCATTGCGCGGCGGCGCGTCCCGTCGTAGCCTCCTGCGCGCAACCCGTGTCGCCGGATGGTTTCGTCCACAATGAGCGCCCCCGTCACGCACGATCCGCAGCAAGACCCGGCGCGCATCAGCCAGCGCGCGTGCGAAGTTGCGGATCGGCGCCGCCGGCAGCATACGCACCGTGTCGGCAACCTGCTCGCCTGGCTGTTGCCCTTGCAGGCGCTTGCGGTGCTGGCGGCAACGTCGGTGCACCGCTCGACATGGCCGCGGGTGATGGGCCTGCCGCCCTGGCTCGTCGTCCTGCTGGGCGGCGCCGGTATCGTCGGTCTGGGGGCGCTGCTGCGCCGCCAATGGCCCCTCGAACGCGCGGGAAGAATCGGCCAGTCTATCTGCCAGTTTCTCATCTACGCGCTGCTGATCTATGGCACAGAGGACCATCCCGACGCACGCGCGTTCGAGTTCGCGTCGTTGGCGCTGATCTCGCTCTACCACGATGGCGCGCTTCTCCTGCTGTGGGTCGCGTGGGCCGGCGTGAGTCACGTGCTGCTGCTCGGCCTTGGCATGAGCGTCTGGTTCGGCCAGAACGGTCGCTCCTGGGACAGTGAAGCCGCAGTCAGCCTATCCGCGTTCCTGGCGGTTCTGCTCTATGTCTGGTGGGACCGCCGCGACGGCTTGGCGGCGGCAGAACGCGAGGCCCGCCTGGAGTTGGAATCGGAGCGGCGCCAGCAGATCGAAGCAGAACTGCGCGACACGGCCGAACGGCACCAACGGATCATGGACGCCAATCTCGTTGGGATCGTGCTGTATGACGTCGATTTCAACGTCATCGAGGTCAACGACGCCTATCTCGCCATCGTGGGCTTCGATCGCGCCGAGTTCACGTCCGTGCAAATCGTGCTCGACGGCCTGTACGTCTTTTCGCCGCCCGAAGAAGTGTCGGCATTGATGGAGGAGTTGCACACATTGGGCCGCTATCGCAGCCGCGAACTGACCATCCTGTGCAAGGACGGCTCGCGGGTCCCGGTGCTCACTGCGGGCGCGCGAGTTGGGCCAGACAACTCCCAGACGGTCGCGGTACTGCAGGACATCGGCGCCCTCAAGCGCGCAGAGCAAACCCTTGCCGCCGCGCGCGATGATCTCGAGTGCCGCGTGGATGAGCGCACGGCCGAACTGGCTGCTGCGAATGCGGAACTATCTGCCGCCAAGGATGCCGCCGAGGATGCCAACCGCGCAAAAACACAGTTCCTCGCCAACATGAGCCATGAGATCCGCACGCCGATGACAGCCATTCAGGGCTTTGCCGAATTGCTCGTCGATGCCGACATTTCCGAGCATGATCGCCGCGCCTACGCGCATACGATCCGCCGCAACAGCGAGCACCTGCAACGTCTGCTAGGCGAAGTACTCGACCTGTCGCGCATCGAGGCAGGCCGTCTGGAACTGACACCTCAACACGTCGCACTGGCGCCGCTGCTCGAGGAGGCGCTGCAGATGATGCACGCACGCGCCGCAGCCAAAGAAGTGTCCGTGCGCTTGCGTTACGAAACCGAAGTGCCGGCCACGCTGTTCATTGATGGCTTGCGGTTGCGCCAGGTGCTGCTCAACCTCGTGGGCAATGCGGTCAAGTTCACGGATCACGGTCATGTCGAAGTGGCGGTCGCCCTGGACAACGACGGCATCGCGCCGCGGCTGCGTATCGACGTGCGTGACACCGGCATAGGTATCTCTGCGGATCATCTACCGAATCTGTTCCAGCCCTTCAGCCAGGCTGACGCCTCCACGACGCGGCGCTTCGGCGGCTCCGGCCTCGGCCTGGCCATCTGCCGGCGCCTAGTTGCCGCAATGGACGGCGAGCTGACCGTGCAGAGCACCGTGGGTGTCGGCTCCACCTTCACGTTGTGCATCGACCCGGGTCCGCTGCAGCATGTCGCCCGCATCTTCCCTGCTTGCACGCCATTGCCGCTGCCGCGCGCCCCGACGCCGACTCCGCCGAGTGGCCGTGCGTTGGAGGGTCGCGTGTTGCTCGTCGAAGACGGGCAGGACAACCAGCTGCTGATTGCCACGTATTTGCGCCATATCGGCGTACAGGTGACCCTCGCGGCTGACGGCGTGGCAGCATTGGAAGCCGTCGAGCGCGCCAACCAGGAAGACTGGCATTTTGGCCTTGTGCTCATGGATATGCAGATGCCGCGCATGGACGGCTACGAGGCTGCCCGCATCCTGCGCGAGCGGGGATTCACGCCGCCGATCGTGGCTTTGACCGCGCACACCATGGCCGGCGACCGCCAGAAGTGCCTCGCGGCCGGCTGCACGGACTACCTGGCCAAACCCATCACCGCGACGCAATTGATCGCCGTGGTGCAGCAGTACTTTGCCGGTACGGCGATTGCCGTCTGACGATCCGATCCCACCGGAGTGCCATGAGCGAGACCGCCAAGCCCTCGACAGCCGACCGTTTGTGGGGAGGTGGCTATGAAGAGGCGACGCACCCGCTCGTGCAAGCGATGAACGCTTCGGTGGCATTCGACTCGCGCATGGCGCGCGAGGACGTCATCGGTTCTGCGGCGCACGCGGTGATGTTGTGTGAGCAGGGCCTGCTGACGCGTCACGAGCACGCAGCAATCTTGGCGGGTTTGCAGCAGATTCTCGCTGAGATCGAGGCCGGCACCTTTGTCTGGAGCACCGCGCGCGAAGACGTGCACATGAACATCGAGGCGACGCTGCGCGATCGCATCGGCGCGCCAGCTGCCCGTTTGCACACCGCGCGTTCCCGCAATGATCAAGTGGCTTTAGACGAGCGGCTGTGGCTGCGTGCCAAGCTCTCGCAGCTGGGTCAGGATCTGGCGCGGCTCATCGATCTCTTGGGCCAGCAGGCGCAAGCGCACGCTGCCTGGCCGATGCCGGGCTACACGCACCTGCAACGCGCCCAACCGGTGACCGTCGGGCACCATCTGCTCGCGCACGCCGAGGCGCTGACACGCGATGGCGGCCGGCTCCTCGATCTGTTGGCGCGAATGGACGCGTGTCCGTTGGGTGCCGGAGCGCTGGCAGGCACCACGTTGCCCATCAACCGCGAGAGAACCGCAGCGTTGCTCGGCTTCGGCGCAGTCACACGCAACTCACTGGATTCAGTAGGAGATCGCGATCATCTGGTGGAGGCGATGGCGGCAGCAGCGCTGGGCGCCGTGCACCTGTCGCGCATGGGGGAGGAGCTGATCCTGTTCACAAGTGCGGAGTTTGCCTTCGTACGCATGCCGGACGCCTTTACGACCGGATCCTCGCTGATGCCGCAAAAGAAGAACCCGGACATGGCCGAGCTGATCCGAGGCAAGTCTGGGCGTGTCATCGGGAATCTGGTGTCGCTGCTGGTGACGCTCAAGGGTCTGCCGCTGGCCTACAACAAGGATCTGCAAGAGGACAAGGAGGCCCTTTTTGACTCGCTCGATACGTGGCACGACTGCGTGCGCGTGATGGCCGACATGGTCGCGGCACTGAGCTGGCAAAAGAAATCCCTGGAGGAATCGCTGGATCGCGGCTTTCTGCTCGCGACGGATCTGGCGGATGTGCTGGTGCGGGCCGATGTGCCCTTTCGCGTGGCGCACGAGCGGGTGGCTGCGCTGGTGGCCGACCTGGGCCGACGCTGCCTCACGTTCAAGCGCGCGGGATCAATAGCACTTTCTGAGTCGCTGGGCGCAGATGCCGGCGAAGTCGCCGCGGCGTTGGACGTCGGCAAGGCGCTGCGGCGCCGCGATTTGACGGGCGCCCCGCACCCGGCGCGCGTGGGCCGCGAAGCGCGGCGGATGCGCAAACGGGCAGCGAATTTGGCTGCGCGTGCCAAGGCTTGGGGCAAGCCATGTGCGGCCGAACTGCTGCTGACCAACTCGGATGGTACCGAGACGTGATGTCCACGCCTGAGTCACAGTCCTGCTTTGCTTGTGCTTGGGTTCTGCTACGCTAGGTCGACACGATGTAGGGGTGCCTCGCCCCTACGCCCCCTGGCAGGGCCGCTGGGGCAGCAGGACTTCGCCGTCCGGGGCCGCAGAGGCGAGTTGGCTTGAGGCTTGCGCCGTGCCGCAGACATCGGACGAATCATGAAGATGATAGCAACCTTTCGCGCAGCCAGTTGGTGCTTTGCCGCCGCGTGTGCCGTCACCTTGGCAGCCTGCGGCCAGCCATCCCCCGCGTCGCCTGGCGCAACCGCGGATGGCGCGGCGCCCGATGCGGGTCCGCCAACGGACGCCGTCGTCCTGCAGGACACGGGCGCCGATGGCGCCGCGGATGGACAGCCCGCGGACAGCGCACTGCCAGATACGATGGCGCCAGACGCGGCAGATGGCGACCCGTTGGACGATGCGCTGCCCGACACGATGCTGCCCGACGCGACGGATGGCGACGAGCAGGGCGAAGTCCTGCTTGATGGCGAACAACCTGACGTGCCTGCGGATCTTGCGAAGGCGGATGGTCAGGATCAGGAACTGCCGCCCAGCGACGTGACGACGGACACGTCGGTGGACCTTGGCAAGCTCAACCTCTGCAATCCTTGCACCTCCGACCAGCAGTGCCAGTACGCACTCGGCACGTTGATCGGCGGGCTTTGTCTCAGCTACGGCAATGCCGGCCGATTTTGCGGCAGCGCCTGCACGGTGGACAGCGATTGCCCGAGCGGCTATGGCTGCCAGGACGGCCAGGGCACGGACGGCTCCGGCAAAGAATGCGTCCTACTTTCAAGCGAATGCGCGTGCTCGGTACAGGCCATCAGCGCGGGCGCGACCACGAACTGCGCCGTCAGCAGCACCTTCGGTTCGTGCAAGGGCGAACGCAAGTGCTTGTCGACGGGCCTTTCCGCGTGCAACGCCGCGACACCCGCTGCCGAGTCCTGCGACGGCCAAGACCAGAACTGCGACGGCAAGACCGACGAAGGCTGCGACGACGATGCCGACGGTTTCTGCGACCTCACGATGACGGTGGTCGGCGCGCCTGCCGTTTGCGCAAAGGGCGGCGGCGACTGCAACGACAATGCGGCATCAATCGCGCCAGATGTAACTGAAACTTGTAATGATCTCGACGATGACTGCGATGGTTCTTCGGACGAGGGGTGCGATGCCGATCAAGACGGTTGGTGCACGACCGCCATCGCCGTGCTTGGCAAGCCGACCAGTTGCCCGATGGGCGCAGGCGACTGCAACGACCTGAACGCCGCTGTTTCGCCCGGCGATGCGGAAGTGTGTGGCAACGAACTCGACGACAATTGCGACAACGTGACGGACGACGGAATCGACGCGAGTGGCTGCAAGCCATTCTACATCGACGCAGATCAGGATTCGGTCGGCACGGCCGAGGTTCAGTGTCGCTGCTCGCCCGCGGGATCGTTCACTGCACTTTCGACCGGTGACTGCGACGACAGCGATGCGGCCATCAACGGCACCAAGCAAGAAGTCTGCGGCAACAGCAAGGACGACAACTGCAATGGCCAGACCGATGAGGCCGGCGGCAGCGCGTGCGTGAGCTTCTACAGCGATTCTGACAAGGACGGCTACGGAATCGGCGACGCGGTATGCCTGTGCGGCGCGGACGCCGCACATCCTGCGACCAAGGCGGGCGACTGCGACGACGGCAATGCGACCAAGAATCCGGGCGCGGCAGAGGCCTGCAACGGTGTGGACGACAACTGCGACGGCGTGACCGACGGATCGGGCGCCCAAGGCTGTACGCAGTTCTACCCGGATCTGGACGGAGACGGATTCGGGAACTCCTTTGTCGGCGCGTGCTTGTGCGCAGCAGACGCCGCACATCCCGTCAGCGTGGGCGGCGATTGCGACGACAGCAAGGCGGCAGTCAGCGTCGGCGGCACCGAGAGCTGCGACGGCCTCGACAACAACTGCAACGGTACGACAGACGAAGCGGGCGCCACCGGCTGCAAGACGGCCTATGCCGACGGCGATGGCGATACCTATGGCGACGCTGCCAACACCCAGTGCCTGTGCGCGGTCAACGAAGCCTACCCGGTTTCCAAGGGCGGAGACTGCAACGACAATGCTGGCGCCGTGAGTCCCGAAGGCACGGAGGCGTGCAACGGGCAGGACGACAACTGCGACGGCGCGACGGACGAGCAAGACGCGGTTGGGTGCACGGCCTGGCTATTGGACACCGACCGCGATGGCTATGGCGTCAAGGATGTCAGCAAGTGTTTCTGCACGGCCGCCCTACCCTACGACGCGACGGTCAGCGGTGACTGCGACGACACCAACGCGGCGATTCGCCCGGGCAGCAAGGAAAGCTGCAATGGCAAAGACGACAACTGCGACGGCGTCACGGACAATCCGGGCGCGACGGGCTGCACGGTCTACTACCTCGACGCGGACAAGGACGGCTTCGGTTCGAGCGCTGTCGCGTCGCAATGCACCTGCAGCGCCAAGGGCACCTTCACGGCGACGGTGGGCGGCGACTGCGCGGACGCGGACGCTGACAGGCATCCCCAAGCAAGCGAGACCTGCGATGGCGTCGACAATGACTGCGACGGCGCCACGGATCCCGTGGGATCGCAAGGATGCGAGGTCTGGTATGCCGATGTGGACCAGGATGGCTACGGTTCCGCGACCATTTCACAGTGCGCTTGTGGCGCAGCGGGCAACTACAAGACCAAGACGAGCGGCGATTGCGATGACAACGCACTGGGCGTGAATCCCGGCGCCGCCGAGAAGTGCAACAGCGTGGACGATGACTGCGATGGTTTGACGGATGTGGATTCTCCCGACGTGTCGACCTGGTACTACGACAGCGATGGCGATGGGGCAGGCACAGCGGACTTTGAAGTCCTTTGTTTTGCCGACGGGAAGTACAGCGCAGCGGTGACCGGCGACTGCAACGACTCGAATGCCAAGGTCTTTCCTGGTGCGACCGAGCTGTGCAATGCACTGGACGACAACTGCAACGCGCTGACCGACGAACAAGACGCTGCAGATTGCGCGATGTGGCACGCCGATGTGGATGGGGACGGCTATGGCAGCGCGATCGACAAGGCCTGCCTCTGCGCGGCGGCGGGCGTGCACACGACGCTGGTCGGCGGCGACTGCAACGACCAGACTTCCGCCATCCATCCCGGCACTCCGGAGGAATGCAACGGCGCGGACGACGACTGCGACGGCCTGACGGACAACGCAGACGCCGCAGGGTGCAGCACGCTGTACGCCGACGCCGACCTCGACACCTACGGTAACACTATGGATTCAAAGTGTTTGTGCGGTGTGACCGGCATCTATGCGGCCACCATCGGCGGCGACTGCGACGACAGCAACGCAGCCGTGCAGCCCGGTGCGGTCGAGGTGTGCAACGGCTTGGACGACGATTGCGATACCGTAACGGATCCGGCCGACGTGACAGGTTGCTCGGCATTCTACTTCGACGGCGATGCGGATGCCTACGGCGTGGCGACCGACTCGCAATGTCTGTGCGCAGCCGACACGGCCAGCCACTACAGCGCTGCCGCCAGCGGCGACTGCGACGACGCCATGGCGCTGGCGCATCCCGGCACGAGTGAGGTGTGCGGCGACGGCATCGACAACAATTGCGACGGTTTGACAGATGAGCCGGAGGCTGTGGGATGCAAGGATTATTTCGCGGACGTCGACGCGGACGGATTCGGCGGCGCGGTGCCGGCCAAACAGTGCCTGTGCACCGCCAGCGGCCCGTTGACCACGACGGTGGGCGGCGACTGCAACGATGGCGACGCGGCGGTACATCCAGGGGCGGCGGAAACATGCAATGGAGTCGACGACAACTGCAACAACGTGACCGACGACGATTCGCCGGACGCGTCAGCGTGGTTTGCCGACGGTGACACGGACGGCTATGGCACCGCCGCGTCGATCCAGGCGTGCAGTGCAACGGGACCGTTTACGGCCACCGTGGGCGGCGACTGCGACGACACGAACAGCGGTGTGAATCCAGGGGCCAAAGAACTGTGCAATGCCGTTGACGACGATTGCAGTGGCGCAATCGATGACGGAGCCGAGGACGCCAAGACGTGGTACCTGGACGGTGATGCCGACACCTTCGGCGCGGCGCCGAACAAGGTGCAGTGCGCGGCCGGTGGCGGGTACACAGCGTCAGAGGCAGGCGACTGCGACGATGCCAACAACGCGGTGCATCCCGGCGCGGCCGAGACGTGCAATGGCATCGACGACAACTGCAATGCGGTGACGGATGACGACTCGCCGCAGGCCGTGCTCTGGTATGTCGATGCCGACGGCGACTCGTATGGCGGTGGCGAGCCACAGAGCAAGTGCGCGGCATCCGGTTCGTTCACGGTGACGGTGGGCGGCGACTGCGACGACGCAAACTTGGACGTGCATCCAGGCGCGACCGAGATCTGCAACGGCATCAACGACGACTGCGCAGGTCAGGCAGATGATGAAGACGCGCAGGGTTGCTCGCAATTCCTCAAGGACGCCGACCATGACGGCTATGGCCTGTGGGGCGTAACAAAGTGCTTGTGCGGTTCCGGTGTGGGCGACCCCGCATACGCGACGACGGTGGGAGGCGATTGCGACGACACGCTCGGATCGGTTTCCCCCGGCGCAACAGAGGCATGCGACGGCATCGACAACAATTGCGACGCCGTAACGGACGACAAGGGCGCGAGCGGTTGCTTGATGTACTTCGAAGATCAGGACGCAGACAGCTACGGAGCGGCAGACTCGACGCCGCAATGCCTGTGCGCAGCCAAGGATGCGTTTACAGCTGCGGTTGCCGGCGACTGCGCCGACCAGAACAGCGCTGTGCACCCCAATGCCTTCGAGGCGTGCAACAACATCGACGACAACTGCAACAGCATCATCGACGACGACTCTCCAAACGCCTCGAACTGGTACCACGACCAGGATGGCGACGGGTATGGCACGGGCGAGCCGATCGTGAGTTGTCAGGCGAGCTTTTTCTACCCGGCATCCAAGGCCGGCGACTGCAACGACGCGCGCCCCGACATCCACCCGGGCGCGCACGAGTACTGCGACACCTTGGACAACAACTGCGACGGCACCACCGACGACGACTCGCCGGAGGCCAAGGACTGGTACGTCGACGCGGACTCCGACACCTACGGCGCAGGCGCTCCCTTGCACAAGTGCGCGGCCACGGGAGCGAACAAGGTCCTTTCCAACACCGACTGCAACGATGCTGCGCCCCTCATCCATCCGACAGCCACGGAGTACTGCAACAGTGTCGATGACAACTGCAACACGGAGACCGACGAGGAGGCAGCACTCGGCTGCACTTTCTACATGATTGACGCGGATTTGGACGCGTACGGCGTATTCGGCGTCTCCAAGTGCCTGTGCGGACCCGGCGTGGGCGCTGCGACCTACACGGCGAGCGTCGGCGGCGACTGCAATGACGCGAACAACCAGATTCATCCAGGCGTCACCGAGCTTTGTGACGGCATCGACAATGACTGCAACACCTTCATCGACACTGCGAACGCGGCGGATTGCACCCAGTTCTATGTGGACGGCGACAAGGACGGCTTCGGGACCGCGTCGGCTGCACACCAATGCCTGTGCGCGGCGGAACTTCCGTATGTTGTCACAAAGACTGGAGATTGCGACGATGCCGACGATAGTATCGGCCCGGCTGCAATCGAGAAGTGCAATGATGTGGACGACAACTGCAATGGCATCACGGACTCCGACTCGCCAGATGCCAAGAGTTGGTACTTGGACAACGATGGGGACGGGTACGGCGCGGGGGCTCCCATCCTGTCGTGTGCAAGTGTTGGCTTTTACTCGTCGCCGACCGGCACGGATTGCGACGACACGGCGTACACGATTCATCCGGGCGCGACCGAGAAATGCAACTTCGGCGACGACAACTGCAACGGCGTCGCCGACGACGGACTGCCGATGCTCGACTACCACCCCGATGCCGACAGCGACGGCTTTGGCAGTTCCGCTGTGACCTTGACGCTGTGTGCGCCGAAGTTCGGCCTGCTCTTCGACGCCAGCGACTGCGACGACGCCAACGGATCCATTCACCCGAATGTGACAGAGCAATGCAATGGCTCCGACGATGACTGCAATGGTGCAACCGATGATGCGCTGGCATCCGCGATGTGTTCGGCGGTCCTCAATGGTGGCCCGGCCTGCATCGCAGGCGCCTGCGCGGCCGCCTGCAATGTCAACTGGTACGACATCGACAAGGACCTGGCCAATGGCTGCGAGTGCTCCGCTGACAGCCACTTCGGCATCGACGGCGACACGGCCGCGACCGCGATCGACCTCGGCACGGTGGCAGACTTGGGCGGCATCGCCAACGCCGATGGCAGCATCATGCCCGGCGAGACTGGCGACTGGTACACGGTATTCGCAGAGGATCTGCCTGATCAGGATGGCAGTTGCGACTCCTTCCAGTTCGTCGCCCAGCTTCTGCCCGGCACAGGAGCGGGATTCGCCATCGACGTCTACCGCGGCGGCCATGACACCGACAGTTTGTTCTGCAGCGACGCCAAGGAGAGCACTTGGACGGCCAAGTTCAGCGGCCCAGCCTTCGGAACCGACGTCGGCGCGGGCGTGGTCGGCGGCTACGTGACGTGTCCGGCGAACCACGTTTGCACGCCGTATTTGACGCCAAATCCGAGCCAGGCTGGCGAATGCAACTGCGTCAATCTGCCAACTGGAAGCGCCGTCATCGCCGATGCGCAGGTGAACCACTGCATCGACGACTCGGCCATCTTCTACGTGCGCGTCTACCGCACGGCACCAGCGGCCAACTGCGCGGGATCCCAGTACCACCTGCAGATCACGAACGGACTGTAGGTTGCTGATTACTTGGCGCGAAAGCCGCAGCGCTGACAGCGGAATCAGCTCCCTTGCGCCAACTTTGCCAGGATTCTATGCTGGGATTCCGATCGCCACAGATCGCGTCGCCAAGGGCCCATCCATGCTGCCGGTGCGTCTCGTTGCGTGGAGCTTGCTCGCCTTGGCGGTGACCGCCTGCTCGTCGCCGCGCGCTGGCAAGCCGAAGAGTGCCGATGTGGTCGCGCCGGCTGCCGATGTGCCGCAGCCAAAGCCACCGACCGACATCGCGGAACCCGCCGCGGATGTGCCCGTACCGGACCCAGACGCGGAGGCTGCCGTGCAGCCGGTGGATGCGCCGCCCGCTGCCTCGCCCGTGTGCCTCGACGGCGACGGAGATGGCCACGGCGAAAACTGCCCTGCCGGGCCGGACTGCGATGATCTGAATCCACATTTCAACTTGAGCTGTCCCGATTGCAGCGCCGGTCCCTTCACCGGCTGCCCGTGCAGCGGCAAGGCCAAGCCTTGCTACAGCGGCGATGCGGCGTGGCTGGGCAAGGGCACGTGCAAAGGCGGCACGCACACGTGCGATGGAGGCTACTGGTCTGAATGCAAAGGCGAAGTCCTGCCTGCCAAGGAAGCCTGCGACGGCATCGACAACAATTGCGACGGCACGACCGACGAAGGCGTGCAGTCCTCGTGCGGCAACTGCGACCCGAGCTGCGCGCTGGGCAAGATCGGTGCAGGTACGAAAAAGCCATTCGATCTTCAGTCTTTGGGTGCAAAGGGACTCGTGCTTGGCCCCAAAGGCTGGTTGACGCTGGATCCGGCGCTGACGATGCAGAAGCTCAAGTACATCTGGATCGCCAACTCGCCGCAATCCACTGTATCCAAACTCGAATGCAAGACCGGCCGCGAAGTGGCGCGCTACAACGTCTGCAGCGACCCGTCGCGCACGTCCGTCGATCTCGGAGGCAATGTCTGGGTCGGCTGCCGCGGCGACGCCGGCGTGGCCAAGATCATGGTGAACAAGGCGAATTGCGTCGACAAGAACGGCAACGGCAAGATCGAGACTTCTGCGGACCAGAACGGCGACCACAAGATCTCGCCCGCGGAGATGTTGCCGATGGGCCAGGACGAGTGCATCCGCTTCACCGTCTACCCCGAAGCCGGCAAGTCGACGATTGCACGCGCCGCCGGTGTCGACAAGGAAGACCATGTTTGGATTGGCTTTTGGGACTCGAGCAACCTGCGCCGCCTCGAGCCCGACAAAGGCGCCACCGTCGCCACCATCAACATCGGCTGCAATCCCTATGGCCTTGTCATTGATCAGCAAGGCATTCTTTGGGTTTCTGGTCGCGGCTGCGACAGCCTGGTGCGTGTCGACCCTGCGAGCAAGATCGTCACGAAACTCAAGCCGAATACCGGTTTCTCGCCCTATGGCATCAACGTCGACGCGTTCGGCAAGATCTGGACGGCGAATTACGGCAACGGCTCGCTCGCGTGGCGCTATGATCCTCTGACCGACAACTGGAAATCAGTGACTACACTGATGAATCCCCGCGGCATCGCAGGCAGCGCCGACGGCTACGTGTACGTCGCGAATGACCAGGACAGTTCGATTGCCCGCATCAACGCCGCAACGATGGTGAACGAGGGCCAGATCAGCCTCGGAGCCAACCGGTTGCCCGTCGGCATCGCCCTGGACGACGATGGCTTTGTCTGGGCCGTCAACCAGGGCAAGGGCACGGCCTCCAAGGTGGATCCGAAAGCCGGGCTGGTGGTCGGCGAGTATCCCGTTGGAAATTCGCCCTATACGTACAGCGACATGACCGGCTACACGCTGCACCACTTCACGGCGCCCATGGGGCAGATTACGGTGGTGCTGCCGGGCAATGGACTACCAAATCCATTGACAGGTGCCGTGGCAAAAAACATTTGGCAAAGTCTGGACATCGACGCCATCTTACCCCCACAGACGAGTCTTGTGCTGCGCTACCGGGCCGCCGACACCGGATTGGCGCTGGCGACGAAACCGTGGTCCGCCCAGGTGACCGTGCCACCGACGCCCCTGCCGCTCAATCTCACCCAGGGGGGGGCGCCTGTCGGGTTGCTGCTGCAAATCGAACTGCAGTTCGTCAGCGCGGACAAGAAGTCGACGCCGACGGTCAAGTCGCTGTCGGCAAAGGCACTATTGCAGTAGCCACCTGACCGCGCCTTGGGGCGTTGTCACGGGACTGTCACGGTGCCAAAGATCGTGCTTGACACGCCCCGGACGCAGGTCTATTCGTGGGTTGATGTCGACATTCCCTCTATCACATCGTCGCTTCGCTGCCCAAAGACAGGCGGCGCAGTCGAGTGAGTTGCGGCACGCGCAGTTCGAGCACGCGACCGGCAATCTTGCGGGGAATCCAAGACACGCGGCGAGGCGTCTCGCCTGACGTGAGGAGGTTCGGCCCATGGGTGATTCGCAGACAAAAGGTTCCCACGCCCCAAGCACCGAAGGCGCGATGCTGGATTCCGACGCATTGTTCGAGATTCTCGAGCAGGCGCACGCCGAGCACCGCGCCCTCGACGTCCGCATCCAAGAACTCTGCTCGGCACGCTACCTGACCGTGGAGCAGGAGACCGAAGTGCACCGCTTGAAGAAGATCAAGCTGCACAAGAAGGAAGAAATCACGCGTCTGCAAGCTAAGTTGCCGGCGATCGAGCCGCAGTTCGCCAGCTAGACTTTGCGCTTTGCGGCGGTCTGTCCAACGGAGCGCGCGATCGCGTCGACGTCCACTTCGCGATCGCGCGCATTGCACGTGCGGCGCGTGGTCCGATCGCCTGGGAGCCGACACATGGGAAGGCTGAGCTACACCGCTCAACTGGCCAGGGACTTCCTGGAATTCGCCAAGCAGAACAAGGTCTACTGGATCGTGCCGCTGCTGGCCGTGCTGGCGTTGGCGGCGCTGCTGGTCGCGGCGGGGCAGACGGCGACGCCGTTCATCTACACGCTGTTCTAGCCTGGATCCGCTGGCCCAGGGCCGCCTGATCTCGGGACAGCACGAGCAGTCCGGGCAGCCAGTTCACATGACTGGAGCCCAGGTTGCGCCACTCGACATCCAGCCACGCATCCCGCGCCTGCGCCTCCGGCGTCACCAAGACGCTGCCATCGGGCCGCTGGCGCGCCGACGCACCGGCCGTTCGCAGCGCGGAAACGACGACGTGCGCGCCCAGTTGCGACGAGCAGGGCTGCAGCACAAGGGCTTGCTTTGCATCCACATGCAAGGGCCAGCGCACAGTGACGCGGCGCCACGGCCGATCCAGCCGCGAGGCCAGGACGTGCGGGTAGCCCGGCCGCGGCGCAAGGCCGCCGTCCTGCAGGAGCGGCCGCTTGCCCTCGGCGGCCCCCTCCAGCAACTGCGCTTGAATGGTGGCGTTTTGCCAATCCAGCGCCGGCTGGCCTGGCGCCAACACCAGCCGATCGCCGGCATCGAGCGCCACCGTCCTTGCGCCCGGCGGCAGCGGATCACCGCGGTTGGCGTCGTCGCGCCAGAGCATCCAGGGCCCCGCGCGTCGGTCGCAGCGATGCGGCCGTGACGCCAGGGCCTGCAAACCGACGAATACCGAATAAGGCACAGGGCCTTGCAGGCGCCACCAATCCTGGATCGTGCACACGCCTACGGTGGACAGCGTGGCCTGCAGGCGTTCGATGTCGGAGAAAGTCAACGCGTCAGGCGGCCTGGGCTGCGGCCAAAGCAACGGCAGCGTACAGGCCAGCGTCGCAAGTCCGCTCCAGGTCTGCGTTGTCTCACGGCTGGCCGCAACGCTCAACCTCGGCCGACGGCGCGTCAGCCCGTGCAGGCCGGCGCCAAGCCACCACGCTGCGAGCAGGGCTGCGCCCGCCCGAAATGGTGCGAAATAGTAGAACTTTGCCTCCTGGTCGACGAGCCAGAGACCCAGCGCCAAGGCCAGCATCGGCGCAAGAGACGTCGACATCAGGGCCCACACCGCAGGGCTGCGCGCCGCGCTGCGCGTCCAGGGGCTCAGCCACACGAGTGCGGCCATCGCAGGGACGCCCAGAACGAAGAGCAGATGCAACGTACCCATGTCCTTGACCTGTTGCGCCGATGACGTCCCTTGCGTCAAGGCCAGCCAGGCCGGCCAGAGCGCGTCACGGGACAGCAGCGCAAGCGGCGACAGCAGCATCGCGAGACACAACAGGGCGGCACGCAGCGGCCGATACGGCGGAAAACACACGAACAATAACGCCACGCACGGCAGGAGCACGAGACACACCAGATGCAGTTGCACCAGCATCGACAGGGCGAGGGCCGCCAGCAGCCAGGGACCGACCGTGCCCGACCCCACCGCACGCACGCATGCGATCGTCAGAACCGCCGCAGGCAGAGAAATCAACGATGGATTCCATTGTGTTGCAATCTCAGTGGACAATGCAGTCGGCCAAAGGACCAGACAGGTTACGGCGAGGAGGCCCGTCAGCCGGCCGAACAGCCGCTCTGCCGCGATGCCGATGCACAACGCCGCGGACACATACACCACGGCCGAGACGATCTGGGCAGCGCCCGCGCCCAGCCCGAGGCGCTGCAGGGCTGCCAGATGGGCGATCCACAGACCGCCCTGGTAGAGCGGCTCCAGGGATGCCGGCGCGCCGCGCGACAGACAGCCGTCCGGCCCCAGACACTCCGCGGCCAGCATCAGATCGCGCGCGGTATCCGGTTGGACTTCCAGACCTTGCAGCACAAGGCGCAGCAGCGGCAGCCCGACGAGGAGCACCACGCCTAGGCGAGCCAGCCACGTCAGCGGTCGCGCAGGCGAGGTCATGGCAAAGCCGTCAATCGAGGTGCAATGCGCGCTTGAGCGACGCAAGGCTCAGATCCGGCGGCGTGTATTCGGGGCGCATGCTGCCCGAGAAACCGCCCGGTCCCGCCTGTACGCGACCCTTGGCGCCGATGCCCATCTCAGCCAAACGCAGTGGATCCGGCGACTTCTCGTAGCGCCAGACGGTCGTCATGATGGAGAAGAGTCCGACATCGAGGCCGACGCGCACCTTGGCAAAGAATGTGAGAATCAAGTTCAACTGCGCCTTCAATTGCGCGTCGATCGGCATGTCGAAAGACAGGCCGTTGCGGTTAACGGTGATGGTCGGATTGGCGCGGATGGCCGCTTCGAGGTGGAGGTTGAGGGCAGCGCGCAGGCCGGCTTGCACGGCCACGACCGCTGCAGAAACCTGAACAGACCCCTCAACATAGGCGTTCAAATCGGCGTACGCACTCGACGCGAGCTGACCAGAGACGCTCATCGAGGCGAACGAGGGCTCCATCAGATCGACTTCGCCGCCGACCGTGATGTTCGACAGCACCAAGGGCTTGATACCGCACTCGATGCCCAGGCCGGCACCAACCTTGACCTTGACCGTGGGCGGCGTGTAGACCACGAAGGACAGGTCGAGCAGCTTGAGATCCTTCTTGTAGGGCTGGAGCTTGAACAGCTCGAACGGCCCGGGAATGTTGACCGCGCCCTTGATCTTGACATGCCCGGCCTCGTCGAGCGCCGCGCCGACATCGCCGGTGATCTTGTCGCTGATCTTGACCTTGACGTTGCCTTCGCCGGTGAACTTCTGCTCGCGCGACATGGCAACGGCGATCTTGCCCTTGACGCGGTCGTGGGGCTGGAAGTCGATCTGGCCCTTGCCCCAGAACAGGGGCTGGCCGCCGATGTCCTCGTAATTGACCTCGAAAGTGCCCTTGCCGATCTTGCCGGCATCGATGCTGGCCCTGCCGGTTCCCGAGGTCAGCTTGTTCTCGGTGACGGTCGCTTCGAGGGAAGCATTCTCCAGCTTCACCGGCCCAGCCGTCCAGGCTTTGATCTGCTGCAACTTGCCAGCGCCGCTGAAGTTTTCCTTCTCGACGTCCAGCTCGCCCTTGACCATGCCCTTGGCAATGCCGGTCAGCTCGATCTCGACATCGCCTGCAATCCTGGTGAGTTTCTGGCCATCGACCGCGGCCGTCACCGAGCCACCGGTGACCTGCAACTTGCCGCCCGCGAGGCTCTTTTTCTCCGTGAGCTTCAAGGTCGCGGAACCTTTGATGTGATCCAGGGTCGAGCCGGCGTCGACGGTGACCGAGCCCTTGCCCCATCCGTGGACCTTGATGTCGACTGTGCCGCCAAAGTCCTTGAGCTCGTTCTTCTCGAAGTTGGCCAGCATCTGGCCGCCCGACAATTCAGCGAAATTGCCGATGGGCTTGGGTGTCGTCAGCTTGAGGCCGGCATTGCCGGTAAAGCTGGTCAAGGTCGAGGACTTGTCGATCTGCAGCCATCCCGTGCCGAAATTCTTCACCTCGGCGTCGGCGCGTCCGTAGATGCGTTTGATTTGGCTGGCTTCCATGTCGGCGCCGATGGTCGCCTTGGTCAACGTGACCTGCGCGCCCATGGCCTTGGGTGCGCCGAGGGTGACCACGCCCATGCCGGTCACCGACTTGGGCGTCGATCCCTCTTCGACCGCGATGTCGCCCGTGCCCCAATCCTTGACGCCGATCTTGGCCTGACCGCCAAAGTCCTTGAGGGCACTCTTGTCGAAATTGACTTTGAGCTGGCTGCCCCGCAACAGGCTGACCGGGCTGACGATCTGGTGATCGGCGATGACGCCCAGCGAACCGCTGCCGGAAATGCTGTTCAAGTCCTTGGCTTTGAATTCCAGGTTGCCTTTGAGCCAGTCTTCGTAGCCGACCTCGACGTTGCCGCTGTACTCCGTGATCTTGCTGGCCGCGAATTTGGCACCGAGCGTCGAGCCAGTCTTGACGTCGATGGGGCCGAACTTCTTGTCTTGCTTGACAGAAAGTACCGCCGCGCCGCTCAGGCTCTCGAAGGTCGAACCGCTGGAGGCGGTCAGCGTGCCACGCAACCAGCTGTCGTATTCGAGTGCGATTTCGCCTTCGAAGCTCTTGATGCTGCTGCCCGTGAACTCCGCGTCGGCATTGCCGCCCTTGACGAGCTTGACACCGGCGCCGACGTCCTTGTCCTTGAGCAGGGATACCTTGGCCTTGCCGCTGATCTTTTCCAGGTTCGACGTGGCAGAGAGGTTCAACTGCCCGCCAATGTACTCGGTCCACTGAAAGCCGACCTTGCCCGACAGAGACTTGATCTTGGACGCGTCAAATTTCGCCTTGGCATTCGAGGCTTTCTTCAAAATGACGTCAGCACCGACCGGCTTGTCGGCGATCGTCACGATATCGGCCTTGCCAGTCAAGCTCTTGAGATCACTCTTGCCTTCGATGTGGACGGCGCCCTTGACCCAGTCCTGGTACTGGATCTGCACATCGCCGCCGAAGGTCTTGACCGCTGAGGCCTTGACCTCGACTGTCGCCGCGCCGCCCTTTTTCAGGACGATGTCGCCGCCCAGCGGCTTGTCGGCGATGACTTCGGCCGAGCCCGCGCCAGCGATCGATTCCATCGTGCTCGATGGTTCGACCGTCAGGTTGCCCTTGACCCAATCCTGGTATTTCCAATCGATTTGACCGCCGAAGGTCTTCAAGGACGACGCCGCCAAGACGACCTCGGCATCGCCGCCCTTCATGAGCGTGAAGTCACCGAATGTCTTGTCTTTCTTGACAGCGACGCGCGCCTTGCCGCTCAGCGATTCGAGGGTCGAGCCATCCTTGGCATCGAGGGTGCCGGCCAGCCACTTGTCGTATTCGAGCACGACTTTGCCGCCAAAGCTCTCGACGTTGCTGGAGACGACCTTGGCGCGCAAGTTGCCGCCTTTCTTGACCAATACGGGCCCAACTTCCTTGTTGACCGTCAGTTCGACCTTGGCCTTGCCGGTGATGTTGTCCCAGGTGGAGCCGGCGTCGACCTCCGCGCTGCCGCGCAGCCATTTGTCATACTCGAGGGCAATCTCGCCGCCGAAAGTGGTCTTTTCGATGCCGGCGGCGCTGTCGAGGTGCAGCGCCAGGGCGCCGCCCTTCTTGACCGTGACCTTGCCGAACGACTTATCGAGCAATACCGCAGCCTTGGCGTCGCCGGTGTAGGGCCCCGCCACCGGGGTACCTTCAGGCACCGTCACAGTGCCGCCCAACCAGTTCGACGCCTGCCAGTTCAACTCGCCGCCAAAACTCTCCGGCTTGGACGCGACGATCTTGACCTGGGCGTTGCCGCCAGCCAGCAACTTCACGCCGCCAATCGGCGCGGTGTCCGCACTCAACTTGGCCGTCGCCTGACCGGTCAAGGCGGTCACCGGCGAGGGTTCGAGCGCCAGGTGCCCTTCGAGTTTCGGCCCGGCACCCTTGTAGGCCCACTCGGCATTGCCGGCGATCTTGTCGAAGGCATTGTTCTTGAAGTCGAGTTGGATGTTGCCGCCAGTGCGCAGCTCGATCGGCCCGCCACCCGGGCTGTAGGCTTTGATCAGCTGTGCCGTGGCCTGGCCGCTGATGGACTTGGGTGTCGATTCATCGAGACCGATGTTGCCCTTGAGCCAGTCGCTGTACTGGAAGCCCAGGTTGCCGCTGAAGGTTTTGAGATCGCCGCCTTCGATACCGACCTGGAAGGCGCTGCCCGCCAGCAGTTTGACATTGCCCGCCGGCAGCGGCAGGTCCGACTTCAACTCGGCGCGCCCCTTGCCGGTCACCGTGCCAAAGTCAGTGGACTCGGCAGTGACGCTGAGATCGCCTTCCAACTTCTCGTATTGCCAGGCCAATGCCCCCTTGAAGCTCTTGAACGCTGAGTCCTTGAACTTCAGATCGAGGAGCTTGCCTTCGTCGGGCTTCAAGATCAGCGCACCGACCAAGGGCTTCTGCTTGGTCAGCGTCGCCGTCGCTGTGCCGCTGATGGCCGAGAACTCGTTCTTGGCATCGAACGCCAGAGAACCCTTGATGAAGTCGCTGTACTTCATCTTGACGTGGCCCTGGGCGCGCTCGACCTTGTTGTCCTTCAAGTCGACATCAATACCGCCAGAAGTGACCTTGATATCGCCCCAGGCAAGCCCGGGATTCAGGGTGGCTTTCGCGTTGCCGGACAGCAGCTTGTAGTTCTTGCTGGCGCTCAGGTTGAGTTGACCCTTGGCCACATCGCGGTAGGCGAGGTCCACTGAACCGCTGACTACCGCCACTTCCGAACCGCGCACCTTGGCCGTCAGAGAACCCTTGGATACCGTCACATCGCCAAAAGTTTGCGGCGCCGCAAGGGAAGCCGTCGCTGTGGCGTTGATGCGATCCGCCTTGGTGCCGTCTTCGAGTACGGCGCTGCCCTTGGCGAAGGTGCCCAGCAGAAATTCTGCATTTCCAGTCACGGACTTGAGTGCATTCTGCTCGACCTGCACGGTCAACGCGCCGGCCGAGACCGTCACGTCGCCTTGCACGATCGGCCGCACCAGCTTCGCGCCAATGGTCACGTCCGCTTTCTGGGTCTCGAGATCCAGGCTGCCATTCCAGGCGCCTTCGAACAGCGCGTCGTAGACAGCCTTGCCGCGGCCGTCGATGCGCACGAGTTTCGAATCCTTGACCGTGCCCGTGACAGAAGTCCCTGAGACAACGACCTTACCCAGCGTCGCGTCACCGGTCTGTGTGTAGGCGGCGCTGCCCGAGACCTTGCCGGTCGCGCTGTCCCAGGTCGCCTGCACGGCGCCTTCGCCGCGGCCGAGCAACGGAATATCCAGCTTCAGGCTGCCCTGCACCGTCGCGTGGTCCGTGCCGATCAGTGTTCCCGTCAGCCGGCCTTCCTTGAGCGTGGCCTTGCCGATCGGCACGTCCTGGTTGTTCTGGACCGTGATGCTGCCGCCGAGCGTGCCGTCGCTGCTGATGTTTGCTTGAATCGTGCCTTCGGTGAACTGGCCGAACTGCGCGCCGAGAGTGCCGGTGCCGGTCACCGTGCCGTCCGCGCTGACACCGACGGTCAACGAACCACTGCGCAACCACTCAGACAATTTCGGATTCTTCAGGTTGGTGTAGGCAACCGTGCCGCTCGCGCTGACGCCCTGTGGGCCGATGCTCGTGTCGATGGTCGTCTGGATCAGCGAACCGACCTTCAGCGAAGCACCTGAAAACTTGGAGGTCATCTGCCCTGAGGCGTCGATCTTGACGTTGGCGCCCTCCAACTTGACCGTCTTGCCCAGCGCGATCGCGGCGCGCGACGTGCCGCCGGTGAACTGGCCAGCCGCGCCATCGAAGGTGAGCTTTGCCGCACCGACCATCGTCAGCCCTGGCACGTTCAACTGCGGCAAAGTCACCGATTTCGAGGTCGTTCCGGCCGGCATGGTCGGCAGGTTCACCGTCGCAGTGCGGCCACCGATGCTGATCTGCACGGAGGACGGCGTCTTGGGCGCGGGTGTCGCTGTATCGGCTGCGTTGCGGTAGAGCGCGCGCCGATCTTGATCCGCCGCCAGCGCACCGACCCGCGCGCCTTGCACGACCCGCTCAGCCGCCGCACGCGCCGCTTTCTCCGACTTGTCAGCAGCCTTGGAAACGCCTGTCGCACCGCGCTCTTTGGCCTGCCTGCCATCCATCTGAGCGACGTGGGTCAGCTCCTCGGCCAGGATCAGGTCGCGCTCTTCCTTGGGCTTGTCCTCGGCCTTGCCCAGCACCACGTCCGCACCCTGGGCAAACGCCGTCGCGCCGTGGGCATCGGCCAGCTCGCGCGCAGCTTGCCCTGTGTGAACGCGCACATCCGAAAGACCGCGCCCCAATGACTGCTCCGCCTTGTCGCGCAGCCCGCCCGCCAGCGCCTGCCCTTCGCCCAGCAGCGAACGCACATCGGCGCTCGGGTCCGCCGGCAGCTTGCCACCGCGCAGCGCCGCCACGCCTTTATCTTTGATTCCTAAGGCTTTATCCTTGAGGTCATCGACGCCCTGCTCGAGATCCTCGGCCAGCCCGTGCCCGGAATCCGCGCTGTCTTGCTCGGCTTTCTGCTCCTGCTTTGCCCCAGGCGCCGCGCGCACCACGTCACGGTTTGCGCCGAGGGTCTTTTCGATCTCGGTCGAACGCTGCTTTTCCTCAGCCGCTTGTTCCAGGTTCGGATCCTGCCCCGAAGTCTGCGCAACCTCATCGACTGCATCGCGATTCGCACCTTCTTCGGGCTTGGGCGCCGCGGCCGCTTTCTCCGTTGCATCCTGCGCCGTCGTGCCAAACGCCGCCTCTCCCAGGTCCGCTGCAGCGTCGATGCCCGCTTTCAGGTTCTCCAAATCACCAGTTGCCGTCTGGATCTCGGGAACTGCATCGTCCACGGCCTTGGCCGCCAGCTCAGCCAACTGCGCCGGCTTGGCCAAAGCCGTATCAGCGAGGCGCGGCGTGGCGACTGCTGGCAGCTCCTTGGTTTCAGCCGCTGGAACCTCGGGAACTGCCGCCGGCGCCGGGGCCGCGGCCACAGCCGGAACCTGGACATCGCCACCAGACGGTGCCGCAATCGTCGGCGCTGCAGGAGCGGCAATCTCTTTCTTCTCAGAATCCTTCTTGTCGACTGCCGCCTTGGGCAAGGTCGGAACGGGCTCCAAGGGCTTCTGCTCGGCCGCTTTGACCGCGGGTGGCGGCGACGAAGCGAGTTGCTCACCCTTGCCCGCCTGCGCACTCATCTCGGGCGCCGACCTCACATCGACCTGCGCGACCTCGACCTTGGCGCCGGCCGGATCGGACTTGACCTGCTCCGTACTCGGCCCAAGTGTGGCTGGCGCCTGCTCTTCCGCCTTGGGCGCCTGGGATTCCGCCGCAGCCTTCGCCCCCGTGCCCGCGCCAGGCCCCTCGGGAACCTGCGTGCCCTTCGCCTCGGGTTTCATGTACTTTTCGAAGTCTGGGGAACCAGAAGGCAGCGACTTCACACGCGCGAGTTCCGCCTGCTGCGCCGCCTTGGCTGCCGGATCCGCTTGCGCTTTGTCGATTTTGGCGCTCTGCCCGCCCGCGAGTTGCGGCCCGGCTCCGTCCATCGCCGGCATGTCCGGGGCTTTCTGGACGTCAGGCGCCGCGGCCGGTTGCGCGTGCGGCTTTTTCGGCGCTGCCTGCGCCTTCTGGTCATCGCGGCGTTGCTTGACCTTTTCCAACATGGGCGCGGCTCGCAAGGTGGGCGCAGTATCCCGATGTTGGTTGTAGTGGTGCCGGGCGCTGCTGGCAAGGTCGAGGTGGGGTCACCTGGCCGGGGTGGGGTTTGCTGACCACAGACGCCTGGACAAACCCGCCACAACCGTGCACGGATCGGCCCATGCCAGGAGATGCCGATGCACGCCCAGCTGCCGAGCCTGACCGCCGCAATCGTTGCCGCCGCGCGCGATATCGCGTCGTGGAACCGTCCGAACAACTTGGGGATCGACCACGTGGCGCGGCACCTTCTGCCCGTACCCATCGCCAGCGGGCTGCGGCGACTGAGTGACGTTGCGTCGCGTGTTCCGGCGCTTGCACCAGCGGTGCGACTGGCGACGTTCGGGGTCGTGGAACACCTTGCTTGGCGGACGGAACTGCTCGATCGCACCGTAGCGGATGTCGCAGGTGGCCGCGTGCGCCAACTCGTGATCCTGGGAGCCGGCCTCGACGCGCGCGCGTGGCGGATGGCTGAGTTGAGGTCGACGACCGTCTTCGAGGTGGATCACCCGGCAACGCATTCCTGGAAACGGTTGAAGATCGCAGGATTGCGCTCAGAGGCCGCCGACGTCCGGCTCGTCGAAGTCGACTTCCAACGCCAGAAGATCGGCGCCCAGTTGGCGGCCGCGGGGCACGATGCAGGGCAGCCGACGCTTTGGCTGTGGGAAGGCGTGACGATGTACCTGACCCCGCACGCCATAGCTGCAACGCTCACGGATCTGGCCCGTCGATCGGCGCCCGGCAGTGTCGTGGCCATGAGTTATCTGACGCCGGACGTCGTGAATCTGCCAGGGTTTCTGCATCCACTCGTGCGCCTTGGCTTCGTCGCGATGGGTGAGCCGCTGACGGGCACGCTCTCGCCGCGGCAGGCAATAGATTCCGTTGAATTCAATGGGTTTTCCGTGCAATCGGACGTCGGATCGCCCGTCCGGCTGTTTGCTTGCGAGCGCGTGCTCGTGACTCAGCCGCGTCAGTAGGCGGTACCACGGGGCTTGCCCGGAGCCCTGCGCCGATGCAGGCTTTGGCGCCTGCGCCGTCGCCAGACGAGGACGTCGGGGCTGCCGGAGCACACAAGCGAGGTCATCATGGGCAAGCACATCTGGCTCTTTGCTATTCTGTGCAACTGCGCAGTGCCGGCCTGGGCCGTGGAAGTGCCGGCAGAATGGAGCTTTCCCGCGGGAGCCACCAAAGGCGCGCTGCAGCTTTCCGGCAAACCTGCACCCGATGGGACGATGATGGCGACCGGCTTTCGCGTCGAGCATGCGGCGCTCATCGACCAGGTCGAGATCACGTTCGCCGGCAGCGCGGGCGCGGTCGAGCTGCACATCTGGCGCGACAATGGCGGCAACCAACCCGGCGCGCCTGGTGGCCTTTTCACCGATGCAGAGGGAGCGGATCGCATCGCGCCGCGCACGGTGCAAGCAAGTCCAGACGGCAATTGGCAAACCATCGACTTGGGCGACGACGCCGTCGCGGTGGCGCCGGTGGACCTGATCTGGGTTGGCATCCGCGTTGTGAAATCGGGGCCAAGCGTCGCGATGGCCGAGTTGCCGGCGGGATTGACCCTGGGACACGGCATCTTGCAGACGCCCGGCGAACCGTGTGCGGATGGCTGCGGAATTCCAGGAGAATTGCTCATCCGCGCCCGCGGTCGCTACCTCGATCCGCTGCCCGACGAGCGCTGGTTCGCCGACGTGACCGCCAGTTCCGGCCTCACCTACGGCGGCCGCATGGCATGGGGCGATTACGACAAAGACGGCGACGAAGATTTGCTGATGGGCGGCGCACAGTTGTGGCGCAACGACGGCAAAGGCAAGTTTTCGTCCGTCACCAAGGACGCAGGCCTGGAGACATTCGCCAACGGCGGTGGTCTGTTCGGAGATTTCGACAACGACGGCTGGCTCGACATCTTCACCTTCGGCGGCCGCGAGCGCCTCTTGCGAAACAACGGCAACGGCACGTTTTCAGAGGTCAAGTCTGCAAACTTCCAGGAGAGTCCGACCCGCGACTTTCCCACCGAGGCGGCAGCTTGGGTCGACATCGATCTCGACGGTAGGCTGGATGTCTACACGGCCAACTACGAGACCGTGCAGAAGGATGACAAAGGCAATGATATTCTGGGAATTTGTGATGTACACTTGATGTGGCGCAACAACGGCGATGGCACCTTCAGCGAACAAAGCGAGGAACTTGGCCTGCACCCGAAAGAGAAGCACTGCGGACGCAGCGTGGCGCCGCTGGATTGGGACCAGGACGGAGATCTAGATATCTATGTCGGAAACTATCGACTGCATCCGAACTTCTTTTTCCGAAATGACTTCTCACCGTTGCACTTCACCAACATCGCGCACCAGAACGGCACGGTCGGCATCGAGAAGCAAGGCGCCTACGGTCACACCATCGGCGCGACCTGGGCAGATGCCGACAACGACGGCGATTTCGACCTGTTCGTCGCCAACCTGGCGCATCCGCGCTTCATCTCGTTCTCGAACCGCTCGATGTTCTACCAGAACCTCGGCAGTTCAGGCAGTTGGGGTTTCACGGAACACCGCGAACAAACCGGCATCGGGTACCTGGAAACGCACAGCAACCCGAATTTCGGCGACATCGACAATGACGGCGATCTGGATCTGACGCTCACCGCCGTCTATGAGGGCCGGCGCGGGCAACTGTGGCGCAACGACGGATACGCCGCGGATCCTAGCATGTGGCTTGCGTTTTCCGACGCGACGTATCCCGCCGGCTGGAACGTAGACAACGGTTGGGGCAGTGCCTTTGCCGACATGGACAACGACGGCGACTTGGACCAGATGGTCAACAGGCTGTTCCGCAATGACTATCCCAAGTCGGGGCACTGGCTGAAGGTGCGCCTGGAGGGCAGCGGCAAGGTCAACCGCGCGGCGATCGGCGCCTGGGTCACCGTCCAGACGCCGGACGGCACCGTGCGCTCGCGGTTGGTGTCGGGCGGCCAAGGCCTGGGCTGCCAGGATTCGATGGTGCTGCATGTCGGCCTCGGCGATGCAGCGCAAGTGGATAATATAACAGTGCATTGGCCAGGTGCCGCAGCGGAGACCTTCGGCCCGTTCGCGGCTGATCAGTTGGTGCAAGTGACCTTCGGCCAAGGCGCCAAGGGCAAGGCACCAGCACAATCAGGTCCGGATGCGGGCGCAAGCGCGGATGCTGCCTCGGATACTTTCGGTACCGCCAGCAAGCCCGAGGCGCAGTCGTCCGGGTGCACGGCGCAACGTGGCCGGCCGCACGCGCCGCTGGCCTGGCTGGGCCTGCTGGGTCTGCTGTGCATCGTCCTGCGGCGGCGCGCCGGCCTACTTGCGCCCCGTCTGGTTGCCACCGGGAATCGCGATCGACTCGACCACCGAACCTGCGAGTCCGGGCGACGACGCGGGCACGGCAAACCCTGAATGCTTGGAAGCCTCGGACAGCAACCTGACGACCTGCAGGGTCACCTCTCGCAAGTCGCCGCCCACTTCTGCGCGCATTGCCGTGAACAACTTGATGGCCGCTGGCGTACCAATCGCCAATAATTGGTGCAACTTCGCGGTGTGAAATCGCAACCCCGCCATCGTCTCCACCGCATAGCACCCCATGTGGTGTGGGGCCTGGGTGAGGACGACGTCAATCGCCGCGCTTTGTCCGGGCCCGACTTCGCGGACGGTGTGCATCAGCCCCGTGCCGATGGTCGCGCGAATCTCGAGCCGGCCCTTGATGACGCAATACAGGAATCGGCCTTCCTCGCCCGCTTCAAAGACCAACGTATCGCCGCCGGGGCAGCGCACGACTTGGGCAATGTCCGCCAGGGTGCCGCGCTCGCGCAGGTTCAAGTCCGCGAACAGCTTGACCTCGTCCATGAGCGCGATGACGTCGCGCTGCGGCTTGTCGAGCAGTTCCATCGGATCGCGGGCTTTGCGTGGCTCGGCCATCAGACTCCGTAGACACCGGGGGCGTCATGCAAGTTCTCGACTCGGCCGGGGAAGGCAGCGAACAGCACGCAGCCGTCAGCGGAATAGGGCGCCACTTCGCTGCCCGCCGGCAGGTGCGCGTAGCAGCCGCGTGTGACACGCGTGTCGCGCACGAGCAGATCGCCGTCGATCACGAGCAAGTCGATACCTGCCAACGCTCGGTGCCGCGGGTACGTGGTATCGGGACACATGTGAATCAGCACGGCACCGGCGCCCGTCTCGGGGTCGAAGCGCAAGGATTTGTAGGAAACGCCTCGGGCGGCTGCACAGGCCCAGGGAAGGTCTTCGGTGCTGGCGTAGCGGTAGTTGTCGGTCATCGGATCTCCTGTGCAGGGGCGCGAAAAGAGGCGGACGGTTCTGGAACGGCCGGCCGCAGCACAGTCTAAGGTGCGCCCGACCCGTGTCAACGCCGCGCTGGTGCCGCGTCCTCGCCCGCGACCGCGACGAGTTCGATTCCCATCGGTCGGCGGCGCACGGACAAGGTGGGCTCCAGCAGTTCCGGCACCTTGGGTGGCCTTGCGCCCTTGGTCGGTGCCGGCACGGCATTTACACGCAAGGCGAGTGGCTTGAGGGCTTGGGTCACCTGCAAACCACCGGGCACGAGCAGCGTGGACGCATAGCGTGTCTGAAAGAACTCCACTACTTTCGGCCAAGGCGCGTCGGCCAGGAAACACGCAGCAAGGTAATGCCCGCCGACCGAGGGACGGCAGCCGACCGGCACGCGCCAGCCGAGCAGCAACGACTTGCTCTCGCAAAGGAGGCCGCCGGGGCACAACGCTGATTCGCCGGCAGGCCGCGGTGTCGCGACGCTGATGGCCGGCAACCGCGGCTTGCGCCATTCCCCGCGACCACAGCCATGGACGACGGTCAGGCAGGCAAAGAGCAGAAGCAGCGCGCGCATCGTCCTCCCACCCAACCGCAACCATTCAATCCAGAAGCAGATCCCAGCCAGTCACCGTCGCTGTCGCCTTTGGCTGCGGCATGTCGCGCGTGAGGGTTCCCACGGAGGTTTGCGTGCCGGTGTTGACCTTGAGCGTCTGGTACTGATCCTGCACGTTGCCCGAGACGGCCACGCCGATCTGGTACTTTGGCTTGGCACCGCCGAACTGCCCGCCTGCCGCTTGTGCGCAGCTCACGTCGGTCGGCGCACAGCCGCCGACGCAAGAGGGCACAGGCTGCACATCCACCGGCGAGGGCTTGTAGGCGCCGACTTCCACAAATCGGCGCTTGACCGTCGGCGTGATGCTGTCGGGGAACACGCCGGTCAGGTTGGTCGGATCCGTAGGCGTCACGACTCGTTCGAAGCGCACGCCCCAGATGCGCGCCGTGCCAACGTCGCAAGATCCGTCCTGAAGCACCTTGTACGTCGCCCAATAGGCGTTGTTGGCAAAGATCAGCGGCGGCCCGACATAGCGCTCGAAATCGTCCAAAGCAGCCAGCCACACGCGCTTGGCAATCGGCAGGGGGTTCGGCGTGCCATCTGGCTGCACGGTGAAGACTTCTGCCAGCGAATACACAAGGTTCTTGCGCGCCGTGGTCGCCACACGGTCTACGCCACCTGTGCCAAATACCAGCGTCATCTTGCTGCTTTGCCCGGAGTTCTTCTCCAGGACGTCGGGCGGCGACGTCGTGGTCGCCATGCTCACCGGCCCCAGGATCGGGACGCGATCGGTACTGGTGAGCTGCAACTGCAACGTCGGCGCGGCTTCGGGACCATAGTATGCGTCAAAGAAGAACTGCAACTTCCAGTCGTTTGGATTCGTCGAGGCGAGGTTGAGGCGCCACAGCACGCCTTTGGAATCGCCGAGGAAGCAGCGGTTCACGATGTGTCCCGGCACGTTCTCGAAGCACGCGGCTTCTGCCCAGAAGTGGCCCAGTTGCTCGGGATCCGGGATCGGCGTCGACGCGCCGTCGATCACGAGTTGATCGGTCGTGAACTTGCGCACGAGATCGCCTGTCGCCAGATCGACAATTATCACGCCGCGTTCCCCTGCACCTTCCACGCCCAGGTTGTCAGCTTCGGCATCTGCGGCCGGCTTGCCCATGGGCAAGATGACGACGGCCCGCTCGCCGAGGGCCGTGCCGTTGTCAAAAAAGAGCGAGGCGATGACCGGCTTGGCAGTGGAGCGGCCCATGTCCGCGAACTTGGCTGAGGCCACGCACTTGGGGCCCGACACGCCGCCGACGGTGACGTTGCCGAAACAGTGCTGATCCGGAGTGATTTCCCAAAGCAGACGTGGATCATCGGGTGCGGTGACGTCGAGCGCCATGTAGCCGTCTCCCGCCTCCCCCGCGCCAACGATGACCACCGCGCGCCACTGCTTGGCAGCATCGGCGACGTTTGCGGAAGTTCTTGAAAGAAGGACGTGTCCTGTCGTAATCGAACTGCCCAAATAGGAGGAGTTCGCCGTCGTCACGAGGCGCATCTGCGAAATGCGTCCCAGCTCGAACTTGGGCAGCCATGCCCACATCTCATCGCCGGCATTCAGGTTGTTCTGCACGTGGATGGTCGCGTTCGAATCGGTGCGAAACGCGTGCAACAGGCCGTCGTGCGTCGCGACGAACAGCATGGTCGGACGACCCTTCGAGCCAGGAGGGGTGAGATCGTTGTAGTCCGCTGTTGTCGGAACCGTCGCGTTCGCGTACTTCACGAAGGAGGGTTCGCGCAGCGACAGGCTGTTCGCCGGTTCAAGCAGCGCCGGCTGCGCCCGCGACGGCGCGCCGAGCGGGTGATTCTGCCTGCAACTGCCCGGAGCGCCGACGAGTGTAGCCAGCACGTGGTCGCGGTAGGCGTCCCGATCGACGGTCACCGACAATTCATAGGGCAGGCCGGTCAGGCAATCGGTGTTGGCGTCCAGTTCCAGGCGCGGTCCCAGACCCACGGTGCCGATTCCGAGGTCAAAGGGCGTCAGGTTGTCGGCAGTCACGTCCAACCGTGCGCCGGCTTTGTGTGTGAAGATGCGGCGCGCGACGGATCGATTCTTCAACCGGTCCTGATAGTTCAGCACTTCGCAGACCTGGGCCATGTTGGCGGCGCTGACGGCGGCGGTCTTGCAGACGCCAGTGCAGCGCCAGATGCGCTGCTCGACAACGCCGCGCGTCCGCAACGGCTGGCTGATGTCGTAGATGCTGATGGCCTCGAAACTGTGCTGTGTATCTGCGGTGGTGCCGGTGACGCGGGTGTAGAGGGGTCGCGTGAACACCTCGCCAATCACGGCGGTCGCTGCGATGGCGGGCGACAGGACCTTGATCGCAGCGGCCGGCGTCGCGACGGGCGTGGCCGCCACGGTCCCTCCCGCTAGCGCCAATTCATTCAGGAAATCAAGATCTGCAGCGGCCGGACCTTGGGCGCCATCCGCCGGATGCCCGATGGCGAGGACGTGCACTGGCACATTGGCGGCAAAGAGCTTGGCCGCCTGCGCGATGGCATATGCGCGCCCATCGGCCACGCCGTTGTGCAAGTTCGCGCCACCATCCGAGAACACCGCGACGATGCGCTTGCGGCACGCCTGGAAGGGATCGCCGTTGTCGGGATCTTCCGACAACGACTTGAAGTGCGGGTCCATGTAGTCGCCTGGCCCCAAGTAGGCCACGATGTCAGCCAATTGGTCGCCGAGCGGTGTGGGATTGTTCGGCTGGATCGCTTGCAGCTTGCTCTGGATGCTGTCGTATGTTGCCGTGCGCGCCGCCAGTTCGTCCGAACGCGTCATCGGCTCTGCCGTCGTGCCGGGAGCAAAGGGCCAGGCCATACCGAGGTTGATGTCGCCCCACAAAGACCCCAGTGCGCCGGCGAAGCTGAATCCACCCGCCGCCGTCGTCATCTGCGACAGCACGCCGTCGCTCGGAAAGAAACCGAATTTCGCGGAGGGCCCCAGGGTGTACAGAATGCCGTCCTTGCCGGCGGGCATCGTGCTCGCCGCCCCAAGGTCGGTCGTGCCCCATGCCTCGCTGTGCACCGTCGGACCTTCGCCAGGGCACTGTTGGCCTGTCTGGACCAGCAACTTCGGGACGTTCGCCGTGACCGGATCGGCTCCGTACCACGCGATCTGCTCGCCGGCCGGCGCACCCACGATGTCCGTGCACGGATCGTCCAGGGTCACCGCCGCCGGCACCACCGCCAGGTACACCGTGGTCATCCCTGCTGCAGCCAGATCATGGAGCTTCTGTGCGCCGGTCGCAGTCAAGGCGAATGGGGTCTGCGCGCCGTCCGAGTAGTTGAGCGTCGTCGGCTGCGACAACACCTGCCGCTTGGCCGGCGGTCCATCCGCATTGCACATGAAGTCGTGCGTCGAGGCCTCTGGACTCGGGTCGCCGAGCACGAGTACCCCCTGAAAACCGGTGCCGCTGCTCACGTACGTATCGTTGGCGACCAAGGTCAGCACGCCGGCAACCCAGGGTTTATCAAACGGAATACTGGAGATGTCAAAGCGCACCCACGGCACCTTGATGTTGGCCGCAGTGCTGTTGCGCAGGGTCATCAACGCGGTGCCGAGCGATCCAGCCAGCATGGTGCTTCCTGAACTCAGCGGCGCAACCTCGTAGGTGCCACCCAGAATGTGCGCCAGCCCCGGAATGCAGATGGGGTCACCGAAGACCTGCGGCGGCGGATGCACCGACTCCGGTGTCTGCGGCATGGTCACGTACTTGCAGGAGTAGTTGTTGAATGTTCCACCGATCATCTCGCGCACGGCGGTCCAGCGCGACTTCTCGTCGGGCACCGACGGATCCACGGAGCCGCACAGCGGGGCCACGTCGGCGCCCATCCGGTACTGCATCGAGGCCGAGGTATCCACGACCAACAGCACTTCAGGCAGCACGACGGTGTCTGCCGCAGCCGGCCATGCCAGCAGCAGGCCCATCAGTGCGGGGATCGCGAGCGCATGTCTCTTGCGTAGCTTGGCCAGCATCGCGCTCCTTCCTAGTTGCCACAAAGCGATGGGCCGACGGTTACTTGCGCAGCGATCGCGCTCTGCCCCGAGGTCGCCGCCTGCAACTGCGATGTGGGGGCGCTCGCGCCCACCAAGGCTGTCGTTTCGATGCGGAACGTCGTGAAACAATAGCGTGACGCGTCGAAGCCCTGCACCGCGCTTGCCTGGTCCGTCGTCGTGACCGACGCGATGAAGCTAGGGTTGCTGCCGATGTCGCCCAATTCTTTCCCGAACGAGCCACCACCAGCGGAGAAGTCGAGCACAGCGTCGCCCATGTCGGCCATCGTCAATACATCCGGTGGGTTGCGTGTGGAAAGGTAGTCGCGAAAGCCTGCCTGCAGTTGTGCGGCCAAGGCCACGGAGGCATAGGTGCCCGTCTCAGCAACGCGATACGCTGCCTGGTTGACGCGCGCTGCACCGCCATCGCGCAGGTTCATGGCCGTGCGCAACACCGCCCCGCCCGCCAGCAAGGTGAGCACCGACATCATCAGCAGCGTCACCACCAGGACCATGCCCTTGCTGCTGGCGGGAGGCGCAAGTTCTTGTTTCATCATAGGTTCCTCGACACGAGTGTCGGCATCGACACGCGCGTTGCGACCGTGGTGACGACGTGTGCGCCCACTTCGTCGTCCGCGATGCGAAAGGTCAAGAGCGGCTTGTTTTCGCCGTCGCGCGGTGCGTGCGCCAACCTGGCATCGGGCCATGCACTGCGCAGACTCAACTTGACAGTCAGAAAGCGCAGCGTTTCGGGTCGCGCCTCGGCACCGGTGCCCAGAATACCACCACCGCCCTTCTGCGCCACCTCGTCCGCGGTCGTATACCCGTGAAGGAGCACGCGATTCGCGGCAGGCTCGTTATCCATGGCGATGTCCACGATTCCGAAGTCGACCGCATTCTCGGCGAGGACCAGTTGTTTGCGAAGCGTCGTGCCGTCTGCGCCCATGCGCTCGCGCAGCAGCAGCGTCTGGGTGGGCAAGCCGTTCTTGTCGACCGGCGCACCCGGCCGCACGTCCTTGGCGACGCGGTAGCGGACAAAATTTTGAACGTCAATCATGTAGTTCTGGCCGAAGCCCTGGTAGCCGCAGGACTGCCCCTCACCCTGGCGCGGAATCGACTGCGTGACCGACACGCTGCGCTCGGCGAACGATGCCGAGGCGATGACGAAGAAGAACTGCGTCCCGTCCGAGTCGCTGATGCGCAAGTAGCGGTCAGTGGCAAAGACGTCGTCGAAAGCGGGTTGGCTGACTGGCAACTTGCCATCGTCGACAAGAAAGACCTTGTCGCCGCTGATCGATGCGCTGCGGAACCGCTGCTTGACGTCGAGACTGCCAAACAGCGTCAACGCCACCGGCTGCGTGAATGGATTCAAGTCCGGCCGCACGACGTCGCCGTTTTCCACCGACACGGAAAGTGCACGCAATGACGTCAATGGCTTTTCACACACGGTCGGATCGATGTCGCTGTTCGGTGTGGTGTTGGAGCCCAGCGACGTCAGGTCTCGGCGCAGGTGATCCACGGCGAACTGCGCCTCGCGCCCCACGTCGATCACGTCGTTCTGTGCTTGCATCACTTCGGATTGCTTGACGAACAACACGGTGATCGACATGAACAGAATCGTCGCCATGCTCAACGACATGAGCAGTTCAACGAGGTTGAAACCGCGAGTGCCGATCAACAATCGGCGCTCTCGTAGTCCACCGCGATCTGTCCTGACGTCACTGAACCGCGACATTGCGCATCACCATGGTCGGCAACGTGACCGAGCCCACATTCCCAATATCATTCACCATGTCCGCCGGACAGGCCGCGTACTTGTCCACTTCCACCTGTGGATGCGGCCAGGTTACGCGCACTTCGACGCGCACGAGATCATCCGTCACCCAGGTCAGCCGGTAATGCGCGCAATACTGCACGCCCATGCGCGACGGAACCTCGTTCAGAATGCCCTTGTCATAAAACGTACCGTCCGCGCCGAGTTTGCCCACGCGCTTGTCGGTACCGAAGGCCTCTCCAGGCACGATCAGCCAACCTTTGCTGCCATTCTTGTCGCCTCCAGAGCTTGGCGCGGTCGGCAGTGTGCTCAAGAAGAGGGGCGTCTGCTGGCCCGGTTGCTGGTCCACCCAACCTGACGACTCGCCTTGGACGGTCGCCAGGATGTGTTGCACCAGTTCCTGGGCGTCGGCCGCGGCGCGTTGTTCGCTATTGCCGCGTAAAGCCGCCAGCGACATGGACATGGTCGCGTACAAGGCCACCGTCGCGATCGAGCCCGCCACCATCAGCTCGATCAGGGTGAAGCCCGCGGATTGGCGCAATCGCTGCCTCATTGCAGTTGGTCCATCGGCAAGCCAAACGTCAGGTGCGCGGCGCCGTTGTAGCCGATTCGCACCTGCAACGGTGTGCCCACACGCACGCTGTCCCCTTCGCTGCGCTGCAGTTGCACGACGACATCGCCCGCCTCAAGGGTGGTCGCGGCCGGCGCGCTGAAGTACGAGCCCGTGTCCGCCCGGAGAACGCGGCCATCTGGTTTGAAGCACAGGGCGCCGCCGGCGGTCAGCAGTTCGGCAGGCGCGAATGCCGTGACATCGACGCGCTCATTGCCACTGATGTTGCCGGCGCCGTACTGGGCGCCATAGACCGAGAGACCGCCGGTCATCGTGCTGCATGCCGTGCCGGTGCCCTGGACGACAGAGAAAGACAGGCCACCGCCGGAGGGCGAAAGATTCGCAAAGACGAGGAAATAGGCGCGACGGTTGCTGGCAGCCTGACCGCGAGCCAGGTTGACCCCGTAGATGAGGTCGTCGGCGGCCGTGCGCAAATTGTGGTTGCGAATCAGACTCGCCAGCCCCGGCGTCGCCAAGCCGGCCAGGATCGCGAGAATCGACAGGCCGATCATCAGTTCGAGCAGCGTCGTACCCCGTTGCTGTCTGCGTCGCGCCATGGCCACCTTGACTCCCGGGATCGCTGCCCCTTTGGGCGATGCAGCAAGCCGCGTGCCAGAAGTCCGAATGGGCAATGTGCGTTGCTTTGCGCTTTCTTGCAAGAATCCGCATGTCATAAACTATGCAATCTTTGCACACTTATGGTCGATTCTGCGCAATTTCGTGGCTCGGCAGCAGCGTCGTCGACACGTCGAGCGCATCGGCGCTCAACAACTGCTCGCCACGCCAGAGGTCTTCGACCGACTCGCGGCGGCGGACGACGCTGTAGCTGCTACCGTGCACCAGGACTTCGGCGCCGCGCGCGCGGCTGTTGTAGTTGGAGGCCATCGAAAAGCCGTACGCGCCACAGCCAAGAACCGCCAGCAGCTCGCCGGGCTCCACGTCCTGCAACTCCCGATCCTGGGCCAGAAAATCACCCGATTCGCACACCGGGCCGACGACATCGACGCGGTACACCGGCCGCAGATCGTGGTCGATGACCGGCACGATGCCATGCCAGGCGCCATAGAGCGCCGGGCGGATGTTGTCGTTCATCGCGGCATCGACGACGACGAAGTTCTTGTCATGGTTTGCTTTCTTGCCGATCACCCGCGTCATGAGCAGCCCCGCATTACCCGCGATGACCCGCCCCGGTTCGACCAGCAGGTGCAGACCGCGGCTGTTGGCCAGCGCCGTCATCGCCGCTCCAAGTGCCGCAGGTGGTGCGGGTTCCTCGTCGCGGTAGGCAATCCCCAGACCTCCACCGACATCCAGATGTGAAAGTGCAATGCCTTCTGCCTTCAGCTGATCGACCAGTTGCACGACCTTCTCGACCGCCTCGATGAGCGGCGCCACCTCGAGGATCTGGCTGCCGATGTGGCTGTCGATGCCGACCACACGCACGTGACGCGACGCAGCCGCGCGGCGGTAGAGCGCCAGCGCGTCGCCCATCGCCACGCCGAACTTCGAGGTCTTGAGACCCGTTGCGATGTACTTGTGCGTTCCTGCGTCCACTTCAGGGTTGACGCGCACACTGACGGGTGCGCGCAGACCCAGGCCCGCCGCGACAGCCTCGATGCGAGCAAGCTCGCCTTCTGATTCGACATTCAGACAGAGGATTCCCGCTTTGAGGGCGGCGGCGATCTCGTCGTCGCGTTTGCCCACGCCGGAGAACACGATGCGCTGCGGATCTGCGCCGGCCAGCAGGGCCCGGCGAAGTTCGCCGAGCGAGACGATGTCGAAGCCCGAGCCCAGCGACGCCAGCAACTGCAACACTGCAAGATTGCTGCACGCCTTGACCGCGTAGCAGATCGTGTGCGGCGCTTTGGCCAGCGCCTCGTCCATGACGCGGTAGTGGCGCACGAACGTCGCGCGCGAATAGACGTAGGTCGGCGTGCCGACCTCTGCCGCAATGCGCGACAGCGGCACGTCCTCAGCGTGCAAGGCGCCGTCTTTCTGTTGGAAGTGATGCATCCGCTAGAACATCAACGTGACATGGCCCATGAGGCGCCATGCGTTCTCGGGCGCGATGCTGTTGGCCGTGATCTCCGCTTGGTTCCAGTCCTTCTTCAGATCGAAGGCGCCGCCAGGCAGAAGGTAGGAAAACACGACATCGCCGTAGTAGAGGCCCTTCTGACCGAGAAAGCCCTTGACCTCGAACTCCGTGCCCAGCCAAGACTTTCCGCCGGGCGTGCCCGCGGCGTTCATCGCGCCCGCGCCGAGAACTGACAAGTCGGCGCCGAGTTGGTGCTGCGCGTAGAACGGATAGGCGTTGATAGAGAAAGTCGGTTTCACATACCAGGCATTGGTCACGGCACCGATGACCTCGCGGAACAACAGAGAATCCACGCGGTAGTTCTTGTGGAACTTGAAGCCGGTGATCTGGGTGTTGGGGGTTTCCTTGGGCGGCGTCCCGGGATCCACCTTGGTGATCGAGCAGTTGCCCATGCCATTGACGCCAAAGCATGCCGTATCGTCGCCGCTCGCGACACCTGCGTCGAGGTAGCCGGCGAGGCCCTCGTCCTGATAGGCCGCTTTCAAAGCGCCACCCCACATTTCCAACTCGCGCGGCTTGACTGTGGCGATGTCGCCCACTCCATTGGCATCGCCTATCTTGCCGCGGATGTACGAGAACTCGCCTTCGATGACGAGCCGCTTGGCAAAGGACAGGCGGTTTTCATAGCGCGCCCAGCCATCGCCGATGAAGGCCCACGCATTGCGCGGAAACAGCATGGCATCCTTGGCATTCTGCAGGGTCATGGCACCAGGAGTCTTGGCGTCGCTGTTCGATTCATCCAGGCTCTGTTCGCGATAGGCGCCATAGACCCCGTAATCAAACGCGTCTTTGTTGTCGTCGACGAGCAGCGCCCTGCGCTTCTCGGCGTCCTGGGCACTGAGCGGCTTCTTGAACAAGGCACCACCGATTTGCCAAACATCATCTGCACTTCCAAGATCACGCGCTTGACCGTCGACGCGCGTCGGATCGTAGCCGACGTGACCCGCCGAGACCATGTCATAGAACACAGTGGCGTAGATCGGGCCGATTTTGGTCAGGAACGCAACGCGATCAGCAAACGACCCGAAATCGGAGTCGTATCCGTGACCTTCGTGGGGCAGACGCGGCCCGCCGTAGTACTCGAGGGGGCGACCGCCGTCCCAGCCATCACCGTTGCCACTGTTGGCCAGGATGCCGAGACCCCATTGCGAGCCTTGGCGGCCGATGCGCAAGAGGCCCAGCAGCGTCTTCCACTCGCCGTACACCTCCTTGATGGCGATGATACCGGGCGTGGTGCTGGTGGCAAATGCCGTCAGCGGCACGTCGGCGCGCTTCAAAGCGCCAGCGTAGTCGGGCGAACTGCCGAGCACGTAATTGTCGAGGATATCCATGGTGCTGACGATGCGGATCGTATCCGACAGGTGCATCGTGGGCATGATGCGAAAGCGCATGTTGGCGCCGAGAATGGAGCTCTCGCCGCGCGACTTGCCGACGTCTTTCGAGAATTGGTTCACCGTGGAATCGTTGTTGTTCGGCCACTGCGACAGGGGCGGCAGGATCGAGCTCGTTGTCACGACTTCCCCGGGAACACCCTGCCTGGACGCGGCAAAGCCCAGGTGACCATTACCGATGATGTCCGGACGAAAGCGGAAATAGCCGTGGTACTCGAAGTACGGATACTTCGGCTCGGGCGGCGCGGCCGGCATGTCCCAGTTGGCCGGCTGTTCCTGCGGCTCAGACGATGTGTCGACCTGATCCAGCAATGATTGCCCAGACTTAGCCGGATTCGCCGCGTCCGGCTTGGTCGGAGCAGGTGGCGCTTCGTCCGGTTCAGCTACCGCCGCGCCCTCTTTGTCCTCGTCTTTGGGTTCATCGGCGCGTGCCGCGGCGGGCAGCGCCAGTCCAAGCGACAGCGCACCTGCGACGACCCGAGTCAGCCACGCGTCCCACGCGGGCGTCGCGACCCTTGATTGAACCTTGCTGCGCGTCTGTGCCACGATGTCCTCCGAAGGTGGGGCGCATTTCACGCCACGCTGCGCCTGCCGTCAACCGCACACCCGAACCGGCGCCGACCAGGATCCCTGCATGGACCGACCTGCCCCCATCGACTTCGATCAGAATGCCACGGCACCGCTGGCTCCCGCTGCGCGTGCGGCGATCCTCGACGCTTTGGCGGCCGGGTTGGGCAACCCCTCGTCAGCACACGGCAGAGGTCAAGCGGCGCGATCGTGGGTCGATCGCGCGCGCGCGCAGCTGGCCACGGCCATCGGCGCCGAGCCAGCTGAGATCATTTGGACAAGTGGCGCAACCGAAGCCAACGTGCTGGCCTGGCGTGGCGTTCTCGGCGCGGCCGCCGTACGGGCGCCGGGGCCGCAGCGCGTCGTGACCACGGCACTGGAACACGCCGCTGTGCTGGCCCTCGCGCGCCAACTGCGCGAAGAGGGGACGGAAGTGGACGAAGTCCCGGTCGATGGGCGCGGTCTGCTGGGCCTCGATGCCTGGCGGGAGGCGCTGCGCGCGCCCGGTGTGCTGTTGGCGAGTGCCCTGGCCGTGGGCAACGAGTTGGGAACGCTCAACCCTCTTGCAGAGTTGGCGGAGCCGGTGCATGCCGTTGGTGCCCGGCTGCACAGTGACATCACCCAGGCCATCGGTCGCGTGCCAGTCGACGTGCGCAAGTCTGGCCTGGATCTGGCGAGCTTGTCCGGCCACAAGTTCGGTGCGCCGCCGGGTGTCGGCGCGCTCTGGCTGCGCCGCGGCGTCGCATTGCGGCCCCTCCACCCTGGCCACCAGGAGCGGGGTTTGAGAGCCGGTACGGAAAACATACTGGGAATCATCGCCTTGGGCGCAGCAGCGACGTCCGTTCCGGCGCGTCTGGCCGCCGCCCGCAAGACCCGCGGCCTGCGCGACCGCCTGTGGCTAGGCATCCAAACCCGCATCGCGGGCGTCGCGCGCAATGGCGAGGTACCCGCTGAGGCCGAAGTGGGCAACGTCCTCAACCTCTCGTTTGCCGGCGTGGCCGGCCCCACGCTGATGATGGCTCTCGACTTGGAAGGTGTGGCCATCTCAGCCGGTTCTGCGTGCAATTCTGGAGCCGTAACGCCATCACACGTGTTGCAGGCGCTGGCACGCGGCGACGCACATGGCGACGCGGCAGTCTGGTACGCGCGCGGCCAAGGTGCCGTGCGCTTCTCACTCGGTCCGGCGAGCACGCAAGCCGAAGTCGACCGAGTGCTTGATCTGCTTCCAGATCTCATCGCACGCATCCGCAGTGACGGTCAATTGCCGAGCGGGTAGCGCCTCAACGTCACGCCAATCGGCCCATTCCACAGTCTGCGTTCCGCATCTGCGCGCAGTCCGAATGCGCTGACAAAACTCGGATTGCCATCGATGATGTGCGCAGCGGTGCCGCGAAAATCGCGCCAGGCGTGACCCATAGCGCCATACAATTCCGTCACGTCCGAGCCGCCCAGGCGCTCGCCGTAGGGTGGGTTGGCCACCAGCACCGTCCCACCCGGCGGTGGTGGCATCGCCACAGCGTCAAGCTGCTGACAACGCACCAGATCCTGCAGCCCGGCAGCGGCCACGTTGGCGCGCGTCGCCGCCAGCGCGTTCGCGTCGATGTCGCTCGCCAGGACGTCGAGACCGCGCGCACAGCGGATTGCCTGCTCCGCGTGCGCCTGCGCCTGCCCTCTCTCCGCGTCCAGAAGCCGCTGCAACTCCGCGCCGTGGTGCGGCCAGCGCTCGACACCGAACCACCGTGTGCAGCCCGGCGCGATGCCGAGATGGCGGTTGAGCGCCTCGATGATCAGCGTGCCGGAACCGCACATGGGATCGTGCAGCCGCCCTGCCCCGCGCCAATCGACACAATCGACGACGGCAGCGGCCAGCGTCTCCTTGAGCGGCGCCGGTCCCGGTTGTACGCGAAAGCCGCGCTGATGCAGTGGAGGTGCAGAAAGATCCAGAAATATCTGCCACTTTCCCGCTCGCCCGCGCACGACGATGCGCACCTCGGGGTCGTCGCGATCCACGTTCGGGCGGCGGCCGTACACACGAGTCAGTTGATCGGCCAAGGCATCTTTCACGCGCAACGCGACGAAGATGTGGTTATCGAGGCCACGGCGCCCACCCGTCGGCGCCACCAGATCGCCACTGGCGTGTACGGCAAAAGTCGAGTCCACATCCAGCCATTCGGACCAGCGAACCTGCGAAGCCCCGTCGTACAGGCTCTCACCGTCGCGCGCCTCGCAGCCGCCGATGCGCAGCAATAGCCGCGTCGCGACCCGCAAGCCAACGAGTGCGCGAGCGATTTGCCGCTGATCGAGAATCAGCTCGACGCCTTCACTCGAAGTTCCGACGATGGGCAGCTTCAAGGCACGGCATTCCGCGGCGACAAGATCGAGCGTGCCGCGCGCGGCCAATGCGAGAATGTCCATGAGATCCTGAAGCTACCGACCCGAGCGCTGCTGCCGGTCCTGCCACACGAAAAACAGCGCGAGCCCTATCGAACCCGCCAGAATCACGCCACTGAGCACATACCAGCCGCCGTGTGTCTCATTGGCAACGCAAACCGCGCATTTCGCTAGCAGATTCATGCGTTTCCTTGGGGCTATGCACTTGCCGGTGGCGCCGTCGCTGGCTTGACTCGGCTCGACGGCGGAATCTCCAACGCATTCTCGAGCACGTCGTCCATGCGCGATGCGAACACGAACTCGATCTGGCTGCGCGCCTCTTCGGGAATGTCGCGCAAATCCTTGCGGTTGCGCTCCGGCAGGATGATTTTCTTGATGCCGCCGCGCATCGCCGCCAGCACCTTGTCCTTGATGCCACCCACCGGCAGGACCAGGCCGCGCAACGTCGCTTCGCCGGTCATCGACACATCGCCGCGCACGCGCACGTCGGTCAACAGCGACACCAGCGCCGTGTACATCGTCACACCCGCCGATGGCCCATCCTTCGGCGTCGCGCCGGCCGGCACGTGCACGTGAATGTCGAACTCCTCGAACAAACGCCGTTCGATGCCCAGGCGCTCGGCGTTCGCCTCGACAAGACTCAACGCGATCTGCACGGATTCCTTCATGACATCGCCGAGTTGCCCAGTCAGACGCAATTTGCCCTTGCCCGGCATCTTGGTCGCTTCGATGAACAACAGGTCGCCGCCGGTGCGGGTCCACGCCATGCCCGTCGCCACGCCCGGCTGCTCGGTTCGCGCCGCGACTTCAGGCACATAGGAGAAGGCCCCCAGAAATTCTTCCAGGTCCTCTTCGGTCACCGTCTTGGCCGGATATTCGCCTTTCGCAATGCCCACAGCCACTTGCCGCGCCACATCGGCCATGCGCCGCTCCAAGTTGCGCACGCCTGCCTCGCGCGTGTAGTGCGAGATGACCACGTCCAGCATCTCGGCGGGCAGTACGCACTGCCCCGCGCTCAAACCATGTTCTTTCAACTGCTTGGGCAACAAGTGCTGGATGGCGATGTTCGACTTCTCCTCATGCGTGTAGCCGGAAATCTCAATCACTTCCATACGATCGAGCAGCGGCGGCGGAATGGTCTCGGTCGTGTTGGCCGTCGCAATGAACAGCACCTTGGACAAGTCGAACGGCGTGTCCAGGTAGTGGTCCGAAAACGCGTGGTTCTGCTCGGGGTCCAGCACTTCGAGCAGCGCGGCCGTCGGGTCGCCGCGCCAGTCGTGGGTCAGCTTGTCGACTTCGTCCAAGATCATCACAGGGTTGCGCGACTCGGCCTTCTTGAGCGACATGATGATCTTGCCCGGCATCGCACCGATGTACGTGCGCCGGTGACCGCGCACCTCCGCTTCGTCTCGCACGCCGCCCAGCGACAACCGCTGGAATTTGCGGCCCAAAGCTTCGGCGATGCTGTGACCCAGCGATGTCTTGCCGACGCCCGGAGGCCCGACCAGACACAGCACCGGGCCGCGCATGTCATTCTTCAGCTTGGAGACCGCGAGGTATTCGATGATGCGCTTCTTGACCTTCTCCAGCCCATAGTGCCGTTCGTCCAGCACTTTCTGTGCGTGCAGCAGGTCGAGGTTGTCCTCGGTCATCGTGCTCCACGGCATGTCCGCGAACCACTCGAGGTAGGTGCGCGCCACCGTGTACTCCGGCGAGCCGGCCTGGATGTTCCTCAAACGCTTGAGTTCTTTTGTTGCGAGCTTCTGCGCCTCGTCCGGCAGATTGGCCTTCAACAGCCGATCTTCCAGTTCGCCCAGTTCGTCGCCCTCGCCACCCTCCAAGTCACCGAGTTCTTTCTGGATCGCCTTCAATTGCTTGCGCAACACATACTCGCGCTGGCTCTTGTTCAGATCGCCTTTCACCTCGGAGTTGATCCGCTGCGAGATGCGAAGAATCTCAACCTGCTGAATGACGAGGTGCAGGGTCTTGGTCAGCATCTCCTGCACGCTCGCCGCCTGCAGCACGTCGACCTTCTCCTCCACCGACACGCCGAGGTGCGTCAGCAGCAGGTAGACGAGCCGCGCCGGATGCTCAAAGTTCTCCTGCAAATCCGCAGCATTGATCGGCAGCTCGGGCACCATGTTGACCAGTTCGATCGCCGTGTCGCGCACGGAGTGCACGAGGGCCTGGATCTGCGGATCCACCTCTTGCTTCTCGCTCAGCAACTCGACATGCGCCGTCAAGAACGGATCTTCCTGATCAAATTGAATGATCTTGAAGCGTTCCACACCACGGATCACGACATGGTACGTCTCTGCACCGTTGCGCAGCACTTTGATCAACTGCCCCGTGCAGCCCGCCCAGTACAATTCGTCGGGCTTCGGATTGTCGATGCTCTTGTCCTTTTGGGCCACGACGCCGACGACTGCCGCGCGTCGATCGCCAAGACTTTCGGCCAGTTTGATGGACTTGCCGCGGCCAATCACGACCGGCATCACGGCGCCCGGAAAGAGCACGGCGTTGCGCAGCGCCAGGATGGGCATGTTGTGCAAGGTGCCGCCAGTCTGGATCGGGTCGGTTGTGTCACTCATGAAGGCCTCGCAGATATCGGAGCTTTGCGTCGCTCTGGTCGCCACCTTGCTGCGGTGAGCGCCTCGCTCATTCGATCATAGGAAAGCACGGCATCGGCGCAAATCAAGGGCACCCTACACCATGACGCTGCCGCAAGAGATGTCGATCCCTTGGCCGGTGATGGCGTCGCCGCCTGGGCCGACAAGGAATTTGATGTAGGCCGCCACTTCCGCGGGCTTGACCATGCGGCGCAGCGGTTGGCTGTTCAAGGACTCCGCGGTGGCTTGCTGCAGCGTCTGGCCCTTGGCGGCGGCCATGCGCGAAAGCGACTCATGCGCCATCTCGGTGTCGACCCAGCCTGGATTGATCGCGTTGACGCGGATGCCGCGCTGGCCGAGTTCCGCCGCCATGCCGCGCACGATTCCCAAGATTGCGTGTTTGGATGCGGTGTAGGCGTGACTTCCCGGCACGCCGAAGCGGGACAGGACGCTGCCGATGAACACCACACGGCCGCCCTTGGCCATGTGCGCGGTCGCCAGCTGGGCGAGGAAGTAGGTGCCGATCAGGTTGACCTCAATGACTTTGCGAAAGTCCTCACGTCCTTTGGCCGAGAGATCATCCAAGGGAGTCGCCAGGTTGATGCCGGCGTTGCAGATCAGCACGTCAATCGGACCAAAGCGCGTCTCGGCGGCGACCACGGCCTCGTCGATGGTGCGGGTGTCCGAGAGATCAAGGCGCAGCGCCTGTGCGCGCTGCGTGCCCAAGTCCATCGCGACGCCAAGGGTCTTGTTGTAGGAGCGCGCAGCCAAGGAAAGCGTGTGCTTGTCCTCACCTAGCAGGCGCGCCGTCGCCTCGCCGATGCCGCGCGAAGCGCCGGAGATGAAGATGTGCTTGGGCCTGGCGCCCATCGCTTTCTCGACCTCGCTCTGCGGCAGGCGAACGGTCTGCATGTTGCTCCTCTTGCTTTGCGGCCGAAAGACTCCTAATGCGGCGAATCTGGCGTGACTTGCAGCCGCGCCTGCGGTGTTGCACGCACCTTGAGGGCGTGACCGGCCTCGCCCCACACCGACTGCCACGCGGCGACGACGATGGCGCCACACAGCCACACCGCAACCACCAGATAGCTGACGTACATGCCGCCGCGAAAAAAGCGGTAGAGAGGCGGCTTGTCATCGGCGCGCCGCAGCACGGCCTCGTCGGGCAGCGTATCTCCGGCCAGGACGTCCGCCACGCTTTGCGACGGCGCGGCGGGCAGTTCTGCGGCAAGTAGCTTGTCGTCCGACTCAGCCATCGCGCCTCGCGAAGGGTCCGCTCACGGTGCCACATGACCGCCCAGCACGTGGCTGAGCGATCCCTGCTTGTTGCCATAGATGCTGCATACGCCGGGAATGTCGACGCCGCAGCGCCCCTCCGGCAAGAGGCACTTGTAATTCGATTGGATGTCCGAGCACTTCTGTGACGTCGCGCTGCCGACCACCAGACCTGTCGCCGGATCGCAGCGCGGCGAGCAGAACGCCGGATAGGCGAGCGGCGCCGTGTACTTGCCGTCGCCGTCGATGTCGAGGAACACGGCGTTGCTGATGGCCATCGGGAAGACGGGGAAGAAGTCGGGCACGCGCGCCGGCGCTGGAAAAATCGCGTTGATGATCGGGATCTTGGAAAAAGCGAGGGCTGCGACGCGCGACAGCTGCATTTCGCCGAACGGCACATCGAGGTAGACCGGGCGCATGAGCTTGTCGGGCTTGTAGCCAAGCGTCGTCACCACGACCCAGGAGTCCTTTTCGGGTGCGTCGATCGTGATATCATCAACGTCTTCGAGATCTTTCGCCTTGGTGGTCAAGTCCTTGTGGGCGACCAACAGGCCTCCGACATAGACTTCGTAGCGATCGACGCCGAACCAGGAAGGCGTCTGGATGCGAATATGAACGGGAACTTTCGCGCCCTTCTGCACCGTCAGCGTCTCGCCCGGACCTTTGCCCTGCACGCGGACATCCAGCAGCGGACCGTAGGACGTCGTCACTTTGCCAGCGCGCAGATTCTTAGCTATTTCAACAGGATCAACCGAAGCCGGGGTATCGCTTGAAGAGCGGACGAAGTTGCGCGGCAGACCCGGCTCCTGTTTGAAACCGTGACTGTCAGAGCCACCGACGATGGTCTTGACAAGGCCATGCTGCAGGAAACGGAAGTAGTCTTCCAGCGTTCCGTCAATCCGACCGCAAGGCCGATCCCAGTTCGCCTTGGGCACCACGTCCTCGAACGGCTTATCCAACTGTTTGGGATCATAGACGCAAAGCTTCGACAGGGCCGTCAGCTTGTCGTCGGCCTCCTTCACATCCGTCGAGGTCGGCTCATTCAGCCACGCTGCTTGCTCCTCCGGTGTGCGGATGAGGATGTCGGCACCGACGGTGAGCGCCAAAGCCTCGCGGTATCGCTGCCGGCACGAGTACAAGTCCTCGCTTGCCGGGCACATTGCCAGGTCCGGACCACCGCGCCCCGCCAGTTCTGGACAGGCCTGGGCCAGAGCCGCACGCGCCGCCGTCTCATCCAGCGAGCCGTCCGCAGCATAGCCGGCGCGATCCATTCGCTCCAAACAACGCGAGAACAGGTGCACTTCCTTGACGGTCGGCGTGTGGATCAAGTCGAACCGCTTGCCGTTGAACACTTCCATCGCGTCGTGGTCGCAGGCCACGGTACGCAGCGTCATGTTGTCCGCTTCGAGCATCGAGGCCACGCGCGTCAGGCTGTAAGCATTGAAACCTGCTTGATAAGCCCAGCCGAGAAAACCGTCGCGCGGGTGCGCGATGATGGTGGTCGGCCGGTCAGCCTTGGATGCGAAGCCGGAGCGAGCCAGGATGTCGTCGAGAATCTGGTCGGAAGGCTTGCAGTACCAGTCGACGGAGCCATGCGAAGGCTGGTCGAGCTGCTTGTAAATCAATGGGAAACCGATGTAGTGCCCGATCTCCAGCGTCGTCACTTCGCTGCCGACCACAGTCTTCAACCACTGCTCGATGCCGAACTGACGCACGAAGGGCAGGTAGTCGCTGAGCACGTCGTGATCAGTCGAGGCTACGTAGTCCACGCCTTCAGCCGCGATACTTTTCACGCGTGTATCCAGTGGCATACCTGAATCGAAGCTGGGCTGCGCGTGCAAGTGGAAGTCGCCCGACGCCCAGCCGGTGGAATCGACTTCGTGGCGGAGCGCCGCCTGCACGATGTGCTCCTGACCTTCGCTCAAAATCACGGATTCATTGTGGATGCTGTACTCGATACCGTGCGACACGACGATCTGGTAGCGGCCCGCCTGGACCGGCACGTCGAACTTGCCGTCCATGGCAAAGCTGAGGCTCTGCACACCCAACCCCAGACGGCCTTGACCGAAGTACGGTCGCCGACCGCCATCACGGTAGAGCGGCTTTCCGTCCGGCCCCAGTTGCACGATCGTCGCCTTGGCCGGCAGGGCAGCGCCCCCGTTGTCCGTCGCTTGGATGCGCACAAAGGCTGGCGTCGGCAAACTCGGTGAAAGCACAACGGTCTTGCCAGCCTTGACCTCGATCTGCAGCAAGTCCCCTGTCACGACCTTGTGTTCGTCGGTGGCGAGCAGGACGTAGTTGCCCACGGGAAGCCGGGCCTGGAAATCGCCGTCCAGTGTCAGGTCGACGCCCGGATCCGCGTCGATGACGTCGATGATGCCCGGCGTACCGTGCGGGTCACGGGTTCGAGCAAAGGCGATGAATTTGTCCAGATCCTGCCACTTCTGCGTCGGATCCGGATCGTTCATTACGAAGAGTTGCGCGTTGTGGGCGGGCGCCCCCGTCTCGCGCCAGCGCACGTAGCCCTTCACAGTTCCAACTGGCGTTCCGCGGTGTTGCAGAACGATGTCGGTGACGCTGGCGATGTCGCCGTGGCCGACGGCAAGATAGCGCTCGAATTCGTAGACACGCGAGGTCTTGCAGGTCGCGTCATCGCTGGCGTCCCATTTGCAGCCCAGCGTCGCCGCAATGAAAGCGGTCGCCGCCGAGGTGATGATCGGCACGAGTACCTTGGGCTGCGCCGCGTCGCCAGCGCGCTTCTTGGTGTAGTAGGCGTAGGAAACGTCGCCGCCCGCCGCGGAGACGAAGTCAAGACCGAGCGGTGTGGTGAAGGTGTCCTTGCCAGCGAAGATCGCGTCCCAGATGGGTTTTTCTTCGTCGTAGCCTTCGCCGGGCACGAAGATGTCGTTCTGGTTGCCGAAGAAGACGAAATCGCCCGCACCGATACCGGCCTTCTGGACCTTGCTTGGGTTCATGGCGGAATCGCCTAGAATTGTTCCGAAAACCGACTCGCTGCCCGTCGCGTAATTCATCGGCAGGGACTGGCTGCATGCGCAAACTTCACAGCCATACAGATCCTTGGCGCGGGCGCCCTCGCCTTCGCAAGCGATAGTGCAGTCCTTCATGCTCGCACACGCGCAAGTACCGAACGTCGCAGTACTTCCCGCCGGCAACGCGCACACGAGGCCGGCCGCGCAATCGTCGCCACCGACTTTGCAACTCACGTCGTCGCCTACGAATTCAGGATCGGGATCCGTAGGCAGAATGACCCAGGTCTTCATCGTGACGAACGAGTCGCCGGGATGCAGTGTGTAGTCCGTGCGGAAATTGACCTCTGTGGTCAAACCCTTGTAGCCGATACCGCTGATCGTGGTCTTCTGGCTGCGCAAGATGCTGATGGCGTCAAAGAGAAACATCCCCTTGCCTTCGACCCGCACCGTGGCGACCGTGCCGTCGCTGCCGTCGTGCAATACCTTGATCTGGCTCGCGATCGGCGCCGGCACCAGCAAGTTCGCGAAGGGGAACATCTCGGCGAAGCGATCCGCACCGCTGCCTGCGGGATAGCGCGCGTCGTTGCGGCGGATGTCGGCGTCGACGAGGCTGCCGCCGAAGATGCCCGGGCCCCACGAGCGATCGGTGTTCAGGATGCCGATGCGGATCTTGTCATTTTCGAGAATGTAGTCGCCCACATCCGCGTACGCGACCGGCCCGCCAATCAGTTCGTAGCGCGACGTCGCCTGCTTGGCGCGCAGCTTTTGCGCCTGCTCGCCATCGCATGCCGAGAACGCGAGCGCGCTCAGCACCAACAAAATCACCTGCCGCCACGCTGCCTTGTTGCTATCGCGGCCGCGGCCGACGCGCATGTCCCACATCGCTGCCTCCCTGCGCATCGGCTACAGCATGAACTGGAACTGGCCGAACACAGTGTCGTTCTCCAGCCCGGCCTGACCCGGCGTGCCCTTGTTCTCGGCGCGATGGTCGTACTGCACCTGCACGCGCAGCTTGTTGCGCATGAGTTGGTAACCCAACGCGGCGCTGACGATGCCTTGGTCTTCGTTGTCCTTGTTCGCCGTGTTGGGATCGATCAGTTCATAGCGGACGGCAGCATTCAAGCGCCACCACGCGTAACCGCCTTCGACGATGATGGCTTGGCGGTTGATGTCGGCCGGAATCGTGCTCGCGGTCGTGGGCTGCTGCTGCGGCTTTGCTGCGTCGCGCAGGTACTCGAACGCGAGGTGGGCGCCGCGCCACTTGAGGTGCACATCACCCGAATACGAAAGCGATTTCGTGGTGCCGCCATCGTTGTACAAGACGCCGCCGCCGACCTCGAAGCGCAGCGACTTGCGACCGTGGTCCGCAACGGCGGGGCCGAGGCGACCGAGGGGCTCAAGCTGCACGCGGCCGACATAGGACAGACCGTTGAAGTGGTTGCCATTGAAACCGGCATTCTCTTGAATGCCCTCGAAGAAGGTGGCGTTGCGCTCGAAGCCATTGTAAGCACCGAGGAACCACTGCGCGCACAGCAGGTCGTACTTGCCCGTCAAGGTCGCCCCGACCTGGCGAAACGGAGCCATCGCGCTGACAGCAAAGGGCCTTTCTGCCAGTGCTTGATCGCCCGAGCCCACCATCGCGAAGTGCGAGAATGCCACTTTCTGTGCGCCGACAATGAGTTTGGCGTTGTGCCATGCACCCAGGCCCATCCACGCCTCTGACAGGGGATTTCCCTGCACGAAATCGGCGACGATGCCGAAGTCGACGCGCCTGCCCAGGCCGCCATCCAGGCCAAAGCGGGCGCGACGCATGGAGAAACCCATGTCCTGCGCGCGATCGCCGTTGGCGAGTTGCGCGTCCTTGCCGGTGTAGGCGACGAATTGGGTTTGAATCAGGGCCACTGGCCGAGCGCGCAGCTTGCCGAACCGAATTCCGTGCAACATCGGGTGCTTGCCGCCGTCCGCGCCATGGCCTTCGGCGTCGCACGGCTGGTCGCAAGGCTTTGCGTGCGCTTCCTTGCACTCCGCGCACGGGCCCTCGGCGCAGCACTCGCCGCAATCGTCGCAGGGGCCGTCGTCGCAGGCCTGGTCGCAGCAGTCCTTGCGCTTTTCGCAGTCCTTGGCCGGACAATCCTTCGTTTCGCAGGGCTTGTCCGCTGCTGGAGCCGTTTGCGCGGGCGCAGCCGCGGCCGGCAGGGGAACGGGCGCCGCGGCCGGAGCATCGTCCGCCGCGAAGGCCGCAAGGGGAACCGCCGACAGAGCGAGAGCAAGCCAGAAAGCCAAACGGCGAGCCATCACAACCAAAGAAGTTTGCGCCACTTTTGCAACCATTACCGCCTCCGGAGTCCAACCGACGGCGCGACTGTAGCAGAGCGGAATTGCGTGCGCCAGAAGACTGAACCGCGATGGCGTCAGCCCAGGAAAGACCAGGGATCGTTCTCGGGATTCACCTGCACGCCGCGCGTCTCGAACGCCACCATCAGCTGCTTGAACGTTTCAAGTTCCCAGCCCGGCGTCAGCGGCCCGGGGCGATCCACGCTGCGCAGCGCCACCAGCAGTTCCGGCGCGGGCACCGTCGGCCGGATGTAGATGGCCTTGACCAGCGGCGCGACCAGATCCAGGTACCCCCGTTTGTCGAGCGGCAACATCGGCTGCAGCATGGCAAACGTCGAGACTCCAGCGTCTTGCAGGCGCCGGAGGGTCTCGATGCGCGCCGCGATCGGCTCGGCGCCGGGCTCGACCAGTGCGCGGATGCGGTCGTCGTCAGAGGGAATCGAAAAGCCCACGGCCGCCTGCTCGAACTGCGCCAGCAAATCGATGTCGCGCGCCACCAGCGAAGAGCGCGTGAGGATCACCGGAATGAAGCCTTCTTCGAGCAGAACCTGCAAACTCTGCCTTGTAATCTGATACTTGCGCTCGATGGGCTGGTAGGGATCGGTGATGATGGGGCTCATGCGCACGATGCCGGGCTCGACGTCGCGGCATTCGCGGCGCAAGACCTCGGCGGCATTGATCTTCACGTCGGCCCACTGGCCCCAACGCGCCTTGGGCAGGCCCTCGAGCCAGCGGCTGAGATCGCCGCGGTGGCCGGCATAGCAGAACGGGCACCCGATCATGCAACCGACATACGGGTTCATGTAGTAGACGCGCTCGGCTTCGGGAACGAGCACACGATCAACTTGCAATTCGCGCACATGCACACGGGCCGATGACGCGATCGCGTCGGTCAGCACCAGATCGCCCTCGCGCGCCCGCACGCAGGAGACCACGCGCTCCATGAGTTCCA
>Ga0172369_10000493_pt1 | contig 58635 bp, 30 predicted proteins | sample LakKiv25m_FD_114539 | JGI IMG/M metagenome (GOLD analysis project Ga0172369, IMG submission 114539) | Freshwater microbial communities from Kabuno Bay, South-Kivu, Congo - kab_022012_11.25m | ecosystem: Environmental > Aquatic > Freshwater > Lake | place: Democratic Republic of the Congo...
CTGGATCCGGCAAGCTGTTCCTGGTTCCAATGCCCCTGGGTGGCTTTAGCCTCTTCGGCCTCATATCTTTTCCCTGCCGGACTTCCGGGAACTGTGCTTGTCCATCTGAATTCATATCCGGATTTTGAATCACCGGCCTCAGGATTGATGATCCAACGGTGCTCCCGATAAGGAAACTCACCGAACGGCGGGTCCTCACGAATGAAACCGGTTGTATCCCTGAGAGTGAAAACGAGCTCATACGATTGACCGGGCTGAATATCCAGATAGATCTCATCGGTTCCCCCGGCAATGAGCTGGCCATTCAAAATCCATTGTGTTACCTGAGTATCAGGCTCCGGGTGAACTCTTTTGACACTAAATTTCTGACGGGAGGGGTTTGCAATTCTAATTGTGGATTCCGGTGGCCAGACCTCTTCAAGCGGGTTGACCAGTGCATACACCCGCATGCTGATACGTTGGCTGCACACCACGCACATTTCCTCGGTGTTGTCAAATACCCCGGCCCCCATGATACATCCCTGCGCAGAGGAGCGGTAATAATTCGTCAGATGATACTGGCTTCCCTCAAAGATGCCAACCTTGTCCTTAAATTCAATGGTATAGGGAGTTGGAACAGGGGTGGCAGGATCAATCCAGGCCCTCCAGGGGATTCTCTCCCTGTTTGTTTCGGTGGTGGTATTGTATACCGGAATGGCGTCGGTGCCGGTGGCACCTGCGGTATATTCATCTCCGATTGAACTGCAGGTGTGTGAGATTTCATGGAGCATCTTACCGATGGCATTTCCAACAATCACTGCATTTCCGGTCCGGCGTTCAAGATTGCGCGCGGCTCCGCCGCCTCCCCCTTCCCTGTTTGGCATCATCAGAACAGTGACCCACCCAGTGTTTGGATCCTTCCATGGCAGGAATAACCTGTCGCGAACGGCATCCACCAGTTCACTGTCCATATCCCCGGTTTTCCATTCAGGCGCCCCGGGCCACCATAAAGCATAAAGATTAAAGAACTTATGATAATTGGCATAAACGGTATGTGCACGCGGATCTTCGGGGGTAAAGGCCGCATGGAGAGAGGCTTCCACATCCTGAATAAATTCATTCCGGAGTTCGGGGCGGTTGTATGGATTGCGGTCGCGAGCCTCCCAGCGGTTTAGAATTACGATATTGATCCGGTTGTCTTTATCTCCGTTAACTTCGATGGGAATCAGTTCCATTTGACGGATCAGACTGTCGATATAAGCGGTTTCAAAGGTCACCGGTACTTCATCCCAGGATCCCACTGCACGGGCCTGGGCCCAGTCGCCAGTGGCACCCTTGCCGTCGAACTTCAGGAACAGGCAATCGATTCCCTTCACATCAATGTTGACTTGTTTAGGCATTGAATCCTTTGTCATGATCCCGCTGTCGAACAGTACCCGGTTCCCGAATGCATCTTCATTCAGGATCCTGAACCGGCCCTTCAGTGTATCGCTGCAGGATTCGTCCAGACCTACCAAAGCCCTGAATTTCTGAGAATTACCTTTTAATTTATAGATCAGGATCGTACCATCGGCACAGGAAAGGCCCTTTTCATACACTTTCCCTTGCATCCTGATCTGTTTTCCTTCAGGGGTAAGGTCATAGCCCGGTGCCTGCCCATATTTCATGATATAATAAAGATCCGACAAGAAAGTGAATCCGTTGGTTGAGGGAACATACTTTTCATCAGGAACGGGTGCGGGGAGAGGCAGCATCTCTGAACGCGGCTTACCGACCTTCAGCATCAGGTGCCCATGCTGCGGGAGCTTATATCCGGTGAACTGGTCTTTGAATCTGCCGAGCTCCTTTCCGGCCCAGAGATCCCTTACCGGCTGAACTCCGGTGAGACCGGTCTGACCCCACTTCACGGTGATATCAGCCGGGATTGAATCCATATTATACATCAGCACTGCGGTGGTGCCATCGCTGAGCGGCTTATTGTAAACCACCTGCTTTCCGTTATCGAAGATTTTATATCCCTGGATGCCGGCAGGATCCTGGTTGACAGCCAGAATTTCCCGTGCTGTGAGGACTGCAGTCACCCTGTCGCTCATATTTCTCAGGTCGTTGCCGGCCATCAGCGGTGCCGCCAGAATGCACCAAAGGCTCATGTGCACCCGGTCCTCCAGGTCGGAGGCCAGGTTTCCCACCTCCAGCATGTCCGGATCATTCCAATGGCCCGGACCGGCAAACTGCCACAGACCGTTGAATGCGGGATGGATCCGGAGATCGCCCCCGGAAGTATTGGCATGGTGATACACATTCTCAATAAACGGATAGATGTCATAGGAGGTGCGCCAGAGCTGCCCGAAATTTTTCCCACCCCAGGCCCAGGCTCCGTTTCCAAAATCAGAAATACTCAGGATCATGGGCCTGCCGGTCTTATCAATGGCGTCCCTGTAAATTTTCAGATCTTCGGTGGTAAGCCGGCCGTTTTTCTCGGCATAACAGGCGTCAAGCTTTATGTAATCGACTCCCCAAGCGGCAAAGGTGGCCATGTCAATCTCCTCATGCTGAAAACTCCCCGGCAGCCGCTGGCAGGTGAGGTAACCGCGGCACTCATAAATGCCGAACTTCAGTCCTTTGGAATGAATATAATCACCTATCGCCTTCATTCCATGGGGAAATTTAACCGGATCGGCTTGCAGACGACCCTCCTGGTCTCTCTCAGGGGCCATCCAGCCATCATCAAGCACCAGATATTCATATCCCGCATCCCGCATGCCCGATGATACCATGGCATCGGCGATTGCCCTGATCAGGGAATCATTGATTTTGGCTTCGAACGCATTCCAGCTGTTCCAGCCCATGGGTGGCGTCTTGGCCAGCTGCTGGCCCCAGGTGGCCTGACCGCCTGAAAGCATCAACGCATAAAACAGACAGGTTGCGAGACTTTTAATTCTGTGCATGCTCGTAATCAGTTCATTTTTAATGAAAAACCGTTCCTGCTAAACACGGGAATATTATCAATGGTCAGCTTATACTCAATCACCTGGCCACCTTTGAACACTTTTCCGGTGAGTGCATCATTCCATTCTGCGCCAGCCGGCAGATAAACCTGCCGGGTTTTAGCCTGATATTCAAGTACCGGCGCCACCAGCAGATCCGGACCAAACATGAATTGATCCTCAACGGTATAGCTTGCCTCATCCTCAGGAAAATCAAAAAAGAGTGGCCGCATCATGGGGATTCCTTCTGCTGAGGCAATTTCCATATGTTTTTGAATATAAGGTCTCAGCGCTTCCCTGATATTCAGGTAGCGCGTCATGATGCCGAGCGTTTGCTCACCATAGCTCCACACTTCGTTCGGCTGACCAGTGCCCACGATGCTTCCCGGGATCGGGATCATCGGCTGCCGGTTGCCGTGCATCCGCATAACCGGACAAAAGGTTCCGTATTGAAACCAGCGGATCAGCACCTCAGGAAATTGCTCGGGCGTATCCTTCGATTTAAAGAATCCTCCGATATCGGTATTCCACCAGGGGATCCCGCACAGGGAGATATTGAGTCCGGCTTTTACCTGGCGGCGGAGCGTTTCAAAATCGCCATAAATATCACCAGACCAAAGTGCCGTTCCGTAACGCTGACTCCCAATCCAGCCGCATCTCACAAGATTGATGATGTCTTTCTGCCCGGCGGCTGTCTGGCCTTCATAAACCGCCCGGGCGAAGTCGAATGGATAAAGGGACGACACTTCCAGACCGTTTCCGATGTTGTACCGGACATTCTCATAATCCAGCGGATCAATCTCCGGTTCAGCCTCATCAAGCCAAAACATCCTCACACCTTTGTCCCAATAGTTCTTTTTGATTTTGTCCCACATGAACTGCCGCGCATCCCCACTGGTCACATCAACATAAGACAGATAGCCGAGAAAGGCCAGCGAGGCATTCACCCCAAGTTCGGAATGTATCAGGTAATTCTTCCTGAGCATGGTGGCATAGTTCTCGCTCTCCTGCCCAACCGTTGGCCAGATGGAAACCAACAACTTAATACCAATTGAATCCAGCTCTTTTACCATTCCTTCCGGATCCGGCCAGTATTTCGGATCAAATTTCCAGTCGCCGGTATTGGGCCAATGAAAAAAATCGGCAACAATGACCGAAATGGGAAGGTTCCGCCGTTTGTACTCCCGGGCTACAGAAAGGAGTTCCTCCTGGGAAGAGTAGCGCAGTTTCGACTGCCAAAGGCCGGTAGCAAATGAGGGCATTACCGGTGATTTTCCGGTCAGGGCGGAGTAGTGCCTGACCAGATCAGCCGGAGTGGGTTCTGTAAATATAAAGTAATCAATCTGTTTAGCATATCTGGCTGAAAAGCTGGTATGGGTCATCGACAGATCAGCCCGACCGATCGCCGGGTTATTCCAGATAAATCCATACCCTTTGGTGGAGAGCAGAAAAGGAATGCTGATCTGGGTGTTCTTCTGCGCCAGTTCCAGAACACAGCCTTTCAGGTCGAGGCAATCGTTCGGGTACTCCCCCATGCCGTACAGATGTTCTGTCTTCTCTGCTTCAAAGGTGAGCATAAGCTCGAACCGGTCGCTTCCACGGCTCTTGTACTGTCGGGCGAACCGGGAGACGTGATGATGGTATGCCTCTTTGATTAGTATCTGATCCTCTTTTCCAAAGTACGTGACCAATCCGTCGTTTTCCCTTATCTCTGCCCGGATATTTCCATTCCGGATAACTGCCTTTCCCTGAAGGATCCTGATTTCGGGTACCGTAGCCGACTGCGGAAGAATATTCCAGATCTCATCGGAGATATGCAAACTCCGTGTCGATCTGAATCGTAATGTATTAGCTCCGTAAGCCTCGATTTTAAAAACTTCACCCTCATTTTCCCAAACGAGGGCATTGCCTTCTTTCCTGAAAAGGCTCTCCGGTACCGGTGACTGGGCCACACTGGCGCATGGAACCGCGAGGAGCAGGAAAAAGCACCGGAAAAATATCAGATTTGATTTCATTATCGTTCAAGTGTCAGCAAAACAGATTGATTGGGAACCGGGTACGCTGTTATCCAGACCTCCGGTTTAAATTCGGCCACTCCGTTTTTTAAAACCAGAATAACCGCATCGATTTTGGCACCGGCCATTTCGGGTGTCAGCGGCACGTAATAGGTGTAATCCGAGTCGGTTGTCTGTACCGGATATTCCCAGGCATTGCTGCGGTAGGAAAGGCTCCGGTCAGGCGCTCCAACAGGTTTTCCATTGACCCTGATTGCGGCATAGGCCCCTTCATCTCCGTGCTTTCCGTTTAACGCGATGGCGAGATAGCTCCCTTCCGGGATCTGGTCTAATACAAAGCTTGTTGAAAATGCTTGCTTCGGAGCAGCCTGCCGGTAGGAGCTGAACAGGTTGGAAGCCCTCCAGCCGTCCCGATTCACGGATTTACCCTCAAGAAAGCCCTCCACTTCACAAACCCGTTCGGGTGAGCCGGGGAGCCGGATATACCTGATGGGCACGGACCGCTCAAGAGGAATCGTTAAAGTTTTACCGGCAAGGATCAGAACCGGCTTCCATGGGTTCAGGTCAGCTGAAACCTCCACCCGCAGGGCTTCCCAGGATTTAAAGGGCTGCAGGGATTGCTCATCCCCGATCAGTATCCGCAGGCTGTCGAGGGTGGTGGGCCGGCCCAGATCAATTCTTAATGCTCCGCCATTGATCCGGATATCGGTCCTGCCCCAACGCCGGCCGGGATAAAATGCAGTTTCCGGATCCCCGTCAAACAGATAGCGGTCCCATAATCCTCTGTCAATGAAAAGAGACTGGTTCAAAAAGGCTTCCCTGGCCCGGCTCACTTCTGGGATGGCTGTTGGACCAGAGCGTTCTAATGACCTTATTTCCAGTGCATTGTTATCTGCGGCAAAACAGGTGGCCTCATACAAGGCTTCAGCATCGGCAGGTACGGGAACCGGTTCGGGGTTCCCAAGTTTCCGGTGGTACGGATCCCTGAGAGGTTCACCTGGAAACACCACATCCATTGCTTTTCCTTTCGCCAACGCGGGTCCCACCTTGCCACCCATCTTGACAATCACTTTTCTGCGCTCCCCAGGAAACCCCAATAGTTTGACAATCAATGGTTTTCCGGGAACATCCCTCACTATTTCATAATCACAACCCTCCACTGCCGGTCCGGCGTATTTTGTGGTGGTTGCCATTAGCAGGCAGGATCTGAAGGGAAGAACTTCCATCTCAGCGGTCTGGCCCCATTTGTACCGGCCGATCAATCGTTCGGTGGGATGAAATTGCCACAGCTCCACCACGGAACCCTTTTCAAGTCCGATCTCCCCGTCGAGGTGGATTTGCCGCTTCACCGGGAGCCAGGTCATGTTTCTGAGGGTCATGAGACGCGTCTTGCCGTCACCGCGGGAAACCGCTTTCTCACCGTAGGTTTCTTCAGGCAGGACTATCCCCTGGACCAGAATTTCCTTGTATTTCTCGGCCAGATTGAATATCCTGGCCAGGCGGGGATACTCGTCATCCCTGAGCAGCCAGGGGTTACCATAGATTTGCGGGGCCAGGATGAGCGAACGGTTAAAGGCCTGCAGAACGAGATCATCCTCCCAGTAATCCAGACACGAGGATAAGCATACGCCGTGGTCTTCGGTCATGCGCTGCAAATCCGGCACCAGGTTTCTTGACAAGGCACCCGCGCGGTGATGGGGCGCAGTCACATCATTGGCAATATGCACATCGATATAGGTTTCCTCCCCATCCCACAGCTCGGTGGTGGCATGCTTTTTCCCCTCCTCGCCCAGTGCCAGCCTGTGGTTGAGCAGAATAAGATCGGGCGTGTATTTCCTGCAATCGGTCATCATCCGGATGAATGCTTCCTGTTTATCAGGCCTGAGCTGACCCACCACCGCATCAAATTTCAACAGTTCAAAATTGTAATCCTTCGACAGGCTGACGATCATATTGTGCCTTGCGGCCTCCTGCTCCGGCGTGTTGCCGAACCCGTCGGGACCACCCCAGGTGCCCAGCCGGGTCCTCATCGAGGCGGCCTTTTGGTAAATAGGACCCAATCCATTGGGAAACTGCTGCTTAAACACGGGTGAATCCATTGAGCCATACCATCCGGCCTTGTCGATGGTTCCCGCGCTGATCACGTAGATATCCAGCTGCATTCCGTATTCACCCCGCAGCCACCCGAAAAAATCCAGGTTGATGAGGGTCTGCATTTCAGTGCTGCCCTCATTGGTATTATTGATCCACGATTCGTACTCCGACCGCGAGGGAGTGCCTGCCGTTGCGCCGGGAATTACCGTTTGGGAGTGCGCACTGAGACAGAGCGACAGTAACAGAATGATGCCAGGGGTTTTCATGGGATGGTTTAAGGTAACTACATTGTTGTGGCAAAAGATGATTTAACGAGTCCGACCATTTCATCTGCCGTTGCCACTCGCGGATTTCCCTTATAATCAGGCAATACCATACACTGAGCCGCAAGCGCCTCAATTTCACTTTCAGGCATGCGCACATCTTTGAGACCTTTATAGAGGCCTGTTTTTTTCAGGAATCCCACAATCACCGACGGGGCGGCAGAGGCAGCATCCGCATCGGAAACCTGTTTCAAAGCCGGATCCAGGATCCTGGCCAGCCGGGAAAACTGGGGAATGGCCGATTTCCAGGTGAACTCCGCAAAGGCAGGATACACAATTGCCAGCGCTTCCCCGTGAGCCACATGCGGATACATTCCGCCGATGGCCATCCCCATCCCATGTGGCAGGGTCACGCCAGCGTTGGCGATGCACAGGCCACCGAGCGTATCCGCCCAGGCCATCTTCTCCCTTGCCTCCAGGTCTGACAGGTTATCGAGTAAATCCGGCAGGGTTTCAGCAACAAGTGATATTGCTTCCCAGGCCAGAAGGTCCACGTAGGCACCTGTACCCGGATTGATGGTACTTTCAAACGCATGACACAGCACATCGAACCCGGTTGTTGCCGTGATGAATCTGGGAACCGTAAGCATCAGCTCGGGATCCACAAAGCAAACCTGCGGATAAAGGATATTGTTGTAAAGGGCTGATTTATCCCTCACTTCAGGGTTGGTCACAACAGCCACCTGTGTCACCTGAGAGCCGGTTCCTGAAGTAGTGGATACTGCGATAATGGGCAACAATTTCGCCGGATCGGGCTGCGGAGTTTTGTAAAAAAGGTAATCCCAGCTGGTTCCCGGATGGGTAGCCTCAACCGAGATAGCTTTGGCGGTGTCCATGCTGGAGCCGCCACCCAGTCCCACAATGACATCCACTCCGTTTTCCCGGGCCATTGCGGCACCGGTGGAGATCGTCTGCACCGTTGGATTCGGTATTACCCCGTCAAAATGAACCACCCTGATTCCCTGCGCTGAGAGGATGCCGGCGATCCGGGAATATTGCTTCTCAAGTGCCGGATGATCGGCTGGTGTGGTAACCAGCAGTGCCTTTGATCCAAACCCTGATACCACCGCGCCCAGTTCACTGACCCGGCCTTTCCCAAATATGATCTTTGTAGTTTGATGAAAATTAAATGGTTTCATGACGTTCAATCTTTTCTGACAGGTTTACATTTCAATCATCACTTTCATGGTCTCCAGCCCATGATCCCCGATATATCTGTAAGCTTCGGGATATTGTCCGAACGGAAAAGTCTTCGATAGCAGCGGTCCGGTCTGGATTTGTCCTGATGCAATCCAGGCGGCGGCGGTTTCGTAATCCTCCTGGCGGTACATCATCGATCCATACAGGTTGAGTTCATGCTCGCCCACATGGAACATATTAACCACGGGATTCTTCGCATACACGCCCAGGATCACCACATCACCGCCCTTTTCGACCTGGCCGACCAAGGCTTCCAGAGATTCCTGAACACCGGCTGCCTCAAATCCAACCTGAAATCCCTCATCGCCAAAAGCAGCTTTCACACATTTGGCAAAGGATTTATGGCTGATGTTGGCCACTTCGCTGATGCCGCACTCACGGGCTTTCTGTAGCCTGAAATCACTGATATCGGTGATTAACACCTTTCTTGCCCCCCTGGCCCTGGCAAACTGGGCAACGAGGTTTCCGATGGTACCGGCCCCGGAAACCACCACATTCCTGCCCCTGACATCCACCCTGTTGGTGGAATGTGCTCCCACGGCAGCCGGCTCAATCATTGCCCCCTGCTCAAAAGTCATGCTTTCAGCGAAGGGTACGATGCGGTCCTCTGTAACCACAAACAGATCCTGAGCCACACCCGGGGCCTGAAACCCCTGAACCTTAAGCTCCTGACAGGCATTATATTGTCCGCGACGGCAAGGTCCGCACACACCGCAAACCAGCTGCGGCCTGGCCGTTGCTTTCATACCCGGTGCCACACGCGTTACCGATCCGCCCACGGCCTCCACCACCGCGGAATATTCATGCCCCTGCACCACCGGATAGGGTGTGGCAGGATGCTGGCCATGGAACACATGAATATCTGAACCGCATATTCCGATCTTTTTTATCCTGAGCAATATTTCATCCGCCTTCAACGCATCGGGTTCCGGTACTTCCCGGAACCGGATATCTCCCGGAGAAACCATAACTGCTTGTCTCATATCATTCTGATTATGAAAAGGTTGTATATAATACTATCAACAGGACTATCAGGGTTCCGGCCCAGAGTCTGGGATCGCGGATGCCCTGGAATTTATCCCGGGTAAGCACAGCCAGCGGACTCTCCCAGGTAAGGTTTTCGATCACGGCAGGATCGGGTCTTGGGGTGAGATAACTGACAGTGAAATAGATCACCGTGCAAACGACAAATAGCCACCATGCCTGCATCATAAAAGGAAGATGCAATCCCCTGGTCAGATACATGTAACCGCTGATCGGTGCAAAATCAATACAAAACATTGTAATGCCGAGGATGAGGCCCGCAATGAGGGTGATAAGTCCGGCCTGCCGGGTGCCACGTTTGGAGAATACGCCGAACAGGAGGACTACCGCAACGGGAGGCGCTATGGCGGCGGCAATCTTGTTGATGGCCTCAAAGATGCTGCCGAATTTATCTCCCTGGGTCGACCAGGCCATCGCCAGTAACATTACCCCAATGGCCGCCAACCTGCCGGTGCGGATCTGCTGCCGGTCGGTTGTTGCCGGGTTGATCCTCTTAACGATATCAACTGCCACCAGGGTTGCCGAGCTGTTTAGAGCCGCGGCGATCGTGCTCATCAATGCGGCCAGCATGGATGCTGCCATCAGGCCTTTCAACCCTACCGGCAGCAGTTCGTTGATCAGAACGGGGAATGCCTGGTTGGCGTTGGTTCCGATCTCATCCCTGAACAGGACGTAAGCAATGATTCCCGGAAAAACCAGAATGAATACCGGCAATACCTTAAGGAATCCGGCAAAAAGAGGCCCCAGCTGTGCATCGTTTTTACTGCTGGCCCCCAGCACCCTTTGTACGATCGTCTGATCGGAACACCAATACCAGAGTCCCAATACCGGATATCCCAGCAGACAGGCATACCAGGTGAGTCCAGATTCAAAACCGCCTTCTCCCAGGGCCGACAGGCTCTCCTTGGTATGCAAAATACTGAGCTGGCCCGGCTTGAGTGCCGCCTTGAGCTCTGCAAGATTGTGAACCCCCGCATCAGGCAGGGCAAACATCGCGATCAGGGTTAATAAAACAGCTCCTCCGATCAATATGACCGTCTGGATGGTTTCCGTGACCACCACCGCCTTGAGCCCGCCTATTACGGTGTAAATGGCGGTAACGACTGAAATGATCACAATGGAGGTCAGTACATTGATCCCGAAAAAAGTTTCGAAAACCACGGCGCCGGCATACAGGCTCATCCCGATGTGGACAAACAGGGCTCCGATAAGACCGATGAAGGCCAGTACCGTTCTGGAACCGGGTCCATAGCGTTTCTCAAGGAATTCAGGAAGGGTGGCAATCCGGCTTCTGAAATAGAAAGGCGCAAACACCATTCCGAGCAGGATCAGCGTAACGGCAGCCAGCCATTCAAAGTTCCCCCAAACCAAACCCTCGTTGTATCCTGAGGCGGCAAGTCCGACCAAATGAATGGTGGAAATATTGGAGGCAAAGAGGGCAGCGCCGATGACCGGCCACTTCAGGCCCCTGTTAGCGAGGAAATACCCTTCGCTGGTCATCTTTTTCATTCTGACCGAAAGGAGTCCGAATGCAACGATCCCCACCAGATACACCAGAATTATGATTCCGTCAATCAGGGTTATTTTGCCTATCATATGGTGATTTTTTACAGGTTGGCCGGAAATAAGAAACAGGTGATATTATCTCACCTGCTTCTTACTAACAACCAATAAATATAATAAACCTAACGATCACTGAATTCCTTTGCGGGTATCCCACCACATTTGTGTTCCGTAAAAAATATCATCCTCAACAACTTCCGTCGGGAAATTGATATTCAGCGATTTTTCCTCATCGGCATAGGCCATTCTGAAAGGCGGACGGTTATGCTTCAGTGCATAGTTTTCTGATACTTGCTCCATCAACGGAATATCAGTCCTGCGGCTTTCAGACCATGCCTCCACACTCTGCTTGAATAGGCAGAGCCACTTCTGCAAACCAATTTTATACAGGTTCGATGTGGTTCCACTGCCCCAGGCTACACCGGGTTGTGCAAGAAAAGCTGCAATTGCGTCAGCTGCGATCTTGTTTTCTTCAAGTGACCTGGTGATTCCGGTTTCATATTCGGTTTTGGCATCGCCTGAAATAAAATTCCGCTGCATTGCCTCTGCGAGGATAAAATGGACCTCTGCGCAGTTCATCAGGGGTGAAAATCCTTTCGGATCATTTCCAAACCTGTCGCCGATATGGGATACATTGTTACCGTTATTGAGCGTGTCACGGGTTTGGCCGTAGTAGAACCGGTAACCGTTGTACACACCGTATTTATTTTTGTCGACATATACCGGCAACCTCGGATCATTGTGGTCCTTAAGAGCATTGACCATAACGGCATTGGTACGGTACTGGTCTTTTTTCGGACCACTGACAACCCCCATTCGTTTGAACCAGAGCTCCTGATCAGGAGAAATTCCCGGCCACCAGAAATAGGCATTATCGGCATTTTCGGTCAGGATTGGATATTTGTCGGGATTGTTGACGATCTCAGCAATCAATGCCTTGGCGCCTGATTCATCAACCATTGACATACGCATGGCCACGCGGAGACGGATCGAGTTGCAGAACTTTTTCCATTTAGTCACATCGCCCTTGAACATCCAGTCGCCGGCGCCTAAACTCCCGGTTCCCTCATTGAACATGTCGGCGGCCGTTTTAAGCTCCTGAATGATTGCGGCATACACCTCCTGCTGGGAATCATATTTCGGATAAATAATTCCCTCTTTCATCCTGAATGCCTCAGAGTATGGGATCTTGCCCCACATATCCGTGGTCTGGTGAGCCGTATAAGCCTTCATCGTAAGCGATGCGGCCTGCAGGTTGGTATTGCCTTCTGCCTCAGCCAGGCGACCGGCATCCACAAAAAAGGACATGGCCGTGTACATCGACCGCCACATGCTGTTGTTGATATCAACCCTGTACTCATAATCACCCAGGCCGATGGCTGCTGTCTGACCGGCATAAGAACCGGCATAATATACGTCGAGGCGTTCGCCCAAAAGGGTACCAATCAGTGAGTTGGTTGCGCGGAGAAAAACGTTGGTCGCGGGAACTACCGTAGGGGAGTTCGGATTGACGTTCATCTCGTCAAAGTTCTTGGTACAGGCATTGGATAGCAAAAGCATCGCCGCCAGTACCGGAACACCTATTTTATTCATCGTTTTCATGAAATTTCTTGTTTAAAGAGTTAAAAACTTAACCTGAGTTTTAAGCCCAGACTGCGGGTGGTCGGTATCTGGAAATTCTCGAAACCTACCCCTGCATCGCCACCGCCAAGTCCGACTTCCGGATCAATCCCAAGTTCTGCCGTGCTCTTATCACGGTACAGAATGGCCAGGTTCCTGCCATAGACAGAAATATTCAGCTTCTGAATCCATGGAATTTTGGAAACAGGGACATCATATCCAAGTATAACCTCTCTCAGTTTAACGAAGGTCCCGTCGAGAATCGAGTACTCATGGTTGTTCCACATCCAGGCGCCACCGTAGAAATCCTGGGCCGACACCCTGATGTCATTGACTGAACCGTCTTCCTTGACACCGTCAACGATCAGACCGGTTTCCCTGACATTGTTCTGGGTGGTGATTTCATAAGAACCGGTAGCATAGGCATGCCATGCTGAACAGCTGAAGAAGTCGCCGCCTTTGCGCATATCGATCAGGAAGCTCATGGATAACCCTTTATATCGGAATGAATTCCTCAAACCACCGATCCAGTCGGGGGTAACATTCCCAAGGTTGACACCCACGTTGGTGGTCTTTGGTATACCATCGCTGCCAACTACGATCTTGCCTTCCTCATTTCTCACATAGGGCAGTCCCCACAGAACTCCCCAGGGCTGACCGGGAATACCGACGGTCTTGCAACCGCCAAATCCGCCCGAAATAACGTAGGATTCGAGATCACCGTAAAGTTCATTGACAGTGCTCTGATTCTTCGCCCAGTTCAGTACAACATCCCATGATAACTGATCAGGATTGTCAATAACCTTTGCATTTAACATGATCTCAACCCCTTTATTTTCAATTTCGCCGGCATTAAGAAGCATTGCACTGTAACCGGTTGTTAACGAGGTTGCTACAGAAAGAATCTGGTTCACAGTCGTCTGGTCATAGTAGGTAAAGTCGAGTGACAAGCGATTGTTCAGGAACCTGAAATCACCACCGAACTCAAATGAAGAAGTGATCTGCGGTTTCAGATTAGCCGGAGGATAGGTCATGGTCGGACTGAACATGCTGATCGAATTAAAGGAGCCGACTGAATAGGTACCGTTCAGCTGATAGGGCGAAGCGTCACCCCCTACCCGGGCCCAGCTACCCCTGAGCTTGGCATAGCTAAGGATATTGGATTGGATCTTAAAGGCTTCGGTAACATCAAACCCAACGCTGACCGAGGGATAGAAGTACGACCTGTTAGCGGCAGGCAACGTGGATGACCAGTCGTTACGGCCGGTGATGCCAAGGAAAAGGAAGTTCTTATAGGATCCGTTGGCAGCGAAGAACACACTGTTGATCTGCTTTTCGCTGGTGTACATCGATACCGTCGGATTACCCTTAACGTTGGCAATGGTGAACAGATCCGGAACGGTCAGGTCTGAAGCAGCCATGTACATTGACTGGTTGCGCACATTCCTGTAGTTCGATCCTACCAAACCGTCAAGCCTGATATCACCGAAGGTTTTATCAAATTTAACGATCAGATCGGCGTTGGTTTCCTTGAAATAATATTGGGTTTGATTGAACTGACCACCGCGTTTCCTGCTGATATTGCCAGCTGTACCGGCCTGAGTGATATCCTTGCGGTATTCATTGTAGAAGTCAACCCCCAGGCGTCCCATCACCGACATCCAGTCAGTCACCTTATATTCCAGACTGGTGTTTCCAAAAAGTCGGTCCCTGGTAAATCCGGTTTTGTTGCGGAGATTATAGTAGAAATTGTCTCCATCCGGAAATATCCATCCTTGGTTTCCCTGGTCCTTATATAGTTGCTTGGCATAGGCCATGTCGAAATCACGCTGCAGCCAGGCGAAATCGACCCCGATGCCGGAATATCCGTTATTTGGGATATTGTTGCTTTCCTTCTTGAGGTAGGTCAGGTTTGTGACCGAAGTCAGACGGCTGGTTGGGGTAAGCGTGAAGCTTCCGTTCAGAGTCTGTTGTGATTGATCGGTGAAATCCATGATACCCTTCGTATCCAGATTGGTAAAGGACAGACGGCCCATTGCCTTGTCGCTGTTGGCTGATATGGCCAGACTGTTTTCTGCGTTATTACCCGTCTGGAAGTAATCACGGTAATTGTTCGGCCGTGAGATCCACGGACTGTTGGGGCCCGTTGACCACTGGTCCAGCATCAAACCGGCGTCCATTCTGGGTCCCCAGTTGATCGGCCAGCTGTCGTTGACACCGCCACCCAGGCCATCCTTATAATTATAAGCGTATTGTTTGGCATAATCCTGATAGCTCATATCCGGATAATCGCGCTTCCAGATATATTCCTCTCCGTTCCATCCTCCGCCGTATTCATTCTGGAATTTGGGGTAATAAGCCGGATTGTCGAAGGTCATTGAAGTGGTGAAATCAACTCCCAGCTTCCGGCCATCCTTGCCCTTCTTGGTAGTAATCAGGATCACACCGTTGGTAGCGCGGCTGCCATAAAGAGCGGCAGCGTTTGCACCCTTAAGCACAGTCACCGATTCAATATTATTCGGATCAATGTCCGCAGCCGTGTTGCCCCAGTCAATTCCGCCCGCTCCACCCAGGTTGGTGGTATTATTGAAGATCGGGGTTCCGTCGATGACAAACAGAGGCTCGTTGCCGGCAAATGAATGGTTCCCGCGGATTACCACCCTTGCGGATGCACCTACGGTGCTACCGCCGCTGGTTACCTGCAAACCGGCCACCTTGCCCGAAAGAGAGTTGACAATGTTATTGTCGCGTGCTTCAGTCAGCTGGGCTGAGTTAATATCCTGCACTGCATATCCCAGGGTTTTCTTTTCCCTGGAGATACCCAGTGCCGTTACAACCACCTCGTCGAGCTTCAGAACATCGACTTCCATTGCAACGTCGTACCGGGTTGATGATGTAATCGGCACTTCGAGCTGCCGGTATCCAACCGAAGAAAACACGAGGGTTCCGGTCTGGACTCTTACAGAAAGGCTGAACTTGCCTTCCCCGTCCGTGGTGGTTCCCGTCTGAGTTCCCTTGACCATGACCGTCACACCCGGGATCGGCTGTTTATCGCCGGCGGAGGTAACGGTTCCGTTCAATTGACGCGTTTGCCCGAATAGAGAACCGGTAACAAACACAGTCAAAAGCATGAGTAAAAGTTTGTGCTTCATGGTTTACTAATTAGGTATTAATAATCTGCCTGTGTGAATAGTCAAAACTATTCCACCAACCCGCAAAAACGAATCACTTAGTTAGCCTCTTGATATACTATCTTGATAATTGACAATATTTTGCCAGCCGATCTACGGAGACTGCAACTTTCTGCACATGGCGGGTAATATTTTGGACTGGATTCACTATCATCGTATTTACCTTGCCTTTTAATTCCTGTACCATGAATCAGTTCAAACCTGGCCTCCCAATTTTGTATTTATTGTTACCCCTGATACATTACCTTTCTGGGGCGCAGGCGACCGGGCAGAACATCAGCCGGCAGGAGCCGGGGTACCCGGTTTTCAGCCGGGAGGAGTACCGGCAGCGCGACAACTGCCTGATGGATCAGCTGAAGGATGGTATTGCCATTTTTCGCGGAGCCCCGCCGCCAGCCGGTGACAGTCAGTTTTACCAGTATAACAACCTGTACTATTTTACCGGACTGGATATTCCTGATATCATTCTGGCACTGAACGGATGCAACCATTCGGTCATCCTGTTCATGACCTTCAGCGAAGAAGCTGCCAGGGCTGAAGGCATTCCCGTGGAAATCATCCGCAACCCCCAAAGGTTCACCGGGGTTGACTCCATCTACCCCACCGACAGGTTCAGCAGCTGGCTGAATGATGCCGTTCAGACCTGCAAGATCCTTTACACCCCGTTCAGGGCTGAGGAATTGCAAACCGAAGTATCCGCCGAAAAGACAGAGGTCCTGAAAAAATCGATGACCCTGAATGAATGGGATGGCCGGCTAAGCAGGGAGTTGCAGTTTGTTGAAAAGCTGAAGCAAAGGTTCCCCGGTGTCACGGTGAAGGATTGCTGGGGCACGGTAAGCGATCTGAGAAAAATTAAATCGGCGGAGGAAATCGCGGTGATGCGCGAGGCCGGACGAATCGGCGAACAGGCACACAGGGCCCTGATCAGGGAAACACACGTAGGTGTCACTGAGCAGCACCTGGCCAATGTTTTCGAGAGCACCTGCAAAAACGAAGGGGCCGGTGGGCTGGCTTACAACACGATTATCATGTCGGCCGAAAACATTCCTTACGGCCACTATCACAGGTATAACCGCACCCTTGCCGACGGGGATTTTGTGGTGCTGGATGCAGGGCCGGAGGTGTGCCACTATGATGTCGACTTTTCGACCTCCTTCCCGGCCAATGGAAAGTTCACGGCCAAACAAAAGGAATTGTACGACCTGGCCAATGGCATACGCATGGTCTGCGTGTCAGCATACCGGCCCGGTATCACATTCAGGCAGGTGGGACAGGAGGTTAAAGCCTGGCTGACCAGCCGTGGGTATGATCCTCAGGAGGCCAGATTCAAAGGTCTGATCACCTACGGGGGATACAACCATTCGGTGGGCATGGCGGTCCATGACGGAATGGGGACCTTCAGGGGGCCCGACGAGGTGCTGCAGCCAGGCTTTGTGTTTGCCTGCGATATTAATATGATGTACCCCGATCTGAATATCGGCATCAGACTGGAAGATACGGTGGTGGTCACGGAAACCGGCTGTGAGATTCTCTCCGCCGGATTGCCGCGGACCACAGAGAAGATCGAACATTTAATGAAAAACTCTCATGAGTAGGGCAATATTTATAGCTATGCTTGTGCTGATATCAGGACAAGCCTTCCCTCAGAAGACCAATGTGTATGACAGACCCGTGCAGGTGGAACGATCGAGGGAAATGGACGTACTTCATTACCGGATCCATCTGAAGGTGGATCCCGACCGGAAGATTCTTTCAGGGGAAAATGAGATCACCCTGGTACCGCTCAATGACGGTTTCAACCGGTGCACGCTCGATGCGGAATATCTGTTGGTAAAAAGCATTACCGACCCAAGCGGAAAACCCATTGATTTCGAACAGGATGATAAGCAAGTCCTGATCCGGTTTCAGAAAACTTACAGTCACCGGGACACCCTGCGGATCCGGATAGGATATGAACTGTCCAAAGCCAATCTGGGGCTGAGGTTCATCGACTCAACCGCCACCAATCCCACACTCGTTTCATCCGACTGCTTTCCCAACAAGGCCCGTCAGTGGATCCCCTGCTATGATTATCCAAACGACAAGGCGACCAATGAAATGATCGTAACTGTTAACCGCAAATACAAGGTCCTGTCAAACGGAAAACTTGTTTCGGTAAGGGAAAATCCCGCTGACGGTACCCACACCTGGCACTGGAGCCAGGATCTTCCCCACTCTACCTACCTGATCAACCTGAGTATCGGTGATTACCTGGTAATCAAGGACTCTCTGGGATCCTTACCCGTGAACTACTGGGTCTATCAGTGGCAGGAATCCGATGCCAGGAGCGCATTCCGCAAAACTCCACACATGATCAGCTTCTTCAACACCCTCTATCACTTTGAGTATCCCTGGGCAAAATATGATCAGGTGATCACCCCCTATATGGGCGGCGGAGCGGAAGCCACAACAGCCACGCTGCTCGGTGAGGGTGTGGTGATGGACCGGAACGCGGAGCAGGACTATTCGTGGGAACGCGTGATTGCCCATGAAATAGCCCACCAGTGGTGGGGCGACATCATCACCCTCCGCAGCTGGGAACACACCTGGCTCAATGAGAGCTTTGCCACCTATTCGGATTACCTGTACACCCGCAATGAATATGGAGAGGACGAAGGTGCATGGGATCTCCGCGGCAAAAAGAACCAGTACCTAAACGAAGCCCGGACCAAGTACGTCAGGCCGATCGTGTTCGACCGTTATGATCATCCGAATGACAATTTCGACAGTCACACCTATCCCAAGGGCGCCAATGTCCTCCACCTGCTGCGGTATTTGCTGGGAGATGACACCTTCTTCCGGGTGCTGAGCACCTTTCTTCATCAGAATGCATTCAAACCGGTGGATACCCATGACCTGATGAAGGTGGTGAAAGAGGTCAGCGGCAAAAACATGGACTGGTTTTTCGACCAGTTCATCTTCAAACCGGGACATCTGGTGGTTGAGGTGACCAAACAGTGGGACATCTCAAGAAAAACACTGATGATCAACGTATTGCAAAAACAGGATTCGATACCGGGCGTACCCATCTACCGGATCCCGGTGAATTTCGGGTTCGCGTTCCCAAACAAGAAGGAGGTAAAGGAGGTCTGGCTGACCAAAAAGTCGGAAACTTTTGAGTTTCCAATGGAGTCAGAGCCCCTGAACGTAAGGTTCGATGAGGGGAACTGGCTTTTAAAGGAGTGCCGGTTCGAAAAATCGCTGAATGAATGGCTGTACCAGGCTGAAAACGATGAGGTGATCGGCAGGTACGAGGCGGTGGAACAGCTCCGGGCATGGGCCCAGGACCCGAAGGTAAGACAGATACTGGAGCGAAGAGCCCGTGAGGATGCCTTCTGGTCGGTGCGTCAAGCAGCACTAGTAAACCTTTCTGGGGATCCTGCCAAATTGCCTCTCGATCTGCTGAAGCTGAAGACCGGTGATGAGAGCTCACGAGTCAGACAATCGGCCGTGCGGATCCTGGGAAATACCAAAGATCACTCGCTCATCCGGCTGTTTAAGGAAATCGTGAATTCCGACAGCAGTTATGCGGCTCAGGCGGAGGCAGTAAGGGCCATCGGTAAATGCGGCAATGAAAGGGACCTGGCCTGGCTCAGAAAAATTGGGACCAAACCATCCTACCGTAACGTAGTAAGTAAGGCAGCCATGGAGGCTGCAAAATCAAAATAAAGGACCTAATATGAATCATCTGAAAGTTTCTGGTCTGTTATACTTAACCCTGATAATTCTTTCGGGGCTAACGGGGTGCTCAAAGAGCGAAACCCAATCAGAATTTAAACCCCTGTCAGCAGAATTGTTCCAAAATCCGCCCCTTGAGGCCCGGGCCAGCGTTCTTTGGCCCTGGCTTAACGGGTATGTCGACCGCGACCGGCTGCTTTACGAATTGCGTGAAATGAAAGCCAAGGGACTCCGCGGACCTGTGGTATGGGACATCGGCACATTATCCGACCGGCAGAAGATGATCCCGGTGGGGCCGAAATTCCTGGATACAGAGTCGGCAGAAACCATCAGGATGGTGATCGACGAATGCACCCGGCTTGGGCTGGAGGCCGGACTTTTCACTTCGAGCAGCTGGAACGCCGGTGGCTCCTGGATCAAACCGGAGGACGGAAGTAAGGCGGTGATCAGTTCCGATACTACTGTTACAGGTCCAGGAACATTCGATGGCCCGCTGCCACTGCCCAAAGGCACCACCGAATGGTTTACCGAAATCGCGCTGTTTGCCGTGCCGGCAACGGCTCAGAAAGCACCGGTCAGCCTTTCTGATATCAGGCAGATCTCCTCAGGATTTAAAGAGGGAGTGCTCCGCTGGGAGATCCCCGCCGGCTCCTGGAAAATATACCGGTTCATTTGCAACAATACCGGTCAGCCGCTTATGTGCCCCAGTCCGCTCTCATCCGGACTGATGATCGATCACCTGAGCGCAAAAGCCGCCGAAGCCCATCTGGATTACATGATCAAAGCCATCCGTGGCGACAGGAAGGACCTTGGCAGCATGACCTACTTCATGCTGGACAGTTATGAGGTAGACCCGGCCAATGACTGGACCCCGGAATTCTTAAGTGAATTTCAGAAAATGTTCGGGTATGATGCCCTTTCCTACCTTCCGGCCCTTGCAGGAACCATTATTGATAATGAAGACGTTACCAATCGCTTTCTTCACGATTATCACAAAGCGGTTGGCGAAATGATCTTTACCCATCATTTCAAAAAAGAGAAGGAGATCATGCATGCCAACGGTCTGAAGCTCCTGGCAGAAGCGGGTCATGGCGGTTACGCCCGGGTGGATCCCCTTAAAGCATTGGGTATTGCCGATATCCCGATGGGAGAATTCTGGAACGGCAGCCAGTTCTGGGTTACCAAGGAAGCAGCCAGTGCCTCCCACATTTACGGAAACAATCTGGTCAATGCCGAAACCCTCACCGGCTGGCGGGCCTGGAAAGACGGGCCTGCCCATTACAAACAACTGTTCGATGTAGCTCTTTGTGAAGGACTTAACCAACCCACCTTCCACACCTTCACCCATAATCCTGCGATTGCCGGAGTTCCCGGATTCGTGTATCATGCGGGTGAACATTTCAATGTCAATTCCACCTGGTGGCCCTATGCGCGCCCGATGCTGCAATATATGGCTCGCTGCTGCTACATTCTGCAGCAGGGTCAGTTCGTTGGCGACCTCTGCCTCTATTACGGCGATCAGGCTCCCAACCTGGTGCCTCCCCGCCGGATCGATCCGAACATGGTAAACAAATATGATTCAACTGAATGTGGCCATTGCGGACAAAAAAAACCGGTTAATACAACCGGACTTGGCCTTGGGTACGATTATGACTACATCAATGAGGATGTGATCCTGAACCGGATCAGCGTCAAGGATGGCCGACTGACCCTTCCCCGTGAGCTCACCTATAAGGTAATGGTGCTGCCTGAAAAGAGTGAAATCTCGCTGGCGGTTCTTGAGAAACTGGATCAGCTGATCCGGGCAGGTGCGGTGGTGTATGGTCCCAAACCGGTCCAGACCAACAGCCTGATGGGGTATCCGGATTGTGACAGACGGGTGCAGCAGCTGGCCGAAAGGATCTGGGGCGATTGCGATGGGATTAAATCGACTGTGCACAATTACGGAAAAGGCCGGGTTTACTGGGGAATCCCTCTTTGGCAGGTAATGAAAAACGAAGGGGTTTCGCAGGATTTCAAAGTGGATGTCGAAAATGCGGATCAGCATATCGATTACATCCACCGCCGCACGGGTACTGAGGAGATCTATTTTGTCTCAAACAGCCTCCTAACGGAGCAATCCTTTACCGCAAGGTTCAGGGTTGGCGAACAGTGGGTACCGGAACTCTGGATGGCTGATGACGGAACCATCCGGGAATGCAAGGCTGAAAGTGCTGACGGCGAATTCACCCGCATCAGGATGACCCTGCCGGCCAGAGGATCCGTTTTCGTGGTGTTCAGGCTCAAATCTTCCAAATCTGATATTGTACCCCAGCCCAATCCCTGGACAATGCCGGATGCACAAGTCATTGATACCCGGATGAACGGTCCCTGGAAACTCTCTTTTCCCGCCGGCAGGGGTGCCCCGGAATCTGTAGAAATGGATTCTCTCATGGATTGGACCCTTTCGGCTAATGAAGGAGTGAAATACTTCTCAGGAACCGCAACTTATACCAACTCGGTCACATTGCCTGAAAGCGTTCTCTCAAATGAGTCGATTATTCTGAACCTGGGAATTGTAAAGGAGGTGGCTGTAGTGAGGGTCAACGGGGTGATCGCGGATACTTTATGGAAGGATCCCTATAAGACTGATATTAAACAATACCTGAAATCCGGCGATAATTCCATTGAGATCGACGTCACCAATACCTGGCATAACCGGCTGGTTGGGGACGCCGGCAAAGAAGGGAGCGCCCGTGTGACAAAAACCAATATCCAGGACCGTTACCGCCGTGATATGCCCCTGATTACCTCAGGATTGCTGGGTCCGGTTGAATTTGAAGTTAATCCAAAGAAATCCATCCAATGAAAAACCGAATGATTTTCGCTGCCCTCCTATTGATGGGCACGGTATTGAATCTGTCCGCGCAGTCGGACAATATTATGAAAGCCATTGATAACAAGAGCTTTGACCCCGCCACCCTGTTATGGTACGAAGCCCCGGCCAAAGCCTGGGAAGAGGCACTGCCTGTGGGTAACGGCCGGCTCGGTGCGATGGTGTTCGGCAAGAACGCTGAAGAAAGGATTCAGCTGAATGAGGAGACCTACTGGTCAGGCGGCCCCTACTCCACCACCGTTAAGGGGGGCAGCAAATACCTTCCTGAGATCCAGAAAATGATCTTTTCGGGCGATCCGATCGGTGCTCACAAACTCTTCGGGCGCTATCTGATGGGCTATCCGGTGGAGCAAATGAAATATCAGCCCATCGGCAACCTCCTACTCTTCTTCGATAACGAAAAAGAGGTAACCGGTTACCGGCGCTGGCTGGATCTGAGCACCGGTGTAACCACCACCCGGTACACGGTTAATGGTGTCACCTATACCCGTGAGGTGCTCTCCTCGGTTCCGGATCAGGTGATCGCGGTACATCTTACGGCCGACCGTCCCGGCAGCCTCACCTTCCGCGCCAGTCTCAGGGGAGTCCGCAACATGTCGCACTCCAATTATGCCACTGACTATTTCCGAATGGATGGTGTTGGAAATGACGGACTGATGATTAACGGGAAATCAGCTGATTATCTTGGTATTACAGGAGCCCTGAGATACAGGGTACAACTGAAGGCTATCCCGACAGGCGGATCCGTCACTGAGGTGGAGGGCGACCTTTTGGTTTCCGGAGCCGATGAGGTGACGATCTATATCGTGGCTGCCACAAATTTCGTGAACTACAAGGATGTGAGCGGCGACCAGGTAGCCCGGGTTTCAGCCTATCTATCCGGGATTAACGGAAAGTCCTACCAACAGGTCAGGAATGCTGCGGTTGCTGATTATCAGAAGCTGTTTAACCGGGTGAGGCTTGATTTGCCCGTGACTGCCAACTCCTGGCTCCCCACCGACAAACGCATGGCAGGATCGGAGAAGAATGCGGATCCATCCCTCGCCTCCCTTTGCTATCATTTTGGCCGGTACCTGTTGATATCCTCCTCCCGTCCCGGGACACAACCAGCCAACCTGCAGGGCATTTGGAATGATAATGTGAATCCGAGCTGGGACTCAAAGTACACCACCAATATCAATACCGAAATGAATTACTGGCCGGTGGAGTCGGCCAACCTGTCGGAATGCGCTGAACCACTGATCAAAATGGTTCAGGAACTAACGGATCAGGGATCCGATGTGGCACGTGAACATTATGGCGCCCGCGGATGGGTATTCCATCAGAACACAGATATCTGGAGAGTGGCAGCACCGATGGACGGTCCCACCTGGGGCACCTTCACCGTCGGAGGCGCCTGGCTTACCACCCATCTGTGGGAGCATTATCTTTATACCCGCGATGTGGAATATCTGAAAGAGATCTATCCTGTGATCAGGGGATCCGTTCAGTTTTTCATGGATTTTCTGGTTCCCCATCCGAACGGCAAATGGCTGGTGACCAATCCTTCGAATTCCCCTGAGAATCCTCCTAAAGGACAGGGATATAAATACTTCTACGATGAAGTTACCGGTATGTGGTATTTTACCACCATCTGTTATGCCTCCTCGATGGACATGCAGATCCTGACCGACCTGTTCGGATATTACAGCGAGGCCGCCCGGATCCTGGGCACCGATGCTGAATTTGCCTCTCAGGTAGCCGCCGCCCGGGCCCGGCTGGTTCCGCCGCAGGTGGGCAGAAACGGCTCCCTGCAGGAATGGGCTGAGGACTATGAGCAGATGGAGGAGAAACACCGGCACTTTTCACACATGTACGGCCTCTATCCGGGCAATGTCCTTTCAGCCAAACGTACCCCGCAGTTTGTGGATGCCATCAAGGCGGTTCTGGAACAGCGCGGCGACGGTGGCACAGGATTCTCGCGTGGCTGGAAAATGGCCCTTTGGGCACGTTTATACGATGGCGATCGTGCCAACAGGATATTCAAGGGATACATCAAGGAACAAGCCTATCCGCAGCTATTTGCGAAATGCTTCACCCCGCTCCAGGTTGATGGCTCACTCGGAGTTACTGCCGGCATCACCGAAATGCTGATGCAATCGCATGAAGGGGTCATACAGCTCCTGCCTGCCCTTCCAAAAGAATGGAATTCAGGCAGCTTCAGCGGGGTTTGCGCACGCGGAGCCTTTGAGCTTGATTTCGGATGGGATGCAGGAACCGTTAAAAAGATCGGAATCCTTTCAAAAGCGGGCGAAACATGCAGGATCAATCCGGGATTTAAGGCGAAAGTTACCTCGGGTAATAAATCGGTCAGGTATAAAACAATGCCCGACGGATCCATCGAATTCGCAACCGAAAAAGGGAAGAGTTACCAGATTCAGTAACCGGCGGATATCGGAACATATAATCAGGCCGGATGCAAGGCAGGCCGGCAGAGTACCAGACGATCCCTGTATTCCGACGGGGTGAGTCCGGTATGCTGCCGGAAATGCCTGTGGAAATTGGAACTATTGTTGTACCCGCAGGAAAAGAATGTTTCAGTCACATTGAAGTTCCCGTCAGACAGCAGCTTGCATGCCTGCTTGATCCTTACCTCTATCAGGAACTGGGAAAAAGTCTTGTTGGTTCGGAGTTTGAAAAACCTGCAAAACGCCGTGGGAGTAAGGTTAACCATCCCCGCCACCTCCTCCAGGGTGATCTTCTTGTCGAAATTCCGTGCGATATAGTCGAAGATCTTCTGGAGCTTGTGAGTGTCCTCTTTGCAGTTGACCGCCGGCAGAGCCGATGAAAGCACCTCGATGCGCGAATGACTGGAGATCAGGTCGAGCAGCTCGATAAACAGGATGATCCTGGGTACAAGCTTCAGATTTACCAGACTATTCATCTGATCTTCAATATTTTCTGATCCATTGCACCGTATGCGGATCCCAAAACGGGTCATCTCAAGAAACTCTTCAATCCTCGACGTTTCAGGGATCCGTTTAAATATATGCCTGAAGGTTTCATCCGAGAAAAATACCGTGATGGCCTTCACCTGCCTATTGCTCCCTTCGCGGTAATACTCTTCGGTATTGAGAAGCGCATGTGGGATGTTTTTCCCGATCACCAGCAGATCACCCTCCCGAAAATCAGTCAGGTGGTCACCCAGGTTCAATGCCCCCTCCCCTTTCAGTATCAGGCTGATCTGGCACTCCTCATGGAAATGGATGGAATCGTAGAAATGAGGTAGATCCCAAACCTCAACCCTCACAGTCTCCTCTTCGAGCCGCGGGACCTTGAAACAAATTGGATCTATTTTTTTCATTATCTAATAAATTCTCATCAAGACATATATGCGAATATATTAAAAAAGAACATCTTTTAATTTCATCATAAAATTAAATGCAAAAAAAAATTTTTAGCCGCACCTATTTCCTGATGGGCAGGCTGAGGCTCAGGATCTCCTGAAGGACCAGTGCAAGTGCGCCATAGATGGCGGAGTGGCCCGGATGGCTTGAAGGCAGGATATGGGATTGGGTTGACCGGTGGTCGAAAATATTTTCATCAATCACGTTCCGGAGGGCATCCCAGAAGATAGGGCCGCTCAGACTGACACCGCCGCCTAGGATGATGGCCTGAGGATTGAATATGTTCACCAATCCGGCAATAGCCCGGCCAAGGTATCCGATCGCTTCCGAAAGCACCTTTGACGCAGCCGGATCCCCTTTGTCGGCCGCTTCAGCAACATGTTTGGCCTCAAGCTCCTCAGGCGGGATCTGATGCAGGAGGCTATCGGGGTATAAGCTCAGCGCCATTCGCGCCCGCTGAGCGATAGCATCTCCCGAGGCATAGGCGGTAAGGCAGTTTTTCTTTCCGCAGGTGCATGAAACCTTCTCGTCACCACGCACGGGCACATGTCCGAATTCCCCGGCCATGCCATCGGTGCCATAAAAGAGTTTCCTACCGATCACGATTCCGGCGCCGATACCGTAACCCACGTTAACACAGATGATATCATCAAAACGGGGTCCCGTGCCAAAGGTCATCTCACCCAGTGCCATGGCCCGGCTTACATTATCGAAGAATACCGGATAGGGTATGTGCTTCTCCATGAAATTCCGGAGTTCGATGTTCCGCCAGTTGAAGGCAGGCGAGTACTCAACAATCCCCGTGCTGAGGTTGATAATCCCTGGTACTGCCAGCCCCACGCCCAGGATCCTGGCCGGATCCACCAGTTGTGTCTGGGCAAGTCCCTGAATCACCCTGACCACCTTATTCAGGACATACTCCGGCTCCTTGCCGGATTCGGTCACCACCTCCACCTCCTTCACAGCCTCACAGGCAAGGTTCGACAACACCCCCCTGATATAGGTGGTTCCCAGGTCAATACCAATAAGATAATAGGCTGACTGATTGAACACCACGGGCTTTATCGGGCGACCCTTGGTTGTGGCAGCGGGTTGCCGTTCCGTCACAAGCTCTTCCTGAATCAGGGAATCAACAAGCCTTGATACAGTGGCGGTTGAGAGGCCGGTGAGTCTGCTGATCTCCAGTCTTGATATTTCGCCCTCCTCCCAGACCGATTTCAGCACCATCGACTTGTTATGTCGGGTCTGATCGGCATTGCTGAGCTTACCTGTTTGTGTTACGTCGAGGGTGTTCATGATTCAGTTTGCGAAGATAAATAAAAGAGGCTGCCATAAAGCAACCCCTTTCAACCCTGCATTTTGTTTAACCAAATACCACAAAAAATTCGATATGAAGTTAGCTCAATGCCTGCCTTAACCCCCGATCATTTTTTATCCGTTTTTGATGCTATTTTACCCATCTTTCAGGCTAAAATAGAGTTCATAACGGATAACATGATGCGTTGACAACCAGGGTTGTTAAATTACCTTCGGTTAACCATAAAACAAACCGGGAATGAATAACCTTTCAACTGACCCACTGGCAGTCAGATGGCTCGACACAGACTTCGTAACCCGCCACGTTCCCATGAAACGTGCCATTGGTCTGATGGCTCAGGCTTTCTCCCTCCTTTCGGACGAGAAGGATTGCGTGCCTCCGCGGGTGGTGATGACCGCTCCCGCCTCTTCCCTTGCACTTCTTTTCAAGCCTGCTTTCATGAGCAAATTCGGCCGGATGAGCGTCAAGATCCTCACCCAGCTTCTTGATAACCCAAATCCGGATGTTCCGACCATCAAGGGCATGGTGCTCCTGTTCGACATGAAAACCGGACACCATCTGGCCATGGCCGACGGCAGCCGGATCACCGCCCTGCGCACCGGCGCAGCCTCCGGGATCGCCACCCGTTATCTGGCAAATCCCGATGCCTCCTCCCTGGCCCTCTTTGGCTGCGGAGCCCAGGGGCACACCCAGCTGGAGGCGATGGTTTCGGCCAGGCGAATCCGCAGGATCTGCCTGTTCGACACCCTCGAAATACGAGCCCGCGAACTGGCTGCCGAATCAGCCCGGTGGGGATCCTTTGAAATAAAAATTAATCCGGACCCCGCCGTTCTGCAGGAAATGGATATTATCTGCACAGCCACCCCAAGCACAAAACCTCTGTTCAGCCATTCTGACCTGAAACCGGGGGTCCACATCAATGCCGTCGGTTCATTCCGGCCTGATATGCAGGAACTTGACCCGGAGATATTCAGGGATAGCCTGGTTTTTCTGGATGATGCAGCCGCTTGTCTCGGTGAATCCGGTGATCTGCTCACTCCCATTCAGGCGGGGATTTTAACTCCGGATCAGATTGCGGGTGAGATCGGCGAGCTCATTTCCGGAAAAGTCCGCGGCCGAAGCAGTCAGAGCCAGATCACCCTGTTCAAGACGGTTGGCAATGCCATACAGGACTTCTTCATCATCAACGAGGCATACGAGGCTTCCCTCACATCGGATTAATCAGTAATTTGGGTGAATCAACATTTAGTCATCATCATGAAAAAGATTTTGGTTTTACTCCTTGCTGCCCTGCCGCTTGCACTTGCAGCCCAGACCAAAAGCGTCAAAAAATCTTTGCCCCTTGCCGAAGGAACACCCGAAAGCGTGGGAATGTCGACGGCCAGGCTCTCAAGGATCGACAACATGTGCGGAGATGCCGTCAGGGACGGGGATGTTCCCGGGATTGTCGCCCTGGTGGCCCGAAACGGACAAATTGTTTATTACAAGGCATTCGGCATGGCCGATACCCAGACCGGCCGGACCTTGAAACGGGATGATATATTCAGGATTGCATCCCAGAGCAAGGCTATAACGTCAACAGCCGTGATGATGCTGTGGGAGGAGGGCAAATTCAGGCTCGATGACCCAATCTCCAAATATATTCCTGAATTCAAAAATCCTCAGGTGCTGAACACCTTTTCATACAGTGACACCACCTACACCACAAAACCGGCATCCCGTGAGATCACCGTCAGGCATCTGCTCTCCCACACCTCCGGTATCGGCTACGGTGAGATTGACGGGGATGAGCGATTCAGTCTGATTTACAAAAAAGCAGGCATAACCGACCTGTTTACCACCGAAAAAGTCACCATCGGCGAAAGCGTCAGAAAACTGGCCAAACTGCCGCTCCACCATAATCCCGGAGAAGGATACACCTATTCTGAAGGGCTCGATGTACTCGGCTATTTTATTGAAGTGGTATCCGGGATGCCCTTTGATTTGTTTCTGAAGACCCGGCTATTCGATCCCCTTGGCATGACCGACACCGGTTTCTATCTTCCCGCCGATAAGGCCGGCCGGCTGGTTCCGGTACAGTACCCGGTGAATGGTCAATGGGTGCGCTACCCCGTTACATTTTACGACCCCGACTATCCCGTCAAGGGGGCCAGATCCTTTTTCTCAGGCGGTGCCGGACTATGCAGCACCGCCAAAGATTATGCAACCTTTCTCCAGATGTATCTCAACGGAGGGGAACTCAACGGTGTCAGGATCCTAAGCCGCACAACCATCCAGACCATCATGGGCAATCAGTATCCATCACTCTGGGAGGGTAAGGTGGAGCATTACGGTCTTGCATTCGGCGTGGTGGACCAGAAAGGTCAGGATACCGGCGGGCTCGGCAGCATTGGCACATTTAACTGGGGCGGCTATTTCAACACCCAGTACTTTGCCGATCCTAAAGAGAAACTTATCGGCATTCTGATGAAGCAGACTCAGGACACCCGCACCGATAAAACCGGCTGGATGTACAAGATCCTCATTGAATCGGCGGTGGACGATTGAGGTTCCAAAGTCTGCAATATTTTGATTTTCGGAGAATTATTCGTTAACTTTTAAGGTTAAGTGCTTTATCAGTTCCTTTTCCTTAAAATTTAACCCATGAAAACCTTTGGATGGATTATCATTCCGATGGTAGCTGCCTTCACCGCCTGCTCCGATTATGGCAGGTATGGTGATTCTGATTACAAAGACTGGGACAAAGGCGGCCAGAAGTATTACAGCAGGGTAATTGATTTGCAGACTGAGGCAGGTGAAAAATATTCAACATGGTCTCAATCAATGGATTCTTTGGAAGCCATCAAGAAATTACAGCAGTTTTTTCTCGACGACACAATTGTTTCTTCTGCGACCATCGGCAGCCAGGGGATAGCGGTACAATATACCAGTGGCATGCGCGGGGGGCTGTTCCTTGACCCGAAAAATGGTTATGAAGAAGGACCCGGAAGTTCAGGCCCTCCCGCAACGAGGGTTTATACCTCAATGCCACTGAAATCCATGGTGAATAAAAGAAACGCGATTTGCCTGTTCGCCTGTTACTGGCAATATGTGGATGTGCTGGATGGCATTGAACGCTTATACTCGGAGCGACTGCCAAGTGTTGGCATGGCCCTGACCAGGGTTTATCAAAACACGGCTGTAACGGTCGAAAGGTTTACGGAATTGGCGGGCTTTGGATTGATTCATATTGATTCCCATGGATGGGCCTGGCCTGATACAAATCATATTCAGGAGGTGTACATGCAAACAGGTGAACTGGTCAACGAAATCACGGCCAAAAATTTCTGGAACGATCTGAATTCGGGTGAAGTAATGGTTTCATCCGGATTAATAGGAAAAAAAGGAATGAGGACCAACTGTTATTTTATTTCGCCCGGTTTTATTGCTTCGCATAATGATTTCAGCAAGGATACTGTTCTCTTCTTCGGAGGTTTTTGCTTCAGCAATTTAGGCAGATGGCCGGAATTATATAAAAACTTTGGCGAGGGTGGTTCTTTTGGCTTCGACTGGTCAGTACACTATGAAAGACAAGATGATTGGGGTCGCAGTTTGATAGATCATTTATGTAATGAAAAACTGAAACCGCCCGGTAATACAGGAGACTGGATGAACGGTCCGATGCAAAAATGGTATTTTGATTTACGGAGCAAAAAAAATGTAAGAATCCAGTACAATGGAGATCCAACCCTTACATTGTGGCAAGCGCCTCAAATCATTACCCTTGCAGTTGAAAACACAACATCAACGACAGCTCAATGCGGAGGAAATGTCATATCCGATGGAGGAATACCGGTCACTGAGAAAGGAATTTGCTGGAGCACCTCCGAAAATCCTACGATTAAAAATTCCCGCACCCTGGAACCTGGCGGAACCGGTTCGTTTGTCAATACTATTGACCATCTGACCCCTTTAACGCAATACTGGGTAAGGGCCTATGCCACTAACAGTTCCGGAACTTATTACGGAAAACAGATTCCGTTTATTACGGAGGAAAGCACAGAAAACACATTTGAATACGAGGGAAGAAGATACAAATATGTAACCATCGGAACCCAGACATGGATGGCTGAAAACCTGGCCTGGCTTCCATTGGTGCATGCGGATTCAATGGGTTCCGAGACTCAGCCACGGTATTATGTCATGAATAATTGCGGCACTGATCTTTCAGCAGCCAAAGCGCTTGACAATTATCAGATTTATGGTGTATTATATAACCTACCCGCGGCCCTTAAGGCCTGCCCACCGGGTTGGCATTTGCCCGGTGAAATGGAATGGCAAAAACTTGAAGTGTTTCTGGGCATGGATTCAATTGAGGTCAATTCGCCATTGTGGAGAGGCGTGAATGAGGGAATTGGTGATAAGCTGAAATCAAACAGCTTCCCAAACGGAAACAATTCTAGCGGGTTCAATGCTTTGTCAGGCGGGTTGCGCGAAACAGACCAGGCAGTCGGAACATTTTACGCTGGTTTGGGCTCCAGAGTCGCATTCTGGTCATCTACAACAAGTGAAGATGTTAATGGCAAGATCATGGGGGCTCACATGAGGGAGCTAGGATCCAGTTCCGGAATCTGGAGCATGTTTTATAAAGGCAGTTTCGGATATTCAGTCAGGTGCATCAAAGATTAATGATCTCAGACTGACTTTATAATAATTGGTTTTTGATTATTTTCACTAGTTGACTAAATCCGACAAGTTGAAACATCGTTGGCTTTTTTAACCGTTAGTATCCTGACCTAAGACACCTCCCTATGAAGCTGAATATCAGAGCCAAATTATTATTGACCATTGTTCCGCCCATAATGGTCATCTCGTTGTTTGGGGGATATCTGACCAATAAATTTATTACCGAATCGGAGGTTAAGAGTCTCGACCGGTTTATGCAGACCTATACTGCAGATTTCGCCAAGGAAATCGAAAATTCATTGAAGAACATCACTTTAATAGTACAAAATGGGGCTGAATTTGTGTCCTTTTCAGAAAATGTTACCGATGAGGAGGGGTATGCCTTCCTTGAAAAGAATCTGACTAAGAATCCATTGATTTTTGGAACAAGATTTACTTTCGACAAATCGGTTAATAACGGAAACTACAGATCCCTTTCCGTTACCGACTCCAGTGGTACCATTCTTAAAAGGGAATTGGGCAGCAGCCTGAACTTCAATGAAGATTGGTATCAAATTCCCTTTTTGACCGGAAAATCATTCTGGGAGGAGCCTTTTGTTGCGGTAGAAGGAGGTAAACTGGCCACACGGTTTTCCATGCCGATCACAAAAAACGGGAAAAGGATCGGGGTGTCATCTTCAAAGATAGATCTGTCAAGATTTGAATCATTTGTAGATAAGAATCTATATAAGACACTTAATTTCATTATGATCTCCAGGACAGGGCAATTCATTTACCACCCCTCGAAAAAAAGGATTTACATCGATAATATTATGACCATTAGCGGCAGCTCTGTGAATCCTGACGATCAGCGGCAAGAAGGGAAACAAATGATGGAAGGAAGATCAGGGAAAGTTATCCTGCGTATAGACGATGAACCCGGACAGAAGTTATGGGCCTATTACCATCCCGTCAGAATCAGTAACGAAGGTAATCCGAGTATTGCACTATCGGTTCGTGAGGATGAATTTCTTGCTGATATTAAAAGGATTACCCTTTTCATAAAAATTTACACTGCATGCATTTCCTTGATTCTATTCCTGCTAGTCTATTTTATAGCCCAAATTATTTCGAAACCGATTTCAAATTTTACCAAAATCATCCGGAGAATTTCGGATGGTAAGACCAGAGAGGCAGTTAAGATTACATCCAAAGATGAGATCGGTGAATTAGCCACCGCTTTTAACCGTATGATCCTGGAACTGGAAGATAAAAACAGGGAATTATCTGAGCTGACAAACAGGTACAAATTCGCTTTCCAGGCTACAGACGATGGCATCTTCGATTGGCACATTGACTCCAATGAGCTGTACTTCAGTCCAAAAATGTTTAATCTTTTTGGATATGAAACCGATGAATTTATCCCGACCCTGGAGAAATGGCAGGCTCTTAATGATCTTTCCACACAAGAAAGTTTAACAAAGGCCATAAATTCTGCAGTTGAAAATAACGCCGGATATAAGGCAGAGTTCCTTGGAATAAAAAAAAGCGGCGAAAAATTCTGGGTTCTCACAAGGGGGCTTGTAGTTGAAACAGATGACAATGGGAAAGCCAGGCGTATCGTCGGTGCCAGTACAGATATAACGAACAGGAAAAATGCCGAGGATGCAATTAAAGCAACCAACCAGAATCTGAAAGCCCGTCTGGATGAAATTGAAAGGTTTAACCGGATGGTTGTGGCGCGTGAAATCAAGATGATTGAATTAAAAAAAGAAATCAACGAGATATCCATTGCCCTGAATGGTCAGGAACGCTACAGTCTGGATGCCGTTGGACCGGAACTTACTGTTGCCTCTGAAAATAAAGAACCGGAATCTGACCTTGTAACGCCCGTGGATCACGAATTCCTATTGGCCGATTTAATTGACATGACCTATATGCAGAGATTGCTTGACAGTTACTGCACCACGGTGGGCATTGCTTCTGCCATTATCGATTTAAAAGGCGAAGTACTGGTTGGATCGAACTGGCAAAGAGCTTGCACTGAATTTCACAGGATCCACAAAACAACCTGCTCACGTTGTATCGAAAGTGATACCGATATGGCACTACAATTGGGACAAGGAAACAACTTTGCCATGTACCAGTGTAAAAATGGCCTGACCGATGCTGCATCACCAATAATAATTGGGGGGAATCACCTGGGCAACTTCTTTGTTGGTCAATTCTTCTCCGAACCTCCTGATTTGGAGTATTTCAGACAACAAGCCGCTGAATTTGGATTCAATGAAGATGAATACCTCACTGCAATTAAAGAGGTACCGGTTATCCCTGAAGACCGGCTCAAGAGCGTTTTGAAATATTTGACTCTGAACGCAGAGCTGTTTGCTCAGATTGGATTGGAAAAAGAGCGGATCAAAGAATATGAAGCAAGCTTAAAAGCTGAGGCCCGTAAGAAAGAGGAAACGAACAGTGCCCTGGAGGATCAAAAAGCAGCCGCATTGAATCTGGCGCAGGATGCCACCCTCTCACAGGAACAGCTAAAGAGATCGCAGGAACAAGTTTTGGAATTAAACAAAAACCTCGAGCTTAAAGTTGAGGAAAGAACAAAATCATTGGAAGAATCCGAACAGCGGTCTAAATCCCTGTTAATTTCGGCCAGTGACGGCATCTTTGGTTGTGACAAAGATGGGAGAGCCACGTTTATCAATCCGGCTGCACTTGAAATGCTCGGCTATGATGAAGAATCAATTATTGGACAAAGCATTCACTCCCTGATTCATCACTCACATCCCGATGGCTCTCATTATGAAAAGGATGGATGTCCGATGTTCAAATCCTACTTTCTGGGCGAATCGGCGAAAGTCGATGATGAAGTACTCTGGCGCAAGGATGGCACCAGTTTCCCGGTTGAGTACTCGAGTACCCCCCTGCGCAGGGGAAATGAATTGATCGGATCAGTTGTGATTTTTAAGGATATAACGGATCGCAAAGAACTGGAGAATAGGATCAGGAGAATTAATATGCTGTCCGACAGGGCTCTGGATCTCACCAAAGCCGGATTCTGGGAGGTTCCCATGGATAATTCCGGATATTATAATCAGTCTGACCGGGCCACCAATATCTTCGGAATGTTTATGAGGGACGACAAGCGGTATCTCCTCTCCGACTGGTATGACGCTATGGCAGCCGCTGACGATGAAATTGCAAAGAAAGTCAGTGAAGATTTCGGGTTAACAGCAGAAGGAAAGATTGAGAAGTATGATGTCATTTATCCATTTAAACGTCCGGCTGATGGCAATATCGTATGGATCAGGGCTCTGGGAGTAATGCGCAAGGACGAGAACGGACTGATGCATATGGATGGGGTTACCCAGGACATTACTGAAATCAAACTGGCAGAATTTGCACTGGCTGAGGCACTGAAATCAGCAGAGGTCATTGTCGAGAGTTCCCCGGTACCAATGGCAGTAACCAATATAAAATCCGGCCAGATTCTTAAGACCAATGAAGCCATGGCAGAGTTCAATGAATTGCCGATTGATGAACTCATGACCCATTCTGCATTGGAGATTTATGCCGAACTGGAAAGTCAAAGGCCTGTAGTTTTAAAGGAAATAGGAACCAGGGGCAAAGTTACCAACATGGAGATCCAGCTGCGAAGGATCGGAAACCACGAACTGAGGTGGTGTCTTTTGTCCATACAGCCTATCATCTACCATCGCGAGAATGTTCTTGTAATTTCACTTATTGATATAACCGATCTGAAACGAATCCAGAATGAGATCCTGGATGCAAAAGAAAGTTTGAACCTGGCCCTTGAATCAGCTAAGATGGGTAGCTGGAAATTCTTTCCCAAGGAGAACCGGCTTGACGCGGATGAAAACACAATACGCTTATATGGATTGGATGATGTCGATTTGGATGGCACGATGGGGCAATGGTTTATGTTTGTCCATCCGGATGACATACCTGCCGTGGCAGCAGTGATGCAAGAAACGATGGCCAACCAGATTGTTGACTATAAAACAACTTTCAGGATCGTTAAGTCTGATCAGGATGTCCGGCATGTTATGTCGATCGGTAAGTTTTCCTATGATTCAGCGGGTGCACCTACCATTGCATCGGGTTTGATCTGGGATATAACTGATATGAAAAAAATCCAGGAAGAGATTGAGGCTGCAAAAGAGATTGCTGAATCCGCTACTGTAGCCAAAAGTCAATTTCTCGCCACGATGTCGCATGAGATTCGTACACCGATGAATGCTATCATCGGATTAACCAACCTGGCATTAAAGACTGAATTAAATCCAAAGCAGCTGGATTATCTGATCAAGGTGGAGCGGTCAGCTCATGCACTATTAGGAATTATCAACGATATCCTGGATTTTTCAAAGATTGAGGCTGGCAAGCTGAATATAGAACAAACCAACCTGAATCTCGAGATCGTGCTGGACTCCGTTTCAAACCTGATCTCACAAAAGGCCTCCGAGAAAGACCTGGAGTTTGCCATTAAAATGGACAAGAAGATCCCTGTTAACCTCACTGGAGATCCCGTCAGGGTGGGCCAAATCCTGACCAATTACTGCAGTAATGCCTTAAAATTTACTGAAAAGGGTGAAATTGTTGTTTCAGTCGAAGTGGAAGAACGGATTGAAGAGAGGATAAAGCTCAGGTTCGGTGTACACGATACAGGCATAGGTTTAACCGAAGAGCAAAGAAGCAAGCTTTTCCAGGCATTCAGTCAGGCAGATGCCTCCACCACACGCAAATATGGTGGAACAGGACTTGGACTGACCATTTGTAAAAAGCTGGCCAATTTAATGGGAGGAGAGGCCTGGGTAGAAAGTGAATATGGCAAGGGAAGCACCTTCTATTTCGATGCAATATTCGGTATTCAGGAGGACCAGGAGACCCATGAATATATCCCCGCGATAAATCTCAGAGGGTTGAAAGTTTTGATTTGTGATGATAATGAAACCAGCCGGGAAATCCTGACGGAGGCTCTCGAAGCGTTCTCATTTCGCCCAACCGCAGTCGCTTCGGGGAAGGAAGCAATTGAGATCCTGGCAGCTACAAGGGAAGATCCTTTTGAACTGGTAATCATGGATTGGCGCATGCCCGGAATGGATGGCCTGGAAGCCAGCCGGATTATCAAACAGGAGAAGAACATTAAAACTCCAACCATAATAATGGTCACAGCCTTTGGCAATGAGGCATTAGCCAAGGAATCCGCTGAAATTGGGATCAAGGGATTTCTTTCTAAGCCAGTCACCTATTCAGCGCTGTTTGACTCAATTATGAACGTTTTCGGACAGGAAGGAAAGCGTAAGGCCCGTAGGGTTGAAAAAGGTCTTCAGCATGTCGAATCACTTAAGATGATTGCCGGTGCACGGCTCCTCCTCACTGAAGATAATGAGACAAATCAGCAGGTAGCTACCGAATTACTGGAAAGCGTTGGACTTGCCCTCGAGATAGCAAATAACGGACAGGAAGCTGTGGATATGGTAACCAAAGCGGAGCCTGGTTACTTTGAATTGGTCTTAATGGACCTTCAAATGCCTGTAATGGACGGATATACAGCCACCACCAACATCAGAAAAATAAAATCTGCTGAAGAATTGCCAATTTTAGCCATGACGGCTGATGTTATGGAAGGTGTGCGTGAAAGATGCGCTGAAATTGGTATGCAGGGATTTGTGATGAAACCGATTGATCCTGACGAGCTGTTTGGCGCTATTTTACAATGGATACCGGAAACGAAGTCAACAGGAAACCGACAAAAAACAGAAGGAACTGACCGCGAGAAGTTATCGGGTATGAAGGAGCAGGAAAAGATCGAGGACGTTCCCTCCTTTGACCTGATCAATACCTTGGACGGCCTGAGAAGAGTCGGTGGGAATGCAGGACTCTATCTGAAATTATTGAGAAAATTCAAAGAAAAGGATTCCGGTCATTACGACGAGATCACAAGGGAAATCACCATCGGAGAAATGGATGTTGCCGTCAGAATGGCCCATACACTCAAGGGTGTGTCGGGAAATCTGGGAATCATGGACGTTTTCGAGACAGCCAAAATGGCTGAGAGCCAGCTTAAAGCTGGCAATCTTGAGGAGCAGACCCTGGAATCTCTGAAAAAAGCCGTCGATGCGGCACTTAAGGACCTTGATAAATTGGGCTTTCAGGAGGTGACGGAAAATATTGCAGGTTCATCAGTTCGTCTGGAGGATGTAAAGGATAAAATAGAAAACCTTAAAGAACTCCTGATGAATGACAATCCTGAAGCCAAGTCCGTTCTGGATCAGATCGGTACTGTTGAGCAGTATGAAAAACCATTTCTTGAAATAAGAAAGCTTATTGAAAGCTATGACTTTGAAGAAGCACTGACTGTCTTGAAAACAATACTTGAAAAAATAAAAACCTGAACTATGGAAAATTTATATTCTAAAACTATCCTTCTCGTAGATGACAGCCCTGATAATATTGATATTCTGAATGGGTTGCTGTCAAATTTTAAGCGAAAAGTTGCACTCAACGGACCAAAGGCTTTAAAAATTGCAAACTCTGAGAATCCACCCGACCTGATCTTGTTGGATATCATGATGCCCGAAATGGATGGGTTTGATGTATGTGAGGAGCTTAGCAAAAGCGAGGCAACAAGGGATATTCCTGTGATTTTCCTGAGTGCCAAAATGGAAAAGGCAGATATTGTGCGGGGCTTTGAACTCGGGGCAAAAGATTATGTAACCAAACCTTTTGATCCGAACGAACTGATGGCCAGGGTAAGAACCCACCTCGAACTTAAAGATGCCCGTGAAAAATTAAAAGAGGTTAACACCTGGCTGGAACAAAAAGTAGCCGAACGAACCCAGGAGCTGGAGGCCGCCAATAAACAACTGAAGGAGCTGGATAATGCCAAAATTGAGTTTTTGAAGCTTGCCAGCCATGAGATCAGAACCCCTTTGAATGGTTTGTTTGGTTCTTTCTGGCTTATGAAAGAGAACGAACTTCCGGAAGAGATCAAGGATTTCATCAATATGATGGACGTTTCACTCAAGCGTTTGGAGCGATTTGCCGACAGGGCCTTAATGGTTACCGATCTCAGGACCCGCAATTACAGACTTAAGCCCAATCAGATCAAGGTCCCCTCTTTAATCAGTGATGCCAGGGAATATGCAAAGAAACAGTTTGGGGATAAAAATATACACTTCAAGATCAAGCCCAGTCCAGGCTGGGAAGTTATCACATCTGATCCGGTAACAACCGCCATTTGTTTTAATGAAATTATTGCCAATGCGGTAAAATATTCGGACTCCGAATCAACCATTGAGATTCATTGTTCTCTCGAAAATGGCAAATACATTTTTAATTGTGTGGATGAAGGAAAAGGGTTTAGCGAGGAGAGCCTGAAATCTGCCTATGACCTTCTAACCCCAGGTGAAACCCATATTGACAACAACATTGGGTTATCCCTGTCAATTATTCAACTGATCATGGAAAGACATGAGGGAACTATCGAAGTAGGCAATAATCCGGAAAAAGGAGCCTGGGTCCGGCTGACCTTTCCACAGCCATGATCACTGAGTACTTGCAGGTTAATTTTTATCTGTTACGGTTTTTAGAATATTCAGAGCTCCCTCAAAGTCATAGCTTTCAACCAGTTTTTTTATTTCAAGGAAGGAATTTTCAAATCCCTCGACCGGACCGATTTCCTCGAGCAGGACCTTGGCCTCAGGATCATCATTCCTGAGGAGTTCTGCCAATGTTTCGATTTTGCTTTTTACATCTTCCATTCGCACGGATGATCCCGCACTCTCAGCTCCCGCTTCCTGTACAGCCATTTTTGAAAGATCCTCCAGGGTGGCATCGACAGCACTTTTAAGGGCAGCCAAAGTAGAGTCCTCCAGTTTGCCCGCTTTCAATTCCGCCTCTGCCTTTTTAGCCGCCTCAAATACCTCCATGATACCCAGGTTCCCGGATACACCTTTGAGGGTATGGGCCATCCTCACAGCAACATCCATTTCCCCATGGGTCAACTCCCGGATAATCTCGTCATAATGATCCGAGCCCTTTTCCCTGAATTTTCTCAATAATCTGAGGTACAGCCCAACGTTACCTCCAACCCGTCTCAACCCCTCAATGGAGCTGACCGTGACAAATGCAGGGATGTCTTCAATGGTTACTTTTTCCCTGTTATCTGAAGTCTGTTCCTTCTGACCGGCTTTCTTTTGCCCTCTCTTGCCAATATTATTTTCAACGGGTATCCACTGGATCAGAGCACCATACAGCTCATCAGGATCAATCGGCTTCATCACAAATCCTTGCATACCAATCTCTGCACACCTTTCCCGAACGCCCTCCATTACATCAGCGGTCATGGCAAGAATCGGCAGTTCTCCGGCAGATTTGGTCTGACGGATGACGAGGGTGGCGGTATAGCCATCCATGACCGGCATTTGCAGGTCCATCAGAACCAGTTCATAATACCCTGCTTCAGCCCTGGTGATCATGTCAGCCGCTTCCTGCCCGTTGTTTGCAACTTCAATAATGAAGCCTACACCTTCAAGTAATTCAGTGGCTACCTGCTGATTGGTTTCATTGTCCTCAGTGAGCAATATCCTGGCACCTGCAATCAGTTTCAGGGAGTCTAAATGCATCATTCCCTTTTCGGTGCGGGTTTTTTTGGTCGTTCCAACCTTACCGAAAACATTCATGATGGAATCAAACAGGGACGAATAACTCACAGGCTTCATCAGAAAGCCATTGATACCAACCTCTTCAGCACGCCTGGCAATATCTTCTTTACCATAGGCGGTGACCATAATAATCATGGGCGTCTTAATCCCTTTATCCTGTTTGATGATCCGGCTGGCTTCAATGCCATCCATCTCCGGCATCCGCCAGTCCATGACCACCAAATCAAAAGGTTCATCCTGAGTGGAGATTAACAGGTCGATAGCCTCCTTACCTGAACCAACAGCCACAGGCTTAAAGGAAAACGCCTCTAGGGCTTCACATAGAATATCCCGACTGGTTTGGTTGTCGTCACAAACTAGCACCCGCATCCCTTTCAAATCAACCGCGTCAAAGAAATCCTTTGGCTTCTGCACTGTTTGTATTCCAAAGATCCCGGTAAAGTAGAAAATGCTTCCTTTTCCTTTCTCACTTTCTACCCAGGCATCTCCGCCCATCAGGGTAGCCAGTCGTTTGCTTATTGTCAAGCCCAAACCGGTACCGCCATATTTACGCGTTGTTGAAGCATCAGCCTGACTGAATGATTTAAAAAGCTTGCTCTTCTCCTCAGGGGTTAAACCGATCCCCGTGTCACTGACAGCGAACCTAAGCTTGACTTTATTTTCAAACTCTCTTTCAAGCTCCACTGAAACAAGTATTTCGCCCTTCTCCGTAAACTTTATGGCATTGCTGCAGTAATTGGTCAGGATCTGACCAACCCTCACAGGATCTCCAATCAGATTGCGTGGAACATCTTTGTCAACCCGAATCGAAAACTCAAGGTCCTTTTCCTGAGCTTTTTGCGAAATCATGTTGGAAACCGTATCCAAAACGATATCAATATTCAGATCTGCCTCCTCTATATTAAGCTTGCCCGCCTCGATCTTCGAAAAATCAAGGATATCATTGATGATGCCCAACAGCGAATGGGCCGACCGCTCGATCTTAATCAGATAATCCAACTGCTTGGGGGTCATATCTGTCTTAAGTGCAAGGTTGGTAAGGCCGATGATCGCATTCATTGGCGTACGGATCTCATGGGACATAGTCGCCAGGAATTGGCTCTTTGCAACCGTTGCAGCTTCAGCTGCCTCTTTGGCCTGTTCCAGGGCCGATTGTGTCTGCCTGATTTCTGTGATATCCTGCGTTACACCATACATCTTTAGTGGCTGACCATTTGAATCCCTTTCAATTTCACCAACTGCATGAATCCATGCAATCGTTCCGTCGACAGGCCTTTTATAGGCATAAATGGCATCATATCTGGGGATTTTCCCTTCAACAGCAGCCGAATAATTTTCAAAAGCTTTTTCAGCGTATTCCGGATCTCCGGCTTTTACACATACTGCCCAATGGTCGAATAATTTATACCGGTATCCTTCGGAGGGAGGATCGCCGAAAATACGTGCGGTTCTTTCGGAAGAAGTATACCATTCCTGATCAGTAAGGTCAATTTCCCAAAAGCCGGCTTCGGTAAGCTCCAATGCATTGTCTGAAAGGTTGTTGATGTGTGCGATCTCGAGCTCGGCCTTCTTCCTTTCGGTAATGTCATGTGTAAAGGCCGCAATATATCCGCTTTCCTCAAAGTGAAAATAGGAAGCGCTGATCTCCACCGAAATCAACTTTTCATCTTTACTACAAAGTGTTGATTCATAAGTAATTTGTAGTCCGGATTTCAGATCTTCAACAAAACTCTGCCAATCTTCCCTGTTGAAATTGATATCAAAATACCAGAAGCTCTTGCCTATTAATTCCTCTTTAGCGAATCCCAATGAAGCATAGGCATTGATATTGGAATCCAATATTTTTCCTGTCAGGGGGTCAATAAAACAGATACTATCCTTGGCATTGTCAATTCCATACTGGACCAGCTTGAGCTTCTTCTCCATATTCTTCCGCTCAGTGATATCCTTGAAGATCACAACCGAGCCGATGACTTCATTACCAATGAGAAGTGGTGTTGAGGAATATTCCACAAAAAAGCTGGTACCATCCTTGCGCCATAGTACTTCATCATCCACCCTCGCTGATTCCCCGTTCGCAAAGGACTTAAACATGGGACACTGGTCATGCATGTACTTTGAACCATCACTGTAGGAATGATGGATCAATGAATGGATATTGTTACCCAGGATCTCGCTTTCCGTAAAGCCGAGCATCTCTAAAGCTGCAGGGTTGATAAAGGTTGTGTTGCCAGACCGGTCACAGCCAAATATGCCATCGCTGGCAGATAGAAGGAGTGATTTGCTTCTTTCTTCAGATTTTCGCAATGCCTCTTCTGCCTGCTTTCTGTCAGTGATGTCAAAACGAATCGACAGATATTGAATCGGTTTGTTATCCTCGCCGAAAAGGGGGGCTATAACGGAATCTACCCAGAAATAGGATCCATCCTTTGACTTGTTTCTAATTTGCCCGCGCCAAACATTGCCTGCAGAAATGGTTTCCCACATTTCCCTGAAGAATTCTTTGGAATGCAGGTTAGAATTGATGATGTTGTGGTTCTTGCCAATCAACTCATCAAGTGAATACTGGGTAATTCTGCAGAATGCCTCATTTGCCTCCTTAATATAACCCTCCAGGTCGGAAACCGAAACGATGGCAGAATGATTCAGAGCAAGGTTCTGGGATGCAAGCTTTGAATTGGCGCTTTTTAATTCAGCAGTTCGCTCATTGATAATACTTTCCAGCTTTTTTTGCTGGTTAACCAGCCTTTTGGAATAAAGCCTTAAAAACACCATGAAAGAAAACAGTACCAGAACAAAATACACCAGGTATGCCCACCAGGTCCGGTAGACAGGAGCCAGGATCCTGAATGAGTATGTTGCAGCTGGACTTTCGTAGCCGTAAACATTCCTTGCCTTCACTTTGAAGGTATATTTCCCCTCCCGCAGGTTTGTGTATGTCGCCTTATATTCTTTGGACCAAAGACTCCATTCATCCTTATAACCTTCCAGTGTATATTGAAACTCAGTTTCCTCAGGATCCTCAAAGAATAACCCGGCAAATTGAATAACAATGGAATTGTGTTTAAAGCCTAAGGATGGTTTGAATACGGGAGGTTGATCCAGACAGGTAACTTTTTTTGAATCAATCGTTTTGTAATAATTCCCGTCAAAAATCAGCGAATCCTTTCCAATGACAACTTTCCGGATGGCCGAACTGAAGGGTCTGGAATATTCCCGTGATTTCCCTGGCAAGAATAAATAATAGGAATCCGAAGCGAGGAAACTGATGCTCTTGTCGCTATTAACTGTAACATCCTCGATGGTAACCTTTTGGGCTAAACGGCGATAGCCTTCGGAATCCCTTTGGTATTCATTCCCCATGAGGGTCATGCCTGTTATGGAATCACCAGTAAGCAGAAATCTCCCGGGACTGACTTTGACAATCTTTCTGACTCCACTTTTAATTTTGTCCTGAAGAACAGTTGTGTATTGAAACTGAATTAGCGAATCATTGGCACCACTTGAGGGAAATTCGGGTTTCATAACCCCGGCTTTGGTGCATATAAATATTTCATTGTCAATGATGTAAACAAAATTATCTTTCAGAAGGGGTAAGCCATTTTGCACTCCAAGATGGGTCAGAGTATATTCCTTTGGATTATCACTTTTAAAACGAAGCAGGAAGATTCCGTTGAGTTCAGTACAAAGCCATAAATTACCTTCAGAGTCAGGGGTGATCGCTACAACTTTTCCTACTATATCGGGGTAAATAAAGCTCTCTGTAACCTCGAGGCCAGCTTTGGTTGAATTCTCTAGAACCTTAATATATTGCAGGTTAGTGGTACCTCCCGCAAATACAATATCCCGAAACCTGGAGGAAGTTGAAAGGCTATATATTGTCTCGAGTCCGGTGGGGTGGATCTTATAAACCAGTGAATCCATCACACTCCAAATGCCTGAATTTCCGCACAACAATAAGGTTCCATTGTATTCACAAAAGCCAAAACAATTAGCAACGATTGAGTTGATTTTTTTAAAGAAATGATTACCTGCCGATGGATCAATCTTGTATTCAGGCAGATAGAAAACTCCATCTAAAGTCGCAACATATCTTAGATTGTTATGAAAAATGGTTCGGGTGGAGGCACCCGTGAGTCCCTGGTTATGATCAAATTTGTAAATCGGATAGTTGATATCAACCTTCACAATCCCATTCTCAGTTGTCGCCCACAAATTTTGGTCAGGATCCACATTCAGGGAATAGACCAGACCATTGGGAAGGCCTCGTGGTTCGTTGAGGATGCGTATGATTCTGCCGGAATCCGAAAGGATCACAAAACCGCCGGACCTGGTAACCACAGCAAAAGTTGAATCACTAAGTTGGTGCAGGAAATATATCCTGTTGGTCTTAATATATTCGGAAGCTTCTGTGGCAAAGGGCTCAAGGTTTTTGGCCGAAAGATCATAAAGGAAAAGGTCGGAATTATAATCCGAAATAAGAAGCCTGTTTCCTGACAAGCCTATTTGGCTAGCAACTTGAATTTTACTATCCTCTAGTCCATCAACGCCAACCAGCTCAAGATCCTTTAACAAAAACACTCCCTGTTTCCTGTTTCTGAAGTATATCTGATCATTGAACAGGCAAATCGAGAAAGTAACCTGGTCGATTTCTCGTTTGGTCAGGGAGTCCCGGAAATACCTGAATAATGTGTTAGGTGTGAAAAAGTATATCCCATGAGTGGTGTAAATCGTTCTCCATACATTCAAAAACTCGCGTTCCTCCCTGGGTAATCTTTCCGAAAGTGATATATATTGGGTCCGTCCCATCGAGTCCGGCTCAAGATATCCGAACTCATTCTTTGCTCCTACATAGATTCTTCCCAGACTGTCGCAAGCGAGCGAGCGAGTGGTGGATTTATTGGCGTTCGGGATTAGTTTCCAGGTGATCCCATCATATTCGAAAGTCCCTCCATAACTTCCAAAATAGGCCATTCCCCTATGATCAACCACGGAGCACCAGATCTGAGGACTCCCCTGGTATTCCTTTGGCGGGTAATATCTGAGAAATGTAGCCCCCTGTTCATTCAGGCCCTGTGATACAGAAGGCGTTCCAATTGATAACCAAACAAATGCAAAGAGAAGGAAACGATTTTGCATACATCAGATTTGTTGAAAATTATACCAGCCCCTTGCTGTTGAGATAGGGACCAAACAGTTTATCCGACCCGACAATGTGGTCGTGGAGCCAATCCCGGAGGAAATTCATTACATCCAATGTTAAAATCCTTTCTCCGGATTTAAACTTCTCATAGATGGCAGCCACCTGTTCCACTAATTCCTTATGCTGCTTTTTATGCAGTTCTGCTTCGGGATACCCGTACAAATCAAAGTATTTCTCTTCGGTGGCAAAATGATAAAGCGTATAGTCAACCAGTTCAGTCAGGACTTTGCCTAACACATCCTGTCCTTTTCCAATGATCATTGCATCATGCAATTCATTGACGATTCCCACGAGGTTCTTATGCTGGGAGTCAATTTCACTGATATTTACCACGTAAATTTCTTTCCAGGTTACAAGTGCCATTTCGATCCTTCCTGAGGTTTGGTTGTTGGTTATTTTATAAAATGATAGGTCTAAGTTACTCAAATATAACCTTTCCGGATGTCTGAGCCACTTAAATGATTGGACAGAATTTGTAAATCAAATCAGGCCTGGATAACTTTAATGGGCTAAGGCTTATTTAGCCTGGATCACTTTAATCATCCAAATGAGATCTTGCATTTTTTTCGGCTTGCTTTTGTTGCCGCTTTGCACACATGCTCAATGGTCAAACGACAAAACACAGAACAGCACCATTTTTCAGGGGGTCACCGGCACCTTTGGCCATGAGCAGGGGTGCACAATAAACGGCTATCACGATGGATCAGTGTTGGTTACCTGGTACGACGCGGATACGATCTTACAGGTTCAGCGTATTGATAAGGACGGATTTCCGCTATGGGAACCCGGACACCTGACCTTTACCGGAATACCTTACCGGGGCTTCACTTCCTTGATGGATGCCCAGGAAAATGTGTTTTTGTTTTATTATAAAAGCCGCACCGGCCAATTAGATTTTGATTTTGTTTTTCTAAAGGTCAGCCCGGAGGGTGAAAAATTGTGGGGTAACGAAGGCCTGGTTTTTCATCAACCCGAACGGAGCGACAATCTCTTTGGATTTGTGTTTAACACCAATGATCAGGGCGATCTTTTCTTTGGTTACCTCGAACCCGACTCAATCGGTTACACAAAAGTTTACCACCGGATCCTGCCGGATGGAAGTCTTCCCTGGGGAGAAGCGGGTTTCCGGATTGACAGCCAGCAATGGGATATGGTCTTTTCCCGGTTTTTGGTTACGGATAACCATAGTTTCTTTTTGCTGACCGGCCATTATTTCGGGGTTCATCATGATGATTATAAATACGATGTTTATCTGCATAAGTTTGATCTCAACCACCAAAGCATGTGGGACAAACCCCTGATGCTTTACAGTGGATTTTTTCGAGGGTGGACTATTCAATATCTTAAAGGTTTTTCCGGGGATTTATACCTTTCCTGGGAACCCTCCTGGGTTCAGCATATTCTGCCTGATGGATCATTGGATTGGAATGCCGGCGGAGTTGAGGTAGTGACCAGTGACTCCATCAAACGTTCGGTTGAGCCCGATCTGATCGGACTTACATCTGAGGGCAACCTGTTGATCTTTTTTAACAGAGACCCATCAGGATCGGATGATTACCAGTTTTGCGGCCAGCTGATTAGTCCGGGAGGCGAACGATTGTGGGGTAATGAGGGCAAACGGTTTGGGATTGCAGACTTTAAAGGGACTTATGCATACCATGGCAGCCAATATGTGACCCAAATATCCAACGATACGGTTTTTATGTTTTACCGGTATCCGTTGCCCAATTTTCCGACCCACCCCTCCTCGGTCCGCGTTATTCCGCTAACTGCCGGGGGGACCGTAGCCTGGCCGGAATCCATTGAAATATCCACTCTCCGGGATAATCTGTCGCTACCGCAAGCAACCCGGTTTGTTAACGGTCAGAGTATTGTAGCCTGGACTGAAAATTCCGGTTCTAAAAAGGGTGTCTTTAAAGCGCAGAATTTCCGTACGGATGGCAGTATCGGAATCAAAACCGCGGCCCGGCCAGACCTCAACCTTGACAACCCACTCTTTCTCGGATATGATCCTGTCGACCGGATATTGCTCTTCCGGAACTCCGGCGCACATGCCACTCTGCACCTCAGGAATTTATCAGGTCAGATCGTCTGGCAAACGCAAGTGGCATCACAAAAATCCATTCCCGACCTGCCCGCCGGGATATACCTGTTATCTGTGGTGGGAGGCAACAATACCATTGAAAATCATAAGATCCTGATTCAGTAAACATTTCGGCTTCGGCTTGATAGGGCATATGCTCTAAATCCAGCAATGGATTGAAACAGATCAATACATTGAAAACCTGAGGAAAAAAATGGTGGGAATATCAATCCCGCAACTAATGAGGTCAATCATCCAATTTTTGGCTATTGGCTTAATTATTTGGTAGTTTCAAATATTCGCTTTAACTTTTTGAATCAGATTGCGGCACTCGTTCAATTGTTAACCAGGACAGGTTGGAAGACAAAGAGTAAACCCAAAACGAGGATCGACATGAAGAAGCATATTGTGATCAGGACAGCCCTAATCGCCTTAATGGCGATAAGCTCAATAACTCTTTATGGCCAAAACATCAGTGTCACCTTCACCGGAACCGGTGCTGCCGCCCAGATTGACAGTGTAAAAGCAACAAATCTAAGGACCAAGCAATGGGTGACCTTTCACGGAAATGACACGCTAGTTCTATCGATTAATACGGGAATCTCAGAGGCCGCTGAAACGACAGGTACCATCAACCTGTTTCCAAATCCATTTTTCGGTCAGGCAACTGTGAGGGCAAGGTTACAGTATGCTCAAACCGTGCAACTGAAGATTCTTAACCTTGTCGGACAAACTGTTTCGCATGTGCAAACTTTAGTACAAGCCGGTAACAATGATTTTACATTATCGGTGTCGACAGCAGGCATTTACCTGGTTACTATCCAATCGGAACAAGGAATTACCAGTTTCAGGGCGGTTTGTTCTGAAACTACCGGAGTTGGCAATCAAATCAGGTTCATAGGTGCAGCTGAAAACCCGTATCCAGGCAATCATTCGGTTTTTAAAACCGCCCAAACCTCGTACACACTCGGATATACCCCGGGCGACATCATCCTGTACCGTTGCAGGAGTGGCGTTTACACTACAATTGTTACCGATTCGCCGGTTGAATCAAAAAATTTTGAGGTAGAGTTTGTTCCCTGCACCGATCCGGATGGTAGGAATTACTCCATAGTTAAGATTGGTGAACAGACCTGGATGGCAGAAAACATGGCTTACCTGCCTTCCGTAAATCCTTCGTCCAATGGATCTGATTCCTCTCCGTTTTATTACGTTTATGGATACGAAGGCAAGAGTATCGGCGAAGCAATTGGAACCGCAAATTATGGTACTTATGGGGTCTTATATAATTGGGAGGCTGCAAAAACAGTCTGCCCCTCAGGCTGGCTTTTACCAATTATAGGGAAATGGGCAAAATTGATCAATTATCTCACCTTTAACGGATATGGGTATGACGGCAGCGGTAGTGATTTCGCAAAATCGTTGGCATCCAGCTATGGTTGGAATTCCTATCAAAGGCCAGGAACAATCGGAAATGACCAGGGTAGCAATAATCGCAGTGGATTTTCAGCCCTTCCTGGCGGTTACCGCCACAGAGACGGGGGCTTCTTTGATATTGGTGACAACACGAGGTTATGGGAATCCACTGAGTCGGGCGCGTCGACTGCATTTAGCCGCAGCCTGATCTTCTGGAACGACGGGATGAGCCTTGGCAATAATTACCGCAGATACGGTTTCTCAGTCCGGTGCGTGAAGGGAGTCGATTTAATGCCTCCAACTGTTACAACCATCTCACCTATCACAGAGATCACCCAGACCACTGCCAAAGGGGGCGGCAATGTTACCAATGATGGAGGCGACCTTGTGAACGCAAGGGGGCTCTGCTGGTCAACATCGCCAAGTCCTACCATTAACAATAGCAAGACTTCAGATGGTACTGGTACGGGATCGTTTAACAGTTACTTAACCGGACTAACAGCAGGAACTCTTTATTATGTTCGAGCCTATGCTACTAACTTGATAGGGACTGCTTATGGTGAAGAGGTGTCGTTCAGAGCCGCAAATGTTACAGGGAATTTCACAGATTCTCGGGATAATAAAACCTATTCTTGGGTAAAAATTGGAACTCAAACCTGGATGGCGGAAAACCTGGCTTTCCTGCCTTCTGTAAGTCCTTCGGCCGATGGATCTGTTACCTCTGCGTTTTATTATGTATATGGATATCAGGGTAGTAGCGTCAATGAGGCTATAATTTCTGAAAACTATAAGCAATACGGGGTTTTATATAATTGGACAGCGGCTATGAATGGTGAATCCGCCAGCTCTTTAGTTCCTAGTGGTGTTCAGGGATCATGTCCGGCCGGATGGCACTTACCGAGTGATGCAGAATGGACCATGATGACTGATTACTTAGGTTCAAGTGCGGGAATGAAAATCAAGGCCACTATTGGATGGAGTAGCGGAAACGGCGAAAACATTAGCGGTTTTAATGCACTTCCGGGTGGCCGTACCCTTGAAAGTGGTTCTTTTTATGGCCTTTACAACTACGCCTACTTTTGGTCATCTTCTTTGGGTGGGTCGTCGGATGCAAATTGCCGTTCACTTGACCATGGGAACGACAGAGTGGACGGGGGCTTTGTAAGTCGGAGTTTCGGATTTTCGGTCCGCTGCCTCAAAGACGATTAAAATCATCATTTCAGAACATTGTGACTTCACATTTTATCCGATCTATCTGATTGACTGGCAAATCGTTTAAAACGATTAAGGACACTAGCGATTCTCGGAGTGAAAATGCAAGTTTCAGCCTCTAATCGCAATGTCGTTGTTTAAGAAAACATCGAAAAACATTTGACAGGTCTCGATTTGGCAACTCCTGATATGCTTTTTCGTGCATTGTCTTGCGCACCCGGAAAGTAAAAAAAGCCTGAATCATTAACGATCCAGGCCTTTGTCTTTTTTCACACCCACACCCACACCCACACCCACACCCACACCCACCTCCGGGATTATGCCTCGCTTTGCTCAGCATGATCCCTGAAGGGGGGAAGTGCCAAAAGCCTGCAACGCGATTCTCCTGTCGGAGAAGGCTTTAAATTTTTGCGGCATCTCGCCAAGCTAGCTTGGCGGCAGCCGCAAAAATTAAAGCCTGCTTCGCAGATCGCGTTGCAGGCTTTTGGCGGAGAAAGAGGGATTCGAACCCCCGGTGCCCGTAAGGGCACAACGGTTTTCGAGACCGCCCCGATCGACCACTCCGGCATTTCTCCAGGGTCGGCGCAAAAATAAGAAATTTATTCGAACGAAAATCCCAACTTTACGCAGGGTATCAGGAAAACCCGACTGTCATGAATCTCAGAATCTTAACTCTTCTTCTTCTCTCTTTCGCCTTCCGCCTCTCGCCTTCCATGTCGCAGACCAGAATAGGATTGCTGAAATATTCGGGCGGCGGCGACTGGTATGCCAACCCCACCTCACTGCCCAACCTGATCAGGTTTTGCAACGAAAATATCCATACTGATATCAATCCCGAACCTGTGACAGTTGAAGCGGGCAGCCGCGACCTGTTCAGCCTCCCATTTGTCCACATGACCGGCCACGGCAATGTGGTATTTTCAGAAGAAGAGGTCCTTAACCTCCGCAAATACCTGATAGCAGGAGGATTCCTGCATGTCGATGATAATTACGGCATCGATGAGTTCATCCGGAGGGAAATGAAAAAAGTGTTCCCGGAACTCGAATTCACCGAACTCCCCTCCACTTTCTCCTGTTACCTTTCTCCTTTCTCCTTCCCCAACGGCCTCCCCAAAATCCACGAGCACGACAACAAACCCCCGCAGGGCTTCGGACTCTTCTGGGAAGGTCGGCTGGTCTGCTTCTATACCTACGAAAGCGACCTGGGCGACGGTTGGGAGGACCCTCAGGTTCACAACGACAGCGCCGAAACCCGCCTCAAAGCCCTCCGAATGGGCGCCAACCTGATCTCTTACGTCTTCACCTCCAAATAAAAAGGGCGCCCCTCAGCGCCCTCTTTATCAAATCTCTTATATCTTAACTCTCAAATCTTACATCTTTCTTTCTTCTTTCGCCTCTCTTCTCTCGCCTTTTCCTTTCGGCAATCTCCCCGCCCTCTTCAAAGAATCATGAATCATCCATTCCAACTGCCCGTTCGTACTCCGGAACTCATCAGCCGCCCACTTCTCCAGCGCCTCATACATCTCCGCACTCAAGCGCAGCACAAATGACTTCTTTGCACTCATGGCCTGCTAGTTATGCAAAGTTCCCGCATTTACGATCGGCTGGGCCGAAACATCCGAACAGAGAACCACCATCAGGTTGGAAACCATCGCCGCCTTGCGCTCCTCATCCAGCTCAATGATCTGCTTCTCTGATAGCTGCGACAAAGCCATCTGAACCATCCCCACGGCACCCTCAACGATCTTCGACCTGGCGGCAACCACTGCCTGGGCCTGCTGCCTGCGCAGCATCGCACCGGCAATCTCCGAAGCATAGGCTATGTAATTGATCCTGGCCTCAATCACCTTGATCCCGGCAATCTGCAGACGCTCAATCAGCTCGGTGGCCAACTGGTCATTCACCTCCTCAACCCCCGACCGCAGCGTGAGCTCAGCTTTCTCATCCTCAAAATTGTCATAGGGATACATCCCTGCCAGCTTACGCAGGGCTGCATCACTCTGCACCGTTACAAAGTGCTCATATTCATCCACATCAAAGGCGGCACGGTAGGTATTCTCCACCTTCCATACGAGCACCAGACCAATCATGATCGGATTCCCGACCTTGTCGTTTACCTTAATAGGCTGACTGTCGAAGTTCCTGGCCCGGAGGGAAATCTTTTTCCTGGTGTAAAAAGGATTAAACCAGAAAAAACCGTTGTCCTTGATAGTTCCCACATAGCGCCCGAACAGGACCAGTACCAATGATTCATTCGGGTTAACAACCGCTAAACCCGCCATGCAAAACACAGAGATCGTCATCACGGGAATAAAAACATACAGATAATCCTGCAAAAACACCATTCCCAAAACGGAACCGATGGCCACTACCAGCCACAACATCAGAAACAGAAATCCGTTCTTGGCTTTAAAATCAAATTCGTTTTTCATTTTGATATCATTTTGATATCACAAATGTAAAGCAGGTTTTTGAATTGACCAAATCTTTTTTCAAAAAAAAATGCCCCCGGTGGTCCGGAGGCATTTCCCTTTTTAAAAGAGGTAGTTAATTGTTAAAAAACTCGACTTCATTCAGCAAAGCCGAGGGTGCGGTCGAATACGATGCGGCAAATCCCAGGATCTTCCTCACCGCCATCTCAGGCGCGGTAAACATCGGTTCTGTATCCATTACTTCCATAAGGTTGATCTCCTCAAGCAACTTGCCGTCTTCATCATTGACTGATTCTGTATTGACCAGAAAGAAAAGAGTAGATAAGTTCTTCATAGGCAGACATCTGATTTTATTTCTATAACGCCACCCATCAACGGCTAGTATATTTTTATCCGCATATTTTAAAAAAAAAATCCCGGCCGAGGCCGGGATCTCCCATTCACTAACGCTATGATAAAGTCAGAGTCAACTGCTTTTCTTTAGCCATCTTGCGCATATTGATCAGCGCGTATCGCATCCGGCCTAGCGCGGTATTGATACTCACCCCGGTCTGATCGGCAATTTCTTTAAAGCTCAGACCGCAGTAATGCCTCAGATAAACCACCTGCTTCTGGTCATCCGGCAGCAGATCCACGAGCATCCTCACATCCGACATCACCTGATCATGAATGATCGAATCTTCTATATTCAGATCCGAGAGCTTCCGGTTGTTAAGAAGATCCATCTCACCGGTCTCATTGGAAACCGTATTGAGCAGCTTCTGCTTCCGGTAATGATCAATGATCAGGTTGTGAGCTATCCTCAGCACCCATGAAAGGAATTTTCCCTTGTCGTAGTACCTGCCCTTGTTCAGTGATTTGATAACCTTGATAAAGGTATCCTGAAAAATATCTTCAGCCAGATGGGGATTACGGACAATTAATAAGATATAGGTGTAAACCCTGTTCTTATGTCTTCTGATTAGTTCCTCAATGCAAGCTGGATCGCCTGCAATGTACTGTTCAACGAGGACATAATCATCGAGATTATGTAAGTTCAAAACTACCTCCTTTTTAAGAGTGATACAGAAGTAGAATTGCCCCGATAACAGCCCTCCTATTAGTTTTGGTTAATGTCTCTTACTTTCAGAACGCAAGTATACGAAAAATATTTTACAAACCCTGTTATTTTTCGACCTGCCAAAAATGACCTAACTTCACAGCCCGAAATTATCAAAAATCATGCCCGATCACAGGTCAGAGCCTGAAGAAAATATACAGATCAAGGGAGCCAGGGTTCACAATCTTAAGAACATAGATCTTGCCATTCCGAGGGATCAGCTGGTGGTGGTCACCGGACTGTCGGGTTCCGGCAAGTCATCTCTGGCATTCGATACCCTCTATGCCGAAGGTCAGCGCAGGTATGTCGAAAGCCTCTCGGCCTACGCACGGCAGTTCCTGGGCAGGCTCGATAAGCCCGATGTTGATCTGATCTCCGGAATCCCGCCTGCCATAGCCATCGAGCAGAAAGTGAACACCCGGAATCCACGCTCCACCGTTGGAACCTCCACTGAAATATACGATTACATCAAGCTGCTCTTTGCCCGGATTGGCGAAACAATATCCCCTGTTAGCGGAAAAAAGGTTCAGAAACATCAGGTGCAGGACGTGGTGGAGCATATCCTGAACCTTCCCGCAGGAACACAGGTAATGATTCTGGCCCCTCTTCACAGGCCTGCCGACAGAACCCTTAAAATGCACCTGGAGATCCTCGTTCAGCAGGGATACTCCAGGATTGAGGAGAACGGTCAGATCCGGAAGATCTCCGAAGTGTTGGATCCAGCCTATACGCTTTGCGAAACCTGCAATTTCGACATCCTGATCGACAGGATTTTCGTGGGGGAGGAGGAGGACCTTCAGGCCCGCGTGGCCGACTCGGTTCAAACGGCATTCTTCGAAGGCAAGGGTGATTGTACCCTCAAGATATTCGACAATGGCAACTACCGCGTCGAAAATTATTCCGACCGGTTTGAGCTCGACGGTATCCGCTTTGAACAGCCGTCGGTGCACCTGTTCAGCTTTAATAATCCCGTGGGCGCCTGTCCGGTTTGCGAAGGATTCGGAAGCACCATCGGGATAGATGAGGATCTGGTGGTTCCAAACAAGAATCTCTCGGTTTTTGAAGATGCAATTGTTTGCTGGAAAGGCGAAAAAATGTCGAAATGGAAGGAGAAGCTGGTGCAGACTGCCGACCGGTTCGGGTTCCCTATCCACCGCCCGTTTTACCTGCTCACCGATGCCGAAAGGAGCCTCCTGTGGACCGGGAACCAGTATTTCAAGGGCCTCAATGAGTTCTTCGTACATCTGGAAGAGAAATCCTATAAGATCCAATACCGCGTGATGCTTGCCAGATATCGCGGAAAAACGGTCTGCCCCCAATGCCAGGGTTCCCGCCTGCGGAAAGAGGCCTCCTGGGTACAGGTGAAAGGAATGACCGTCACAAAACTGGTGACCATGCCGATCTCAGATCTCAGGAAATTCTTTTTGGATCTCAGGCTTCCCGCGCATGAGGAACAGATCGCCGGACGGCTGCTGCTGGAGATCAACAACCGCCTCACGTACCTTGAGGATGTGGGCCTGGGTTACCTGACCCTGAACCGTACTTCCAACACCCTTTCGGGAGGAGAATCCCAAAGAATTAACCTGGCAGGGTCCCTTGGATCCAGTCTGGTTGGATCTCTCTACATACTTGATGAGCCAAGCATCGGCCTGCACCCAAGGGATACCACCCGGCTGATCAGCGTACTGCAGAAGCTCCGCGACCTGGGCAATACGGTAATGGTGGTGGAGCACGACGAGGAAATCATAAAATCAGCTGATTATGTGATCGATATCGGTCCGGGCGCCGGAAGGTTCGGAGGAGAAATCGTATTCAGCGGCAATACCGGCGAACTGATCAGATCAGAAAGCCTTACCGCCCGTTACATTACCGGCAAGGAGAGCATCCCGGTCCCTGCAACACGCAGAAAGTGGAATGACAGCATTAAGATCACCGGTGCCAGCGAGCATAATCTGAAAAACATACAGGTGGCGTTTCCGCTGGAGGTGATGACAGTGGTGACAGGCGTCAGTGGATCAGGGAAATCCACCCTGGTAACACAAACCCTCTATCCCGCACTGAACAAGCGGATTAACGGTTCCGGCGACCGCACCGGCCGGTTCGCCAACCTCGAAGGCGACATCCACCGCATCACACAGGTAGAGATGATCGACCAGAACCCCATCGGGAAAAGTTCCAGATCCAATCCAGTTACCTATATAAAAGCCTGGGATGATATCCGTAAACTGATGGCCGACCAGCCCCTTTCGCAGGTAAACGGTTATAAATCAAGCCATTTCTCATTTAACGTTGAGGGCGGACGCTGCGAGGAGTGCCAGGGCGAAGGGGTGATCAAGGTGGAAATGCAGTTCATGGCCGATGTGTACCTCACCTGTGAGCACTGTCATGGGACACGCTTTAAGGAAGAGATTCTGGATGTGAAGTTCCACGACAAGAACGTCAACGATCTGCTTGAGATGTCGGTACAGGAGGCGTTTGAGTTTTTTGCGGACAAAAAAGATTCAGCCTGCCGCAAAATCACTCAGAAGCTTCAGCCCCTGATGGATGTAGGCCTTGCTTATGTTAAGCTGGGTCAATCCTCCTCCACCCTCTCCGGCGGGGAAAGTCAGAGAATTAAACTTGCCTCCTTCCTCACGAGGGGACATGAGGCCGGCCATACCCTGTTTATTTTTGACGAACCCACCACCGGCCTTCATTTTCACGATATCCGCACACTGTTGAAAGCATTTGAGGCCCTGCTGAATAAAGGCCACACACTGGTGGTGATTGAACACAATCCGGAGGTGATTAAGAATGCCGATTGGGTCATTGACCTGGGGCCTGAGGGCGGGTCAGAGGGCGGTCACCTGGTATTTGCAGGTACCCCTGAAGATCTGATCAAATGCAGGGATTCGTACACTGCTGGTTACATTAAAAGTAAAATCTGAGCAATGACTGAGAAAAAAACCGACCCGGCCCTGGCGGCCCTCATCGGCCAGCTGTCTGAGGCCAATACCACAGCCGCGAGAAAAGCTCTCGCACAGATATCCAAACAAGCCGGCATCAAAGAGCTGAACCTGATCATTGAGGCTCTGGCAACAATTACCGATGCTCATCTGAGGGAAGAGGTGACCGACCTGCTGGCAACTATCAGGTCAAAGGAGGCTCCGGCCATATTCAGCAATGCCCTCGCCAATCCCGACCTGGCCGGCATCCGGCTGGAACTGACACGCGCCTGCTGGGAATCACAACTAGATTTTTCAAATCACCTGATCCTGTTTACCCATCTTTTCATCACCGGTGATTATGGTCTGGCAGTTGAGGCCTTTTCAGTCATCGAAAACACCTTCCTGGAACATCCTGTGCCCGAAGATATTTCTGTGGAGGTTTATAATCTGCTGAAAAACAGTCTCCCCGACCAACCTGAAACAAAAGGCAGACTGGTCAGGGAGCTGATGCTTGTGGTTGAGCCCTTTGCAACCCGCGGTTAGGTCCGGCTCGAGTAATATTTCATGAACTGGGAACGCTCCCAGGTTCTGGGATCCTTGTACATCCGGTAGCTTAGTTTTCCCCGGAAATCATCGATTGATTTCAATTCCTGAGAGTCCATCCATTCGCCGATCCCGCCGATCATGGTATTGAGATAATCCGGACCATGCTTGTATAAAGCGGAACAAACCTGGACGGTTGTGGCACCCGCCAGCAGCACTTTCACCGCCGACAGAGGATCATGGATCCCTGTGGAAGCCGAAATGTCAATCTTCCTGAATTTATCAGCAACCAGACTGACCCATCTCAGTGTCTGACGAAGATCCGTGGGTGAACTGAACACTTCACTGGAGACAATATTCATCTCTTCCACATCAATATCAGGCTCATACAACCGGTTGAACATAACTACTCCCTGCACCCCGAGCGCATGAAACTGATGCACCATATAGATCAGGTTAGAAAAATAGGGGCTGATCTTGACGATCAGAGGCAGAGTTGTTTTTTCCTTGACTCTCCGGATGATTGAAAGATAGGATTGTTCAATTCGTTCCGGTTCCTCTCCGTCGACCGGCAGGATGAAGAGGTTAAGCTCAAGGGCACTCGCACCGGCCGACTCAATCTGCCGGGCGAATTCTACCCAGTCGGAACTCGTGATACAGTTAATGCTCGCAATCACAGGCATTTTCACAGACCGCCTGGCATTCTCAATCAGTGAAAGGTAGTCGCCAACGGTATGACTTCTGGAGTAATTCCGGATATAATCGGCTGCCTCGGGATAAGCATAATCATCCAGCATCCGTCCGGAATCCATGTTGATCTGTTCCTCAAACAATGATTTCAGCACGATTGCCCCGGGATTATACTCTGCAATCTTTTTTATCTTTTCAATGGAATCAACTAGTCCTGAACTACTTACAATAACCGGGTTTTCCAGGTTTAACCCGGCATAGGTGGTTGATAGATCGGCCATAGGTATAGAAGTTTGTATATGTTCCAGTTATCGGATGCCAAATATTGCGGTACCAATTCGCACAAGCGTACTCCCGAATTGAACTGCAATCCTGTAA
>Ga0172369_10000494_pt1 | contig 58617 bp, 65 predicted proteins | sample LakKiv25m_FD_114539 | JGI IMG/M metagenome (GOLD analysis project Ga0172369, IMG submission 114539) | Freshwater microbial communities from Kabuno Bay, South-Kivu, Congo - kab_022012_11.25m | ecosystem: Environmental > Aquatic > Freshwater > Lake | place: Democratic Republic of the Congo...
ACAATCTCCTCGTTGTATCCCATATGGGGCGCCTCCAAGTTTGGCTCAAACAAACTAAGAGGCGCAGGGCTTAATGCCCTGCGGGCCCCTCTACGATGGCTCCATAAGCGCTGTCACGTAACAATTAGAAAAGCAGGGCAAACTCTTCCGGGGAATAACCGGCTTGGCGGGCGATAGACCTGAAAACAAAGGGATTCAAGTCCTTGTTTCCATGCACCGGAACAGTAACATGGAGGGTTCTTCCTTCTACTGGTTTGATTAGATGAACATGGCTGCCTTTCTGCCCCTTCACTGAGAAACCTTGCTTTAGGAGCCGAGACACCGCTTCTTTTCCAGAGACTTGCGGCTTCATTTCGTTGTCCTCCTGTAAATCCACGTGCCGCCCTGATTCTTGCGGCTTAACTTCTGCTCCTCGACCAAATCCAAAATTACTTTGTACAACGCATTAATCGTAGTGCCTGGCCTTAGCCGTAGGACGAGGTCGTAAATCTCGCGCGAAGTTTTCCCTTCATCAAGTCCGCCCTGCCGCATAATGTCATTCACAGCGTCCCGCATACGCATAGGGCTGGTTATCCAAATATCATTTTGCGGCACACCCAAAAATCCGACATCGCTCTCTCTTCTTTTCAATAACTCGGCACAGCGCGGCACCATCTCGGACAATATCCGATATTTGCTATTTTCATCATCAGCTATCTTTTCTTCCACAAGACATCTGAGAGTAGGATTCAACGAGCCGATAGGTATTTCAACAAGGCGCTTAAGTTCTGATGGCGAAATCGCTTCTTCGGCTCCTGTTTTCAATGCTAATGCTTTTCTTGAAAGCAGCATGATGATGATTTTCTTCTTGTTCGTTTCAGAATAGAATTTGGTGAGTGGAAAAATGCGTCCTTTTTCATCTAGGCGCACATATTCAGAGAGGATGTCTCGCAACAACTCTCGATTGACTTCGTCCCCTACGACGAAAAGGGCGTCCAATGGGTCTTTAACGGGCATGCTATCACGCTACTTACTATTTGTTGTAATTATGATTATAACTTACAAAAGTATATATATAACTTGCGTTCCGATAAAATAATATGAAATTAATGGGCTTTTTCGTTGTTGTCTTTCCTGAAGGCGCTTCGTATTCCGCATGGTGCCCAGACCTAGACGTGGCATCTCAAGGAGATAGTTTTAATGAAGCTCTTGCTAATTTAAAGGAGGCGTTGGAACTGCACGTGGCTTGCCTGTCATCCGGCGAACTGCAGGAAATCCGAAGACGACAGGGCACGAAGTTAATGACCACGGTGGAAATATCCGTAAGCGGTTGTTAGCGCAGACCTGAAAGCCTTGAATTTTGCGCAATCTCATTCTGCGAAAATCCCGCGAGCAAGCGGCGAATTCATCCCGTTATGCCCTTAAGATAAGCGGAAATCGCGTTCTTGACCGGCAGCAGAAGTATGTTGCCGTTCTGCATCTCCATCTTGAGCGCGACCGCGAGTTTCGAGGTGGAAATCAGGGAAGTGCGGAACGCGTCGCGCTCGTCCTCGGTTGCGAAAATTATGAGCGTGGTGCCCTTTTTCGCCGTGGCAAGCGCGCGGTGGATGATGCGTTCGGGCGCGCCCTCCATTATGTGGAAATACTTCTCGTCCTTGCCCGCAATCACCTTCACGTCGCACTCGGCGATGGAGTCGAGCTTGGAGAATTTCACGGCGTTATTCACGAATACGTTGCGCATTATGCGGTATATCGCGAGGTAGCGGATGCTGTGTTTGCTTTGCGCCACCCAGTCCGACCTGCCCCAGTAGCCAAGCTCCTCCTTCACCAGCCCCTCGGTCTTGAGCTTGCTTAAAATCCTCTCGAGGTTGAAGTCGCCGATGAGTATGGGCTTGCCGTTGTAGGTCAGGCGCCTGAAGCCGTTCTTCAATTCGTCGAGCCGCAGGGGCATCCACTGCCACGAGAAATCGGCGTTCGTGTCGTTGAAAATCTGCAGGACGGAATCGCGCTTCACGGGTATCCGCATGGTGGATTGCGGGGGGAAATCCGGAATGTCCAGCCCGTATTTCTGCACTTCGGGGCGCTTGAGCATCTGCGCAGCCGCGAAAACCATGATTGCGAGCGCGCCGAGGATTAGCACCAGCGGGTTGTCCCACATGTATTTCTGCTGGCGGAATTCCAGCGGAAGCTCCGTGGTCCAGTTGCCGGACGTGAACGTGAAGTTGTGCACTCCCGGCTTTATCTGCTCGGGATAGGAGTATGGCATGTAAGGCAGGTTCTTCGAATAGAGATAGCTTGCCGGGTCGTACGTCTGCGGATGCTTGCCGTCCATTGAAACGGTTATGGTGCGCGGCGCGAGCTGGACGCCGTTCGCAGAAACGAAGAACACGAATTGCTGGCTTGCCCAGTTGGGCGTGCCGTTGATGGCTACCGTCGGGTTTGCCACGCTGACCGCCGCCGCCGCGTATGGCTGCCCGGATTTGTCAGTAACTTTCAGGATATAATCCCCCGGCTCCACGTCCATTTGTATGTCCTTGGACTTCTGCTTGTCGGGAACGGTAAGCCCGAACTCCAAGTCGTCCTCCTGCAGCACCGTGCCGTCCTTATAGACGCGCACGAACAGCTTGACCGGCGTCAGGTCCTTCTCGGCAAGCTGCATGTTGAGCCGCGTCGGCTGACCGGAAAGATAATACGGAAGGGCGTAATCGTCCCGCACCTGAAGCTCTCCGTTCGTGCGCTTGCGAATATTGAAAACGTCGAGCGTGCGGCTGGACGAGCCCTGCAAATCAGTCGCCTCCGCGGCAAGTTCGGCATAAGCGGTGGTTCCTGAAAACTGCGGGGTGAGCAGCGTCGCCATTTGCGGCCCATATACCCCGATTTTCGCCGGAACGCTCGCCGAGGCGATTGCCGGAAGCCATTCCTCGTCGTTGATTATGCGGAGGATATCGTTGGCTGCCACTTCGCCCGGGGAATACTTTTCGTCGCCCCTCCAGCCGCCGTCGAGGTTCTGCGGGAGGAAAAGCATGCACCCCTTCTCATAGCAAAGAACGGAGACCGAGCCGTAGAGCATTCCCGAAGAGGTAAAAGCCCCGCTTTTGCCCGGGCTTGCGACGTATTGCCCGTCAAAAAGGTTGAAGCCGTCGGTGGATTGCAGTTTTGCGGGGGAGAATGCGAAGTCGGCATTGCTCGACGAAAGCGTCGTGCCGGACTGGTCAAGGACGCGGTCGGTTTCAAGCCCGATGTAAATTATGTTGCTGCCGCTCTTGAGGACGGACTTGTAATCAAACGCGCTTCCGGTTCCGAAGAATTCCGAGGGGAGGTAGCCGGTTGGCACGATTATGGTCGCGCCCGCGGGAAGCCCGGCAAGTTCGCTGATGCCGATTTCGCTCGCGGGCATTTGCTGCGCCGCAAGACCGTCGAGAAGGCGCTTGCGGAACACTGGATAATTGTCCGCCCCGTCGCGCGCATAGTCGAGCAGGAAAACCTGCGTGGTGGGCTGGCGCGGGTAGAGCTTGAGCGTGAAATTCAGGGAGGCGAGCCGGTCCGAGGAATAAGCCACGAGCGCGTATGCCTGCCGCTTCACGCTTGCGCCCGCCATGGAGGTTATTATGTCGGAATCAGCCACTGAAAAATCGTATTTTCCGATGAAGCCGGGAGCCGTGGGTGCGGAGCTTGTCCCGCTCGGCTGCACATTGACTTTCCACATGACGTATGCGATTCCGCCGAAGATGAAAATCAGGGAAACAAAAAGAACGGTGAGCATGGCGGTGTTTATCGGCGGCTTTTCCGGCTTTTGCGAAGCGCCCTGCTGCGGCTGCTGGCGCCGCTTCTTGAAGAACTCCTCCAGTTGCGCCTTCACGCCCTCGGCAGGGGTTTCCGGCTCTTTTTTCAGGAGGAAATTCCTATTCACGGAATATTTTTTCTTGACGTCGAAGACGTATGCCTTCTTGGAAATTTTGAGCTTCAGAGGATTTTCACCCTGCCTTTCGTCCCCGGCCATGACAATCATTCCGCCGGGCGTTTTGCTCCGGCAACAGGCGCGTCCGCGCCCGGCTCAACCAAACTTTCCGCGCCATCGCGCCAGCCAATTTCCCGCATCGCGCTCTTGCCCGCGCGTCGGGCTAACAACTCAACTGCGCAACTCCAACTGCGCACTCCAATCGCGCAACTCCAATCGCGCGCATCCGGCTAACCCTTCGTCTCCAGGAAGCCCTCGGTCACCATCTTGTTGAGCATCTGCTCCACGCGCGCCTCGGAAACGTTATAGACCTTGGAGAAATCAACGATGTTTATCTCCCCTCGGTGCTCGGACAGCCATTCCTGTATCTTGAGCACGAGGACCGAGTCCGAGAGCGTTTCGAGCGATTTTACCTTGAGCGTCAGCTCGTCGTTCCGGTTTTTCAATTCGTAGTTTTCCTTGGAAAGCTGGCTGTTCGCCTCGGTGAAATCCCGCACCTTCTTCTGCATGGACGAGAACTCCGCCTTGAGGTTGTCGTAGAGCGAGAACAGCTTTTCGTAGTCGAGCGAGACGTATTCGCTCATGTCGTTTATCGCCGCCTCGAGAATCTGGTAGAGCTGCTTGGTGGAGACCTCGTAGCAGTCCTCGGCGAGCGTGAGCATGTTGAGGAAATGCCGCAGCGCTTCGAGCCGCCTTTTTTTCGGGCTCATGTTCGCAAGGCAGGTGTAGGAGCACTCCACGGAGTCGGGCTTGAAGTGGATTATCGAGAAAAGCGCGGGGTCCTTGCGAAGGTCGCGCGACTCCACGTTCAGGACCGAGAGCGTTTCGCCCTCGCTGCTCATTTCGAGGAACGAAAGCTCGGCAAAGCGTGCGGACACGTCCTTGATGCCGGCAGTGCGCCGCGCCTGCACGCGGAAGCCGCTGACCGTCGGCTCGGAAGAAACCGGCGGGAGGGGCGCGCCCTGCTGCGGCTTTGCCCCAGTTGCGCTGTTTTGCCTGATATCGGCCAATCAAAACACCCTTGCGTCTTATTCTACAAATTCTGCGGATTCCACGGATAATTCTTCGCCCATGCGGATTTTCCAGCTACTTTTTCCTGCCTCCCTTGTTTTTCGCGCCGTTGCCGCCTTTCTTTCCAGAGTCTGGCGATGCGCCGTGCGCCGAGGAATGCGGGGATGGTGCGCCTGCGGGGCGGGCAGCGGCGTCTAAGCCCTCAATCTTGGGGCAGTGCGAAACAACCGACAGCCCGAGCACTATTGCCGCCGTTACCAGCCCCATGAGAACCGACCAGAGCGAGAAGCCGGACGTGAAAATCGGGAGGAAAATGAAAATCGCCAGCAGGAGCGCGGCAATCACCGTGTGCTGCACCAAACGTTTTTCGTATTCTCCCCGCTTTTTCGCGTATGGCTCCATGCACGAGGGGCAGACCATGAGCGTGTTGTTCTTGGCGACCTTAAGCTTTTGCTTCACAGCCCTTATTGCCGAGATGACGAAATCGTCCATCACCGGACGCCCCTGCGACGTTTCCTTCGAGCATATTATGCAAACCCTTGCCATATTCACACCCCTTGCCGAAATACACTTGCCATGCCAACTCTTGCCGCATCAACTATACGAGCGCCACCTGCGTTATTTCCCTGTTGCTTATCCCAAGCCGCGTGAAATCCGCCTTGGAAAAAATATTTATGAGCGTGCTCTCGTCCACCCCGACGTCGTGTAGGAAGGACGATATTTCCGGGCGCGGAATCCCGTAGCGCTCTATCATTATGACGAATGAAATGACGTCTATGTGATAATTGTTCTTGTCGAACGCGCTCGTTATTTCTGCGACGCGAACCTCATCCAGGCCGAACGCCCGCATGCGCCTGCGGAGGTCGTCCTTCATGAAAAACACCGTTTTTGCCATGGTAACCGCCTATGCCTTCCCCTCGCCGGAGTGCAGTATGTATTCGGTTATGTCGTCGTTGCCAAGCGTCACTTCGAGCTCGTCGGCTTTCGAGAGTATGGCGACAACGAGGGCATCCTCGAGACCGAGCTCCTTTAGGAAACCGGATATGTTTGTCCGCGCGATTCCGTAGCGCGAGAGCAGGACAACGAACGAAGCCATCTCCATCCGCCTGCCCTTTTTCCCGAACAGCGCCACGATTTCGTCGGACTGCTCCTCGCTCATGCCGGACGAGCGCAGCTTCTTCTTCAGCTCGTCTTTTTCGAACGAGGCGGAGCGCTGCGCGCCTTCCATCGCCAAATCCTCGCGGGAAAGTATGTTGTCCATGTCGAGGAAGAATTCCTGCATGGGCTCCTCGCCCTCTATCTTGTCGAGCAGGAACGTCTCGTGGAAGTCGGTGTTCGCCTGGAACGCCATGTTCACAGCCGCCTGCCCCACGCCCATCTTCGCGATTTCGCCGCGCAGATAGTCGGAGAAATTCAGCGTGGATTGGATGTAATCGAGGTAGCGCTCGAACTTCACGCGCAGTATGAACGTCGTGCCGACGTTGGAGAAAATCGCCTCGGAAATGTCCGTCGGGTTTTGCGAGGCGACAATCAGCCCGAACTGGTATTTCCTGCCTTCGCGCACAATCATCACGGCGTCGGAGTTCTCGTCCTTCGCGATTTTCCACGCCTCGTCAAGCACCACGAGAAGCTTGAGCCCTTTCGTGGTTGACCAGCCCTCCTCGCGCATTTTCTCCTTGATGAATTGCAGCATGGAAAGCGCGGCAAGCCCGCGGAAAGTTTCATCCGGCAGCCCCGACAGGTCCAGGTCCACCAGCCCGATTTTCGTGAGCTTTTCGAGGTCAACAGACGACTGCTGCGCGAAAAAGTCCTCGCCCTCGCGCGTGAATTGCCGGATGCGGTAAATCGCATTCTCAAGCTCCGCCGGGAATTCATACGTTCCCGCCTCGCTCAAATCCTCGAGGATTTTCTGCACGTCGCGCAGCGTGGGCGGGCGGAGCGGGCGCCCCAGCCCATCCACCTGCAATTTGGAGTCGAGCTTGAATTTCGAGGTTACGTACGCCTTTTCGATGGCAAGCTCGGTGAGCCGTCGCTGTTCGGGGTAGCGCACGATGTCGGTGAGGATGTCGAGCGTGCGCATGACCTGCTTTATCCTGTCGTTCGGCTTCATGCCCGCAGTGTCGAGCAGGTTTATCGTCGAGCCCCTGCCGAGCGAGATGACCTTGCCGCCGGTCTGCTTCACCCAGTCCTTGTATTCCCCCGCCCAGTCGATGATGAACGCGTTCGTGCCCCATACGAACGAGGCGCGCGTTAGGAACGTTTTCACGAAGTAGGATTTTCCCGAGCCGGTGATTCCGACTATGCAGATGTGCGGGTTGGTCGTCTTTTGGAAAGTCCAGTAGAACGGCACGTGGAAAATCTTCGTCCTTCCGATGAAAATGGAATTCGTCGGGTCGGAGAGAAGCGCCTCCTCCGGCGGCTCGGGCGGGCGCACGAAAAAGTTCCTTCTGGCGATGTCGGTATTGTCGACTTCGCAGAGTGCCAGACGACCCATAATCTTCCCTTCCTATCTCCTAAATTACCGCCTGCTCAAGTTCCTGCGGAGTGGGCGGAATCGTGGCTTCCCACTGGAAGCAGCGCAGCATTTCGTCGCCTGAAAGCGGCTCGACCTGCACATTGAGCGCGTTCGCGATTGTCGCCTTCAGCTCGTTCGCCTGCGCGGTTGCCGCCGCGGTTGCCGCCTCCTTGCTGACTCCGACCGCGGTAGTCATGAGATAGGAAACCATGCCCATGGGCTTTATGCCGCGCGTGAGCTTGTGTATCTGGCTCTCCCACATCGCAACCTCTTTTTCATACCTGTCGAGCCGCAGGACGTCGGGCTCGGGCTTGTCGCGCTCGCGGGCGAGCCGGAGTTGCGCCTCGGCGTGCTTGGTTTCGATGCGGCTGCGATGCTCGGTGATGTCCTTCATGTAGACCATCATGGAGAATTTCGTGACGTATTTCACGGATGAAATCGCGCGCTCGAAATACTCGGAATAGACGATGTTCTCCTCCGCGGTTTTTTCGGACGCGGATTCGAAGATGCGCACTCCGAGGAACTTGGAGGCATAATAGATGCCGCCGACGTTCTTGAGAATGACATCGTTGGATGGCGGGATTTCGTAGCCGCCCTCCATTATCTGGACGATTTTCCCCCCTTTCGTAATCAGGGGGATGAGCACGTAGCCGTATTTGTAGAACCCGACCGCGCCAGCCGCGCCGACAAGGCAGAACACCCCGCTTATCAGCATGACGAAGGGGTTGCCTCCGAAGAGGAACGTCCCCATGGCGCCCACCATGGCAAGCCCCGCCGCGCCGTAGGAAAAATATTTCACATTTACCATGTTCTCACTCAACGCTAATTCTCAGAGAGTGCTTAAAAACGCTTGGGCAGGGCGGGATTCGGCTGGCTGACGAAAAAACGACTTATGATTATTGAGAAATCGAAGTCGCGTCCCCATACTGCGAAAGCGCGGCAAACGCCTGTTGCGCGAGCGCCGGCTCGAGCGAAACCCGAATGGAGGGATTCTGCACCGTTTTGTTAAGCGAAATTGCCGATGCCACTTTCGCCTCTTTTGGCTCATCCTGCGAGCCGAGGATTCCGAGCATGGCAACCACATACATCCCGCCGATTTTCTGCGAGGTGAATTCCGCCTCGCGCGCGTGGATGTCCCCGCCGAACTGCTCGAAAACCTGCCCGACCACGCACATTATGTCGCAGCGCTCCTCAAGCGGCGAGGATTTGTTTTTCACCGTGCCGACGACCGTCTGGAAAAAATCGCCGTGCGAGAGCATGTTCGAGACAGCGACAAGCGAGTAGAAGCGCACCATTCTTTTCTGCGCGAAATCGAAGTGCGATTCCCTGCCCTTGAAATGCAGCAGCAATTCATCCACGAAATCGTCCTGCTGGTAGAACTGGAGCATGCACAGCATCCGTATGTCGTCGGACTTGCCGATTGCGATTGCCGCTTCCATCTGCCTGCGCTCGTCGGACGAGAAAAGGTCGCGCAGCATCTCCTTTTGCGCCGAAGTCAGGAGAAGCTCGCCCGTCAGGCGCTTGACTTTTGCAATCACTTTTCCGCGGAGCTTGGACAGCGACAAATCCATGGCAATCCCTCAAACCTAAACTTCAAACTTCAAAACCTCAAAACTTCAAAACAATTTTTTCGCGACGGACATGAACCTGCCGCGCAGGGCGGAGAACCAGCCGGAGACCGTCCTGCGCGCGGCAACGTTCGAGGACTCGGTTTTCCGGGCGGAATTCGAAAGCTGGAAAATGAACATGGAGCCACCGCGCAATATTCGCGGCGCGATTTTATAATTGGCGAGGATTGGCTGCGCGCAACGCCGAAGAGGGGGGGAGGAAGGGATGGTGGATGAATCATGATGGAAAAACTGGGGAAAACTGGAGAAGGAAAAGGGAAAAGAGAAAAAAGAAAAAAAGAAAAATTAAAAGAAAAAAACCTCTGTGCGCGCCTTACTTCTTGTTGTAGAGGAACGTGCCGATTGCTCCGACAACCGCGCCAATCACTGCGCCGATTACGGTGCCTATCGCGAGCGCGGATAGCAGTATGCCAATCATGACCGCCTGCGTAAGGCCGGCTTCCGCAAGGGCAGGGCTTGCCGCGAGCATGCTCGGGGCAAATCCAAGGAAGAGCAGCACCAGTGTGATGACTCCGTTGACCACCGTGGAAATCACGCTTGCGATTGCGCCTGCGAGCGCGCCGCCCGCGAGGTCAAGACCCATTTTCTTCGCCGTGAAACCCGCATAGCCCAGCAGCACAAGGGTAAGGACAAAGCTGATGATGCTCCAGATTGCGAGCAGCGTCGGCATGGTCGAGATTGCTGTGGACACGAGACCGACGATGATAAGAGCGATTGCGCTCATCTTCGCGGCTTCGAACGCTTTCTTAAAATCCATAAACTCACCCGAAAGCCATTCGGAACCCCGATATAAAACACTTGCGGCGGCGTTTGCGCTATTTTTATAAACCCATGCCAACCTATAGACGAAAGCTCTTTCTCAAAGAAGAGCCTATGAAACTCCCCCGGCAGCGAAAATCGAGGGGGAACGAGGTGGAAGCATGGCAAAAAGTTACGTGAAGTTTGAAACTCCGAAAGACGTCCAGACCAAGGCGCTCGAAGCCATCACTGTCGCGGCAGACACGGGCAGGATTAGGAAGGGCGCGAACGAGACCACGAAGGGAATCGAATCCGGCAACGCCACGCTCGTGGTCATCGCCGAGGACGTTGACCCGGAGGAAGTGGTCATGCACCTCCCAATGATTTGCAACGAGAAGAACGTCCCGTTCTGCTACGTTCCGACCAAGAAGGAACTCGGCACTGCGGCTGGGCTTTCAGTCCAGTGCGCGGCAATCGCAATCGAGAAGCCCGGCAACGCGGCTGAAATCGTGAAGGGAATCGTCGAGAAACTCGGGACGGCTGCCGCAGGCCGCGCCCATTCGCCGAAGGCGAATCCGAAAGCCGAGAAGGCGGAAGCCAAGGCGGCTGAGCCGAAGAAGGAGCACAAGCACGAGGAAAAGAAGGCGGCTCCGGCGGAGAAGAAGGAACACAAGGCAGAGGGCAAAGCCGACGCGCCTGCTGCGGAGAAGAAGACAAAAGCTCCGAAGGCGAAGAAGGAAAAGAAAGCCGAAGCTCCGGCTGAGAAGAAGGAGTAGATTTGAATGGCAGCTCCAAACGAACCATCGCCTGTGGAAGTAGTGGAGGTCGTCGTGAAGACGGGCATCCACGGGGAAGTCTATCAGGTGATGTGCAAGATACTCGACGGCAAGGACAAGGGGCGGGTCATACGCAGGAATGTCAAGGGACCTGTCAAGAAAGGCGACATCCTGCTGCTCCTTGAAACCGAGCGCGAAGCAAAGGAAATCAAGGCGAAGTGAGGAAGATATTATGTTCTGTTCTTTTTGCAACAACGAAATCCCGAAAGGCACGGGCGAGATTTACGTCCTGCGCGACGGCACCGCGCTTCCGTTCTGCACGAGCAAGTGCAAGGCGAACGCGGTCGAGCTCAAGCGCGAGGGCAGGCGCGTCAAGTGGACCAACAAGGGCATGATTCTCTCGAGCGAAAAGAAGGAGGAGAAAAAGAAGGACTCCGCCTTTGCCAAGGAAATAGAGAGGAAGCTCGCCGAGAACAAGCCCGCGAAGAAGTAACGGGGTGTGAGCATGGCTGAAAGAACGCTCATCATACTCAAGCCAGACTGCGTGCAGCGCGGGCTTTGCGGCAAGGTGCTGTCCAGATTTGAAGAGCGGGGATTTGCCATCGCAGGAATGAAGATGATGCAGCTCGGCTCGGGCATACTGCGCGAGCACTACGCGCACATCGCAGACAGGCCTTTTTTTCCGGGGATTGAAGGGTTCATGTCTTCCTCGCCGGTTGTTGTGGCTGTTATTGAAGGAAAGGAAGCTGTCGAGACGGTGCGCGCCATGTGCGGGCCGACCAATGCGAGGAAAGCCGCGCCCGGAACGATACGGGGCGATTTCGCGCTTTCCATGCAGTGCAACGTAATACACGCTTCAGACTCGCCAGAGTCCGCGCAAAAGGAAATCGCGCGCTTCTTCAAGCCGGACGAGTTGCACAACTACAAGCGCGTGCTTAACGAGCTTACTTATTCGAAGGACGAGCAGTGAAGGGAGTGCAGGGATAGGAAATGGATTCGTCAGCGCGAGCGCTAAACGGAAAAAATAAGGAAAAAAGAAAAAAAAATTATTGCTGCTGGCTCTTCTTCCTGCCGAAGACAAACGACACGATGAGCGCGAGCATGAGAAGCCCGATTGCCGCGAACGCGATGGTCGTGAGCCGCACGTCCATGCCCGCGAAGCCCACGCTTGCCGCGAGAAGGTCGCCGCCCGCCGGAGTGGAGCTTCCAGCCCCGTTGATTGCCGCCTTCGTGGATTCGCCCTGCGGGATGCTGGGTGGCGCGAACTTGGCGACCATCTGCTCGGTGAGCATGCGGTTTATGCTGTACGAATAGCTGACCGAGTCGCCGACAGCCATCGAGCGCACGTTCCAGGTGAAGCGCGGCTCAGGCGAGGAGTCTGTGGTCGCCGGCGCATTCTGGAAGACAATGCGGCTCACGCTTGAGACCACTTCCTTCGGGACCGAGTCGAGGATGATGAAGTTCTGCTTCGTTGTGCCGGAATTCACATAGGTCAGCCGAATTTCGGTTGTGTAACTGTCCGAGCCGCTGTCCGCGGTCTTGTAAACCTTGAACTCCTTGGTGAATCCGCCGTCGTAGCGCACTGTTTTTGAGAACACTGCCTCGCGCTCAGGAGCAAGCTCCACAACCGTGCTCTTCGGAGTGGTTGCGGTTTGCGCCGTGCATGCCGGAACCGCGAAGTTCGAGGTTGCCTGCGTGCCGTCAATGGAAACGCGCAGTTCGTAGCTGCCCGCCTTTTCAGGAGTGAATGAAAGCTTTGAAGACTGCCCGAGCGTCTGCGAGAATACCTTCGAGTTTGAGCCGCCGTCAACGTAGCTCACTTCCACGAGCGCGCTCGGCGCAGATGCGACAAGATACGTTACGTCGAGCGTCGCTGGCTGCCCTGCGCAGGTAACCGACACCTTCGAGGAAGTGCGGATTGAGCCGCCCGACGCGCCGCCGGAGCCGCCTCCGTAGCTTGTCTTGACTGGCTGCTCTCCGATGACAGTGCTGTTGTTTATGACAGTGCTGTTGTTTTCTTCAGGCGGAGGAAGCACCGCGCCGTCCTTGACTTCCACTGCCGCGGTTGCCGAGAAATCGTTGTAAATGGCATTCACAGTGGCATTCCCCGCCGAGCTTGCCGTGAAGAAACCGGAGCCGTTTATTGTTCCGGCGTTTCCGTCAACTCCCCAAATCACGCCGTCCGTTACGGCAGCCATGTTTCGCCTTCCGGAGTCGTATGCGAAAAGGGAGAACTGCATTGTTCCATTCACCGGCAGGATGGCGCTTTGCGGGACGATTTCGATTCCGACCACGTCGCCCATGAGCGCCTCGAAATGCGCGCTGCACGCGAAATCGCCGTTTTCCGATGACGCGTAGATTGTCCCGTTGCCGATTGCAAGCGGATTGAATATCGCGGTTGAGTTTGAATTGAGATACAGCGCGAACATCGCCGGAAGACTCGAATTCCAATTCATGCTCGGACATGGCACTTCCACGCGCGGGATTGCCGTGTCGCCGCCATTTGCTGCACGGGCGAGCCGAACCCTGATTTCCTCGTAGCAGGTTACGCGCACGTCCCTGCCCTCGTTGATTTGCGTCCTGAAATTTGACGGGGTGATTGCGCAGGAGGTGATTGGCTTGGGCGGGTTGTGAACCGACACCGGAATCGAACAGGAGAATAGCGGGACGTCCAAGCTGGCGTAACTTGCGGACAACGTGCCGTTGCCTTCGGCTTCGCCGGAAACGAACAATGCATCGCCAATATTCGACACCACCGAACCGATGGTGGATGACCAGCGGAGTTCCGGGCAGGGAACGGACAACTCTACGCCGTCATGGAAACTGAAACACCAAGCCGAAACGCCGGTGGTTGTGTTGGTCAGGGCATTTATCGCCGAGGGGGAAAGCTCGCACGAGATTGTGTCTTTCACGCTTCCAACCAAATCCATGGCGTCTGTTCTTCCGGAAACCGCCTTCGCATTCACGATTATTGGAATTGTGCAGGATGGCTGTGTGGAGACCGAACCGTCCACCAGGTTCGCCGAAAGCGTCCCTATTCCGGTTGTTTTTCCTGAGCTGAAAACCGTCCTGTCTGCGCCGTTTGCTTCGACCGAGCCGATTGTGGTTGACCAGTGAATTTCCGGACAGGGAACGACTTTAGACGCCATTTCGCTGACCTTCTGAGTGCAGAATGCCGAAACGGTTGTCGTCTTGCCGACAGTGGTGTTTATGCCGTTCGGGAAAAGCGAGCATGAGATTGGATTTTCGTGTTTGAGCGCAGTGCCGCCGATTGCCGGGTCGGGCTTAGCCACTGAAACTGGAATTGAACAGGAAAATTGCTGCGCATTGCCTCCGGCGATGAATGTGCCGGCGGTCAGCGTTCCGGTTCCGTTGATTGTTCCGGACTTGAATACTGCGCCGGAGCCGTTAGCGGTTACTGAGCCGATTGTGGTTGACCAGCCGAGCTTGGGGCAGGGAATGTTGATTGAAAGGCCGTTCTCGGAAGTGCTGGAGCAGATGACCGAGATTTTTATGGTGTTGTTGGTCGAGGTGCTTATGCTTGATGGCAAAAGAACGCACGAAAGCACGCTGTTGTTTCTGGCAGGAAGCACGTCCGCCGTCTTTTTGATGGGGGCGGTGGCGGAGATTGCCGGATTGTAATTGGAAGCGGAGATGAACTCCCTTGAGTTTGGAATCGAAACGGCGACGGAAGTGGCTGAAGTGGCTGAAGTTGCCGATGAAACGGAAGAGGATTGGGTTTGGGTGGAAATGGACGTTGATGCTGATGCAGACGCGGATGTCGAGGTGGATGCAGACGCAGACGCGGAAATCGCCGCGCCCGAATCAAGACTTGCGCTTGCGCCTGCTGACGCCGTGAAATCGCTTGCTGCGAATGCGCAGGAGAGCGCAAGCAACACGAAAAATACGCATGTGAAGATTTTGTTCATCATATCCACCCCGATTAACACTTCTTTTCTTATTCTGACACAAGTTATTTATATATCTTCCGCTTTTCGCCCCGACGAATGCGCAAACCCGACAAGAGCGAATATATTACCTGTCCTGCACAGAAGCGGGCATGCAAAAATACGATGCGATAGTTGTCGGTGGCGGACCTGCCGGCTCGTCGTGCGCCATGCTCCTTTCAAAAAAGGGCGCGAAAGTGTTGCTTATTGACAAGGAGGGATTCCCGCGCGACAAGCCGTGCGGCGATGCCATAGGCGGCAAGGCATTGAACGTGCTTGCCGAATTCGGGCTTGAGGGCGAAATCAAAAAACGCGGATTTGCGCGAAGTTCGGGGCTCGTGTTCTCCTCGCCCTCGGGCGCGGAAGTGGAAATCCCGCTGCTCTCGGATGGGAGCGACATGAGCGGCGGATTCGTCTGCAAACGGAAGGATTACGACGACATGCTTTTTCAGGCGGCAAAGAAGCGCTGCGAAACGCGCGAAAACTTTGAAGTCGTGGATTTGATTTTTGACAATGGGAAGGTCGTCGGGGTAAGGGCGCGGGCTGCCGGCGGCGCGGCTGATGATGTTGCCGAAATCTTCGCGAAATTGGTAGTGGGCGCGGACGGCGCGAATTCCGTGGTGGCGAGGAAGACCGGATGCGCGGAGATAAGACAGGACCACTATTGCTCGGCCATGCGCGGCTATTATTCGGGCGTTAAGGGGCTGCGCGGGAATATCGAGGTGCATTTCCTCCCAGAGTGCATGCCCGGATACTTCTGGATTTTCCCGCTCTCGGACAACGAGGCGAATGTCGGGGCGGGGATGCTGCTGTCCGACATAACGCGCCGGAAAATAAACCTCTCGCGAGTGCTTGAGGAGTGCATGAAAAACAAAAGGTTCGCGGGAAGGTTCGATGGCGCGAAATTGCAGGGCGAGGCGAGGGGATGGGGCTTGCCTCTTGCATCCGCGAAGAGGCGATGCGCAGGCAACGGGTTCGTGCTCGTCGGCGACGCGGCTTCGCTCATTGACCCGTTCTCAGGCGAAGGGATTGGGAACGGCATGAAGAGCGCGAAAATCGCGGCGGAAACCCTCGGCGGAATCATTGCAAAAGGAGATGCGACCGAAGCGGACTGCCTCGCATACGAGAGCGCGCTTTGGGGGGAAATCGGCAACGACGTGAAATCCAGCCACACTCTGCAGAAGCTCGGCAAGCACGGCTGGCTTTTGGATTTGATGATTTCAAAGGCGCAGAAAAGCGAACTGGTGCGAAACGAGCTTGCGGGAATGATTGCAAGCCGCGAGGCAAAGAGAAAGGCGAACAGCCCTCTGTTTTACCTGAGGATACTTCTTGGATAGACTATAGCAAACCACGAAAGTAATTTGACACAGTCATCTATGCTTTCAGTCGTGGTTTGCTAGGTAGCAGAGCCGCAGTACTTTCCGGCTCTGCTATAAACAACGGAGATGACATCTTCTTCGGATTGATTTTGCAGAAGAGCGGGGAATGTTTTGAATCCCTCTGCTTGGATTTCTCGGATTATGCCTATGCCTTCAGGAAAAGGAACGGCTTTTTTCCGGCGCGGATTTTCAGCGTGTTTTTCTCGGTGAATTCGCCTGCGGGCTGCCCGTCTATGAAAAGCTGCGCGTGCTCGCTTCCCGAAATCCGAAGGGTGCAGGGCACGCCCTTCCTGATTATTCTTGGGGCGAAAAGCCGCCTGAAAGGCGAGATTGCCACTGCCTGGTAATCCTGCGAGCCGCGAGCCATCTGCCTGCCGCCGCACGAATAGCAGTAGGCGGGCGAGCCGGTTGCGGTTGAGAAAAGCACGCCGTCCGCGCGGAACGCAAAATGCCGCCTGCCGCATTGCAGATGGATGGAAAGCACGCGCGGCTCCGGATTCCTGATGCCGATTTCGTTGAGCGCGGGCGGAAGCCGCCGTCCGTTGAGATGGCAGTCCAGAAGCAGCCGTTTTTCAAGTTTCTGCTTTGCAAGCGAAGATGAGAGCCGCGTTCGCCAGTTGGAGAAATCCGACTGGCAGATGAAGCTCGTGCCGCTCCCGATTGCGAAAAACGGCGTGCCGTAGAAGCGCTTGGAGAAAAGCACCGTGCCGTCGCCGCCCACGGTCACCACGAGATTGGGGCTTCTGCCGGAGGCGGGAATTCCGATTCCGCGCTTCTTCAGGAAGGATTCCACCGCCTTTTTGACCTGCAGCGCGATTGGCTTGTTGTTGTTAGCAACCACTATCGCGGATTTTATCGGTTCCATCCAGCCAGCCCCGCAGCGCCATGATTTCGATTTCGCGCATTTCAGATTTTGAACTTGTCCCGTATGAAGCGAAGCGAGGGGAGCGACTGCGCGCCCTTGCGCATGACTTTCGCCGCAGCCACCGCATTCGCAAAGCGCACGGACTCGTAAGGCGAGAATTTCCTGTTCACTCCGGCTATGAAACCGGCGCAGAACGCGTCGCCCGCGCCGAGCGTGTCCACTGGCTTGACGTGGAACGGCTCCACGGAGAACGAGGCGGGCTCCTTTGTCTTCACGATTATTTCCCTGCCGCCCTGCTTTATCACGCAGATGAGATTGTATTTTTTCGCAAGCGCGGCTGCCGCCTGCTCCTCGCGCGAACCCGTGATTGCGAACAGTTCCTTGCGGTTGATTATGAGGTAATCGCACCTGTCAAGCACGCGCGAGAGCTTGCGTTCGCCGAACCGCGAGGCAGCCCTGCCCGGGTCGAACGATATCGGGATTCCCCTCTCGTGCGCGATTTTGCTCGCGGACTCAAGCATGGGAAGCGCGCAGCCGCTCATGTGCAGGAATGCAGCGCCCGAAATGTAATCCTCGTCAATCGCGCGCCGCCTGTCCGCCACGCCCAAATCCTCGATTACGCGCACCTCGGCGTGCGCGTCTATTATTATCACGGAAAGCCCGCTCATCCCGCGGAACTGGCGCACCTGCGAGGCGTCAACGCCAGATTTTTGAAGGTCTGAAAGAAGGAATTTTCCGTGCCTGTCGTTGCCCACGTTCGCAATCACGCCGGATGAAAAGCCGAGCTTGACGAGGTTGTGCGCGACGTTGGCAGCCGAGCCGCCCGCGCCGACCTTGGGGTGCATGCGCATGAGCGCGGTGTGGTCCGGCTCGGGGAATTCCTTGACGTAGTTTCGGATGTCATAGACGCAATGCCCGATTGTTACGATGTCAGGTTGCATGGTTTGAATGCCGCGGCGGATATTTTAAACATTGGTGGGAAGAACCGCAAGCGATTGCATGGCTGGCGTTTCGGACGGGCTTGAAGAAAAACTTGCGGGGAAACTCGGGGATTTCCTTGAGCCGGAAATCACGCGTGAGATTTCCTCGTTCGGAGGGCTGCTCACCCGCCACGCCGCGGTGCTGCTGCTTTGCAAGCAGAATGGAATTGACGTTGAACGGAAAATCCATCTCGCGGACGCGCAGGGCGAGCGGCTGCCATTCTCCTTTTCAGCGAAAGTGGCGAGAGTTTATCCCATCCAAACATATGGGGCAAAGCCCGGCTGCTCTGTCCGGCTGCACATAACGGACGGGAGCGCGGAGGCGACGCTTGTTCTCTGGAACGAGCAGGCGCGCCTGGCTGAGGAGGGCGAGATTTGCGTTGGCGACGATATAGAATGCAAAGGCGCTTATGCGCGCGCGGGAGAGATAATGGTCTCAAAGGGCGGAAGCGTTCGCAGGGTCAATTCGCGCGAAGTTAGGGGCGGGAGCCCGGCGGCAGACGCGCGCCAGGCCGCTGTGCTTGAGGGCGTGGCTGTTGGCGAGGGCGAAACTATCTTCAAGATAGGCGGCAGGGAATTCGCACTTGCGAACAACGAGGCGGCGCTTGCGATTGGAATCAAGGCGCTTGTTTCAGGAGTAAGCATCGGCACGGCGATAAGCATCAAGGCGCAGGAAATGGTGGGGAAGGAAATCCGGTATAAAATCGAGGGCGGACGGCTCTGCTCGCTGTCGCAATGAATTGAGTTGTTCTTTCAGCTGACTTGTTCTTTCAGCTATAGCAAACCACGAAAGTAATTCGACACAGTCGCCTATGTTTTCAATCATGGTTTGCTAGGTAGAAGAGCCGCATTGCTTTCCGGCTCTGCGATAAATCAGGCCTCATCCTCATTAAAGGGAGAAAAAAATGAAAAAAAACTGAAAAGAGAAAAAATGCTTGAAAAAACCGCTTACGTGTATTTCCCGACAAGCCCTTTTGTGCCGACCTGCTTGGTGGTCAAGCCGCTGCCGCTGTTCGTGGTGTAGTTGAATGACACGTTGTAGTCATATACCGAACCGGGAGTCAGCCCCGTGCTCGGGCACCCTCCGAACGAAACCACGCGCGTGTCTCCAGAAGCCACCGTGAATGTTGACGCAATTCCCTCGCAGGATGAAATGGAGATGTTATTCACCAAAAGCGAGCCGGAAGCGTCGTTGTTCTGGATGATTATTGACCCGTTTCCGCCAGTTGATGCGAAAGTGTAATCTGTTATGGCAAACGGCCTTGCCTCGCCCCTCCAATAGAGCGATGCCTGCGTGATGCGCGCATCAATCGCCAAGCTCGGGAAGAATCCGAGAAGCGCGATTGAAACGAGCGCGATGATAAGGACGACTGCAAGGAGCACCAGATATTCGGTCGCGCCCTGCCCGCGCAGGGGGCGAGCAGTCGACGCAGTCGACTCAATCGCGCCCTGTCCCTTTCTGCTAGAAAATCCCATACTATGACCTCCATTAATGCCAACTGGACCAGACACGTTACTACATTGGTAAAACACGGAGAGCATATATAAGCTTTATCAAAATGCGGAATTTCGGTGACTTTTGCGCCGGTCGCGTTGGCATAGTTGCGCCGGTCGCGTTGGCATGGTTGCAAGCTCGCCGCGCGCGCCGTTCGACCTGATAATATTAATAATGAACCGCGCAAAAGAACGAACATGTCGACACGCATAATGGCATGGATTTTTCTCGCTGCGCTGTTCCTCGCGGCTATTTTGCCTTCAGAGCCACACGCGGCATTCACCGAAAAGCTCACCATACAGGCATTTGACCAGAAACTGCGCCCAGTCGAGGGCGTGGAGATATATCTGGATTACCGGCTCAATTCCGTGACGACGAACGCGAGGACCAAGTCGAAATTCACCAACCAGTCGGGCATGGCAGACATGTCGTTCACCAACTACGAGTCGGTTGAGAACGATTCCTCGTTTGCCTATTCGCTGTATATGAAATATGGCAACCAGCTATACACTTACCATCTGATATCCCGCCAAGACAACAAGACAAGGATAGTCGGAGAGGCGGACATAAAGTCCTATTACCTTTGGGCGGGGGTTCGCGACCAGAACAAGCGCGTCCTGAAAGCGAAGATGACCATCAACAACATCACCAAAACCGTGGATGATTCGGGCTATGCGACGTTCCAGCTTCCGCCTGGAAAATATACCCTGAAAGCCGAGATTGCGGACGCCGTGAAAAACAAGGACGTTGATGTTGACCAGGACCGCGCGGTGGAGATTGACATTCCGCTTTACTCGCTTGATGTATACATAAAGGACGATAGTGGGCGGCTGCTTTCCGGAAAAGTTTTGGTTGAGGGCAGGGAAGCCACAACCACAGACGGGCACGTCCGGTTTGAAAACCTTTCCGAGAGCAGCGTGCAGGTCCTTGCGCAGAACAACGACAGCACAAGGAAAGCCGAGGTTGACCTGACAAGCCAGCGCAGCGTTGACATGGTTTTCGACAGGGTGGTTCCGGAGATAAAGGAATTGCACGTGACTCCGCTGAAGACCGGAGCTGCGACAATCGGACTTTACATCGAGGACCCCGGGATGAGCGCGAGCGGGATTGAATCCGTCACCGTGACTTACACTGTGAATGGAATAGAAAACCAGGTGCCGGCTTATTCGATAGGGTTCAATACTTACGAGGCAAAGATTCCAGTCCAGCCCCCGAAAACCCCAGTGAAATACGTGGTCAAGGTCTCGGACAAGGAAGGGAACAGCGTGTTTGCCACCGGAGACTACATGATTGAGCCGGAAAAAACCGTGCAGCAAACCGCGCCAGTCGAGCCGGTTGTTTCAGGCGGGATGCAGATAGGGCTGTTCGGATGGGGTCCGGAAAGCGTTGCAGTGGTTGTGGTGGTGGCTTGCATCGTGCTCGCAGGAGTGTTCTACTACTTGAAATTCGGAAGGAAACAGAGCGGCGGGTTCGTGCCCCCGCCTTCTTCGCCTCCGCCTGAGCCGCCGTAGATTTAGGGCTCGCGCCAATTTCGGCGAGATGCCCGCGCCACCCCGATTAAAGACTTGTTCTTGCACTAAAAACCCGCAGGGATGGCGGTCAGATTTTTGCTGTGGCAAAAATACCCGCCATCTATAGCAGAGCCGGAAAGTACTGCGGCTCTGCTACCTAGCAAACCACGACTGAAAGCATAGATGACTGTGTCAAATTACTTTCGTGGTTTGCTATAATATTCCTTCTGTTTCTAATTTCACCCGCAGGGATGGCGGTCAGATTTTTGCTGTGGCAAAAATACCCGCCATCTAATATTCCTTCTGTTTCTAATTTCACCCGCAGGGATGGCGGAGCCCGGTTTAACGCGCCAGACTCAAGATCCCGCGCAAGCGGCTAAGTAATCTGGTGACTTAGGTCTTCGGGAGTTCGAATCTCCCTCCCTGCATGAAATTTCAAGTTAGGTTTATTAATATCTTAGACGCAAATGCACCATATGGAAACGGCACTTAACAAGCTTCTTGCGGAAAAGCGCGGCACAATCGGAGAGCGCAGACGGAAGAAAATCTTAACGAACACGCGCACTCTTGAACGGCTTGCTGGGAAGCCAATTGATTCCGTCTTAAAAAAAATGAACAGCGTCCATGCTCTTGCTGAAAAGATTGCGGTGCAGGGATACACCCCAGCAACCCAGAGCGACCTTCGGCTTATGTTAAAGATGCTCTGGAAAGTTGCGAATGGATATCATCAGGCAGACCGACCGAGTGAAGTCCATTGGATAAAAATAGGCGTGAAACGTAAAGACAGGAAACACCCGAAGCTGATAAGCGAGGATGAACTACAGAGAATGTTGAAAGTCGTCGGAGTGCGGGACAGGGCGATAATGAGTCTTCTTTATGAATGCGGCTTGCGTCCGAGCGAGTTGCTTGCCTTGAAGAAAACCGACCTTGATTTTATGAAGGAAGGCGTTAGGGTTCATGTCCCAGAAGGCACAAAGACCGGCGCAAGGGATATTCTCGCAGGCGGCAACGCAGAGCCAGCACTCGCGAATTGGCTTAATGCGCACCCCGTGAAGAAGCAGGACGCGCTCCTATTCCCTGCGGAATACGGAACTGGAAACTTCAAAATGATGACGACGGACGGGCTTACCAAGATGGTTCGGACTGCTGCGGCACGAGCAGGGATTCAGCGACGGATAAAGACTTATGATTTTAGGCACACAGCAGCCACGATAAACGCAAAATTCTTTTCGGAAGCGCAGCTTCGGAAATATATGGGCTGGACGCAGGACAGCACAATGGCGGCGGTCTATGTTGATATGTCGGGACGGGACACGGACGAGGGAGTTGCTCGCAAACATAACAAGCCGGTGGAAGCCGTTAAGAATGAAACCAAGACCGAGCCGAAGCTCTGTAAAAGATGCGGAAAGACCAATATGCACGACGCGGAATTGTGCGCGTATTGCGGATTGAGTTTTGATAAGGATAAGGCGAAAACCGATTTTCTCTCGATGCAGGAGCAGCTCAAGACGCTTGAAGCTGAAAGAAAAACAGACAGGGAGGAGCTGGCGAAGCTCGCTCGGCTCGTCGTTAAAATAGCGGGGAAAAAAGAATAATCAGGTTAAATAATCTGCCGCAGCTTCAATAAGCGCACGTCCAAGTTCAAGAAGACTTTTTTCAAACTGCTCATGTTCAATCTGGCTTTCTTTCTTTTGTTTTTCCCATTCTTTGAAAAAGGCAGGTAGCATCGGCTTGTAAATACGGGCGAGGCTTGGCGGATATTTTGAAAGGTCTATAGCACTTTCATCCTCCTCGTTCTTTTTGTTGGAAAGATAACAGTTGGTGGCAGCACCCATCACCATATTCAAACCGAGAACGTGGGGGAATTTTGTTTCCGGCGGATAAAAATAAGGATTTAGGAAACTTTCACGCATCACTTCGTTTTCGATTACTCGTTTAATAATATCCCGAATCGGTTTTTTTACGTCGAAGAAAAGTTTATCGTAATTGGGGCTGTAATATTTTACGTTGCCACGTTTCTCGTCGTTAATGAGTTTCTTCCCGAGCAGTTTGTTCTTGCTCTTAATGAAAGTCGGCTCAGTTATTTTGCCCTTCAAAATCTCTAAAATTTCAGGCGAGGAAATTTCGTGGTTTGGGTTGTTGGGGTTGCCGTAGAGGATGACGCACAACACCATGCTCATCTTCGGCTCAAGACCGTCTGTCGCCTGAAAATTTTTCATGGTCTAATATGGGGCAAAAATAATTATAAAAGGTCGCTAAAGTGCCACTTTCATTATACTTAATGGTAAAATATAGAAGAAAAACAGGGGAGCGCCACGTCGGACGAACATATATCTTTTTAAATTAATTTGTGTTTATTTTAGCGATTGTTTCGTGCCCCTTTGGGATTGATTTGGTGATTTTATGGAGAACGCATATGTTGGTTTCGTTGCAGCGCCGGACTTCGTTGTGAAACTGCGCAAGTCTGTCCGAAAGGCGGGGTATGTTTCACTGTCTGAGTTTGTTCGGCAAGCTGTCCGTGAGAAAGTCGAGGCAGTTTTGGAGGTTCGTCCATGAGCAGCGAAAATATGCAAGCTATCCTTCGCGGCGCTTGCGAGGGACTGCGCGACCTCGGGCTTGAGGTCAAGACGATGGAGAATGGTGCCGTCTTGGTGCGAATACCGACGGGGAAAAGCGAATAGGAAATTATCTACGAGGTGTTAAGTCATGTGCGAAGAACTAAAAAAGAAAATTGGCTGGCAAGTGTGCGTCGGGCATAAACGTCCAAACAACATCTTTTTTTACGACGGCACAATCATGGGCGTTAGCGAAACGCATTTGTTTTTGCGAACTGTGAGCGGCGAGCAGGCGCTCCTGCTTACAGAGATTAGTAAAATCGAATTCAAAACAGCGCCAGCTAACACAGGCGCGGCGGGGAGGTGCTGAACATGGCAAAACCCTCCACCTTCACAGAGTGCAACTCCGCGAGTGTTCGCGATGCCGCCGAGTTTTACGCGTCGCAGAAATTACCGACTGTTAAAATTCTATCTCGTGAGAAAAAACCTTTTGAGAAATCGTGGCAACTGTTGAATTATAACACACCAAAAAAAGCGGCAGCAGCCTTTGCTAATCATGACGGCAACATCGGCATACGAGGCGACGAAAGCGGACTAATCGGGATTGACTTTGACGACGAGAAATTTAAAGCCGCGATGCTCGCCGAACTTCCGATGCTCGCCGATACGTTACAGAGTATGGGACACAAGACGACGGGACATTATTGGCTACGCCTGACGAAACCACTGAAAAATGAAAGCATCCGGCTTCACTTCGCGGACAGGACTAAACAAACCTTTGCGGACTTGCGCGGTATCGGCGGACAAATCGTCGTCGCGCCGAGCATCCACCCCGAGGGCGACCGCTATAAGTGGCTTAACGACAATCCGATTTTACCGCTGGACACGGACGTTTTTCTTGCAGCGCTTGATGCGGCTTGCGCGGCGGTTGGTGCGAAGAATCCATATCGCAAGGGCGACGCAAAACAGGACGACCAACCGACGCAGGGCGAAAATATCTTTGCGAAGGTAAAATCGGCAATATCCATTCAGCAGTATCTCGGGACACGAACAGAGCGAATAAACTGTCCTATTCATAAGGAAAAGACACCTGCGCAAGCGATGCGGATTTATCCTGCAACGCAAAGCTGTTATTGTTTCAGTTGCGGTTTTGCGGGGGATGTCATTTCGTTATATGCTAAGCAGCACAACATCGGACAGCTCGCGGCTGCGCAGGCGCTCGCGGCGAAATATGGGATTCCGACGACGCTTGAAAAATCAAAATCGTCCGGCTTTGACGAGGAGGGTTTGACTACGTCTGACCTTCAAGACTTCGCCGCCGTTCTGCGCGGTATAAACGACGATTGCTTAAAAACTCGGAGCAATCCTAAAATAAAGCTGATAACCTCGGCTGCAAAATGGCTTCGGGACAATATTCCACTTTATACATTTTCAGATACAAACGAAGTTCTATTCTACGACGAAGAAAAAGGGCATTACGTCGGCGGCGGGCGGGAATTCCTTGCGGGAAAAATTCAGTCTGCGCTTGAAATCGCTGGTCTATCAGACCATGCGAGCCGTTTTTTTGTTGAGGAAATTCTCGGTAATATTCGGCGGGCAACTTATATCAAGCGCGAAGATTTTACTGAGTCTTTAGACTATATCCCGCTTGCGAATGGGATATATGACACGGCGCAGCAGGAGTTTATTCCATTTTCTTCAAAGTTTAGGTTTTTGAGTAAATTTCCGACGAAATACGACCCAGATGCAACCTGCCCAGCGATTGATAAATTTGTTTCGGAGATTTTTCCAGATAACGAGCTAAATCAAAAACTCTTTTTTGAAATCGCTGGGAGCTGCCTGTTCCGCAAAAACCGCGAGCAAAAAGCCTTCGCATTCGTCGGTGAAGGCTCAAACGGAAAAAGCACCGCCACGGCAATTATTCGCGTCTTGCTTGGCTCGGAAAATACGACTTCTATCTCTCTACAGGAAGTTGAGGAAGACCGTTTTGCTGTCGCTAATCTCTATGGAAAATCGGCGAATCTCGTTGCAGATATGGCAAGCCGCGACCTGAAGGGGACTTCTCGCTTCAAGGCTGCGACAGGAGGCGACCTGCTCCGCGCCCAGAATAAGGGGGGTCAGCCATTCTTTTTTGTTTCATTTGCTCGGTGGATAATCTCCTGCAATAAACTGCCGAAATCAGGGGACGATATGCGAGCTTTTTATCGTCGCTGGATTATCCTGCTCTTTAATCAAAATTTTGAAGAACGGGATGACAAAAATCTTCTTAGCAAACTAACGACCAGTGGGGAAATGTCGGGTCTGCTTAACAAATCAATCGCCGCCTATGTGGGTGTCTTAAAACAGGGTGGATTTTGTTTCGCACCTAATTCGGCAGAAATCCGCAAGCTCTACGTTCATCTTTCGGACAGCGCGACGGCGTTCTGCGAAGATATGCTCGTTTCTGATGACGGCGACCTCGGAATCGGGAAAGATGAGTTGTGGCACACTTATTTGAAATTCTGTAAAATCCAGAGCTTGACTAAGGTTAGTGAAAAAAAATTCTGGGAAACATTGCCCGAACTTTTTGAAATCTACATTTACAGACCAAGCGGCGAAAACCGAGCGAGGCGGATTCGTGGGATTCGGTTTAAATCTGGCAGTCCAACAAGTCCAGCTTTTTCCAACTCTATTAATGGGGAAATCAGTCCAACAAGTCCAATATGTCCAACTTTTTACTACTCTGAAAAGCACTCAGAAAATACTACGGGTGAGAGAGGGAAAACGTTGGACATAACGGACTACTCGGACAAACAACAACAACCACTAATAACGCTTAAAGTCTTATTCCAAAAATCAACGCCCCAGTGGGTCGGGTCTGATGGTCGCACCTATGGGGCATTCCAAGCCGGACAGGTTGCCGAGCTTCCCGCAAGCGAGGCAGAGTTTCTTCTAAATGCCGGATTAGCGCAAGCCGCGCAAGGAGGCGCACCCTAATGGAAACCTCCTGCCACCACTGCGGCTCCTCTTTGGAAAGAGGCAAGACTGTTCCCCTGCGCAACAATTACACCGGCGGACAGTGGTATTCCTTTTGCTCCGACCTGTGCCGTGAGCTGTGGGTAGCCGAATGGCAGGTCATCTTCAAGCGCCGAGCACGGCAAGAAGCCGAGCTCAAGCAGCGCCTCCTTGAATTTGAAAGCTCCCACCGGGAGCAGCCTGTGGCGCAGGGCAAGCCATATCCCGAGGTCATTCTTCACGGTGGCAAGCTCGCCATAATTCCGGCGAGCTCTATCACGATGCAGGAAGCGCCGGGCAGCCCAAGCCCAGCCTGCAAGGAGAGCGCGGTGGAGGGGGCAACTGCGCCGCGCTCTCCCCTCCATTCAGAAAACACAAACAGGCAGCCCTCGGGTTGCCGGAGGTTTTGCCATGAAAATTGAAATTGAAGTGCCAAGCAAAACACAAGCCGATGAGGTAATTCTCAATCTTAAACACCACTTTCCGGCGGTGCGGATTCTTCGGGTTGAAAAGTTACAGGAGAAGGACAACGGCGAGAGGTTTCGAGACAGCACGGACCGGGCGATGTCCCGCGTTGCATCCTTCGAGCGCTTCAGACCGAAGGAACGGGGGCGGAGCTGATGTTTGAGGACGCGCTCTCTTTATTCCCTCCCGATAATATTGTGGGCTTCGCAGTGTGGGCAGCCGGGGCGTGGGTAGTTTATGGGATGCTTCTACCTCCAAAAACTTCCGCTCATCAAATCGAAGAATACAATTCGGAATATGCTCTCATCAGGCAGCGCGACCAATACAAAAAAGTCGCAGTAGAAAAAAAGAAAGAGGAAGCCGAGCTCGCCGAGAAAGAGGCAGAGCGGGCGCAACAGGCAGCTGAGGCACAAGCGGCAGAACAGAAGAAGCTCGCAGAAAAGGAAGCGCGTCAGAAGGCAGTGAGCGAAGCGAAAGAGGCGAAGCGATTGGCTCGGCTTGCAGTCAAGGAGAAAGAAGAGGAAGAACGGAAAGCCCGCCTTGCGCAGAGTGAGGCGGAAATCTACACCGCCCTTCCGCATAAAGGTTTGGTTGTGCTCTTCGCGCCGGAAGAAACAAAGGAGCCGCAGCAAGCCGTGCAGGACGTGGAGCCACAATCGGGCGAGAAAGCGGCAGATTTGCCCGACGTTGCATTATCTTCTCCTACGCCTATCATTCACCCTAATCAAGAAGAAAAGCCAGATTTTGCCAAGCTGCGCGAGCTGGTCGAGCGAATTGAGGTAGATGGACGGCAGCCGCCGGGCATCAAAACATCAGAGTTGGTTTCTCAGCTCGGATATACGCCGCATTGGATTGGGCGGCGCATGGTGGAGCTGGGCTTCATCAATATTCGCATAACCTTACCGGATGGCAGCCAGCCGCACGTTTGGATAAGAAAACCGGCAGCTTCCGGCAATCCCGGCACACAAACGGCAAAAACCAGCTCCGAGCCGGAAGAAACCGGCAAGGAAGCGGCAACTGCCGGTTTGGAAGCGGCAGAAAGCGGAAATGAAACCGGCAGCGAAGCGGCAGAAACCGGCAGCGAAGCGGCAGAAACCGGCAGTGAAAGCGGCAACACGACGGAGAGCGATGGAGAGCAGGACGGGGGCAGCCCGTAGAGGACACAAAAACTACGGGTTTCTATATTATTTTGGGTTGAGGTGTGTGCATGACATCCGGCAGCAAAGAAGCGGCAGGCGGCAAGGGAATCTGCATCCAGATAATCACAGAAGCGCCCAAGACCGCAGAGCAGTATTCTCGAAAATACTGCCATACGGCTATGCATGAGAAAAATTATCCGATTCGTGAGTGCTTCCATACAACTTCCGAAAAGGTTGCGAAGATTGAGCGGGGCGATGAGGAAACCCTCGAAGAACTCTGTGAAAGGGCGAGGCAGTTGGGGCTCGCGGGTGTGGTGCGCATCCGGCTCAATCCCGGGAGCCCGGGCAGAAGAAAATTGTTTGAATCCGAATGTGATTATCTTGCCCGCTCGAAAGGCAAAAGACCTCGGGACATCGCCATACTTCGGATTGGCGCAGAAGAAAGTAGGGCTTGACAAAATATGCAAAGCGTAAAGCGGGAGGCTTGATTTGATGGCGGTAGCAATCTACAGCAGGGTATCGACGAACCAGCAGGACACTGAGCAGCAGATAGCAGCCTGCGTTTCTTTCTGCGACTACCGCAAGCTGGTGGTCGCCAAGATTTACACCGATGTGATGAGCGGCACGAAAACAAACCGTCCACAATACCAGCAGATGCTTTCGGACATCCGCGCAGGCAAGTATTCCGCCGTGGTTGTGTTCAGGCTTGACCGGCTCGGCAGAAACTCCCGCGAGTTGCTCATGCTCGTGGATGAGTTGGAAAGGCGGGGCATCGCCATCTTCAGCCTGAATGAGAACCTTGACACCACCACTCCGGTTGGGCGAGCTGTGCGCGACATCCTGCTTATTTTGGCACAGTTGGAGCGCGACCAGATAGCCGAGGCAACCCGCCATCGCTTGCAGGCGCTGAAGAACATGGGGAAACGGCTCGGCAGGAAGGAATTGATTATTGATGCCGCAAGGCTTGCGGAGCTGGTCGGGCGTGGGGCAAGCGTGCGCCAAATAGCCAAAGCGCTCCATGTATCCACCGGCAAGGCTGCCACGCTCAAACGGGGCGTCCATCAAAAGGGGGCGGCAAAGCCCGATGGACAGCCACCTCGAAACCCTGCGGGTGTGCAATAAATGCGAATTGATGGACAGGGGGGCGTTTAACATGGACGGAAAAATAATCGCGGGTGCCATGCTCGTGGGGATGTGGTTGCTCTTTAGCGATGCGGTTGTGCAGGCGCTCCCGTGGCTGATTGGCGCGGCGGTTGTGCTTTACATCGTGAAGTCAGTCCTGCACTTTTAAAATAATTTTAACGTGGTTTAATGCAACAGCACGTCAAGACAATAAGCGAATATCAGACCTTCAGCCAGAAGCTTCTCCTGACCACAGCTTGCACCGTGATTCTGTCTGGCGGCATCTCTGCCTTCGTGCAGGGGGCAGTTGCGAACTTCGCGCCCCTGTTTCCAGCTTGGGCTTTTCCGCTCGTTCAGATGTTGGGCGCTTCGCTCGGGCTGTGGTGGCTGACGAAGAACGGGAAGAAGAAATAATTTTCAATAGGTTTTCAGCTTTATGTTTCGTCGTTAGACTTTCCATTCTTCGGGGTAAAATGAGCGTGGAAGCTGCTTAAACGGATGAAAGAGGGGGAAAGAATAACTGCATTTGCCCCGTTCTGAAAAATAAACCGAACTTAAAGTTAGACGCACCCTCCCTGCATTCGCAGGTCGGTTTCGACTTGCGTCGAAAACCCGCCAGCGAAGCTGGCGGTCCCTCCCTGCATCTCGTTCTTCAGAAAAAGCAGCCCGACAGGAAAGGAATGGTCATGCCAATCCCGCCGGCTGCGATGCCTGCACACGGGCACCTGCGTCGGAAGCCTGGATGAAGTGGAATTTTTTCCGCATTTCCCTCGCATGGACCAGGATTGGCTTTATCTCGTCTTCTTTGAGTATTATCCCTGCATGCTTTTCACTGGAGAGCAACCGGGTGTCCTCTTCGGCATAATGCTCGCATGCAAGAAAAATCGCGGCGGTGGAAAACGCTGCGCTGTTTTTGAGAAGCGTGGCAAGCTCGGAGGAAATCCTGTTGATTTCCTGCAGCAAATCCTGCTCGAGCCTCGCCTTATCGGGAGAGAAAATCGTGTGGATTTCCTCGCCGCTCATTTGCCCGCCGCGCATTGCGGATTTGCATGCGGGCAGAACAAGAGAAACTGCGAAAGCAGATTGTAACGACGTTTCAGTGGAATCCTTCAGTCCATATGCGCGCATATTGGAGCACCAAACCTGGACAAGCCGGAGCGAATAGAAAGCTTCTGGGAGGAGCGCGCGCCAGAAACCCTTCGGCTCCGCGGCATCCCCCAGAACCCTGATTATTTCTTTTGCGGTTTCAATCCTGAGCCGGACGCGCTCTTCGATTTTGGAGGCATCCGCCGCTATAGATAAAATTGGTTTTGCCGCAGGCGCGTCTTCCTTTGGGCAGATGTGGAGGATTCTGCGCCATATGGGAAGCTTGTTGGGAAGCTTGTGAACCCCGCCAGTAACCGGAGGCGCGACGCCAAGATTAGTTTCCTTTGGTACTAGCACTTTATCCCCAATGCGCGATTCGCGTGGCTCCTCGCCGCCGCATTCAATGCGCCACGATTGACGCCGGAATCTGCACCCTTTGAACTTCCATCACCGGAGCCTCGAGCTGGGATGCGGCAACTTCGCTTAGCAGGAACGGCTTGAAGAGCTTGAGCGCAGTCATCACCTTGTTCACTCCGAAAGCCACTATGGAATAGCCCTCGCCGCTGGCAAGCTCCCTGAAATCCACGCACGCAATTTTATTTTTCACGAGCATGTCGAATATCTTCGCCTTTTCGGCTGGGTCCCAGGGTATCCTCGCCACGACTATCCTGTCGGACTCGAACACATTGTAGCCGTTGCTCTCGAGAAGCGCCTTTGCCTTTTCAGCCGGCTTGCACATGATGTGCACCACGAGCTTGCCGCCGTATGCCAGCGTGCAGAACTCGTCAATGCAGATTCTTGCGCGCGTGAGCAGATAGGTTATTTCGGATGTTGCCCTCTCCCCGTTTTCAACGACCAGTGTGAGCCGCTTCATACAATTCACCTTTTGTGGTTTTTTGCCATTTCGAGCCAGCGAGGGCTGATGGACGCCCCACGCCGGATTCGGAAGTTCAATAGCCCAGCGCAAACCGCTCGGGTATCAAATCCTTCTTGTCCTTGTTTTTCGCGTGCAGCACTATCCCGTCCAGTTTCTTCAGGTATTCCACGTATTCCGCGCAGTACATACGCACACACCTACTTTCACATAGGCACCTGTGTTCTGCTTCTAATGCCACACAGGTTCTATATTAAATTAAGCGCAATTTTTTAGTAAAAAATGGAATAATTTATATATATCAGCAGATAATTTACTAAAATGACATACAAAATAGACGATATTGATAGGCGCATAATTTACGAGCTGGACAATAACTGCCGGATTCCGGAGACACAACTTGCCAAGATTGTTGGAAAATCGAAGGAGGCGGTAAGATACCGGATTAGAAAACTTCAGGAAAACAAAATAATCGAAGGTTTTGGCACGTGGATGGACCTGACCAAAATTGGATTCGAGGCGCCCAAATTCTATCTTCGAACGCGCGAGAAGCCCGTGCTGCTGAAATCATTCATTTCCCATCTGAAGGACAGGCCCGACGTCTTCTGGATAGGCACGGGGGATGGAGCTTGGAACGTCGGAGTAACCGTCTTCACAAGAGGCAATGCAGAAACATTTGCCCTGAAAAACGAGCTGTTCTCGACTTTCAGGAACCTTGTGATGGAGGAGAACGTTGGCGAAGTGGTTGTGGCTTATTCCATCGGAAAAAAATTCCTCATAGGTGAGCGGGAGAATGTGACACCACGACAGGTGCTGGGGACAAAGGAATGGAACAAAATAGACCAGAAAGATGCAGAAATATTGCGCTGCCTGATAACAGATGGAAGAATGAGTTATGTCCAGATAGCGTCAAATGTGAAATGCACTCCGGAAGTCGTGAGGATGCGGATAAAGGCGCTGCAAGCCAAGAACATAATTACCAGATACACTACGCGGCTCAACATCAGGAAATTGGGGATGGAGCGATACAAGACCTTTCTGTATTTCGAAGGCTTGAACAAGGAGCGGGAAAAAAATCTGTTCGAACTTGCCAACAAACATCCAAATATAGTCAACTATCTGCGCGTGCTTGCGCCGTGGGATATTGAACTGGAAATCATGGCTGACGATTACAATGCATATAACGGAATCATGAACTATATCAGGGAACGCTTTTCAGACGTTCTTGTAAAAGTCGAGACCACTGTGGTTGGCCTGGACGAGCTTTACCCTGCAAAAAAGCTGCCGTCCATAGAAGGATTGGGGGGCTCTACACAGAGTTAATTCGTACTTGTAGGAGTCTCGTCGCTATAGAACACGCCGTTCCTGCGGAAAGCATGCTTTCCGTCGCGCCCGCATGACATCCCTATAAGACTATTGGCATCTATTTCAAGCGCAAATGGATGCGTAGAAACCCCAAGCAGCCTGCGTGCAATGAAAAATCCACCGCTTACCTTGACTATTTCTGGCACGCCAGTAGTTTCTGAATCAAAAGCTCCTAGTACGCTATCAAAACCAAGCTCGTTTGCCCTAATGGCTAATGTGCAGGATATCATAGGGCATGTGGGCACAGCTGTTTTGTTGCTATCTAGACCTTTAGTGCCAATCAAAATAGGCTGCGTAGTCATCCCTTTCCGCGTTACATCAACGTAATAATGGCCATCCTCAAGCCGAACTGCCCACGTTTCATTCTTGTCACGAACTTGCGCGCGCCATTCTTCAAGCCCACCGGGGAAATGCTCTTCAGCAATCGGTTCCACTGACATGGATTTTACTATTTTACGAAGCATCTGGCCCGCTTTCGCACGGAATTGGCTCTCGAGAGCATGCCATATGCCCTGCCCGGAAGCCACTTTATTCCTGTTTGCACCCCTATCTGGATTACTGGTGGACCATAAATCCTTGTTTGAAATAATCGGAAGCCCACTGAATCCGTATGCAGCAAGCAGCCCACTGGTAGTCTCGTCAATGACCTTTTCCGTTACGTATGTATTGCGAATGGATTCGATGTTTGGAACATTGACTGATGACGGTGGAAGGTCGCTTGGAAGATAGAGGATTGTGAAACTGATACTGTGCTTCTTCAAAACAACCCCGGCGTGCAATACGGATGCGGATGCAACTATTTGCGCATCTTTTAGTCCGGCTTTTTGCACCCCTTCCGGTGAGTTCAGGGGCGTGGTGAGGATTTGATCGGGTGGCAAACAATTAAGACTCCTTTTCCAAATCTCATGATTGCTTCCCAAAAGCAGGACACGTTTGACTTCCACAGGAGAGCCATTGTTGAGGTCGAAATACCCTCCATTTGATGGAGCAATTTTTTCAGTGGCAGGATCATAATTGGAAAATGGCTCGCCGCGTTGGCTTTTTCTGGAATCACGGAAAAGATGAAACAGTAAAAAGTCTCCCGAAAATTTTACGGCGTCACCTATATTAGTCATCCTGGGAACAAACCGTATTTCCAGCAAGTCTTTCTTCGGAGTAATATGGGCAGGAGTAAGAATGCTCTGTCTGTTGAAGCCATTATATAGATTGGAAGTGGAAGTAATAGCTGGCATGTTTAGTCTTATATCACAAAGGCATAAAAATCTATCCATTTCAGTCTAGAGTTAAACACAGTTATTGGTCTGAAATGGAAAAACCAGATTTTACTTCGACAAATGCCCGCAGTAACTGCCAACCTGGCTGTTTGAACAAGAATGCATAGCTACCTCCTCGCCATCTTCAAAAAGTTCGCGTATATCTCCGAGCCATGCTCTGTGTGCTCCACTTCTGGGTGGAACAGGCAGCCGTAAATCGGGCGCGAGAGGGATTTGAACGCGTGGTTGGAGCAGTCCTTCGAGTGCGCGAGCACGGAAAAGCCGGGAGTATTCACCACTTCGTCGTTGTGGGAAGCCCATGCCGTGAATCTGTCGGGAAGGCCTGCGAAAAGCTCGTCGTGGTCATCAACGATTATTTCCACCTTGCCGTATTCCGGCCCTTTTGCCGGCTGCGCCTTGCCGCCGAAGTGCAATCCCAAAAACTGCTGCCCCGCGCAGATGCCAAGAATCGGGCCTTCGAATTTTTCGACGTATTTGCTGGAGTTGCCCGTGAGCTTCGCGCCCTCCACTCCCACGCGCATCGCCCCGCCCGAGAAGATGAGCGCGTCGGATTTGAGAATGTCCTTCAGAGGAGTTGAGACTGGAAGGATTTTTGACGAAACGTCGAGATAGGCAAGAGTGCGGTGGATTCGGTGCGTCCACTGCGAGCCGAAATCTATAATTGACACGTTCATGGAAACCACGAGGCAAAAATTCATTCCCACTCAATCGTTCCCGGCGGCTTGGAGGTCGTGTCATACACCACGCGGTTCACGTGCTCCTTTAGCTCGCGAGTTATCCTGTCTGAAATCGCTTCAAGCACGTCCGGGGGAACGCTGCACGCCTTTGCCGTCATGCCGTCAATGCTCTCCACCGCCCGCACGGCGATTGTGTAGCCATAGGCGCGCGCGTCGCCGAGAACGCCCACTGTTTTTATCGGGAGAAGAACCGCGAAATACTGCCAGGGCATCCGCATTTTCCCAGCGTGCGCGGCGGATTCGAGCTCTTCTTCGACAATGGCGCACGCCGTCCTCACTATTTCCGCTTTTTCCGGAGTGATTTCGCCCATTATGCGCACTGCCAAGCCGGGACCGGGGAAGGGCTGACGCTCGGAAAACTCAGGCGGGAGCCCGACTGCGCGCGCGACCTGCCGAACCTCGTCCTTGTAAAGCTCGCGCATGGGCTCGCAAAGCTCAAGCCCCATTTTTTTCGGAAGCCCTCCGACGTTGTGGTGGGATTTTATCGTGTCGCGTATTCCGCCGCCGGACTCAATCCAGTCGGGCGCGATTGTGCCCTGCACGAGGAAGCGCGCCTTGGAGTCCTTTGCCGCGGCATCGAAAACCTTGATGAACTGCGCGCCGATTATCTTCCGCTTCTCCTCGGGCTCGGACACGCCTTTTAGCGCGCGGAAAAACTTGGCTGACGCGTCCGCCACCTGCAAATCAATTCCGGCTTTGCGCGCGGCTTCCTTCACGCGCGCGGCTTCGTTCTTCCTCATAAGGCCGGTGTCCACGAAAACGCAGGCGAGCTGCCCGGGAATCGCCTTTTGCGCAAGCGCGGCGGCAGTCATGCTGTCCACGCCGCCCGACACGGCGATTATCGCCTTCGAGGCGCCGATTTGCCCCTTGATTTTGGCAACCGAGGTTTTGATGAATGCGTCGGGGTTGAATGGCATTTGATTACCTGCCTGATTACCTGCCGGAATCATTCGCGCTTGTGGCGTTTTGCGCCGTGGTGCGCGTGCGCGCCGCCATCCTTTTTCTTGCGGTCAAAATAAAACAGCTTGGCTGCCACGAGGATTGCCACCGCGGCAATTAGCGCGGAGATTGAAAGGACGGCGATGGCTGAGAGGATGCTGTTCCCCGCGCCCTGCTGAGGCGGCGCGGACTGTCCGGAATCCTGCGGAATCTGCGCGGGCGGGGCGACGCTTGCATTCGCCTTCGGCGGCTCGCTCGCGTTCGCTTTTGCGCCCTCCTCGACAGACACGGCAGTTGAGGCAGAATGGTTGCCGTAGGAGAACGTATAGACTCCCACTTCCGCCGCATTCACGCGCGCAGTTCCCTCCGAATCGGTTATTGCGATTAATTTCCCTGACGGAGTAACGACTGAAATTTCCTTGCCCGAAAGCGGCTTTCCGTCGGCAGTAAGCACGATTTCGACCAGCTTGAAGCGGGAAACCTGCACGGGCGAGACGATGATGACCTGCGGCTCGGCAGGCGGCTTGGGCGGGGAAAGCACGGCGTTGAATTGCGTGAATTCGCCGGTCGGGAGGAAAGCCTGCACGTCCTTTGTTTCAAAACCCGGCGACTCGAAGCGCAGCTCGTACGCGCCCTCGGGCAGGAATGAAAGCATGTAAAGCCCGTTCGCGCTCACCGCAGTCCTCTTGGCGACCTGTCCGTTCGAATAAGCCGTCACGCTCGCGTTCGGGAATGATGTGGGGGCTGAAACCTGCCCGTATGCATTCGCGTAATTCACCTGCTGGCGGCGGACAACCGTGATGTTCTCGTCGCCGCGAACATCCTTGAGCAGGATGTATTCGGGGTAGATTATGCTCTTGTTGACCACGATGAAATAGCCGCCATCGCTCACGTTGAACGACGCGATTCCCTGCCCGTTCGTCCTTATTGTGGTGAAGATTACGCCGTCCGTCATGAGCGAAACGACCGCGCCAACGCTTGCGGTGTCCTGATTGACGACCACCTTGACATTGAGCATGCTTGCCTGCGCCATGGGCATGAGCGGCAATAGCAGGAGCAGGAGCATGAGCAAGAGTGGGGACAATCGCATCGGAATCACCTTGAGATTGAGGCGCACTGAAGCAATAAAAAGACAACGGGACGCGGGCTTGGAGCTGGATGGGCGCTATTCCGGATAGCCGCAGGAAATCCGCGCGGATGAAACGCGGGAGCCGTCCCAGACAGGAATTTCAAGCGAGAGCCTTTCCACGGCTTGCCCGCGTGTTGCATCTGCGCATGATGAAGCCAGCGTTTTGTTCCACTGCGCAGAAACGCAGAGCCCCGAGAGCGAGGAGATTTCCGAAACTTTGCCGCGTATGTCCTGCTCCGAGGAGAAATCGCCGGTTTTCGCAAGGAGGATTGCCGCGTCGCTGCACAGGTAAAATTTCTGCGAATCATGCTTTTGGAAATTGAAGAGCGCGAGCGAGGAGGCGGCAAAGAGGATTAGAAGAAGCGCGAATGCGGCTTCCACTGTCATGAGAAATCCGCGCTTTGCCGGACAATCAGCCACGATTTTGCGCCTCATGAAATGCACGCCTCCAAGCGGACAATTTTTCCGTCCATGAGCGCGAGCCGCTGCGCGCAGTAAATTCCGGCGGCGTTTCCCGCGCCGGACGAGCGAGGAGGGAGCGGCTCGGCGCCATCCTGCCCGACGATGCGGATGCTTCCGTATGCCGCGCCCGCCCGCGCGATTGCAGAATCAATCGGAAAACTGCTGAACTTGTGCGCGTCTATTTCGTTTTGGGACGCGAACCCGCCAGCGTCGGCTTTTCCAGAGACAACCGCCATGCTGTCGAGCGCGAATGAGGAGAAGCGAAGCGCGAGGTTTTCGTACGAAACGTCCTTTGCCTGCGATTTCGCGGTGAGCGCGGAGGCGAAAAGCGCGGAGGATAGGATGACGAATGAGAGTATCGCCACGAGAAGCGCGAACATGGCGTCTATTGAAAAATAGCCGGAGCTAGACCGGCTCGAAATCTGCCTGCGATGCATAAATCTGCCCCTCCTGCCCTCCCTGCGAAACCGCGCCTTCAGCCGCGCCCTGCGTGAATCCGTAGAAAAGCGGCTGGTTTTCCAAGGCGAGGTTGCGGGCGGATGGAATGTTAAAATGGCTGAAGCGCATGGACTGCGCCGCCTCGTCAAGGCAGAGCGCGGCGAATGACTGCGAATACTGGGAGGAGGAAGAAACCGCCGAGGATTGGAGCGCGCTTCCCATCTGCTGCGCGACGAAGATGAGAAGCGAGAACGCGGAAATGAGCGCGGCAAACGCAATAAGCGCCTCAAGCGAGAGCTGCGCCTTTGACGAAGGCGACTGTTTGGATGAGGACTGCGCTTTTGCATTACGAACGAACGCGAGACAACGACGGGGTTCAGGGGCAGCCAAATTCAACGCCTCTTTGAAATGGAAAAACAACCGCTTTTCCGAATCCTGATTTTTTGTCGTAGAGGGAAAAACCGAGCGAAGCGAACTGCGCGCTTCCTTTTGTGCCGTTTAAGCCAGATTGGAAACTTGCAAGGCAGAATTCCACGGGAAGCGTGCCCTGCGGCGAAATCGCTCTGCCTGATTCCATCATCTCTTTGGATGCATCCTTGCGCATCTGCTCGGAAATCTGCGAGGGCACCTTGATTCCGAGAGTTTCAAGCGCCCAGCTGTCAGGCGCGCCGCACCAGAATTGCGCGTCGTAGCCCTCCGATTGCAAATCCGACTGGAGGCGGACTGCGTTTGCGAGGAGCGCGGCGCGGATTGCCTCATCCGGCGGCACGCCAGCAGCCACTGCTGCGGCGCACGCGGCACGCGATGAGGATTCCGAGGAGCGGTAGAACGCCTGCTTCACCGCGATTTCCTGCGCGAGAAGCGCGCGGAAACCCTCGAATGACAAGTCGGGCTGCTGGCCTGAGATTAGGGCGGCGGCAGGAATGATTGAGAAGAGAAAGACTGCCGCGAGAATGAAGGAGATGAAGCCCTGACGTTTCATCGCGAAATTGCCTGCGCCGGCATTGTTGCGCCTGCACTGTGTTGCGCCGGCATTGTTGCGCCTGCGCCGCATTGCGCACGGCTATGCCAGCTCATCCACGAGTTTCACGAGGTAGTTTGCGGTTTTTTCAATGTCTTCGAGCGCGCAGACTGCGACGTTGGAGTGTATGTAGCGCGTTGGCACGCAGATTGCTATCGAAGGTATCCCGCCGCGCTCGCCATAGACGCTCGCCGCGTCCGTCGCCCCGCCCTCAATCACTTCGAGTTGTGCGGGGATTTTCGATTTTTTCGCAACCGCTATCGAGAGGTCGCGCAGTTTCGCGTCGGCAAAATTGCCCCTTCCGCCCGCCTCGACAAGGCAGAGCGCGGGTCCCTTGTAGAGCTTGATTAGCGCCTCGTCCTCGCTCATTTCTGGGTGGTCGCCCGCGATTGACGTGTCCACGGCTATGAATGCCGAGGGCTCCAGATTGTAGGCGGCAACCATCGCGCCTTTTCCGAACGTGGAGACTTCCTCCTGCGCGGTTCCCACCAGCACGACGTTTTTGCCCTTCACGCGCTTGGCGATTTCGAGGAGAAGGTAGCAGCCCACGCGGTTGTCGAGCGCTTTTCCTGTGATGAGTTTTTTGTTGAGGATTTTTGCCGGGAGGTCGAACGCTATCGAGTCGCCAATCCGCACGCCCATTTTTTCCGCTTCCTTGTGGTTTTTCGCGCCGATGTCTATGAAAAGCGACTTGTTGTCAATCGCGTTTTTCATCTCCTCGGATTTCTGCATGTGCGGCGGCTTGTTCCCGATTACCCCGTACAGGGGCCCGTTCTGAGTCTGTATGACAACGCGCTGATTCACGAGCACGCGGTTGTCTATCCCGCCCATCTTGACAAATCTTAGGAATCCCTTGTCGTTTATGAATTTGACGAGCATCCCGATTTCATCCATGTGCGCGCCGAGCATGAGGGGCTTTTTCTTGGCAGCGGGCGAGCGCGCGATTACGTTCCCGAAGCGGTCCATTTCCACCTTGTAGCCCGCTTTCTTGAATTCCTGCTCCATTATTTTCGCGATTTCGCCCTCGTTCCCCGGCACGCCGAAAGAATCCGCGAGTTTTGAAAGAAGCTGCACATCAACCATTGGTATCACCTTACGTCTTGGACTAGCTTTGGTTGGGAAGGGAACTCGCTCAAGGATTAAAAAGGTGGGCACGTAGGAAGAGGGGCGCGGCATGGCAAGCCGCTTAGTTGACATCCACCAATTCCATGCCCCTTTGCGCAGGCATGCCTCCCTGCCCATTGGACCTGAAAGTGTCTATTTTTTTGGCTTTATCCTCATTGGCAGGGCTGTTTATCAGCGGGATGCCCCCATAGTATACCGTTCCTTTGCTGCTGACTGCGACTGCGTCGTTTTGAGGATCAAGGTCGTAAATGAATATGGAGACCGAAACATTCGGATAATTTTCTGAAATTGCCCGTATGCGCTCGGAATTTTTCTTGGAGCCGCCGATGATCGCCAATTCAACGCTGCCTGCATCTGAAAATCTGTCGAAAAACGAGGCAATCGCCCTGCCGTCCATCAAAGGGTCGACGTGTGCCATTGCCACCATGGGCTTTGATTTGTCTTTTGAAACCGCCACAACCGCAGAGCAGTTCCCGAGATTGAACGTATACAGCCCCTGCGCCGCGCCCTCTTTCGTCAGGAAAGCGCCCTGCCCCTGCCAGACAACCGCCGGATTTCCTGAGAATTCCGAAATTGGATTCAGGCGAACGATGGATTCGTAATACTCCCGCAGCTGGAAAGGAACGTCTGTTTTTTCTCCCCGGAGCAGATCTAGGATTTTCGACGGGTGCTCCCCGGAAGCCAGCGCTTTGGATAAGAAGGGGAAGATGATGTCCTGCTTTTCAGAACGGAGGGCGTGCTCGAACATCGGAACCCAGTAGTCGTTTACCCAGTTTTCCTGGAAGTTTTTATTGGACAGGAAAGATGAAAACGCCATAAATGCATTGGGAATTGCGGCGCCAGCAGTGCTTGAGACGATTGAGATGGCTGTTGGAAAGCATTGCTCCCGGAAATTTTTGTTATTCTGAAGGGAGTACATGGCGGAAAATGCCCCGGCAGTTGCAGCGCCATCGGTGTTTTGAGCCATCAGATCAAAAATCGGATTCCAATAGTCGTGTATCCAGCTTTCCTTGAAGTTGCAGTCATTCAGAAGGGAGAATGCAAAGTCCAATGCCTTGGAAGCTGCATCCTCCGGAATGTTTTTGAGGATCTTATTCACCATCAGCGCAAGACCCGGAAGGATGTAGGAATTGCTCTGCGGATTCAGCCAGTTTTCGCTGAAATTCCCGCTTTTTATGATCAGCTGGAAAAAGGAAATCGCCCAATCGGTCGCCTTTCCAGAAGTGTCTTTTGCAATCGACAGGATTGCCGGAAATTGGCGCTCGTTGGAATTTGGATCGGTCAGAAGGGATAGAAGCGAGGTGAATGCATCGAAAGACGCGGACTTCTCGGTGTTTTTCAGGATATGCGCGACTGCCGCCTCGATGTACGGGTTTTTCATCCTGTCCCGCAGTTCCAGAGGTATTTCATTTCTTCTCGCATCTATTGTTTCTGCCATCCATGGCTCGATTATTCTTGATGGAATGAGCCCAGACAATGAAGACTGCTGAATATTTTGCGAGGGAGGCTGCGCTTCTTGCGGCTGCTTGTACGTTGGCGCTGACATATGGATTAAATTAGGATGAAGAAAAATATAATGGGAAAGGTTTGAATCTGCCGGCTATTTTTTCTCGTCCTTCACCGCGAATTTCACAATCACGAAAATCACGAGCGCGACTATCACGAAGTCAATGAGCGCGCCTGCGAAGTCGCCGATGAGGAATTTCACGGGACCGACATTGAGCACGAATGTACGCCAGTCCCGCCGGGAACGAGCGCGCCGATTATGGGCATTATCAAATCATTCACGGTTGCGCTCACGAGCTTTGCCGCAGCCGCGCCCATGATGAAAGCCACTGCCAGCCCGATGACTTGGTGCTTCTTCAGAAATTCCATGAATTCCTCGCAAAACCCATTGCCCCACCTCGCAGTGAAGGAAATGGGGAAAAATAAAAAGCCGTGCCTCGCGCTTAACTTTGTCAGTTCCTTCTTCCCATGTACTGGTGCCCTCCGCGCGAGCGGATGGGTCCGGAATCGCCGGTGTGGGGCTGGCGCGCGCTCCTGCGATGCCCGCCGTGCCCGCCTTCGCCGCGCCTGTCCCTGCCGCCTTCGTGCCCGCCGTGCCGTCCGCCGCCCCCTGAGCCGAAGCGGCGCTCGCCGCCGCGTCCCCCGTGCTCCCCGCGCCCGCGAGGGTATCCGCCTTCATGGCGCCCTCTGCCCCCGCCCTCGTGAGGAGTGAAGCGCACGCGTCGCGGTATGAGGTCGGGATTTATCTCGACAAAGAGCTGCTCCATTTTGCTGTCAGTCACTTTTTCTATTGTCGGAATAAGACCGGTCTGGTCGAACATGACGAACGATATCGCCTCGCCCTCCTTGCCCATGCGCCCCGTCCTCCCGATTCTGTGGAGATAAACGTATGGGTCGTCGGTCAGGTCGTAGTTCAGCACGTGCGTAACGTCGGAAACATCAAGCCCGCGGCTCGCGAGGTCGGTTGCCACGAGGATGTTTATGTGCTTCTTGCGGAACGCCTCCATCGAGCGGTCGCGCTTGTTCTGGGACATGTCGCCGTGCAGCGCGAGAGATGAGAACCCCCTGTCCTGAAGGATGTCGTTGATTCTGTCCGCCCCTCTCTTGGTGCGCGTGAATATGAGCGCGAGGCGCGGCTTTTTCTGCGAAAGCAGTATGAGCATGGCGTTCAACCGGTCGAATTTCGAGGTCTCCACGTAATACTGCTTGATGTTCTTCACGGAAAGAGAGTCCTCGGACACGCGGACTTCCTGCGGCGCCTTCAGGTAGCGCCTGCCCAATTCCATGATTTGCGAGGGCATGGTCGCCGAGAAAAGGAGCGTCTGCCTGCTATTCGGGGTTCTTTTGAGGATTTTCTCTATGTCGTCAATGAAGCCCATATCGAGCATGCGGTCCGCCTCGTCAAGCACCACCACCTCGACGTTTTCGAGGTGGATTGACCCGCGCTCAATGTGGTCGAGCAATCGCCCGGGCGTCCCGACAATCACGTCCACGCCTGCGCGCAGGGGCACAAGCTGCTTTTCCATGTCCTGCCCTCCGTAAATGGCGAGAGTGCGGAAAGGCGCGTGCCTGCCGATTTTTCCCATCTCCTCGCAGACCTGCACCGCAAGCTCGCGGGTGGGCGTAAGCACGAGCGCGCGTATCCTGCCCTTTTTTTCAGGGGAGGAAAGCAGCCGCTCGAGTATGCAGATTCCGAACGCTGCCGTCTTTCCGGTTCCGGTCTGCGCCTGTCCTATCAAATCTTCCCCCTGCATGAGAAGCGGCAGCCCCTGCGCCTGTATCGGCGTTGGCTGCGTGAAGCCCATTTCCTTCAGCGCGGACATTATCTGCGGGCTAAGCCCCAATTTAGTGAATCCCATCCCAATCTATCTCCCTTGGCAGTGTCGTACAGCCGCCGCGCCGCAATCGCGCAGGCAAGCTGCAACCCAAAGCAGAACCCGCCAAGGGTTGTCGCACAAAATGAGCCAAGATTATCCCGTTGTGGAATGGTGGGCAGCGAAGAGTATAAAAAAGCGTCGCAAACGTTCTTTTGGTGCTGTGGTGAGCAAATAGGCGATTTGCCACGCGATATCCCAAATTACTACATTCAGTCCAAATCGGCTACGTCGAAACAACTTTTTGGAAACTTTCAATTTCGGGTCTTTTTGGGATTTATTCGCCACAGCATTCTTTTGGTCGTCCGAAGCCGGTTCGTAGGATGATTTTGGGCGGTTTGGGGGTGGCTATTTTAAACCTTCTTCGAGAATATAGAGAAAAGCCCCTTAGGTTATGGGCTCTGTCTATAGCAAACCACGAAAGTAATTTGACACAGTCATCTATGCTTTCAGTCGTGGTTTGCTAGGTAGCAGAGCCGCAGTACTTTCCGGCTCTGCTATAATTCGGGTGTGTTTATGTATTATGTGTTGACTTGCAAGGACAAGGTGCGGCTTCCCGCGCAGCTCTTTGCGCTCAAGCTCGACGATGCGCTTACCCAGATTCTGCGCGACAAATACGAGCGCAGGGTGGACAAGGACGCAGGAGTCATCCTTTCCCTCTGGAACGCCAAGCCGCAGGGCGACGGGCTCGTGATTGCCGGCGACAACGCCGCGTATTACGAAGTGTCGTTCGACGTGCTTGCGTATCACCCGGTGGTGAATGAAGTGATTGAAACCGAAGTTTCCGAAATCGTGGAGTTCGGCGCGTTCCTGCAGCTCGGTCCCATGGAAGGGCTCGTGCATCTTTCGCAAATCGCCAATGATTTCCTGACGTACAACAAGAAGACGCAGGCATTCACGGGAAGGGAGAGCAAAAAGCTTCTCCGCAAGGGCGACCACGTGTTCGCGAAGATTTCAACCGTCAGCATGAAGGGCAACATCCCCGAGACGAAAATCGGGCTGACCATGCGCCCCGAAGGGCTGGGCAAGGACGAGTGGCTGTCGGCGCACAAGCCGTCCGCCTCGGGCGAGGCTCCCGCCGAAAAGAAGGAGAAAAAGAAGAAAGTGAAGGAAGAGAAGGCGTCTTAGGGACGGTGTTCAAATGAAAGCATGCACAAACTGCCGGCTGATAGTCAACGAGGCGACTGAATGCCCGCAATGCCACTCGCAGAACCTGACCGAGAAGTTCATGGGGCAGCTCATTGTGGTTGTTCCCGAAAAATCCGAAATCGGGCAAAAGCTTGAAATCAAGATGCCCGGCAGATACGCGATAAAGATACAGGGGCAATGAGGAGTGGATGGATATGGCCAACAAGACAAGAGGAAGAGAACGGCTGGGCACCTGCGACTCGTGCGGAAGGACCATGCCGCGTGACAAGATGGTAACATTCAACAAGATGAACGTTTATTCCACGGAGCTTCGGACTGCGGAAGACGTCCGCGCCACCACGCACGTGGAGAACCATTATTGCATATCGTGCGCGAAGCACCGCAAGATTTTCGAGAAGCTCAGGGAGCGCGCTGCAAGGCAGGCTGCGCGTGGCGAGCGGGCGCACAGGCCAGAGGCAGAGCGCTGGAACAGCGGCAAGCGCTGGTAAGGCGCGGAAGAATAGAAGTCCGGCTTTTTGCTGAACTTCCATAGGGAGGCGACTGTATGGAGGAAAAGCTGACTTTCGAAGGGCGCGAATACATAGGCATAAGCTTCCCGCTGGGGAACGTGCCATTGCTCATCGTCAAGGCGAAAAAGGGCTACGTTGCCTGCACTTATGTTTCAAAGGATGCAGCCGAGAAGTTCGGCGACATCGCGGCTTTTGTGACCGGCGTGAAGACCTACGAGGATTTGTTCAAGGCGAAGATAAAGACTTTCACGACTTGGGCGGACGACCTCGGAATACGCGAGGGAATGAGCGTGAAGAAGGCGCTGGAACTGATGGACCAGTGAGGGGAGAATTTATTTTTCCATCTTCAGCGCGAGCTTCGCCAGTTTTTTCCCAGACCTGCTTTTTATCTGCGAGAGCGCGGAACGGATGAACGGGCGCATGCCGCGATTGCCCGCGTTGCCGTTGTCTATTGCCTGAAAGAGCATGTCGAGCTTGTCCGCGTCGTGCGCGAGCGTGCGCAGGCGCTCCCCGGAAAGAAGCGCGATTTCCGGCTCAAGGTGCGTTCCCTCCAAAAGCTCCTTTTCGGCGCGCGCATAATCCGCCTTCACGTATTGCCGCTGGAGTTTTGAGAGGTCGCCCACCCTCGCCTCGTGAAGGTCGTGCAAAAGGGCGCGGCGCACGAGCGCGGCTTCGTCCTTTTCGCCCAGATTTTCCATCCTTGCAAGCGCGAGCGCGACAAGCGCGACCCCGAAGGAATGGTCCGCAAGCGATTCGTGCGGCGCGCGCTTGATAAGCCACCCCATGCGCGGGAACTTTTTGAGCGAGAGGGACTCGAACAGGAGCGAGAAGGTTTTTTTGTCATGATGGGATGGCTTTGCATTGGACGACATGGGGCACCTCAAGTTCCTGTTTTCAATTTGCCTGCTTTGCGCCCCCTTGACCTGATTGGGAAGCGCGACTTGGCTTTGCTGAAACATGTCCTGCCAGGGGATTATAAGCTCGACGCTGATTTGCTCTTCGTCTTTTAAATTTTACATGGACAGGATGTTTGGTATGAATATGGGCGACTTGACCAAAATCGTTCTGAAAGAAGACGGTATTGATGAAGCTTTTGCAATTTTGGAGAAGATACGCGGCGGGGCGGAAAAGGCATGTCTAAAAAATAGCAACCTTGAGATGGTGATAACGGTTGACAAGGCTAGAAAGCCCAAAGCCAACTTACGCGCGCCGGTATACGACATCAGTCTTTACAGCATAAAAGCAGACGGCTCTGGTAGAATGAAGATAGACTCGTTTGATGCCACTGCAAGGGGCTTGACAACTTTTCTCATCATATCTCCCGACGTGCAGAACGGCATCCCAACCCTTAGAGCTGACCTGCTCGTAATCATGGTGCGTGAAGCAGATAAGAAAGCGATTGCAACTGAAATGCTCCATGACATCGTTGCGCGAAGGAAAAATGGCTACAAGATGACTTTTCAAATAAAAGTAGGCGGGACAACTGGGTTGATAATCAATTATCCGAAAGACGTCGCGAAAATTCAACCCATGTCGCGTTAGGGAAAGGAGTAAAGGTGTGCAACACTTGCTTAACCCACAGTAAGCTGTAGAAGCATTATGGCGCAGCAGAGCAGATGGCAAACCACTCAACCGCTGCAAGCAGCAGGTGATTGAGTCTCTGGAAAGCATCAGTCTACGGCAGATTCTATTATCGAAAAGTTCTTCTCGATTATCTTTTTCACGTCTGCGGCAGGGTAGCCGATTCGAATCAGCCGCGTGCGCCCGCGCATTCCCGCGCCAGACTCAATCGTGGTGATGAGCCCGAGCATTTCAAGGTCGTTTAGGTATTCGCGGTACCAGCGCGCCGAGCGGCGGGGCTTTCGGAACCTGCGCGAGACCTTGGAGTATTCTTCGTATACTTCGCCGGAAATCAGATAGGGCTCGTCATCCTCGCCAGCCGCCGAGCCGCCGCTTCCGCTTGTGAGCCGGGTGTTCTTGCCCTTGTCAAGCATGAGGTTCGCGATTGCGAGGAGAACGAGCTGCTGGTGGTCGGGAAGGGTGGAAATCGCCTCGAATGCCACGTCGGACTCCACCGAGCGGCGCGCCTCTTCCACTTCCCTGTCGGTTATTTTCGAAATCCCCTTCTCGTCGGCGATTTCGCCCGCCTTGGAAAGGAGCTTGAGCGCGTAGCGGGCGTCGCCCACATCCTGCCCCGTGATTGCGGCTGCGAGATTGACCGCCGCATCCTCCACCACGTGCGGCTTGAAGCCCATCTTCGCCCGCTGCGAGATGATTGCCTGCATCTGCGGCGGGGTGTAGGAGGGGAAAATCAATTCGTTTTCGCAAAGCGAGGAGCGCGAGCGCTGCCCGAGCTGGTCCTTGAACGTGAGCCGGTTGGAGATTCCGATTATGGTGATGCTGCCCGCTTTCAGTTCGTCGTTGGCGCGCGTGAGCGTGTAGAGAAGGTCGTCAATTTCTTTTACCATGTCCACTTCGTCGAGAATGACAATGAGCCGCCTGCCGCCGGTTTTCTTGCGCGCGTCCTCGGCGTCGGATTCCGCCTTGCGCGCCTCGTCCGCCTTGGTCTTTGCACGCGGCTCCTCTTTGGGAGACGCCTTGCCCCCAGCCGCCTGCTCGGTAACTTCCGCGCCCGCGCTCCCCCCTGCCTCGGAGCACTCAAGTTCGTGCATCATCTTCTCATAGAGCATGGCAAGCCCGAAGCCCATGGAGTCGAGCGAGGGGAAAAGCTCCTTTGTTATCTTCTGTATGACGCGGTAGCGCGAGTTGTACATCCTGCAGTTCACGTAGCAGGAAACCGCATTCGACTTGTGTTCGGCGAGCTTTCCCATGACGTGCTTGACCGAGCAGGTCTTGCCCGTCCCCGTCTTTCCGTAGATGAACATGTTGCGCGGGCGCTCCCCCTTGAGCGCGGGCGAGAGCCCGACCATTATCTTCTCTATTTCCTTGTCGCGGAAGGGCAGCGTTTCTGGTATGTAGTGCGGGGAAAGGACGTTCCGGTCCGCGAAAACCGTCGGCTTTGAGAGTATTTCTGAAAAGGATGGGGATGACATCGGATTACCCGTTTTCTGAAGAAGATTGGTGGGGTGGAATATTAAAACTGTTGCTGGGCGAACAGGCAACCTTTGCGGGCTTGATAGGCGGGCGTGAAAAATACAGGTGGAATGCCGGCGTGCGGACTGCCGACAACAACTTTATTAAGATATACTCCGAATAAAAGCTGCTGAAAGACTGCGATTGTTGATGTTAATATCTGAGGTGAGAAGATGGGCATACTCGAGAAGATTACTAAAAGCATTGGAGTCTCCAAGGACATGAACCTTGAGGAATACATGAACACCGTTGAGATGGAAAACGTTGATGTTCTCCACGAGGCGGCGGACTTCTACGTAAAGCCGGTCGCGCTCGAATCCGAATCGGACGTGAATATCATAATGGACGAGCTTCGCGCGAAGAACATCGTCCTCCTGAATGTTTCGCCGATGGCAAAGCAGCCCAACAAGCTCAAGCAGACCATTGACAACATCAAGATGTTCGTCATGAAGACGAACGGCGACATCGCGAGGATTGACAACGACAAGATTCTGCTCACTCCGAGCAAGGTCAAGATTGTCAAGTCCAGCAGGAAGAGATAATTTCCAAAAACTTTCTACTTTTTTTGTTTTATTTTCTTTAGCGGACGCATTTTTATTCCGCAGAAACCAATCACGCGTATTTCGGCGCTTCCCCTTTGCCGTCAAGCTCGCGCACCGCGCGCCTGACAACTCCGAGTATGGAAACGCACTCCTTGTCCGAGAGCATCGCCTTGCCCACCATGCGCCTGAACGCGATTTTCACCTTGCGCGGGTTGCGCATGAGCTTTCCGTAGCGGTCCACGAGAAGCCCGAATGCCTCCATCAATTTCTCCTTTTCGCGCTCGCCCGCCTGCGCGAAGTTGGGCGTGTTCAACCCTGAAAGCTCGTAGAGCGTGATTGCCACGGCGTGCGAGAGGTTGAGGATGGGGTATGTTTTGCTCGCTGGAATTGTCACCAGAAAGTCGCAGGCGGAAATGTCGCGCTCTGAAAGCCCGACTTCCTCATTGCCGAACACGAGCGCCACTTTGCCCTCTTTTTCCGAAGCGAGCTTTTTTTCAAGCTCCCGAAGAAGAATGGGAGAGCGGAATGTCTCGTTCCAGTGGCGGAAGATTACCCCCGTCGTGCCCACTGCGAACTTGCAGCCGCGCCTTGCCGCAGCGAAGTCCTTGCAGATTTTCGCGCCCTCAAGAAGTTCGCGCGCGTGCTTGGAGAATTTTATTGAGTCAAAGCCAAGGGGGTCGCAGCGGGGGGCGACCAAGTAAAGCTCGGAGAAGCCGAAATTCTTCATAATGCGCGCCACTGCGCCGAGGTTCTGTTCGTATTTCGGCTGGACGAGAATTATTCGGAAGCGCTCGGACTGCTTTGTTTTTGGAGAGGGCGTGTCCTGTGTAGGATTGCTTATTTTGCCCTTTGCGCGGCGCTTTGGTTGGGGAATTTTTGTCATTTCAATCACTTCAAAGTCGCCTCAATAAGCGCGAGCTTCTCGAAAAAGAACGATTCCTGCGCGATTGTGCGCGAAGGTCCGACGCGGGAGCGCAGCTCCTCAAGCGTGGCATTTATCCCCCCGCCAAGCGAGGTGGCGATTACCGCGAGTTTGCCGCCGAGAAACAGATGGTTTCCCGCTTCGTGCGCGAACTTTTTGAATACAAGCAAGCCAGACTCTCCTCCATCGTAAGCGGCATTTTCCTCCTCAAGCGCAAGCTTTTCCGCGCGCGTGGTCGGAAGATAGGGCGGGTTGAAGAGAACGGCGTCGAACTTGCCGGAAACATCGGAGAAGAGGTCGGATTGGCGAAAGACGGCGTTCGTGATGCCGTTGCGCTGCGCGTTCGCCCTCGCGCATTCCACTGCCGCAGGGTTTATGTCCACCCCGATTACTTCGTTTTTCGCGCTTGCCGCGGCTGCACAGAGCGCGGCGATTCCAGTGCCTGTGCCGATTTCGAGTATCTTGCCTGAAAGCGAACTTGCGTATGTGGCGAGGAGGAAGGAGTCCTCTGCGGGCCCATAGACGGTGGGGCAGAGCCCTATGCGAAGCGAGCCGAATGAGATTTCGTTTTTCATGCGCGCACCCATCACCACTCGATTTTGTCGCCCTGTCTTACTGCCCCCTTGCGAAGCACCTTCATCCTTATCAGGTCAATCACTGTCGAGCCCTGCGCGTAGCGACATTTCCCGCCGTCAATGAGCAGGTCGCATTGCGAGGAAATTTCCTTGCTCACACCTGAAAGCTCGCTTGCCTCCTGCCCGCTCGACAGATTCGCGCTCGTCGTTACAATCGGCAATTTCAGTTCGCGTGAAACCTGCCGCATGAACATGTGCTCAGGCACGCGCACACCTGCTTCGAGCGTATCTGACACTGGGAGCTTCTTTTTCAGAGGGAGAATGAATGTATAGGGGCCTGGAAGAAGCTCTTGGAGTATTTTTTCCTGCTCGGAAGTTATGCTGCAGAATTCCTTGAGCATGGCAAAGTCGGATACGAGGATGGAAAGCGGCTTGTTTCCCTCCCGTTTTTTCATCCCGCGAATCCGCGAAATTGCCTTTTCGTCAAGCGCGCTGCAGCCAAGCCCGTAGAGCGTGTCTGTCGGATAGATTAGCACGCCTCCTGACGCTATTGTTGATTTTGCCGATTCCTTTGCGGCGTCGTAATTGTCGTGGATTGAGAGGATAGGGGGCATACGACGTTTATCTTCAATTATCAATATTAATAAACGCCTGTAAAGAGCTGATGGCGCTCGCCATGCATTGAAACTTGGCTTTCAATATTTATGTATTTACTGAAACTTGGCTTTCAATAATAACAATCTATTTAAATATATAAGCTAAAATATGCAACATGGAACTTGAGAACATAGTAAAGCAGAACCCGTGGTGGAAAACCCCGCAGGGATGGGAGGCGCAGGACAGGCACCTGAAGGCACTTGCCAATTGCAGATATGTGTATGAACGGGAAGGATATGTTCCTGCAAAGAAAGGTGTGAGTGTGGTTTATGGGCCAAGACAGGTCGGAAAAACAACATGGATGAAGAAGCGCATAAGTGGCTTGTTGAAAACCTGCAAACCAACGGAGGTTTTTTACCTTGATGCTGAAGGTCTGGCAGACAGGTTTGAGCTGCAAAAGGCGATGGAAACAATCGGCGGGCTGTATGCTCCAAAACACATTTTCATTGACGAGATAAATTCGGTGCACGAATGGGAGAAGGCGATAAAGGCGCTGGTTGATGGCGGCTTTTTTGAGGAGAGGTGCGCTGTTGTTGGCGGCTCAAGTTCGCTTAACATAATGAAGAAAGCTGAGAGGCTGCCGGGGAGGCTGGCGAGTGGGAAAAATAAGTACAGGTTCTATCCGCTAAGCTTTGCGGAAGTTGCAAAGCTTTACGGACTTGGTTTTTCAAATGCCAAGGAGGCGCTTGGCGGGCTTGACAAGTTGAATTTGGCGCTGTATAAATACTTCCTGCACGGAGGATACATAAGGGCGATGAACGGGTTTGAGAAGAACGGGAAATTGGATGAGGAGCTTTTTTCCGTGTATTCCGCTTGGATTGACGGCGAGCTTGCGAGGGTGAAAAAATCGCCTGAAATCGCGACAGGCATAATGGACGGGACTGCAAACGCCCTTACCAATGAAACCTCATGGGGGGCGCTTAGCAGGGCGGTGAGCCACCCGACTATAGCTGGGTATGCTGAAACGCTGAAGGACATGTTTGTGCTTGGCTATGTTGAGAAGTCGCGAAGGGCGAATGAGGGCATGCCAAAAAACAAAAAAGTCTATTTTGCCGACCCGTTTCTCTACTGGCTTGCGCTCTTTCGGGGCAGGAAAATAAACGATGCAGCTGTCGTGGATTTGGATTCCGCGGCTTGCGGCAAGCTTGCGGAACTTTCCATTTATTGCAATCTTGTGGGTTTTCTTGATACAGAGGGGCAGGAGAGCGACTTTGAGCCGAGAAGGCATCTGCATTTTGAGAAGGAGCGGAGCAAGGAAACTGATTTTTGCGTCAAGCGTAATGGAAGAACCTATTTCATTGAATCGAAATTCGGGCACGTTGGGAAGAAGAAGGAGGGCGTTTTTTACATAACAAAAGATGAGATTTCAGAAAACAGCATCCCCTTGAGCGTTTTCCTCATGCACCCCTTTGAAAGCCTTGAGCTATGCAGGCAGATGCGGTAGGGATATGGCTGCGGCTTTACGATTTTAGCTGTTTGCGTGGGTTGATAACGATTTATGACCGGCGCAAGGGTTTTAATCGCTTTTTTTCGCAGCCGCCACAAGTGTGCCAACTGCATCTAGATGCTCCTTGCTTCCTGTGCCAAAATATTTCTCCGCTGTTTTCACCGCAGTCGCAAGCACCTTCAAATCCTGCTCTTTGACTAGCACCCCAAACCGACCGTCAGACCCGTCGCCCACGCCGATGATACGCCCGCCGTACGTGCCGTTGAAATCGCCGCGGCCAGCAGAGGCAAAGCCGACTTTTACTTCTGTGCAACCGAACCAAAGGTAGACGACGTGTGATTCGCCGCCCATTCCAAAGAGAACGGGGTGTTTGCCTGTTTCAGTCCAGCCGTTGCCGGGAATTGCATCTATGTAGCCAGTGCGCAGACTTGCGTTTGGTGTTTCTATTGAAATCCTGTAAGTGCTGCTGCCTTTGTCAGTTACAATGGTGCGCTCGAATATGATAAGCCCGCGGTCGCTTTCTTTCATCCCAGCCCTACCGAGTGCACGAAGGAATGCGTCATTTACAGGAGTGCGGATTTTTACCTCTTCTGACTCATCCACTATGAATCGCTCATCCTTTCCGCCAGATTTTCCATCCGTCCGTATTGTCTCTGCAAGAGGTATGTTGGAGAGGATTGTTACGTCTGAAGTTGTTACGGGCAGAGTTGGCAGGAGGATTTCGCTGCTTTTCTTCCAAAGGGCATCATCCAGGATAATCGGTAGATTTCCTGCAGGGTCGGCCGCGATGAGCCGAATTTCATCCCTGCCTTCATTTGGGTTATCCCGCCCGGACCATACGGGTGCGCTGCCCGCAAGTGAAGACTGCCGCAAAGGACAGGTTGTTTTGACAATTGAATTTCAACTGGTGGAACCACTATGAGGCGCCGCATAAACACATCTCTCGAGCGAAAATGTGTTATGATGTGTTTATAAAAGTAATTACTACCTGTAAAAGAGAACCCGTCTGACAAAATCCCTACGCGCAAAACCGTTTTTGCCGCGAATCAGGCCTTCTTCTTCCCCGCTTCGTGGACTGCGCGCGCGAGGTCGGAGACTTTTTTCTTCACGTCGCCGCCCTTTTCGAGTGCGGTTCCCACCTGAACTGCTCCTGCTCCGGCGGAAATCACCGCTGCGGCTTCTGCTGGAGTGCGGACTCCCCCGCCGACTATGTGGGGAATGGAAATTGACTTTGCGACTGCCGAGACCATTTCAAGCGGCATGTGCCCTTCCTTGGGGTTGCTTCCGCAGTCCGTGAGAACGAGGCGGCTTCCCGAAAACTCGGCTGCCATTGCAAGCGCGGCTGCGATTTGCGGCTTGTCGCGCGGCACGAGATTCACGTCGCCGACCCAGCCGACCGTTCCGCCCGGGGAAATCACGATGTAGCCGACTGGAAGCGCCTCAATCCTCATTTTTTTGATTGACGGGGCTGCGAGCATCTGCGCCTGCGATATCCAGTAGGGGTTGCGGCTGTTGAGAAGCGACATGAAATAAATCGCGTCCGCGTATTTTGTGACCGTGGAAATATTGCCCGGAAATAAGACAACTGGCACCGAGGATTTGTCCTTTATCCCCTTTGCCACCGCGTCCAGAAGCTCGCCGTGCGCGCCCATGCTGCCGCCGATAAGGACAACGTCAGCGCCGGATTCCGAGGACTGCACGCCCGCGGAAATCGCCTCCTTTGGCTCCTTGTAATCAACAGGGTCAATGAGCGCGAAGAGCAGACCGCCCTTGCGCGCTATTCCGTCCTTGATGTAGTCTTCCACTTTCGCCATATATCACACCTGTGGGTGCCTTTTGGCAAGATACGCCCCGACTGTTTCTTTCAGACCGTCGCTTAATTTAACCTTTGGCTTGAAGCCCAGCTCCGCATCCGCGCGGTCGCAGGAGTATGCGCGGTCAAGAGTCAGCTGGCGGATGTTTTCCTCTGAAAACGAAGGGGGCGCGGCAAGGTGGAGGGCGGAAAGGAAACGCTTGGCAAAAACAGATGCGCGCACCGCAATGACCGGAACGCTTCCCGCAGGCGGCGCGACTTTGAGCTGCGCTGATGCAAGATTGAGAAGCTCTTTTTGCGAAAGCTTTTCCCGCCCGACAACGTTGTATTCGCGGCAATGGGAAGAAACCGCGCCGGAATCAAGCGCGAGAAGAGTCGCCAGTGCAGCATCGGACTGGTGAAGGAGCGGAAGGCGGTTTTCCCCGCTTCCCAATACGCGCATCTTTCCGGCTGAGAGCCGGTCCAGTATTTGGAAGTAGCCATCCTCGAAAGCAGGGCCGTAAATCATCCCGAAACGGAGAAAAACGATTGGCAGCGAGCCGCCGTATTCGCGCGCGAACGTTTCTGCGAGGAGCTTGCTTTTTCCGTAGGGGCTTTCGCAGCGCGGCTCGAACGTCTCGTCCACGACCTGCCCTTTGTATTCGCCGTAGATTGAGATGGAGCTTGCAAGCACGACTTTTTCCACTTCGGGCGGGCAATTTGCGAGCGCATGCTTTGTGGCGAATGCGTTTGCAAGGACAAGCTGGCTGTAAGGATGCTCGCCGACGAGCCCGGCAAGGTGCGCGACCTTTTGCACGCCAGCGAACGCCGATGCCGGAAGCGCGGCAGAACCGAGGTCGTGCTCGATTCGCTCTGCTGCGCGGGGAAGTTTGCCCGTGCTTTGGGGGCGGACTATCGCGCGGACTTCGTCCCCGCGCTCAAGAAGCGCGCTGGCCACGAGAGAGCCGAGACGGCCGGTTGCGCCTGTTACAAGGACAAGTGACATGAGGAGAATTTGCTCGGATGATTTATGAATCCTGCACCTGCTGCGGCGAATAAATCCCAAAAAGACCCGAAATTGAAAGTTTCCAAAAAGTTGTTTCGACGTAGCCGATTTGGACTGAATGTAGTAATTTAGGATATTGCGCGGCAAAATCGCCCATTTGCTCACCACAGCAATCCTGCACCCACAAAAAGTTTGAGATATAAAGCTTCCGTGTGAAAGCGAAATATGCGAATCGTGCATCTGCGAATCTTGTTGGGGGTTTTGATAGGTGCAATAGCATTGATAACTGTTATTTTAACGTATTTTTATTCTGAATACGGGCTCTTGATATTATCTGTTCAGGGAGTCCTTTTAACTACAATTTGCCCAATAGGTTCGAATTGTATTGAGAACCAGATAACTGAAGAGCACGAACGGTTGCTTGAAAATATAGAGACACAAACCTCAAAATTGAATGAGAAGTATAATAAAGCACGTATGAAAATTAAGCAAATGGAAGAAGAGCTATTAAATTCAAGTTTGGATAGATGATTGATATGACTAAACGAAAAACGAGTGCAAAGCATAGGAATTCGTTTAGCTTAGAAAGCAATGAGTATAGGGGAATACAACGAGACATAAAAAAATTGAGGCGTCTCTTTATTTAAGAAACTTCACGCGTTTCCAATCGCCTTTTCCAGACCTTCCTCCGGTTCCTTGAAGAACAACACGGATTTCGGCTTGAACGATATGCGCTCGGTTGCCTCGTATTTGTGCGTGGTGCGCACGAGCAGCCGGACGCCGTTGCAGTCCAATTCGTATTTGTAGAATGGACCGAACGAGCGGCTGGAGGTTACCTCGACTTTCGCGCCCTTGCGCTCGAACCGCAGATTCTCAGGGCGGATTACCGCGACGTAGTCGCCGTTGAGCTTGGCGCGCAGCTTCTGTCCGAGCAGGCTCGCGGTTCCGTCCGTGAATTTCACTCGCAGAAAATTCGCCTCGCCGAGGAAATTCGCGACAAACGGACAGATTGGATGGTGGTATACCTCGTGCGGAGTGCCGATTTGTAGCACTTGCCCGTCCCGCATTATGACTATTTTGTCCGCCAGAGCCATTGCCTCCTCCTGGTCGTGCGTAACATGTATGACCGTGAGTCCGAGCCGCTTCGCCATCCTGCGAAGCTCCACGTGCAGCTCGGCGCGGATGTGCGCGTCCAGCGCGTTTGTCGGCTCGTCGAGGAAAATGAGCTTGGAGCCGGTTGTGAGCGCGCGCGCCATTGCCAGCCGCTGCTGCATTCCACCGGAAAGCTCGCGGGGAAGCGCGTCCTCCCTGCCAGTCAGATGCACAAGCTCGAGCATTTCAGACGCAATCCTGCGCGCCTTGTCGGGGTTTCCGCCGCGCGCGATTGGGCCGTATGCCGCATTGTCAAGCGCGGAAAGATGGGGAAAGAGCGCGTAGTTCTGGAAAAGGAAGCCGATGTCGCGGTCCTCAGGCGGAAGGTGGGACACATCCTTGTCCGCTATGAATACCGCGCCAGAAGTCGGGCGGAGGATTCCGGAAATTATTTTCAGAAGAGTGGTCTTGCCGCAGCCCGAAGGCCCGAGAAGCACGGTGTATTCGCCTTCCTGTATTTCCAAATCCACGTGCGCGAGCGCCCGTATGGGGCCGAAATATTTTGAAACGCCAGATACTTGTATGTTCGGCATGCAACCACCAAATTATTGAGATGTTTTTCTTCATCCTCTAAATTTTCCTTTCTTTTCTTGACCGGAGAATCACTACGAGCACGAGCGAGATTGCGAGCAGCAGCACTGCCGCAGACGCAGCTTCCTCTGGCTGCCCTGCCTTGTTCAGATTCACTATCAGAAGCGGGATTGTCTCGATGGATTTGGAGACCGCAAGCGTGCCGCCTGTTTCGCTCACGCTTCGCATGAATGCCACTACTGTTCCAGCAATCACTGTTGGCCAGATGAGGGGAAGCACCACTGTTCGGAATGCGTAGAACGGCTTTGCGCCAAGCGAGCGCGCCGCCTGCACGAGGTTCTGATCCAGCCCCGAGAGTATTTCGGCAACAGGGCTCACAAAGAACGGGAATATCATGGCGACGTGCGCGAATACGAGCACCACTGCCTCGTCAAGCTTGCCTGCCCAGAAGAGTGAAAGCGAGAGCCCGATTGTGACCGTGGGCATTACCATGCACATTTCCACAAGCGTGCGAAGCAGCCCAGAAAAACGTTTTTTCGAGGCAATAAGCAACGCAAGGGGCAGCCCGAAGATTATTGTGAGCAGAGTGGCTGAGAATGCCACGCCGAACGAGACCATTATCGCGTCGATTATGCGAATGGAAAAGAAATCAAAGTTCGTGAAGCGCAGGAACCAGAACGAGGGGAGCAGCACTATGAGCGCGAAGAAGAGTATTGCCGCAGCGTCTGAAAGCCACTTGAGCGAGCTTATGCGCTTCTCGGCATCCGCATAAACCCTGCCGAGCGAAAAGCGGTTCCTGCCAAGCTCGCGGCGCACCAGAAGGAAAATCGCTGCCGAGAGAAGAAGGAATACTGCGGAGAGGGAGATTGCAGAGTCGATGTCCGCGGGCGTGGAGTTCTTGAAGTAAACCGTGAGCACAGGAACCGTTTGGAGCGTGCCTGCGGCGATTATTGTGGCGCCTGTTTCTCCAAGCGAGCGGGTGAATGCGAGCATTGCGCCTGAGAGCGCGCCTGCGCGGATGAGCGGGAACCACATTGTGCGGAATGCCGTGAAGGGCGTTGCGCCAAGAGTCCTTGCCGCCCTGCCAAGCCCATAATCAACTTCTGTTATTGCCGCCTGAGTGGTGCGGACAACGTAGGAGAGTGTGAATGCAACGTGCAGGAGAATGACTGTGAACAATCCCGGTCCGAAAAGCGAAAGCCCGCCCGCGCCCCAGAAGAGCGTGATTGAGAGCCCGAGCGCGCTCGTCGGGACAATTAGGGGCAGGTCTATTGCGGCATCCACCCAGTTCTGGAAGGGGAATTTGCGCTTTGCCAAAAACCATGCCATGGGGATTCCGAAAAGAAGGTCGATTGCAGTCACCACGAGCGCGATTGAGAAGGAGGTGAGAAGCGCCTCGCGCATTGCCTCGCTGAATTTGAAGTTGCCAAGCTGCGTGAAGATGAACAGCAGGGGACCGAGCACAAAAAATACGAAGAAAAGCACGGCAAGCGCGTTCATCACGCTGGAAAGCTTGGGGTCCTGCGATGCCTTGTCAAAAAAACGCATGCTTTTACCAGCAAGTAAAGATATTTATCCTTAGTGCGAATAGAGGATGTCATGCTTATTGTGTTTGAGGGGATAGACGGGTCTGGAAAAGACACGCAGATACGCCTGCTTCGCGCGTTTCTGCGACAGCACAGGATAAGCCATGCGCTGCACAGGTATCCCACAAAGGAGGCGAAGGCGGCGTTTGAGCATCTTGCGGGGAAGAAGAATGTTCCTGCAGAGGAACTTGCGCTTGTTTTTGCAGAGGACATAGTGGCTGAGCAGAAGAGGGTGGAGAGGGAAATTGCTGGCGGAAAAGTCGTGATTTGCAACCGCTATTTGCACTCCACCATTGCCTATCAGGGAGTGGGCGCGGGTTTTGCGAAGATGAAGATGAAACTTGGGAAGGTGAAAGTGCGCGAGCCTGACTTGGTGGTGCTTTTGGATGCTTCGCCTGAAATTTCCGCGCAGAGGAAATGCGAGCAGAAAACCCCTGACAGGCACGAGCGGGATGTTGCGTTCCAGTCAAAAGTGAGAAGGAATTACCTGTTGCTTGCGCGCGGGAATTTCCTCTCCTATAGGTATGCAGTCATAAGCGCGCAGGACAGCCCGAAGGAAATATTCACGCACGTGCTTGCGCACGTTGAGCCGCTGCTGATTAAGAGGATGGGTAAGCGCGCGGGTGCTGGAAGGATTAGGAAGCGAGAATGAATTCGACCGAAGGCTACCCCGCTCCAAGGACGATGTGCATTTTGCGCGACAAAATGCATCAGACATCGGCTCGCGAGCCGATGTTGATTGCTGCGGCAATCGGTCCGACTCGTGCTG
>Ga0172369_10000495_pt1 | contig 58569 bp, 26 predicted proteins | sample LakKiv25m_FD_114539 | JGI IMG/M metagenome (GOLD analysis project Ga0172369, IMG submission 114539) | Freshwater microbial communities from Kabuno Bay, South-Kivu, Congo - kab_022012_11.25m | ecosystem: Environmental > Aquatic > Freshwater > Lake | place: Democratic Republic of the Congo...
AGAGAGGAAGAAAAAGAGTTTTGTAAAAACGTTGTTTGTTCTGTGTTCATTGCGCCCACTTTCGTGTTGGGAAATTAGTAATTAAGAGCCGCACCAATTACATTATCTAACGTAATACTTACTTAAAAATGCCCTAAACAAGAATAAGAATTTTTTCTGTAACTATAATCAAAAAAAATGGACATATCCAAATGAAAAATACAAGAGAAGCAAAAAAATTGTACCGCTTCAACCATCGTTTCGCGGGTTACTTCCGTCGAATGCGGAGTGCGGTACAAACTCCAATGTTGCGGGGAGGTTGTTTTGTTGGAGGAGATTCTTCGGTCCCCGTATAGCGGGGTTCCCTCAGAATGACAAGGAGAAAAAACCGCTCAGTGCATATAAAATAACCGCAAACCGATAAATCGGTTATTGGTAGAAAAGTTAGGATAACTCCCCACGGCTGAAGCCGTGGGTTGAAAATCATGCTTGAAGAACCCACGGGTTTATCCGTGGGGGAAAGCAAAACAAAAAAAACCAGGTAACCGTTTTAACGGTTTAAGGTTGGAAGAAAAAGCGATGCGGGAAACACAATCACGTAATTTGATTTTATGAAAGCAAAACTCTGCTAAACAAATTAGTTCTTTACGAGGACGGTGGCGATATAGTAAAAACTTAAAATCTACCTTCGCAGATTTCTTCCGCCGATTATGGCCTGCGCCGTTGAGAAAACAGAACGGAGTGAAAAGAAAATCTATTGAATTGGCGTTTGTAAAGGGTGAAATGCTAGAAAGAAAGCGAGTATCTTATTTGAGCAGAAGAAGTTTTTTTACCGCCGACGCATTTCTTCCACGGATGCGGTAGAGATAGAATCCCGAGCTCACCATCCGGGGGGAAGAAGCTTCCCCATTCCAGGTAAGTTGATGCACTCCCTTTTGCAGCTCTCCAAGATTGGATTGATAAACGATCTCCCCAAGAAGATTAAACACCTCAAACGAAATGTTATCTTCCGCGGGGAGATTAAATGTTATTGTTGTAGTTCCGTTAAACGGATTCGGGAAATTCTGCATAAGTTGAAAACTTTCCGGTTGAAGTCCCCCAACATCGTTTACATCGGTACCAATCTGCTCAACGATAAATCCGCTAAGCGCGTTCACGCTTACTTCAGCTTGAAAATAAAGGTCGAGAATTTCATCCGTCACTTGTGTTGTAACAATAACCTGATACGGTTTGTTGCCGCCGACTTTAGCGAAAACGTCGAGGTTATCTTCAATCATCTTTCCTTCAACCAGCACGTCAAAAATTCTTTTGCCGGATGCGATTACACTTTTTTCGGCAAATAACATGGTAACTTTATAGGTCCCGTTCGGAACCCGAATTCTGTACGTAGGAAAATTTGTTCTATCGGAAGTGTAGGCTGAATCATCCGGAGTACCGCTTATTTGCAAAGCCGAAGAATAGACAATCGGATCACCCGACATGGCGCCATACTCAACACCCGGACCCCAATCCTGGTCTCCAAGAAAATCACCCGACGCAGTTCCGCCTACATTTACTTTTAACGGAAATTGTAACGGATGCGCGTTGGCAATGGTAACCGCTTTCGGTGAATCCGTGTTTCCAAAATTATCTTTTTGATTTAAGACGATAAGGTTGTGGCTCTGCTCTAAATTAATATCAGACGTGGAAAGAAAAACGGTTCGATTATCAGGCTGAAGTGCTGCGGATGAAATCGTAACACCGGAAGTTGAATAATTCGATTTGTTTGAAGCCGCTGTGGAGTTCACTTCTTCGGAGAAATAAACTGTAATTCTATTTTTTTCCGCACGTGCCCACATGGGTACCGGAGCGGCAACATCAGTATAACCAATATCTGTACTGTTGGTAAGTGCAAGAATCATCTTCCCGTCTTTAAAGATGATATTCTCCGGAATAAAGTCGCAGTTATTTCCGCCAAAGGTGTGAGTTGCTTTTTCCCAGCGGGTGGAATCAAAACCATCTAAGTTATCAACCCATTGCAGAGTAAAATTACTATTTGTGCCGTAATCTCCCGTTCCCGGTGTATAGGAAGAATATTTTATCCAATCATAATAAGAGAATGCCGGAAGAATGTTATCGCTCCACGCGCCCACCCAATTCGGTTGATCGGGGTTCCAAACATTCATCATAAGTTTTTGGGGAAGATCAAGCGTTTTAATGTGATCACCTGTTTGCCTGTGCACTTCTACTCCATCGATAAACCATGCGACGTAATCAGGAGTCCACTCAAATGCATAATCATGATAATCGAGCGCCGGATTAAAATCGGTATACGAATGATGAACATGGTTCACCTGCCCTTTGGTAATGGGGTTAAATTGCACATCGTTAGCATAGCGGCCGAGTATTTCAATATCTATTTCATTCCATTCTGTTGTACTTGTAATTTCGTGATAGGTAAAAAACGATGCGAGCATCCCTTCTTTCCCCGCGGTTTTCATTCGTGTTTCAAAACGGCCGTAGGTAAACGCGTCTTTTGTTCTGTACTCAGCACCTTTATACGCTTTACCAAATAAGGACAAAGAAGTGAGAGCTAAGAAAAGAAATAATAAATGTTTCATGGTAATTCGAATTGAATATAAAAAAAAAGAGACGCACTCTTTGTCAAGTGCGTCTCTGAAGAAATGTTAGAAAGCGATTCCGACGGTGAATTTTTGAATATCAACTAAACGACCAAAGTTTTGGTACGCGTAATCGAGCTTGATAGCAACATTATTCAGAAGTGCTTGTTTTACACCAAACCCTAACGTGAAGGATTCTTCAGAATCTTGAAGGAACAACGATTTGTACCCTCCTCGTAAGAAGACGAAATCATTATACCCATATTCAGCACCAACGTTCACGCTTTCATAATTATCGCTTGGATGCATCGCATCAAGGGCGAGAGTTACTTTGTTTTCATCACTTATATGGAATGAGTACCCGAGTCCGACTCTAAAGTTGAGCGGTAAAGCCCAATCATCCATCTGAAGATTTGCGGGAATCTTATCGTTATTTCCGGTCGTCGTCGGATCCGGATCGTATAAAATAAGGTTGGAGGTTCCCAACAATTTCATCTTTGTTCCAAAATTGGAAATCGACATACCTAAAATAATTCCGTCAAATGGCGTTACATATTGAACACCGACATCCATCGCAAAAGCGGTGGCGTTCATTTTCCAAATGGATTGATAAACGAACTTCGGTGTAAAACCAATTGAGAAATTATCGGTTAAATTCATGGCATAGGAAATTGCGAAAGCCGCATCCGTAGCGCTGAATATCTCTCCGGTACCATTTGGATTTTCGATTGTTGTAACTTTCATATCACCATATTCCGACGAGGTGAAACTAAGTCCCAAGGTCCCCATACTGCCGAGACTAACATAACCGGCAACAAAGTTATAGTTCACATCGGCAATCCATTTTGTTCTATCGAACATAACGCCGGTGTTTTCCAGTTTTGCCAATCCCGCAGGATTCCAATAAATAGCGCTCGCGTCATCAGAAATTGAAACGAAAGCACTTCCCATTGCCGTGGCTCTTGCACCTTGACTGTTTGAAAGGAAGGTAGCCGCTGAGGTACCGCGTTTGGAAACATTCTTAACATCTTGAGAAAAGGTGTTCCCAACAACTAATAACAAAAGTAACGAAAGTTTTAATAATGTTTTCATAGTTAGTTTCACCTTATTTAATTACCGCGAATTTACCAATGTGTTCACCAACGCCTTCAGCTTTTACATGGTAAACATAAATTCCATATGCAATGTCCATTCCATCTTCAGATACGAGATTCCACGATAGAGAACCATCTGATGGAGCGGAATCTTTATAAAGAGTTTTTACAAGATACCCGGACATAGTATAAATCCGAATTTCACATTTAGGAGGAAGATTAATAAAATCAATTCTTCGTTCACCACGACCCGAGAAATTCAAGTTTCGTTTTTCCCAAGCTGCGGCTCCCAAATACGGATTAGGAACAACCGAAATTTTATCAAGATCGGTTTGCGCCTGTTGATTATCTACTGAAGATTTCTTCATAGAGAAGGTAAACGCATCATTATTATAAAATGGCCGTGTAGAAGAAACTCTGAACTTATCTCCCGGTGCAGGATCAATCTGCGTTGTGCCGGGGCGAAGCGGAACAGAATAATGCACTGACCAAATAAGAGCTAATTGATTCGCCGGTTTAAACTCAATAATAACTATTTCATCACCAAGAGTAATTGTACCGGATTTATCAGGATCAGCAAGAGCAAATTTTACTCTATGACCCTGGGTGATATTCGTAACGGTAAAGTTAACCGGAATTTTAACATACGCACCTTGTTTTATATATGAGGTATCAACAATGTGATCAAAGAACTCAATCTCATAGTCCGCGGCCCATTTGCTTGCATTAGCTAACGGCGGAATGACAACAAGGTTTGCGTTGCTTGAACCTTGAACCCAGCCGGTATTTTTAGTGTCAAGCGCAATTGAAGTATCATTATTAACAGTTAAAGCCAAACCGTCAAACGGCGGAGTCATTCTCGATGTTCCGAAGAATGTTGAATCCACAACAGCTACGGTTGAATCCGTGCCCTGGTATGTTCTTACAACATCCAACGAACTTGACGTATACCCGTAAAGTGTTGTATCGGATTTAAATTTAACCACATACTGAGCGCCGGGAAGCACAGCATCCGGGTTCAATACATTAACCGCTAATTTTCCGGTACCTATACCTGCACTAACATGTTCGGTAGAACCAATTACCTGCGGAGGAATGTAGCCGGCTGCAGGAGCATTCGGTTTTACAACAGCGCAGTTAATGTCAACAAAGGTAAGATTTCCGGCGTAATCAACCGAAATTACTTTTGTACATTCGGAAGGCTGCAAACCCGTGGTTCCAAAATTTGGATCTCCCATGTCATACGATACGCAAGCGTAATAATATGTTTCACCATTAATTACGTCTTCGTCAATGTAAGAATTTTGGATACCTGTTTCAGAACCTCTCCAGAATCTCGCACCGTTTACACCAATCGGATCAGGACCGAAGATGCTGTCAACTTTATCAAATTGAGCAACCGGTTTCCAGAATTTTGGTTCGCCTTTAGAATCGGTAACAATTTTAATATCCTGAAACTCAGGGTCTCTACTTTTATAAATCAAATAGCCTTCAAAGTCTTTCTTATAACCGATTCTGTTTCCGTTTTTATCGTATTCAAAACCAAGGAACGGATCGGTTGATTGTTCTGCGTTCTTATCCCAGTAAAGGAATACTCTCTTGTCGCCGGCAACAGCGGTTAAATGCGGCTTGTTTGGCGGTTTCGAGAAGTTATAGTTAGCATTATAAATTTGTTGAACAGTGTTTTTGTTGAAGATCATATCTTCTTTATCACTGCCGAAAACCAATCCCATGGAATAGCGTTCGCGTAAGGCTTTCTTTAAGGGGAAAGGTCCTGATGAGAACACAATGTTCACGTTTGTATTTGTGATTGTTGTATCGGCAAATCCACCGGTCATTTTACTCCAAACAGCTTCATCATTTTTCGGCCAGGGGTTCTGAGGAGTATCAGCCAACTCAACTAAGGAAACTGCATTCAAACCGATTTGATCCGATTCATCTTTATCGGTTTTATCGAAGTTCGGTTCACCGTCGGTTGGTTTCCCGTCGCCTTCGCCTTCGTCCGGTCCGGTGTACTGCGGATCGAACGGGCCAACACCATCTTTACCAACGTCATTATTTAAGGGTTCAGTGAGTGGATCCCATTTACCGTTATTATTTAAATCAAGGAAGGGAATCCAATCATGGTCGTTATCAATGCCGTCATCACGTCTTTCATCAATCATTCCGTCTTCATCATCATCAATTCCATTGGTTGCGTTTCCAGGACTTTCGAGGTACGCATAGCCATAATATCCCGTAATCCATCCACCGGGAACACCTTTACCGAGATGATCCCATGCGTAAGTTAAATCCAAAAATTTATCGTATCGAACATCATCGCCGCCGCTGCTGGGGCCTCCAACACCGGGGTCAGAATAGAATCCGAAGCAGGTACTATCGTAATTATAATCTGAAACGTTCACGATATCATAATGCCAGAAAATAATATCTTCAGCAAGGACGTGTGACCATTGAAAACCTCTTACTTCAACACGAATTCCAAGTCCGCCCCAGCTAGAATCTGCGGCCATCGGGAAATAAAGGAACGGAGCTCTGTGAAATTCACCGTCTTTATTATCATCAACAACAAAGTAGGTTTCAAAATCTGCGTTCTTCTGATCCAAGCCGAAGTACCCGTACCAGTTATGGCTCCACCGCTGTCTATCAGCTTCAGGGTAATCCCATCCAAAAGCTGCTTTCGGCCATTCATCCGGCCAAGATTGGCGGTCGATACTCATTGCCGGTTTTGTGTAGTTGGGATTCATGTAACCCGGTATAGGTTCAAGTCCCCAAAGTTCACCGGTTACCGGATCTTTATCCATGTACTCGCGGTAGTTCGATTCAACAGGGTGAACTATTTGTCCTGTAGCAGTTTTAACGCTTGCCGCGATATAAACCGTGACACCGTCAATGTATGAATGCCCGGTTCCTTTCGGCCATTCACCAGAAGGTTGAAAAGGCCAGTGAGCAACTTCGCACGTGTTTTTAAAGAGTGTACGGACGAGGTTACCATCCATGATGCTTTCTCTTTCGTACTTAAAAGCACCTCTCTGATCGTCCCGATATAACTGAACCTGCGGATCGACCTGTGCGTAGAGTGAAATCCCGGTAAGCAGTAAAAAGAGTATGAGTAGTCTATTGTTTTTCATATTCATGTTCTCCATTAAATCCTATATTCCGAACTGCATACCAAGTCTTATCTGACGAGGCGCTGAAAATGATGCCGGATTATTCAAATATTGATCAACTGTGTTTAAGCCGATAACAGCTCCGGCTTCATTTTTGAAAATATCAACGTTCGCGCGGCCTGAATTGCTGCTGACACCATATTCATTTTTGATATCCAGCACGTTATAGATCAAAGCAAACGTATTCACTTTAACACCATAAATATCGAACGTTTTCTCAGCTCGTAAATCGAGATTATAGGTCGGAGGTTTAATGCCTCCATTTTCAAAACGAACACCATTGGAAATTCTTTCGGCTTCCGTATAGGGGAATCCGGAACCGTATCCAAAAATTAAACCGACTGTCCAGTCACCGGGTTCGCCAACAGTGACCGACAAGTTTAAGGTTGAGCGCTGATCCCAATTCAAAGGAACAACTTTCTTGTTTGACTCAACCGGAGGATTCGTTTGGTTATCGTTAAATACCGCGTAAGGATCGGATGCATTTCCTTCGGCTATCTGATAGGTATAGTCAAGTTTTGCGGCAAAGTAATCTACAAATCTTCTTTCCAACGTAACTACAAATCCACGAACATTGCCATAGTCACGATTGATAAAGCGTGCATAGCGGATACCTTCGTAGGTATTTAAAATTTCCATTCCTAAAAGATTTCTAATATCACGATAATAAAGCGATGTATTCAAAGAAATATTCGGGAAGAGTACTTGCTGCAAACCGATTTCGTACATAATCGTCTTTTGCGGTTTCAAATCCGGGTTACCTGTAATTTGCGATAATCCGGACGATTGAGTAATCAAGTAGTTTGAATTAAGGAACAGGTTTTCAAAACTTGGAATTTGGAAAAAGTGTCCGTATGAAAAGTGAATGATACCCTGATCGGTGATCGGGAAGGAAACACCAAGACGCGGACTCACTTGATATTTTGCCTTGGTTTTTACCCGTTGACCTGCACCTGGAAAATCAGTGTTATTTGTCGGGTTGCGTAAATCGGCAGGAAGTTCTGAATTCGGATTAAAGTAATCCAAACGTAAGCCTGCGTTGATAATCATAATATCATATTCCATTTTATCCTGGACGTACGCGGCAAACTCTTTCGGATATTTTGTGTAATCAACGTTTCCTTCTCTACCAAGATCATGATACCGCGGAATAAAAACCGAGTCTCCCGCAAGCGGTTCCAAAAGTGAAGCGCTGTGATTGTAAATGGTGTGGAAACGTCCTTCTATTCCGGCTCCGATTTTATGTTCTTTGGAAACCTGTGAAGTAATTGCCCACTGAATAATGTTGGTTAACGTATGGCGGTCGTATCTGCTGCTTTGGTTTCCACCTTGTTGGAATGTGTAACCTGAAAGCGGATTTCCTTGGGTTGGGTTCACATAGCGCGGATCGTAAGGATTGGCGTACAAATATCCTTTATAGTTGAAGTAGTTTGAGTTAACCTTCAAAGATTGGAATGTGCTCTGCGAAGGAACGTGCGTAATTTGGAAACTGTTCATGTGAGTGAAACTGTAATGATGCATCACTCCGTCGGGAGTCCAAGACCATGCGTGATCATATCCGCGGCTTTGTCCCATGTCGCCGAAATAGGTATAACTGAATTTAAATTGTTTTAACGTGTAGGAAACTTTAGCGTTCAAAGATTTACGGTCAGAAGGATTCATTGCCACATCTTCGCCGTTGCCCGAATGATGATCGAGAATAAACGGCTGGTTTGGATTATCGGGATTATCAATTGACATGGCTCTATCATCGGTAACGAGATACATTCTTCTTCCAAACAGATACCCGTTTTCTTTATAGTACCGCGCGGTAACAAAATAGGTAAGGTTATCAAGCACTTCCGTAGGTCCGCTTAACGCGATTTGGAAATCGTATGTTTTAATCGATGCGAACTTATTTAAATTTCTAAAGACATCTGAGTGTGAAGTAAAATAATTACCTACATACGCCGAGGCATTCATATTAAAAGTATTTGAACCATCTTGAGTTACAATATTAACAACTCCGGACATTGCCTGTCCGTATTCAGCGTTAAAGGTACCGCTGATAACTTCCATTTCACGGATTGAGTTATTTTCAAGTTGAATACCAAAACCTCCATTAAAAGCATCGGTAACGGAAACACCATCAACCAGGTAAGCAACTTCACCGCTTCTGCCGCCTCTAAAGTGTCCGTCAACAACACCGGCTTGGAGATTAATAACCTGGTTTACGTTTTCAACGGGCATCAGTTTAATATCATTTGCGGAAACGGTAACAGAAGTTGAAGTAAGATCTTTTTGAACCATCGGCCGTTCGGCAGTAATAACCACTTCTTTATCGATATGAATTGACTGCGGTGTTAATTTAATATCAAGTGGAGTAGTAAGATCAATTTTAACGAGAACTTTCTGGATAACAAGTTTTTGATATCCGACTGCGCTTGCAATAATCCGATATTCACCGGGAGGGATATTGTTTATAAAATAATAGCCGTCAAAATCAGCGGCAGCTCCTAAATACGTTCCTTCAATAACTATGTTTGCCCCGATGACAGGTTCCCCTGTTTCGGAATCGACAACTTTTCCGGAAATCTTTCCGGTTTGTCCGGCAAAAAGAGTTGCTGAAAACATAAACACCAGCAGAGCCAGCAAGGAAACCTTAGCTGCAGCGCCGGGTAGGCGGAAACGTAACCTCTCCTTCAGTAAATATGTAGTTTGCATACGTCTTTCTTCCTAATATATAATAAAATCTCTTGTGACCTTTGAGGAATAAAAACCCGCCGACCTTCTTTCAGACCGGCGGGTATAATGAACTTATTTCACGAGCATCATTTTCTTGATACTTGAGAACGAACCTGATTCTAATTTATAGAAGTACATACCACTGGCAAGACTGCTTGCATCAAATGAAACAGAATGTTGTCCTGCTGTTTGATACTGATTTACCAAGGTTGATACTTCACGACCAAGAACATCGAATACTTTCAAGCTAACAAAGTTACCTGCTTCAATTGAATAGGAAATCTTTGTTGACGGGTTGAACGGATTCGGATAATTTTGATTCAACGCAAACGAGTTAACTGAACCGGCATTATCTTTAACATCAACGGCACCGGCACCAATCCATGACCATAACCAGCGTGACGGATTATTCCAAGATTGATCTTGGTTCATTGGGGAGTAGCAGAATACAAGTTCTCTGTCTCCGCCCGGAGTATCGTTATCGTTACAGGAAAGGTCGAAGTTAATTTGCATTCCTTCCGCAGGAACTAAAGTAGAATCTTTTTCACCATTGTAACCGGAATTACGTTTCTTCGCAATATCAGCTAATGGAATACGAGCTTCGAAATAGTAACCGGGAGTTAATGCTTTCTGAGCAAAGGCATAGTTAGCACCGGGATAAAGCAAGCTATCGCTGCTTCCGGTGGTTACTCTTTCTTCGTCAAAACGAATTTCGTAATGAGGTGTAGCACCACGTTTATAAGCGGTGAATGTTGGTGCGTTTGTAGCATCATACATACCAATATAGAGATTGATAGCGTCGTTCATCCATGGATCTCCATGTCTTAATCTCCAGCTATAAATATCGTCGGTAACGTCAGCAGCCCAATAGAGATAAGTATCATCCATGGCAAGGTATGTTGTTAAACTATAGTCAGCATCACCGTCATGTTTCCCGTTAGGAGCGTCGAAACCGGTCTGTTTGGAAAGAGAAATGTCGATTGGCGGAACGTTTGACCATTCACTTAAATCGGCATCAGCAACAAAATTACCTACACCAGTGGTTTTCCAACCGATTGTAGGAACACCTTTTGCAGTATTGGTAACACCGGTTGCCGTAGCAGCAACAGGAGAATAATTGCCGGCGTTATCCATACAAACAACCGCATAATAGTAAGTTACATTTGCATCGGTTGTTGGAGCGCGTAAAATTTGCTCGGCGATCTGCGTGTTTTCCGGAACGCCTTTTTTAAGGACTTTAGCCGTAGCAATATCGGTAATCGGTTGAGTTGAATAGTACACATCATACGTTTCTTTTGTTTCACCGGGAACATCAAGCCAGGTTACAAGGTTTTGATAACTTCCCTGAACAACATCAAGCCCTGTTACCGCTTTCGGAGGAACTACGTCGATATCCGGGTTACCAGTCCATATTTCAGTAAGGTATATGGTCTTTCCAACTTTTCCGGAAGCTTCAGCCATAAAACCGAGTGTTCCAACTTTTGTAGAATCAAAACCGGTCGTTCCATCTTGCGGCACTAAATCAGTTAACGCAATAATTTGTTGATGCCATGCACCGTCATCAATCGGTGTAAAGACTTTACCAATCTTTCCGTTGGATCCGCTTTCAAGTTGCACGCGGAGAGCGCCGGTACCTTGATCAGCTTTATACCAGAATTTTAAAGAATCGATTGACCAGGACCATGACATATCAAACGTTGGAGAAATTGTCCAGCCAATACCTGTCCAACCATTGCTCCATTCATCACCTTGAATCCATTTAATTGCATTCAATTCAGGAACTCTACCTGCACCGGGTTCAAAAGAGACACTAGATTGTCCCCAAGCCCAAGCATTACCCATAGCTGCATCAACATTTTTTCCGTTAAAAAATACAGTTGGTTTTGATCTTCTGCCTTCAAGAGTAAGGTTATCCCAAAGGATAGAACCGGTTGAACTAATAGCAGTATCACCACCGGCTACGTTTCCATAAACCAAAGCAAATTCAAATCCTTTGATATGATCTAACTGAAGAACTTTGTCTCCGTCACCGAATTGAAGAACGAAACCTTTGGTATTATCAGTAGTTTGTTCGAGAGGAATATCAACATCAATCCATTGACCTGAAGCGTCAGCAAAGTTGATATTAATTTTATGTAACCAGAGATCTCTTAAACCGGCGGCATCAATTTCAGCCATTTTGAATTCCATGGTTGTTGCGCCCGGTTGGGTCATCAAAGCAGGGTTAGTAACTTTATACCGTAAGGTAAGATGTGTTCCCAAGGAGAGATCCATATAAGGAAGAGCATCGGTGTTACCCGGTTTATACGTAGTTCTAACAACATATCCTCCCCATCCGTCAGAAGCTTGTACATGGTAATCAATAGCCATGGATGCAGCTCCTTCGACATGGTTTGTACTGTCATTATGCAGTAAGCAGTAAGACCCGGGACCATTAGTAAAAAAGTTATCGTTTAATACCGGCGGATCCAGGAATACTGGTCCAACAGCATTATCGAAACTTTGGATGAGGATCTGTGCTTGTGAGAATTGCACAAAACCTATCACGAGAAATAAAAAAACGAAAAGTTTTTTCATGACTTTTCTCCTTCGTTAGTTGTTGTTGTGTGATTTATGTATTCAATCATATTCGAACCAAATACGTTGTTAATTCCAAAAACTCCAGAGACTTAAAATGATAAGCAGGATAAATGCCGACATAATAAAATTAGCTCTATCTCTACTCACTGTCCCAATGTGGTTTATGCTAAATTTAATTTCTTTTAATGAATCCGGGAATAAAAACTGAATTGGAGCTCCTTCGCTTTTTTCTTCATTAAACACAAAACTGAAAGCTAAAATGAGTACTGAACAAAAAACGAATAAAACAATGGCAAAATGTAAAAAATTAATGGAAACAAAATCAATGAGAAATTGAGAATTTGTTAGATTCATTTGCACAATTACCTGAGCCGCCAATCTCGCCAATCCAATTGTCTCACCGATAACAAGAGTCCAAATTGCGGCTTTGGCGGTAACACTTCTAAAAAGTAAACCAAAAATAAAAACCGCCGTTATGGGGGGACTAACAAACGCCTGTACATTCTGCAAGAATAAATAAACCTGAGACGTGAAGAGTTTAACAAATGATACCATCAATATTGCGCCAACTACCATAACCATGGTTGCCAAGCGACCGATAAGGACAAGTTTTCTTTCTGATGAGTCCGGATTACGGGGTTTATAATAATCATTGGTAAAAATTGCGGCAGAGCTATTAAACGTGCTTGCTAATGATGACATCACCGCTGCCAAAAGACCGGATACTACAAATCCTTTGATCCCTGCCGGCAAGAGAGAACCGGATATTAAAGCCGGATACGCGTCATCCCCGGTAATTTCGGGATAAAGAACCGCGGCGATGAGTCCCGGTAAAACAAGAATAAAAATTGGAGTGATTTTAAGAAAAGCTGCAAGTAAGGAACCGCGGCGGGCATGATCGATATTTTTTGCGCTCAATAATCTTTGAACAATAAACTGATCCGTGCACCAATACCAGAATGCGATTATCGGAGCGCCAAAAATAATTCCGGTCCAGGGATAATCAGGATCGGAAACATTTTTAAACATGAGGAAGTAATCTTCGGGAAGTCTTGCCTGAAGTGTAGAAAATCCTCCGATAGCATGCAACCCGAAAATGGTAAGGATTACCGCTCCCAAAAGCATAAGCACCGCTTGAATATTGTGTGTTTTGGCAATTGCCGCCGCACCGCCGCTTACGCTATATAATCCTGTAATCAATACTACAATGATAGCTGAGGTATAAATGTTAATTCCAAATATTTTGGTAAATAAAAGTCCGCTTGCAAAAAGAGTAACCGTAATTTTAGTAAATAAATAAATCACTATGGAAAGAACCGCAAATAATTTTCTGCTGCGATGATCAAACCTTTTTTCAAGAAATTCCGGCATAGTTTGCACACCGCTTTTAATCAAAATCGGGGCGATAAACCAGCCCAACAAAATGAGAATAAAAATTGCCATCAGTTCGAACTGCCCAACCGCGAATCCTCTTGAAGCACCCGCGCCTGCCAATCCAACAAAATGCTCACTCGAAATATTTGTAGCAAAAATTGATAACCCGACGGCTATCCATCCGCTGTTTCTTCCGGCTAAAAAATAATCTTCGGTTGTCTTGTCCTGTTTTCTAGAATAGTAGAATCCGATACCCAGAATTAGAACCAGGTATATCACTAGAATCAAACTATCGAAAATTGAAAAGGATGCCGACAAAAGTTCCTCGATTAAGATGAATTCAACTTACACAAACGATGCCAACTGTTTTACGTAAAATCTTTCTTTTTTACCTGAATTTTTGCTTAAAAACGGGTTAATATCGAAGGAAACTTATTAGAATGATAACCTTTGGTTATTATTTTGATAAGCCTTCAACTTTTCCTCAACATCACCCATCTCCTTTCAATAATAATTTGTGTAAAGTTTTCTTTTGAACGGTAAAGTCAATATTTTACCGGCGCAAAATTGAATTGCCTCGATTTATTTTTTCTAGGACATTTTCGGTAGTTACTTGTGGTTGGTGTCTAAAAAAAATTCTTTAGCCTCTAACGATTGTATCAGTTTACTTGCTTTTTACTCTTTTAAATAGCATATTTTCTAAAAAATTGATGAGATTTTATGACCATTGGATATCGGAGGCAGAATTCGGTACCGCATTTAAATGAAGGGCATAAAAGTGGGTTGCTTGGAGAAATTCCTCTTCTGCGGTTCCTTCATCAATCTTCTATCTTCCTGAAAAACGCAAAGGTAAGCGCAAAAAATTTTAGATTACTCTTCGTACTTTTCATATTGTTCATCATACCGAATACTAGCCTTTCACAGCAGAATCTCCAAGTATGCAAAATTGCGATTGATAGTGAGAACGAACCGTTCGAATTCGTTAATGATCAAAATCAACCGGACGGATTAATTTACGATCTGCTGCACGAGATAGAAAAATCATCAAGGGTGAAGTTTGAGTTTATTCCGATGAATTGGAATGACGCCCTCACCGCAGTTCAAAACGGGAATATAGATCTTGTGAGCATGGTCTATTCACTCGAACGCACCAAGATGTATGAGTTTTCCAAACCATTCGGACAAATAGCGCAGGCGTTGTTCAGGTCAATTAACGCACCCAGCATAACCGATACTAATTCACTTTCCGGTTACACTGTAGGTTTTGAACGAGGGGATATCTCATTTCAAAAAATGGCACACCGAAAAGATTTTACCGTCCGACTTTTTGATACCAAAGCTAATGGTCTGCTTCATTTAAATACGGGAAACATTGATGCGCTGTTCTGTACTGAATTTGTCGGGCTCAACTTTATCTCGAAATATAAATTTACAAATGTCGAATTTGTAAGCGGAAATCTTTTTACTCAAGATTTTGAATTTGCTACACGAAAAGGCAATACGGGAATCATTCAAATGCTTAACGCCGGTATCGAGATTGTGGAAAAGTCAGGCAAACTTCAAAAGCTCAAAGAAAAATGGCTTCCTCAAGAACCGACAGCAGCTACCTGGTTTCAAAAAAATAAAAACAACCTTGTAAAAATATTTGCATTTGTCGGCGGGGTTTTTCTCCTCCTCGTACTCTGGAATTTCAGTCTGCAGAAAAAAGTCACATCAAAAACAAATTCGTTGAAAATAAATGAAACGTTATATAGGACGTTATTCGATTTCTCGGCTACAGGAAATCTTCTCTTGGATGAGCATGGAACAATTCTGAATGCGAATCAGATTTTGTGTAACTCACTTGGGTATACTCCTGATGAACTCATCGGACAAAACATAAAGAAAATCCTTCCCAAGCAAAACTGGGAAGCCGCTGACGAAAACATCCGGCAAATTCTCTCCGGAAAAATGATGGACCACGAAGTGGTGAACACAAAAAAGAACGGACAAATTTGTTATTTCAGACTTAAGGAATCAACAGTAATATTACCAGACGACAAAACGGGCATTCTTTCCGTTTCTCTTGATATAACTGCTCAGAAGAAGATTGAAGAACAAAACAATCTGTATCTCGCCACGCTGAAAGAAAGTGAAGAAAAATATCGTGCTCTTGCAGAAACCGCTCCGGATATGATTATGGCATACGGATTTGATTTTAAACTCACGTATGCGAATAAAGCTGCAACTGATTTTTTTCGAATTACTTCAAGCGACTATTTAAATATCCATATAGGAAATTTTGTTCCTCCGAAATATCACTCAATGCTGGAAAGCAACCGACAAGAACGGTTAAAAGGAAATCAGGAAAAACGAACATGGGAGCTTGAGGTAATTGGCGGTGACGGTTCGATTGTTCCCGTTGACGTAGTAACCTCTCCCATAGTGCTCGACGAGAAAACTGTCGGCTTTTTATCAATCATCAGAAATATTGCGGATCGCAAACTGGCAGAAGAAAAAATAAAAGAAAGTGAAGCAAAGTACCGCTTGCTTGTTGAAAATGCACAAGATATGGTGCTTACGTTAAATACCGAAGGCATTTTAACATACGTAAGCCCTTCAGCTGAAAAATTTAGTGGTTATAAGGTTTCGGAACAGCTTGGTCAACATTATTTAAAATTTGTTGCTGATAAAAATGAACTTGGAAGGGCGAAAGAAAAATGGGAATCCGTAATCTTAAAGCGGGAAACAATTACTTATGAAGTAATGTATTTAGCAAAGACTGAAGATCCGTTTTGGGTTGAACTACTCGCAAAACCGATTATTGAAAACGATGAAGTTGTTGAAGTTCATTGTGTTATGCGAAACATTGAAGAGCGCAAACAAGCCGAAACAAAAATTCAAACTCAGATGGAAGAATTACAGAAATGGTATTCTACCACAATTGGAAGAGAAGAACGAATAATTGAAATGAAGAAAGAAGTAAACGAATTATTAAAAACTTCCGGCAAAGCAAAACGGTACGATGTGTAAAATACGCAGCAACATAGAGAAACAATATCATTTTCAGTTTGGAGGGAACAGATGAACGATCAACTTAGTAAGTTACTTGAAGAATCGGAGCGGTCACGACGTGTTCTTTTAAGTTTGCTTGAAGACCAAAAAACCGCTGAAGAGACGCTTAAACAGAGGCACTTAAAAACAATACAGTTTCAGGAAATTGTAGGTGATCTTGCGGTTTCCGAAGCACTTATTGAAGGAGATATTCAAAAATTCGCGGCCGCGTTAAACGAACGCGTAGCCAACGCTCTTTCCATTGAACGGGTAAGCGTTTGGCTTTTTAACGAAGACCACACCCAACTGGTTTGTGTTGACCTTTATGAGCTATCCCCGAACGCGCACAGCGGTGGAGCCGTACTTCATGAAAATGAATTCAGAAATGAATTCACAGTCTTAAAAACTGAAAAGTACGTCGATGCAAACGATCCGATGACCGACCCAAGAACCAGCGGATACGTTGAAGGATATTTAATTCCGAATAACATTACTTCCATGCTTGATGCGGTAATCCGTTTCGGAGAAAAATTACTCGGCACACTCTGCTTTGAACATGTAAATCAAAAACACCATTGGGATGCCGAAGAAATAAGTTTTGCCTCTCAGTTGGGAGATCAAATTGCCATTACCATTTATAACAAAGAAAGAATTTCAAATCTTTCTGCTCTGCAGGAAAACGAAGCTAAATTCAGAACGCTTGCCGACTTTACTTACGACTGGGAACTCTGGGAAGGCGCGGACGGAAAGATTCTTTACACCTCTCCTTCTTGCTTCCGGATAACCGGATACACACAGGAAGAATTTCTGAACGACCCGCAGTTGTTGAAAAAAATAGTTCACCCTGCCGACGCGGAAGCTTTTGCGAACCATCATAAAGCAACCACCAATGGAAGCGAAAAAATTGAGGACATAGAATTTAGAATTATTAAAAAGAGCGGTGAAGAAATTGTGCTTGCTCACCTCTGCCGCCCCATCTTCGACGACCATAATGTTTATAGAGGAAGACGAATCAGTAACCGTGATACAACGCTGAAATGGCAAGCCGGAGAAAAACTTAAAAAACAATACGAAATTCTTTCACAACTTTTCTTTCTTGCAAACATTGTAAGTAAAGCTGAATCTCTTGATAAAGTCTACGCAAAGGCGCTCGAATCTATTTTATTTTCCTTAAGCGCTCAGCGTGCGTCACTTTTACTTTTTGACGAAAGTAAAACGCTCAGGTTTGTTGCATGGAAAGGACTCTCGGATGAGTACAGGGCAGTCTGCGAAGGACATTCTCCATGGAAATATGGTGACAGCAGCGCCGAACCAATTTTTGTTGAAGACGTTGAGCAGTATGATGAGCTACAAGCACTCATGCCTATCATTTTGAAGGAGAAGATTCATTCGCTTGCTTTTATTCCGTTAATTGCCCAGGGAACGCTGCTCGGAAAGTTTATGATTTATTACGATTCCGTTCACAAGTTCACCGAAAATGAGAAACAACTTTTAAAGACATTCAGCACAAATATTGCTTTTGCCATTTCGCAGAAACGTGTTGAGGATGCACTTTTTCAGAGCGAAGAAAATTACCGCAAACTTGTAGACACCGCCTCCGACATTATCTACACGACCAACAAGGATGGATACCTGGTGTACGCAAATCCGGTTGGACTAAAGATGTTTTGCGATCCTAAAAAAGAACTTTCAAGGATACATCATCTTGATTTCATAGTGCCGGAACAAAGAGAACGAGTCTTCAAACTTCTTTCCGATAAATTTGTATCGGAAAATTCAAGTATCCGATTCGAAGTGAAAGCATTCACCCGCGACGGGCGCAGGGTTTGGCTTGAGCAGAATGTAAAACTCCTTAAGAATGAAAACAAAATTGACGGCTTTCACGTCATAGCCCGGGATATCTCCGAACGGAAAGAAACCGAAGAGGCGCTTGAAGAAAGCGAAACAACTTTCCGCCGATTGTTTGAAGAATCTGCCGACCCGATTTTATTGTTAGATGATTCGGGATTCTTCGCATGTAATCAAGCAACCGTAACACTGCTTGGGTATTCCTCCAAAGAAGAATTTCTCCACGCGCAGCCATGGGAACTATCTCCCGAAAGACAACCTGACGGCATGCTCTCAAGCGAAAAAGCCGAACTGATGATACTGAAAGCAATTCGCGACGGGCATAACCGTTTTGAGTGGATCCATAAAAAAGTGGACGGAACAGAATTCCCCGTTGAAGTGATGCTCACCTCGATAACCATTAAGCGGAAACAATCTTTTTACACCGTTTGGCGCGATATCACCGAACAAAAATTAGCGGCAACAACGCTGGTTGAAAGTGAAGCGAAATACCGCGAGCTGGTTGAAAATTCTCCGGACGCAATCGCTATTTATGTTCAGGGGAAAATTGCTTTCTTGAATAATGAATGCGTCAGATTGATGGCGGCATCTTCTCAAGAGGAATTGCTCGGAAAATCGGTTTTAGATTTTGTGCATCCCGCAAGCCGTGAACTGGTGGTGCAACGAATGAAAGACGTTATCGGAGGAAAGATTGCGCTCCCGCCTGCAGAAGAAAAATTTATCCGCCTTGACGGAAAAGAAGTTGATGTGGAAGTAAAGGCCATGTCTATAAAATATGAACATCAGCCTGCAGTGCAATTAATTATCCGGGATATCACCGACAGAAAGCGAATGACGGAGGAGTTAATTTCTGCAAAGAATAACGCCGAACGAGCCAATAGTGTAAAAGATGGTTTCATCGCAAATATGTCGCATGAAATTAGAACACCGCTAAATGGTATACTCGGCATCACCAGCATTATCAAAGAATCATTTTCCAAATACATCACCGAAGAGGAAGAATATCTTTTCGACGGAATTGACCGTTCAAGTCAGCGTATAATTCGAACCATCGATATGATTTTGAATTTCTCACGGTTACAGTCAGGCGATTTTCCCGTTGAGCGGAAACGAATTGAATTGGCGAGCATCTGCGAAAGTCTTGTGAAAGATTTTCAACCCATGCTCAAAGATGCTGGGCTTTCCCTTGCGTTCGAAAACAAGTGTCCTAATACCCTGCTCTTTGCAGACGAGTATACGGTTACCAATTCTCTTTCTAATCTCATCGATAACGCGATCAAATACACTAAGAAGGGCCACATCACCCTTACGCTGCAGCCAGAGAATGAAAATGAAATTCTCCTTAAAGTAACTGACACAGGTATCGGAATAAGTGAAGATTTTATTCCTTCGCTCTTTGAACCTTACCGGCAGGAGGAAATGGGATACGGCAGAGCGTTTGAAGGAGTTGGTTTAGGATTATCGTTAGTTAAAAAATTCCTTGATCTCAACGGCGCTCAAATAGAAGTTGAAAGCAAAAAAGGTGAAGGAAGCACGTTCACCATCCGCTTTAAAGCACTGCTTTCGCAAACAGCAAAACCGGTACAGCAAAAGCCTCCGGCGGCAATTCATGTTCAGACACACAAAATCCATGACGGCGTTAAGAGAAAAATTCTTGTGGTTGAAGATGACCCGATCAACCAGATCACCATCAAACAATTTCTCAAAAAAGATTATATAACAATCATCGCTAACTCAGCAGAAGAAGTAATGAGCGTACTCACTTCAGAAAATAATTTCGATTCAATATTGATGGACATCTCTATCGGCGGAGCAAAAGACGGATTGGAACTAACCAAAGAATTGAAAGCTATGCCGGCATACAGCGCACTCCCGATTATCGCCATTACCGCCCACGCGTTTGATAAAGACAAACAGAACGCGCTGAATGCAGGGTGCGATGAATATCTCCCCAAACCCTTTACCAAAGAAGCCCTGCTCAGTCTCCTTGATCAAATTATAAAATAAACATAGCGGTGCAGATTTTACTCAACACCGCTATGCTAAGGATGATCGACGATTATTTCAGAAGCATCATTTTCTTTATGCTTACAAAACTACCGGCTTGAAGACGATAGAAGTAAGCTCCACTTGCCAAAGCTGAAGCGTTGAAGTTCACACTGTAACGACCGGCTTCTTTCATTTCATCAACAAGTGTTGCAACTTCTCTACCGAGCACGTCAAATATTTTTAACGTTACTTTTCCGCTTGCCGGAAGTTGATAATTGAATCGAGTTGACGGGTTAAATGGATTCGGGAAATTCTGTGCAAGATCATAAGTAACCGGCAGCTGACTCTCGTTTTGGACACCCACTCCGATGTTTTTTGCAGGAACTTTAAAGTTGGTGTACAAATCTTGAATTTCTGTTTCAGACAATGCTTTGCTATAAATAGCAACATTATCAATTTGACCGTTCAAGAAACCGGGTGTTCCACTTGTTCCGCTCTTTCCGAGCATGGCAACTTGTCCCGGTTTTATTGTCCCTGTCAAGGGGAGCGTTCCTTTTTTAACACCATTAAAATAAACCGTTGCGTTGGTGCCGTCAAAAACACCGACAGCGTTGATCCATTGTCCCGTAATCAAATCCGCTTGAGGAATTCCGGGACGCGCGGCGCCGTTTGAAGAGGTAGCTTTAAATCGAAGTTCCTTATTTCCTTTATCGGCATAAAGCACATACTGGTCATCTTGTGAATCGAACAGCGGACCAAATCCGCCTGGCATTTCAGTCGGTAAATATTTTAATTTTGCCCAAACGGAAACGGTTACAACTCCGCCCGGCATATCAAACGACGGCGATGTGGAGAACTGAACAAAATTATCGACACCGTTAAAGTTTAAAGCGTTACCGGAAAATCCCGCTACGTTGTTTGTTCCGTTCATGAACAGACCGTTATTGGCGTTTGCCGTCGCATCAAACAAGGTGTCTGCTCTTGCATCATCCATTGAATAATACGCTACAAGATCGGACGATAACGACGAAGAGGTAAACTCATACTTACTGCCCTTAGGAATCGTATTTGAGATTGCGGCTTTATCTTTTACATTTTCGATTCCAAGCGTGTGAGTTCCGGCGGTTAAAGAAAGGGTTGTTAAGAAAACAGATTTCCCATCCAGCCCAAGCACCGCTTTTTGAACCATCTGCCCCGAATTATCGAGTGTATAGTTCGCTACGGTTTCAGCGCTCGTTTTATCAACGGATTCGCTGAACTCAACAATTACTTTTGTCGTTTGTTCATTTGCCGTAATGAATACCGCAACGGGAGGTTTTGTATCTGTTGCCGTAGTTGCTTGCACTTCATTACTATAATCTGAGCTTACCAATGCGACTGAGTTTTTTGCTCTCACTCGATAATAAAAAGTTTGATTTTCTTTATCGGTCATATCCGTATACTCTGTAACATTCGGTCCAACGGTTGCAATTAATGTTGACGCGTTTTGTGCTTCATCGCGGTAAATTTCATAGCCCATCATTGTGCTTTCATACGTAACCGAAGGATTCCAATTCAACTTAACGCTTGTTTCCGTTACCACAGGCGCGTTCAATTTTACAGTTGATGGATTTGGACTTACACCAACGCTTTTTGTACCGGTATACAAATCAACTATTTCTTGATACGTTAATGCTTTGTTAAAAACTTGTACGTTATCAATGGTGCCTTTGAAATAGGATGGAGTTGACGTGCCGCTCTTTCCTAACATTGCAACTTGACCGGTTTTCACCGTTCCCGATACCGCAAGAGAACCTTTGAGAATTCCGTTCATATAAATTTTTGCGTTGGTACCATCATAGACGCCAACAACATGCAGCCACTCGCCAGTTTTCAAATCGGCCGCGTTAATTCCTGGACGCGCGGCACCGCTTGTAGTTGTTACTTTAAAGCGCAGTTGGTTATTTCCTCTATCTTCGTACAGAACATAGTTGTCCGTTTCGGAATCGAATAATGGGCCATACGCAGAGGGTAAATCAGCAGGGAGATAAGTCAATTTTGTCCAAAGCGAAACTGAAACTACGCCACTCGAAATATCGAATGATGGTGATGAAGCAAATTGAACGTAATCATCAACTCCGTCAAATATCATTGCGTTTCCCAAGTAGCCTGGACCTATTACCGGACCATTCTTTACAGCGCCGTTATTTGCGTTTGCGGTTGCGTCAAGAATGAGAGTATCGGCGCCGGAAATTTGTTCATTATCTAAACTGTACGATGCTACCACATCCGAAGTGAATCCCGTATGCCGGAAAATAGTTGCGCTTTGAGCCATAGCGTTCGGAGTAAGCGCTAAATCTTTTACGTTTTTTACCGTGATGGTGTATGTGGTATCATTCATTTTTGTGGTTGTTAAAAATACCTGCCGAGAATCAAGAAGTAATTTTGCGCTAAGTACGGCAACCGATTTATTTATAGAATAATTTCCGGCGGTTTCTGCCGTAGTTTGGTCAACACGTTCGCTAAACTCAACAACAACATTTGAAGTATCCCCCATTGAGGAAACAAAAGCAACGGTTGGTTTTGTAACATCCGGATTTGTGGTAATCGAAACTTCGTTACTGAAGTTTTCACTCAACATTCCGGCTGTGTTACGTGCTTTAATACGGTAGTAGTAGGTTTGATTTTCCGTATAAGTTTCGTCGACGTATTCTGTAATTTTTCCTACCGTGGTAAGCAGAGTTGTCGGGGATGGATTTACGTCTCTATAAATAAGGTAATTCGAGATGCCGCTTTGCGTATCTTCCGCCGGCTGCCAACTAAGCGTAACTTTTGTCTCATTTGCCGTTGGTGTAGTAACAACTACATCCGTTGGGGCTGAAGTATCACTTACGGCGATTAATGTTTTGGGATCATCGGAAATAATTCCATCGACTCCATATCCCATTAATTGGATCATGGTTGGGGCGCTATTGATTGTCCAGCTATTGAAAATCAATCCTTTGGTATGTGCATAATCGACCACCGTTTGATTGGTAACATCACTACCTATCCAATCACCGTTAATTGTTTTAAAACCATCCATCATGGAAGTGTTCGCAGACCCGTACAACTGAACGCGGATGGAAGGATCGAGTGATTTTACCGACGCGAGCTGATTATAATTAAAACTTGAAAGAACCACGCGGCTTTGCATATTCCATTTTTGAACTTCGGCAACAACTAACTGAACAACGTTCGACTCGGTAGATTTAAATTCAGGACACAACCCGATTGTCATATTTCCGCTTTTTACAATTTCGGCAAATACTTCGGGGAGCGTTGGAATTTTTTCGCCTGTAAAAGCCGAACTGAATTTTACACCCGCATCAACTGTTTTCAATTGGGCGTACGTTTTAGACCTCACTGTACCGGTTCCTGTTGTTGTCCGGTCAATAGACGCGTCATGCATAATCATTAACGAATCGTCACTTGAGAGCTGAACGTCAAGCTCAATGTAATCAGCCTTCAGCGCAATGGCATTTTTAAATGCGGCTAACGTATTTTCGGGGGCAAGCATTGAGCCTCCGCGGTGCGCTATAACTTTTACACCGGTAGCGTCAAGTTCACCTAAAAACAAAAGAGAAAGAAAGAGGGTAATGTGAAACCATTTTTTCATTGGTTTGCTCCTTGTTAAATAACAAAAAATTTTCGTTGGATGTACTACTGTAATGAATGAAGATACTTTTGTAACAGTTGAAAATTATTACTTCAGAGTAACGAACACAATCGCACGTTCGTGGTATCCTGGTTCTCCCGGTTTCCCTCGTGAAATTTTCTTTCGATTTTAGAACATGATCTCCGCTAAAACAGCGTAATGATCCGAGGGAAGAAAACCGTCGAATGAATCCGAGAGCGTTCCGTGATACAACACGGAGATGCCGCTTCTCACAAAAATAAAATCAATTGGAGCTTTCGGTTTTGCCGAAAGGTCAAAGCCGGTAAACGTTCCGCTTGGTCCGTGTGGTTTTGTAGCGGAAAGATATTTCGAATCATACATAGTAAAAGAAGTATCCCCTTCAGCTTTTGCGGTCATACTTTTATACGGCTCGGATAAAGGAAAAGAGTTGAAATCACCAGTTAAGATAATCGGAGAGTGTTCGCATAAGGATTTGATTTTCCTTTTGATCAGTTTTGTGCTTTCCAGACGGGCTTTCGCCCCTTCATTATCAAGATGGATGTTAAACATGAAAAATGTTTTTCCCGAAGCTTTATCTAAAAACTTTGCATAGGTAGTTACCCGTTCATACGCGGCGTCCCATCCCAAACCGGGATGTTCGGGTGTTTGCGAACACCAAAATGTATTCACAGTTAATGTATCGAATCTGTCTTTTCTATAAAAGATTGCTGCAAATTCTCCGGCGGATTTTCCATCGTCTCTTCCAACACCAATCCAACCATATTCGGGAAGCGATTGACTGATATAGTCTATTTGGTGTTTTTGAGCTTCTTGCAATCCAACTAAATCCGCTTTATGAAAGCGAATCATACTCACAAGATTGGCTTTTCGATACTTCCAATTATTTTGCCCGTCAACAGGAGTATCAAGTCTTATGTTGAAGGTCATGACTCTTATTGGTTGCGCCGCAAGCGAGGAAATAAAAATTAGGGAAAAAATAAATCTGGTAAGAATTTTATAGCTCTTCATTATCCTTTTCTTCTTTTCTGATATAACATAAAAATAATTTCCGTTTAGGGAAGCAGATGTTCCTCGTACACTTTTGAAACCGCGCCGGAACGGGTGTTCACGTGAAGTTTCGTATAAATATTTTTCAAATGTGTATTCACCGTATGAAAACTTAAAAACAATTTATCGGCAATTTGCTGTTTAGTTAAACCGGCTACCATATACTGGAGAATTTCCTTCTCTCGTTCGGAAAGCCCGTAGTCTGCTTTTTTCGGTTTGAACTGTGCAAACATTCCCAGCACCTTGTGGGCAATCTGCATATTCATCGGTGCTCCCCCGGCCATTACTTCCTTAATCGCTTCAATTACTTTTTCCGGCGGAGAATCTTTTAAGAGATAACCGGATGCGCCTGCACAAAGGGCATTGAACACTTTGTCGTTATCGTCATATACTGTTAAGATTACGACGAGTGTTGAAGGGGAAAGTTCTTTAAACTTTTCTATTCCTTCAATTCCGCTCATGCCGGGGAGTCCGATATCGAGCAAAATAACTTTTGGAGGAATCTCTGTTGAAATTGCGGTCAATGCTTCTTCGCAAGAATGAAACGAATTAGTACAACGCATATTATCGGTTGAATTAATCAATCCCGCCATCGATTTTCTGAAACGGAGATTATCTTCAACCAGCCAAATATTAATCGTTTTCTCTTCCAATTCCACTTTATTTTTCACTGCGGGAACTCTTTAATATACTTGAACAGTAATGGTTTAACTATACCACGTTCGTGGCATTCTTTCTACCGGCTTATTTTTTCTTAGAGTGAATTTTCAATTCTACGGATGTTCCTCTTCCTACTTCGCTTGTAATGGATAGCAATGCTTTTATATTGTCGGCTCTTTTTTGTATGCTCAACAGTCCGTAGTTCTGTTTCACATGTTGCTTATCGAATCCTTTTCCGTCATCCGTAATAATCATATCAAACAAATGCGGACCTTTGTTTAATGCAATTGAAACATGTTTTGCTTCAGCATGCCTCACAATATTTGTTAAGGCTTCCTTATAAATTAAAAAAATATTTCTTCTTTCTTCCAAACTGAAATGATCAATACGGATGCCGGGAGAATACTCGAATGTCCACTCTTTCCCATTCAACAATTTAGCAGCGACTTCTTTCATTTTGAGAATGATGTCCTCTCCTGTATCGTTTTTCGGATTGATGAACCAAATAATATCTCTCATCGCATCGATAGTTTCCATGGCAGTCTTGCTAATATCACGAGAGAGTTCTCTGTCTGCATCATTCAGTGAACTACTTCTCAAAAGCATTTGACCATCAACGCTAATACTGCTCAAATTGCTCCCTATTTCATCGTGAAGATCAGAGGCAATGTTGTATCGTATTCTTTCAATTTTTAATAGCTGGTTCACACGATACTCATAGATAAAAAATCCAAGTGTCAGAAGAAGAAAGACAATAATGGTTCTGAACCACCAGGTCATCCACCATGCAGGCAGTACGATAACAGATAAAGAAATGGGTTTGCTCCACACATTGTCGGCGTTACTTGCTTTAACTAAAAACGTGTACTTGCCTTGTTGAAGTCCGGTATAGTATGCGATTGTCCGTGTCCCTGCATTAACCCATTCGGGGTCTACCCCATTCAACTTGAAAGCATATTTGTGCTTTTGTGACGGAGCCAAATCGAGTGCGGCAAATTCAATCGAAATAAAATTTTGATTGTAGTTCAACAGAATTTCTTTTGTGGAAACAAGCGATTGCGGAAGAACCGCTTCTCGGTCAAATACCCGGAACGACGTTAACGCAACGGGCGGCGGATTTTTATCAACAGAAATTGAATCGGGGTTAAACGCTACAAAACCATTCGTGCCGCCGAAATAAAGAATGCCCTTGCTGCTTTTACAGCTTGCACGCCAGTTAAATTGATTGTTCACTAATCCGTCAAAAACATCGTACACCCGGATAAAATTTGTGACCGGATTTAGTTTTGCTAAACCGTTTAACGTACTGATCCACATGTTTCCTCTATCATCCTCCAACGCGCCAAATACAACATCGTTTGGCAGTCCGTTATGAGTGGTAAAGTGATAAAAGCAATTTTTCGTTTTATCATACTTATTCAGTCCGCCGCTGTGAGTGCAAATCCAGATGTACCCGTGAGAATCTTCATACAGCGCGGTTATTTTACTGGCGCTTATACTGTTTGCATTTTTGGGTTCAGGCATAAAATGGGTGAAGCGTTTTTCATTCGGATTATAGCGGTAAAGTCCGTAGAGCCAGGTGCCAATCCAGATGTTGTCATCTTTATCTTTAAGTAATGCATTCACCGTTAAGTTTGATGGAAGTGAAAGCGAACCGGGTTTTAATTCCGGACGAAACGATACAAAAGTTCCTGTTGCTTTGGTAAAGATTTGAAGCCCGTCATTTGAACCGACAAGCAAATGTTTCTCATCAAGATCAATAACCTGTTGAACCCAGTTGGATTTGATACTAAGCGAATCATTTTCTTTATGCATGAACGATACGGCATCTTCTGTTTTCGGGTCAAACCTATTTAACCCGCCATTAAACGTCCCCAACCAAAGAATTCCTTCATCATCTTCATGCATGCTGATGATATCGTAGTTAGAAAGACTTTTGGTTTTTGCGCTTCCCCGGTTAAAGTGCGTTATGCTGTTTTTAGAAAGATTAATCTTATCAAATCCGCCGCCGCCGTAACCAACCCAGAGCATGTTATTTTTCCCCTCGCAGATACTGCTTACAACTTTTCCGCCAAGACTCGTCGGGCGAATAGGAAAATGTCTATACTGAATGAAAGATTTTGTAGCGGGAAGTTTATTCAAACCATCCTCTGTCCCAATCCATAAATTTTGATTACGGTCTTCATACAGCCAGCGGATTCTATCTGTAGAAAGAGAGTTCGGATTATCTTCTTCATTTCGAAAAGCAAATAATGAAGCAGCCGCTCCTTTATTTTCAAATCCGGCGGGAAGAGCAAAAAGTCCACGGTAATCGTAAGTGCCGACCCAAAGTTTTCCAAAACTGTCTTTTATTATTTGCCGAATGGTTGTAGTGAGCATCTGTTTGTCGGTTCCGGTTAAATACGGTTGATGAACGGTTTCCGCAGTAGTAATATCAAAAAGATCTACTCCGGAAAAGGTACTCAGCCAAAGCGAATGTTCTCCGTCAAAATAAATGTTCCAGATACCATCATTCGCTATCGAGTTATCGTCAAAAGCTTTATGCCGATATTGATGATATCTCCCGGCTTTTGGGTCGTATTGTATTAAACCGGCATCCCACGTCCCGATCCAAAGAATTGCGTTCTTGTCTTGAGTAATGTAAGTAATATTGTCTGCGGGAAAATGAGTCGAGCCTTTCCCTTTTGAATTTAGCGATGTGATTTTTTTTGTTTTTGGATTAAGCTTGTGTAATCCGGAAGTAGTGGTTCCGTACCAAATATTTCCGCCGGAATCTTCAAACAGACATTGAATATAATCATCTTCAGGAGACGCTAAATCGTATTTGGTAAATGACTCTTCATTAGCGTCGAACTTGCACAAACCGCCGCCCCATGTGCCAACCCAAAATGTTCCGTCTTTACTTTCAAGAAGACTCATCACATAATTTTGCGGAAGCGATGAAGAATCACCGGAGATGTTCTTAAATATTTTGAAACTTTGTCCGTCAAAACGGTTCAGTCCGTCTTTTGTTGCAATCCAGAGAAATCCGTCGCGTGTTTGGAGAATACAATTAATAGAACTGTTTGATAATCCGTCTTCAAGAGTGAGCCGTTCGAACGAGAAAGAACGGAATTGTCCATAATTCATTCTCGATGAACTAAGGAGTAAGAAAAGTACTACCATTAAAAAAGCTGCACGCTGCATTCGTTTACATTGTTCTCTGACGCATTTGAGATTGGTTTAATCTTTTATGATAAAATAATTAATTATGCCGATTATAAAAATGTGCATTCCTAAGAAAAGAAAAGCCCCCGTTACCGGAGGCTCTTTCATCACTACGACCACTAACTCACAACTATTTCATAAGAATTAATTTTTTAATCGAGGTAAACGTCCCCGCCTGCATTTTATAAAAATAAATTCCGCTGCTTAATCCGGCAGCATTGAATGATGCTTCGTACATTCCGGGAGCTTTTTCTTCATGGACTAACAGTGCGACTTCTTTCCCAAGAATATCATAAACAGTTAGAGATACCAGCGACTGTTTGGGAACTTGGTAAATAATTTTTGTGGACGGATTGAACGGATTCGGAAAGTTCTGCATCAAGGCAAATTCTTTCGGCACAAAAGTATCTTCAACGCCATTAACCGGATTAAAGCTTACAATATTCGACCATCCGGACCACTTCAAGTTGTGGTCTCTATATTTTACACGATAGTAATATTGTTTTGCTATATCAAATCGACTTCTGTTAAACGAAAGTTTAGTCAAATCAATATTTTTGTTTTTATCGATTGGTTCAAAGAAAGCATCGGTTCCGTAAATGTCTGTCCAGTGCACCATGGTGTCAATAACCGTGGTCGAAAAACCATCGTTATCTGCAACTTGGATTTTTACGGTCATCAAAGAATCACCGCTGATCTTTGAAGTGTTGAAGGTAACTTTTGCCGTATCAACGGATGGCGAACTTGCAACCGGATTTGCGGGTGCGGGCTGATTTGCTTTTCGATACCAGTGATCACGCATTTCAGAGTTTCGTGCTTTACTGCTGTTTCCCAAACTATACATGGAAGATTCAAAGGTTTTATTCACTCCGTCGATTTCAATGATTTGATAAAAATAATCATCCATCGCTATTTGAATTTCCGGGAAATCCGTATTCTTGTATGCACCCCATCTATCAGTAGCACCACCGCCGCCGCCGCCGCATACCATTCTGAAATCACCTCGTGGCAGTGCTGCCTCAGACTCAATTGTTCCTCTTTCAAATCCGTGCGTATGACCATAAGAATGCTGAACAATTTTTGAATATTTTTTGAATATCGGATAAAGCTGCGATTTAACATAATTCGGACCCCCGTCAAACGTAATGCCTTCTCCCCAAAGCTCGGTTACTTCAAAATGATGCGAGATAATAAAAACGAAATCAATTGAAGTATCCGCTTCGGCTTTCGCAAGGAGCTGATCAACGATAGTATTTTGCAATGTCCAAACACCGGAAGCAGAGTTTGTGTTTAATCCCAGGAAAAGCGTGTTGGCAATTCTCAATGACCAAAATCTTTCACTTGCCGCCGCTACCGGAACAACATCATCATAGTGCATGTATTTATAATAATTTTGATTCTCTCCTTCATGATTGCCGGTAATTGTCATGTAAGGAACATTTGATGAAAGTTGAGACATCGGAGCGAAATATTCATCAGTATATTGAATAATGTTCGCACCGTCAACAACAAGGTCACCGGAATGAAGCACCATATTCACATGATTTTGCACATCAGTTCCATACAGCTCTTGAAGTTTTTTCTTCGCTTCTTTCATCACTTTAACTGCCCAGCTTGTATCGGTATTATGCGTATCACTTAAAAGAAGAAACCGGATTTTTCCTTTGTAAGAACTGTCCGGCTGCGTTCTAAACGAATAAATTTGAGAAGCTCCGCTTCCGCTGACGGCTTTATAAAAATATTCTGTGTTGGGTTGAAGACCCGTCAACTTCACAGAGTGCCATCTGTAAGGAGATGTGATAAATTCATTTGTACCCAATGTCGTTTGTCCCAAAGCTGAAGTTGTTCCATATTCAACTGAAGTTCCCGTTGCGGAGGTGTCATGCCAGCAAACATAAATTGAATTTGGAAGGGGTTCCTGCAAGTAAGGCACAAGTATCAATTGCTTTGTCGACGGCGCTGCTACTTGATGTCCAAAACCACCCAAAGAACGAACTTCAGTCTCAGTTAACTTCGTATCCCAAATCGCGAGCTCGGCACAATCGATTTCTTTATCTTCGCCATCGTTATCGGCAAAAATAAGAAGAAGGCTGTCTAGTGCGAACCTGCTGTCAATCCCTTGAATGTTTCCACTCTTTAATAATTGGCCATCAAGGTAGGTGTTATACTGGTATCCGTTTTTCACTGAAAGAACAAAGCGGTACCACTCATTTGGTTTAACCGCGTATGAAGAATATCCCGTTGCAGAAGTTCCGATGTTTCCCGCGGTATTGATAAAACAGTCACCATCATTATTATTAGCCGGCGTTATTTGGAAAAAACATCGCCACCCATCAATGGCGGGGACTTTAAAATCGATTTGCAAAGAATATTCATTCACCAAATTTCCTCCGCCGTTCGGTGGAATTCCGTGCGTCATTTTATAATAACTTCCAACACCAATTTTTACAGCTCCACTACCCGCTTGAGGACCATCGATTAACTGGTGTGTACCTACAAGCTGCAAATCCATTCCGGTATTTGCTTCAGCTTTTAAAGGATTAGACTTATCGTCAAATTTCCACCACCCCTTGCGTGGGGTAACTTGCGAAAACAACAGTTGCGTGAGAATGAGTACACCAAATATGAATATCTTTTTCATCTTCATCTTTCAGAATAATTTCAGGAGTTGAACGTTACTTTAACAACATCAGTTTTTTAACCAAATGATTTGAACCGGCTTCCAATTTGTAGAAATATATTCCGCTGGAAAGTCCTGATCCGTTAAAGGATACGGTATGCGCGCCGGCATTTTCTATTTTGTTGACTAAAACGGCTACCTCTCTTCCAAGAACATCGTAGACTTTTAAGGTAACAACAGAGGAGTTTGCCAAGGAGTAAGTAATATTTGTAGTCGGGTTAAATGGATTCGGATAATTCTGCTCTAATGCAAATGTTAAAGGTACTGGAGAGTCGTTAACATCATCAACAACCATTTTATTACCTACCCAAGTCCACAACCAGAGTGATGTATTATTCCACGATTGATCGTTGTTGTAGGGCGAGTAGGTAAATACCAACTCTCTATTTCCGGAGGCATCAGCATCATTAATCGTAAAGTCAATCGGTATTCTCATTCCCTCTTTCGGATGGAAGACGCTGTCTTTTATTCCAGTGTAATTATAATTTCTTTTATGTGCGATATCTTCAAAAGGAATTTTCGCTTCGATGATATACCCTGCTGTAAATTTCTGCATGAAAAAGTAATTGGGCCCTGCCAATAACAAACTGTCACTACTGTTGCTGGTAACTTTTTCTTCATCAAAACGCATCTGGTAGTGAGGAGTTGCTCCTCGTTGATATGTTGAAAAATTTGTATTGTGTGCGTCAAATAATCCGATGAATAAGTCAACAGCATCATTCATCCATGGATCAGTTCTCTTTTTCCACGAATAAATATCGTCGGTAACATCGAGCGCCACATAAAGATAGGTGTCATCTACTGCCAGATAAGCAATTGCACTGCAATCGGCATCACCGTCAAACATTCCGCCGGACGCAACAAAGCCTGTTCCTTCGGTACTATTAATTTTAATGCGAGGAATATTAGCCCATTCTTCAAGGTCACCGTCTGCCGCAAAATTTGGCGGTGGGGTTGCGCTAATTGTAGGAACACCTTTTCCTTTATTTATTGTCGGTGTGTTTAAAATGTAGGGTGTCGATTCGTTCCCCGAATAATCTTTACAAACAATAGCGTAGTAATAACTCAAATCCGTATCAGTAGTAGCAGAGCGAAGAATTTGTTCTGCAGTTTGAGTCCCTTCCGGAATATTTCTCTTCAAAATTTCAGCTTTTGTAATATCGGTAATTGGTTGGTCAGAGTAGTAAACATCATACGTTTCACCGGATTCGTCGGGAACATCTGTCCACATTATTAAATTTTGATAAGAGAGAGCCGTAACGTTTAAATCGGTAACCGGATTTGGAGGAGTTACATCAATAGCATGGTAACTTCCCAAAGAAAAGACTTCATCTTTTGTTAATGCATGATCCCAAATAGCAAGTTCGGCACAATCGATTTCATTGTCTTCGCCGTCATTATCGGCAAACATTAACAAGAGACTATCAAGTGCGAATCTTCCGTCAACGCCTTGTACCGTGGCTTCGTGGAAAATAAGTCCGTCGAGATAATAACTATAATGTACACCGTTTTCTACTGAGATAATTAACCGGTACCACTCATTCGGCAATACCGTATGATCAGAATACCCTGTTTGCGCAGTTCCGATATGACCGGTGGTGTTGATGAAACAATCACCGTCGTTATCGTTGGCAGGAGTAATTTGGAAAAAGCAATGCCAGCCGGATACCGTTGGAACACGGAAATCGATCTGCAGGGTATAATCATTTACAAATTTTCCTCCGCCGTTTGCAGCGATACCATGAACCATTTTGTAGTAACTTCCAACACCAATTTTTACCGCACCGTTATCCGGAGCCGGGCCGTCAATTGCTTGATGAGTTCCAACAAGTTGCAACGATTGTCCTGCGTTCGCTTCGGCTTTTAAGAGATTATTTGAATCATCAAATTTCCACCATCCTTTACGGGTAGAAACTTGTGCATTTAAGAATGGTGAGAGAAATAGGATTGAGCTGAGAAGAAAAAGGAACAATTTTTTCATGGTATACTATGCCTCGATCAAAATGGAGATAACATTGCCTTGCTGACAATCTTTTCTATTACAAACATAGTTTTGATAAAGAGGAGCCTCAATCCCTCAGTCGAGGTATTTTGAATTGAAAGAAAAATCCGGACTTGAAGCCGGAAGTTCGCCGATGGCAAAGGTTATTTAAGCAAAACCATCTTTTTTGTTTGGATAGTGCTCTTTCCTTCAGCTAAAATTGTTACCTGGTAAAAATAGACCCCGCTCGCCCCACCCGCATTTCCGTTCCGGACGGGTTCAAAAATTGCATCATGAATCCCGGTTGTTTGTTCCTCATTGACAAGCGTGGTAACCAAATTACCGAGCACGTCGAAGACTTTTAACATTACAAACGCTTTTTCCGGTAATCGATAGGAAATTTTTGTTGAGGGATTAAAGGGATTAGGATAATTTTGCATCAGTTGAAAATCATTCACTAAACTTTTATCGTCGGAAATCTTCGTCGCTTTTCTGCTGCCGTAAACCTCAAATTCATTTAACATATAACCGGTATCCGCATAAGCCTTTTGCAGACAAAGAATTCTCAAATATTTTCCCGAACCGGTAAGTCCGCCAATATCTTCAACTCCTCCCTTTCCGGTTGAGTTCGAATAAATTGTCGTCAATTTTGCATCTGCAGTGATTGCCTGCAATTGATAGTTTTTAGCATAATTCTTTCCCCATCGCAACACCACGCGTTTAAAATCAATGTCGGTACCCATATCAACGTAAATCCAAGGATACGTTTCATTTCTACTTTTCCAGAATGTTGTTGTATCGCCATCAACAATATTTTGTGCTGGAAAATATTTTGCCGCGGAGGTTGATTTAACATAACCATCTAAGGCCCGGTTATATTCTTCCTCCGGTAATATTTTAATTTCAATCTCTTTTGTATCGGAAGTATCTCCCGTAGTATTTAGCTGATACTTTGTAGCAACCGTCGGCCGCACTTTCATGGAACCTTCACTTGCAACTGGCTCACCATTCAACTTCACTTGAGAGCCGGACGCTGTTGTCCAAAATATTTGTACGCTGTCATTGACACCCATTTCTAAATTTCTTGGTTTTGCGTAGAATGATTTGATCTTTCCGGGTTGAAGATATTTAAGAGTGATGGAAGCGGTGTCGTGATGGTTTATTCCACCGGTTATGAGGGTGTACGAAGTTGTTTGATCGAGTGAGAGAGTCAAGGAATCGGTCGCATTTACATTTGAGCCGTTTAACGATGCGCTTGAACCGCCGGATGTTTCCCAGTAGATTGTTACTTGTTCTCCTTTATCCACGGTAGTTTTATTCGCATAAAAATTTCTGATAATTCCCGATGAACTGTCCCGGATTACTTTGTTTGCTATGTCAGCCATGAAAGCGTAACCGGTAGCGGTTGGATGCACGCCGTCAGAAAAGTAATTTGGTTTATCGAGCAGCGGAGTGTTGAAGTCGATCAAATCGACATTGGTAATTTTTCTTATGGAATCAATCAGTGGAAGCTCTTGTTTGATGAGTGAATCGCGAATACCGAAGTTTGTGTAAAAAACCGGACAAGGGTAACAAATAAAAATTTGCGGCTTTACTGAACTTTTTTTGTATGCTTTGATGAAATCAACATAGTCTGTAATAAACTGATCGTGATATACCCAGTTTTGAGATTTTGTGTCATTCGTACCAAGTTTAATAATTATTATCTGAGCTTCATATTCCTGGGCATCTACAAAATAAGACTCACGCCAGTATGGGAAATCACCTTTTCGCAAAAGTGTTCTTCCCGATATGCCGTAATTTTTTACTTCGTAGTGACTACCAAGAAGTTTTGCGAGCTGCGACGGATAGGACTGATCGGACGAAGCAGTGGAGCCGTACGTTATGCTGTTACCGATGCATGCAACTTTTATCGGCTTTAATTGCGGAAAAAGAGAAATACTGAAGAAGAAAAAAACAACGAAGACATATTTCGAAAAACTCTTCATAATAGAACTGCCCAATTTGTAAAAATTTCTCTGCAAAGAGAATGAGAGCGAGAGTACTTTTACTCATCGCTCTCAAGGAAGAAAGAAAAATTATTTCACTAACATCATTTTAATGCGTTGGATGCGTTCGCTGTTTTTTAAGACTGCGAAGTAGATTCCGCTTGATAATTGCTTTCCGTTTGCATCTGCGTTGAATGATTTAGAATATTTACCCGCGGCTTGATATTCATTTACAAGTTCCGCAACCATTTCTCCCGTAATATTATAAATTTTGAGAGAAATGAAATCATCCTTCGGAAGATCGTACGAAATTATTGTTGAAGGATTAAACGGATTCGGATAATTGTTGAACAATTTGAATTCGGTCGGTGCAAGTGAAATTTCAACTTGCTGAGAGTAGGTAAACGTTCCGTCGAAATCGGATTGTCTTAAACGATACGAGTACTTTCCGGAAGACGCAGTATTATCCATGAACGAATAGCTGTTTTTTTCTGTAGAAGTTCCAACACCTTTTACAAAACCGACATTTCTCCATTCTTGGTTGTCGGATTTTCTTTCAACGGTAAATCCTACGTTATTTTTTTCCGTAGCGGTTTCCCATTTTAAAACAACTTTACCATCAAGCTGAACCGCGCTGAAGGAGGTCATCTCAACGGGTATTGTTCCGCTTACAGCACCAAAAGCCGCAACTTCGGCAGCCGAAAGGGGATAATCCCAAATCGCTACTTCAGCAACATCAATATCTCCATCATCACCGTCGTCGTCGGCAAAAAGGAGCAGTGTTGGATTAAGCGCATACCGGGTATCGATGTCGTACGCGTTCCAATCTTTAATCGGTTGTCCGTCAATGTACGTTTTGTTGGCAACGCCGTTCTCAACAGTAATCACTAACCGGTACCATACATTCAACTGGGTACGAAATGTTGAATACCCTGCCCCCGATGTACCCATTTCACCGGTTGGTTTAATAAAGAAATCACCATCGCTGGTATTCGGAGCTTCATCCACTTGGAAGAAATTATGCCACGCAGAAGCAGCAATTCTAAAATCGACAAGAAGCGAATAACGGTTCACTTTTGTGCCGCCGCCATTCGGACTAATTCCGTGAGTCATTGTTAAGTAACTTCCTTTAGGAACAGTTACAGCCCCATTAGTTGCACTTGGACCGGCAATAGCTGTTTGCGTACCGGTAAGCACAAGGCTGCTGCCGTATCCCGGAACAGCTGCTGTTAAGTTAGCCGGGTCATCGAATTTCCACCAACCCACCTGGGCGTAAGAATGAATTGCCAGAAACAAAACGAACAGAACAATTGCGGACACCTTGCTTGGTAACATTTTCATAGGGACACCTTTCTTTTTATGTGCGAAGATTAGTTATTCTCAAATCAAGAGAGTGTGTAAGATTTTTGAGTTTTTCAACCGATCGAAAGTTAGAAGCAGAGTCTTCTCTCAACAATCCCTCGTTTGCGGTATATTGCTTTTAAAGAATGTTGCTGGTTGTGCGGGTTAGGAAAGGATGTTTTCTTTATAAACTTTTGAAATAGCGCCTGATCTGCTGCTAACATGCAGCTTGCTGTAAATGTTTTTTAAATGAGTGGTAACAGTGTGAAAACTGATGAATAATTTGTCGGCAATCTGTTGACGGGTTAGTCCGCTTGTCATTAATTGAAGAAGTTCTTTTTCTCGTGCGGTAAGTCCGTAGTCGGCTTTTTTCGCTTTCATATGACTAAAAATTTCCAACACTTTATGAGCAATTTTGATACTCATCGGAGCGCCGCCTGCAAGCGCTTCTTCTATACTGTCTATTATCTTTTCCGGTGCAGAATCTTTTAACAAATATCCTGAAGCACCGGCACACAAAGCGTCAAACACTTTGTCATTATCATCGTACACCGTAAGGATGATGATGAATGTTTCCGGAGAAAGATTTTTAATGCTTTCAATTCCTTGAATGCCGTTAATGCCGGGAAGATTGATATCAAGAAGAATCACGTCCGGCGACTCAGCTTGTTCCAAAAGCGCTATTGCTTCTTCACACGTTTCAAACGCTTGTGAGCATTTCATTCCGGGAATTCTGTTCACAAGCCATTGAATCGTTCGTCTGAAATGGGCGTTGTCTTCAACCACCCAAATATTTCGAATGAGTTTTCCTTCTTCTTTCAGCTTTTTATCGTTCATACTCAAAATATTAAAAATTAACTTTCTATTATCTATACCGCGCTTGCGGTATTTATTGTTACTGCCGCCGCTTATTTCCCATATGGAACAATCAATTGCAGCGTCGTTCCGTTTCCGGCAAATGACTGAATATCTAAGTTCCCATGTATTTTTAGCGCCCGCCTCTTGATGCTTCGCAATCCGGTATTCTCTTTTACGGTTTCAACGTTAAATCCAATTCCATTATCCGACACGGTAAGGATAACTCCTTTTTCTTTTTCACCTAAAGTGATTGTGCATTTTGTTGCGCGGGCATGGCGGACAATATTATGCAACGCTTCTTTATAAATAAGAAAAATATTTCGCCTTGTTTCCAAATTGAATTTGTCAAACTCTACATCTTCCTTCGCGACGAATGTCCATTCCAAATCGGCTACCAATTTAGCGGCGGTTTCTTTCATTTTGATGACAAGATTAGTATCAAAATCATTCTGGGGATTAATAAACCAAATGATGTCGCGCATGGTTTCAACCGTTTCTTTTGCGGTTTTCCCGATGAAGGAAATCAATTCCTGTTCCGACTCTTCAAGTTTAGTGCTCTGCAACAGAATTTGGCTATCGACACTAATACTGCTCAAGTTACTTCCTATTTCATCATGTAAATCGTTCGCAATATTTAATCGTATACTTTGAATAGCGAGCATCTGTTTTAACCGATACAAATAAATTAAATAAATAAGTGAAAGGATAAAGACAACGATAAGTGTTTTAAACCACCAGGTCATCCACCAAGCCGGCGCAATAATAATTGAGAGCGTTAACGGTGCGCTCCAAACACCATCCGCGTTGCATGCCCGCAAAGAAAATTTGTACTTCCCCGGATTAATATCTGTGTAAAACGCAATCGATCTTTTTTCCGCGTTCACCCATGAAGGATCAATGCCTTCTAAAAAATAAGCGAAGCGGTGCTTGTGACTCGGCGCAATATCCAGCGCACTAAATTCAATGGAAAAAAAGTTTTGATCATAATTCAGAAAAATTTCTTTGGTTGCGGGGAGCGATTGCGGAAGCGCAGCTTCTTTTCCAAAAACTTTAAAAGAAGTAAACGCTATTGACGGCGGGTCGGGATCGATTTTTACCGAGTCGGGAATAAAAGAAATAAAACCGCTTACCGTTCCAAAGTACATTACACCGCTTTTGCTTTTATAGCTTGCATGCCAGTTAAAATGGTTGTTTACAATTCCATCGGATACATCATAATTTCGAAACTTCCCTTTCACCGGATCGAATTTGGCCAAACCGTTCAACGTACTAATCCAAAGCATTCCTTTCTTGTCTTCAAGAATTCCAAACACAACATCGTTGGGCAAACCATCTTTGGTAGTATAGCGAATGAATTTTTCATCCTTCAAATCGAACTTATTTATTCCTCCGCTGTGGGTTCCCACCCAAATGAAACCACGCGAATCTTCGGAGATGCACGTAACTTTATTTGCCGATAAACTGTTTTGATTTTTCGGATCCGGCATGAATTGTTTAATTCGTTGGGTAAGTCTGTTATAAAAGAACAATCCATCCAGCCAGGTGCCAATCCAAAGATTCCCGCTGCTGTCTTCAAATAAAGCGTTCACTGAAAATATTTTTGGGAGGAGGCCGGCGCCTTTAATATCAAGAGCATACGGCAACAGCTGACCGGTTTCGCGGTTTAGTATTTCCAGTCCGGCGTTGGTTCCAATTAACAACTCACCTTTTTTTGTTTCGATAATCTGCTGAATCCAATTCAAGTCAACGTGTAGTGGATTATCCATACCGATAATGTAGTGTTTAAATTCTTTTCTTATGGGATCGTAAGAATCAACACCGGTATGCGATGTTCCCAACCAAACCATTCCTTTGCGGTCAACATACATGGTACTAATATCGTTTTCGATTAAACTGTTCCGTTTGTTAACAATGTTTTTAAAATGGGTAATCTTGTTCGTGCGAAGACCAATGTTATCAAACCCGGCGCCGCCGAAACTTACCCATAACGAGCTATCGTTTCCTTCGGCAATACCGCTGAGAACTCTTCCTCCGAGAGTGATTTCTCGTTTAGAAAAAAATTTGAATTGAAGAAACGGTTTTGTGGCGGGAAGTTTGTCAAGTCCGTCTTCCGTTCCTATCCATAAATTCTTTTTCCGGTCTTCATAAATCCAACGAATGCGGTTTGTTGTTAACGATTGCGGATCATCTTCAGCTTTTGAGATGCGTTCTACTACAGTTTTACCGCCGGATGAATTTTTTAGAAGATACAAACCGCGGTATTCGTATGATCCAATCCAAAGCCTGCCGTAACTGTCATGGAATGTTTGGCGAATAGGTGAATTTAAACTTGCGACCACCTCTCCGGTCAAGTTTAAGTTATGCTCAAACTTATTCGTCAACGGATCAAACCGGTCGACGCCGTAATCGGTACTCACAAGAATTTTTCCTCCTTCCTCCTTTTCAACAAACCAAACGTTGTTGTGCGCAAGTGAGTTTATTTCTGTTTTGTGAGTAAACGAACGGACTTTATTCTTCGCTTCGTCAAAAAAGGAAATACCGTTTCCCCAACTTCCCAACCACAAGGTATTATCTTTATTGATGATGAACGACGTAATATTATTATTGCTCAACCGTAACGGTGATTCGCTGCTTTTGGTAAAATTCGTAAACGAACTTTTACTTCTATCATATTTGAACAGACCTCCATTGAGCGTTCCGAACCAGATGAATCCGTTGCCGTCCTCGTTTATGCATTGGATGTAATCGTCACCGTTAAACGGCGATTTCACTCTTACAAATATTTCATGCAAAGGATCGAAACGGCACAACCCGCCTCCCCAGGTACCAATCCAAAAAGTTTTATCGCGGCTTTCGAAGAGCGACATAACATAATTTTCCGGAAGTGAAGTGCTGAGGTTGGGGTCATGTTTGAACACGATGAAGTTTTGTCCATCGAAACGGTTCAAACCATCTTTTGTGGCAATCCATAAAAATCCGTCGCTTGTTTGAAGAATAGCGTTGATGGAATTGTTCGACAATCCATCTGCAAAGGTTAGATGTTCAAATGAGTAGCTATGAAATTGAGCTTGTGATTCCTTAGGAAGAAAAAGAAAAATTACTACTACAAGAAGAAGGTCAAAAGCTCTTTTCATCTGTTATCGCAAGAGGACCATTTTCTTTGTTTGTAAGAAATTTCCTGCACGGAGCTGATAAAAATAAACTCCGCTTGCCAAGTTTTTAATTTCCGATTGCCGCGTTGAGAAAACAACTTGATGCTGCCCGGACTGCTCTTCTTCGTTCACTAAAGACGCAACTTCCCTTCCAAGCATATCAAAAACTTTTAGCGATACATACAGCGGTTCCGACAGTGTATACTTTATTATTGTCTCCGGATTAAACGGATTCGGATAATTCTGTTCCAAGGTAAAAGAGAGTTTTGACGGCGAAATTTCCGCTATCGACGTAACCGGAGTTACCTGTTCGAATATTTTCTTATCAATCACCCGGCTTACGAGAATTCTGTGCCCCGCATTATTTAAATGTATTCCGTCACCGGAATCATACAACCCATTGATAGTTCCGCTTGCAGTGGCAATGCCGGTCCAGAAATCAATTGTATGATCACCATACAAACTATAGGTTGAGTCAATCATCAGCAACTGCAAGTTGATCTGATTTTGACTAAAATTTCTCGGTTGTGGAGTTGCTACCCAAAGTGGAATGTTATTTTTCTTGGCAATGTCGTTAACGATTTTATAATTAGAAACTTGTTCGGACACCGGATAATTTTTTGCGGCATCATTTGAAGGAAGATTGATAATGATGGCGTTGGGAGAGGCAGCCACCGCAGCAGTGATATTTCGCCCCAAGACACGTGAAGGTCTTCCGGCGGGAGAAACATAATCATCCGGCATTATTTGATAAGTTGTATATCCACCAACCGCAAGATTTGTCACCTGAGTTGAAGTATTTCTCTGAAAAAGATATTCGCGGTATTTCCAAACCCATGCGCTGTCAACTGTTGTTGGTCCCGTGCCCGCTGCAGTAGAAGAACCAAGAACTACAATCTTGATCACACTTCCGTTATCCGGCTTTATCGAGAAGAGTGAATCGCTTATATCAAAAACCGTGGAATCACTTGCTAATGAAATTTTGAAAAGACACTGATCGGAAACGGTATTGGGGATAGTCCACTTGTAATACGGCATTGTAGAAGGATAACTTGCTTGCACAACGATCCAAGAGTTTCCATTGTCGGTCGAATAAGAAAATTTTAGAGGAGATGCTCCTGTACTTTTCCATAAAATTTTCGGTTGTTTTCCGACATGCCAGACTTCTCCTCCATTAGGATGCACAAGTGTAACTTGCCCAAAAGAATAAGTCGATAAAAGGATAAAGACAGCTAATGTAGTAATGTATTTCATTCCCGGGTTCCTTTAAATATAGACGAACAGAATTTTCAGTGCTAACATAAAATTTTATCACTCAATGAACAAAAACTCAAAACCCCTGTTGGCTAATACCGAACCAACAGGGGATGAGTGTAGGGAGATTGCTATGTTCTAAACGTAATCCCTTCCTTAACGAAGCAAAATCATTTTCTTCGTTTGGACGAAACTTCCCGCCTTCAATTGATAAAAATAAACTCCGCTTGCCAACGCGTGGTCTTTAATCAATTGATCGGTTTTTATCTCAACCCGATGGTTCCCTGCTTCTTGTTCTTCATTAACGAGTACAGAAATTTCTTTTCCAAGGAGATCATAAATTTTTAGTGTAACCAACCCTTTCTCTGCTAATTGATAAGTAACAATGGTACTTGGATTAAACGGGTTGGGATAATTTTGATTGAGCGAATATCGTTTCGGTGCCAAAGGCTTTTCATCTTCAACGCCGGTAACCATACCGCCGATTTTTCTATAATTTTGATAAGTGGTTCTAACGGTCTCACCAATTGGCTTTAACCAGGTACGGTCCATAGACATTAGTCCCATACTCTGGAATCCAAATTTCTGTCCCGCTGTGTACCAATCGTACATACACCACCAGGTTATACCGTTCAAAAATCCTTTGTCGTTGTAAGTACCTACGTCAGAAATTGTGGCAAAAAGTTTGAATGCCTTATATGTTTCGTTGAACACAGTTAATTGCTTTGCCGTGGAAGAGCCGTCTTCGGAAGACCAATAGCCAAATTCAGAATCCAGAATGGGTTTTCCGGGATGATTCACTTTTGCCTGCGCAAGAAAACTGCTGGTACCGGAGTAATAATTATTGGTATTGTAGAATACGCCGAAGTACATTGTCCAGGCGGCAACATCGCATGCTTGTTGAGAAACATCCGTTGGGCCGGGTCTATCGGCTGCTGCTGATTCGGTAATTAATCGCCCGTCATTAAAATGAAGTTGATAATCACTGTGGATGGTATCTATGTATGTTTTGCGTTCTGCTTCAATCAAACTTTCGTTTTGTGTACTCCACAGTAAAATAGATGGACGATTGAAATCTTTTAAAACCATTTCTCTAAACATTTGCTGATGAATATGCCGAACATTGTTCTGAATATTCCATGATTCAACTTCATCGAACCAAAAAACCGGAATTTCTTCCCATGCAGCCAATCCCAATCGATCGTTGATTAAATAGGTGTAAGGATGATTGGGATAATGAGCAGTACGAACGAAAACCGCGTTGATTTTTTTAATTCGCTCCAGGTCGGTGAAAATAGTATCAGTCGGAACGCTTCTTCCATACAGCGGGTGATCTTCATGCCGGGCAACTCCCGCAAGAAATATCGGATTTCCGTTCAACAAAATCTTTGCGTTATTAACTTGAATTTTTCTTACGCCAAACTGAGTGTAGAATTCATCTACCTGGTTTCCGTTTTCTTCAACGGTAATTTTTGCGATTTAAACCGTTGGAGAAGCCATTGAACACAAATTGAATTCACTTACCGGAAAATCACCACTGAACGTTGCAACCGAATCGGCCAGCGATAGTTGAAAACTGCGGGATGATTTTGGCGAGCCGAGAAGGTCATATGTTTTTTCATCTGAAATATTTGTGCTGTCAATATTCGCATTGTAAACTTGAACGTTGACAGTAACATTTTTTGACGCACCCGATTTATTAAGAACAACCCCGGTGAAGTTAACCAAATCGGCGGCTGCATCCGTTTTAAAATCAACACGTGAAACCGAGATTACATCCGACGCTTCCAAGTAGACATCGTGAATAATTCCGGTGTAGTTGAACCAATCGCATTGTTTATAGGGAACAATGTCGTTGCGCTTTGCCCAGGCCGGATTATCAACACGAACGGCAATAGTGTTTTGGGTTGCGCCGTAATGCAGTTTTGAGCTTACATCAAACGCAAACGGAGTGTAGCCGCCTTCGTGATACCCGCAGTATTGGCCGTTGATCCAGACATCTGCGACATAATTAACCGAGTAAAAAATCAGTTTAACAAATTTGCCTTGAAGCGAATCAGGCACAGAAAAATTATACCGGTACCAAACGCCGTCTTGATAAAACTCCGGAGTTCTAATGGTATCGAGATAAAGAAAATTTTCTACGGAAGGAATATGTTTTGTTTCCCAACTGTTGTCGTCGTAACTCGCTTGTTCTTTTCCGCCTGCTTCCAGAAGAAGGCTGTCCATTCCGTTTTGATCTCTTTTTGCAAGAGAAATGTCATCGCTGGCGGCAAAGCGTAATTTTTTCCAGGTGCCGGCGAGATTAATGGTAGTTCTTTTCTGCTTTTCGTATGAAGGAACAGGAATGCCGTTCTGGAATGCCACATCAACACCGTTTACGGATTTAAAATTAAGCGTGGCGTCAAGTGTAGCTTGGGTTTGACTCAGCGATTTGTGGCATACCGATCCTAAGAAGAAAAAGAGAAGAAAATAGATAGTCTTGCAATTTTTCATGGCATCTAATTATTGTTATTGAAAAGAGTTACAAGAATAATACCACAAAAACATTAATTTATAGTGTTAAATGAGGCAACGCGAAAGGAACGACATTAAAATTTTATCATTTTAATAAAAAATGGTTATTAAGGTGATAAATTCTAACCCAAATAGAAAAGGTTATTTCATTCCTAATTCTTTAGCCATGCGGAAGTAGTTCGGCGGCGCAAGTCCCAATTTTTTGGCAGCGTCTGTGTCTGAGCTTGAATTTTCTCTTACGAACGTGAAATATTTTTGTCGAACAAACACTTCAAGTTCACGCAGAGGAAGAATGTTTTCTCTGTCAAAATGAATTCCGTTTTGCTCTTGAGCTTCTTCTGAAAAACCATACTTCCCTAACGCGAGACTGGCGTCTTTTAAAGTAATAACTTTTTCATCATTAAAGAGTAGCCGTTGTACCACATTTTTCAATTCACGGACGTTTCCAGGCCACTCATAATTAGTCAGAAGATCCATCGCTTCTTTTTCGAATGTCGGTTTCATTCTGATCATATCAATACTCATCGTGGTCATAAAGTAATCAAGCAGAATTGAAATATCTCCTTTACGGTATTTTAAATCGGGAACAAAAACAGGAAGGACATTAAGTCGATAATATAAATCCTCTCTAAACCGTTTCGCTTTTACTTCTTCTTCGATGTTGCGGTTTGAAGCGGCGAGAATGCGTACATCAACTTTCACTTTTTCCGTCCGCCCAATCTTTTCAATTTCACCATCTTGAATTACACGAAGAAGTTTCACCTGCGCCGCCAGAGGAAGTTCCGTTACTTCATCAAGAAAGATGGTGCCGTTGTGAGCAATTTCGAACAGTCCGAGCTTCTTTTTGTCCGCACCGGTGAACGCCCCTTTTTCGTAACCGAACAATTCGCTTTCAACAAGATCGTGAGGAAGACTGCCGCAGTTGATGATAACAAAATTTTCAAGTTTTCTCGCGCTGTTGTAATGAATGTTATACGCTACAAGTTCCTTACCGGTACCGGAAGCGCCCCGGATAAGGACATTGATGGTGCTATTTGAGCATTTCGTAATTTGGTCACGCAAGCGGTACATTTCAGTTGATTCCCCCACCAATCTTCGTTGCTCAAGAATTTCTTCCGCATTCCGCACCAATTTTTGGTTGGCTTTCAGCCGTTCAAGTTCCAACTTTCGTTTTTCGAAGGCGTTGAAAATGCTGATAATAAAATCTGTCGGCTGATAAATAAATTCTTCAATATCACCCGGATATTTTGTGCAATACCAAAACGCTCCGGCTTTCATCAGTTTATTGGCAAAGGCGTAATCGGAAATGTTGACCGTCATTTTTGTTACAACAATAATTTGAAGTGCGGAATCAAGCTCTTTAATTTTATGGATAAGGTCTTCACCCATTAAACCGCCGGCAATTTGGAAATCCATGATGACGAGATCGAACCGTTCGCTTTTCTCTTTTAAAAGATCAAGCGCGCTTCGTCCGTCCGAAACAATTTTTCCAATTTTAATTTGTTCCGCAAAAGGTTTGATCGTGTTTTGAACGCGCCGTACGTCAAACTCTTCGTCTTCAATTAACAGAACATTGATAATTCCTTCTGCAAACATTAACACTCCTTAGTTTCGATTCCTATTGTTACAATGTAAGATAACAAATTCACCGCCTAATTTTTAATTGATAAAATAAATTTACACCCGGCTTCAGGCAGATTTTCTACATCAAGATGCCAACCGCACCGTTTGGCAATTTCGTACGCGATGTAACACCCATACCCGATGGTGGGAATATCAGAATTTTTTGTCGAAATATTTTCATGAAAGAGATACTTGATGCCGTCATCTTCAACGCGCAAAAGTTCGGGAGAAATCCCATTTCCGTTATCCGAAATAATTACCTGAGATTTTCTTGTGTCCTCATCATATTTTGTTTGAACGATGACGTGCAGGCTATCGTTGCCGCCGTGATCAATACTGTTTTGGATAATCGGCTCTACAAGTTCCCAAACCACAAATTCGTTTACCGGAACGGTGGGCAGCGCGTCGTCCAGTTGCAAATCAATTTTGAAAGCGTTCGTCTGCTTGGCCACCCGCAGAAAAATATGCTGCACTAAAAAAGTAAGTACTTCATTCAAATCGGTTCGGAAAATTTGACTGCGGATAGTTTGAATCGGGGGGTCGTACCACTTCATATCATAAATAACCCGCGAGACGAAGTTCGAATATTTAGCCACCCGATATTTTATTTCGTCTATATTTTCCGAGTCAAGCTGACGCAAATCATCTTTAATAAATCCCATAATTTTTTCAGCTTTGTGATGCGTATGGTAAATTCGTTTTGTAAAGACGAGCTCTTTTTGGTAGTTGATTTGTTTTTTGAGATTCGTCTCGTGTTCATCGAACAAAAGTTTTTGCGCCTCATCTCTTTCCTTTACCGTGTAGGAAGAGATGAAATACATTGCAAGTAAGCCAAGCAAAATCAACGAAAGATAGATGACGGAAGTTTCATCATACCCTGAAATTATTTGATCTGTGATAAAAGAAAAGTTCGGAGAATTTTTCATGTAGAGTGCACCGATTACTTCACCTCTTAACACAAACGGAACAAAAATGTTGTATGATTTTTTGTGGGTGAGAATCGTTTGAATCTGCTCATTCCCCTCAACCTCAGCTTTAATGGGTTTATACAAAACGATCGCTTCATCATAATTTTTCTTTGTCGGTTTTATTTCCGATTCATCTTCCACAAGAAAACGGTAAAGCATTTTTCCGTCATCTATCGCCACAATGCTGTCTCCTTTATTCGCGAGCAGACAAAGGTCTTCAATGTTATGTTGAAGAATTTGCTGACTGAAAATGATATCGAACGATTGCGATATTCTTCTCGATTCTTCTTCGCTCAATTTCTTTTTTGGATTTACCGTTTCAAGTAATAATTCAAGTGAGGTGGTCGTCAAATTCGCCAACCGTTCGGCGGAATCTTTTTGATACCATTCCTGCGTTGAGCTGAGAAAATTGGTGATGGAAGCTTTGTTGATGATGGAAATGATCAATTGAAAAACAAAAATAACAATGAAAAGCACGGTAAGGTGTTTAAACTCGAAATGATACTCTTTTATTTTATCCAGAATTTTTTTTTGTGCCATCGCGATGCCTGTTACTTCGTCTCCACAATTATTCCCGCTTTACGAATTTTCTTGTACGCAGTGTTTACTGCGGAATCCACCGTAGTTTCTTTCACCAGCACGGAATGAATAGCGTCCGCCAAAATATCTGAAAGGATAGTATATTCTTTAAAGAACGGCCGGTGCGTTCCCTGTTTCATCAAATTTTTATAAAACGTGAGGTCGGGATTATTCTTAAAAAATTCTTCGTCATCATATAATTTATTGAGGACGGGAAGGTATCCTCCGTTTTTATACATCAATTTTTGTGATTCCTCGCTCGTGAAAAAATTAATGAATTTTATCGACTCGTTAATGTTCGAGGAATATTTAGAGACCATCAAATTCCAGCCGCCGAAAATTGAAGCAGGTTTTTCATTTTTAAAATGAGGTGTTGGTGCACGATGCAAATTTTTTAAGACTTCGGCATACTGCTTTGTTGTTCCTCTTTCTTGTAAACTCGACCAACCACGAACGGAAAATCCGTTCTCTTCAAGAAAAAAGTCGCTGCTTTCATTCTCTTTAAGTCGCACTACTTTTTCCGGAGAAATTTTATTCACATAGATAATGTCGGTTAATTTTTTAAGTACTTTCGTGAACGTCTGCTGATTTAAAAACAGTGTATCGTTTCTGTAAAAAGAAGGATCGCTGTTCGCCATCATTTCAAAGAAACTGCAAATCAGTCCCTCATAATTATCGGCTTGAAAAATATAAAGGGGAGTTTTTGCGCTCGCGAAATGTTTGGCAAGCTGGGAGAGTTCCTCCCACGTGATGGAAAGTTTTATTTTGTCCTTGTACTGTTTGTAGTTCGGAAGCTGGCGGAGCAAATCATCTCTGTAATATAAATGAGCGATATCAATGTAAAGAGGATACGCCATTAACGCGTTGTTGTACATACACGTTTCGAGCGCGTAGCTGAGAATTTTTTCTCTTTCTTTTTCAGGATAAAAAGCTGTTAGCGGCACTGCCCACTTTGCGAAGCGCGGCACCCAAATTTGGTCTACGGCGAAAACATCAATTCTATCACTTTTATTGCGAAGGTATCTGGCGAGAAGTTCTTTTCTTTCGTTGGTGCTGAATTTATCAAACGAAAGATTAATGGCAACAACTTCAATTTGTCCCGCATATTTTTTATTAAACGCGTCGATAATTTTTTGGTGTGCGGATGAAATGTTATCGACGTAATAAATTTTTTTTACCGGGGGATTTTCATCGCCTGTGCCGGAACCTACTGAAAAGACAAACGTAATAAGGAGGAATAAGGTGATTACTATTCCTCCTAATATTACGAAAAACATCCTTTCAAATTTCATAATGCACCGGCGCTGTCTCTTACGGTAAAAGCGACTTTTGTTTCTTCCAATAATTGAACCATTCATAGTTTGGAGGTGTATACGGAACAGCGGAAATTCTTCCGCCAAAACCGATATACCTATAGACGAACATGTTTACGTCCGTAACATTAACATTCTTCAAATTATCCTCGTTCAAAGTAACGCCGAAATCGTTCGCATACTTTGCGGTTCCAACTTTCACTTTTTCCAAAAGTTTGTTCATAAAAACTTCCTCTTTCAACTTATCCTTCATCGCGTCAAAGTGCTCTTGAATAGAGTCTTGCGCATCCTTTTTTCCGAGAAGTTTAAAGAGGCTGTATCCACCTTCCACTTTCATTGGTCCGTACACATCCCCTTCCCCCATTTTCTCGGCAATTTTGCCTATCTCACCGAGCTGGAAAGTATACTGCCAACCGAAATCACCTTTCTGCTGCAATGTGGAAACCCGCGTGTTGTATTCTTCGGCAAGTTTGGCAAAATCTTCACCACCATCCATTTTTTTCAGAACGACTTGAAGCGTATCCAAACTGCCGGAAAAAATTTCGAGAAGATGAACTTTTAGTCCCGCAAATTGATTGCCGGTTTTATGAAGATAGTAATTATAAACTTCATCGTCGTTAACTCTTGACGAATCAAGGAAATCCTTCTTTAACATTTGGGAAAGAAAATTTGTCTCCCATAGCTGAATATCTTTTTTCACTTCGGGAAGATTTTCCATGTGTCGTCTTTGAGCTTCCCGGTAAATCAATTCGTACTGAACATAGTCATTCAATTTTTGCTGCAAGACGCCGATAATATTTTGCCGGTCCAATTTCCTTACCGTTATTTGGTCTCCCATCATAAAGTAGAAAAACTCTCGCAGTGTCGGGGAATCGGAATCGAAAAAAGCGATCGGCTGATCAATGAAATTTTGGTAGTTGGAAGAAATGAATGAAACATCAAACGTTGTAAAATGAAAAGCGGCAGAGTCAGCCGTATTAATTTCTTTCCTTTTTTGGAAGGAAGCATAAACCATATCGGGGAGAATGCTAACAACTTCCCGATTGTAGGAAACTTTTTTACCTGACAAGATTTTCTCTAAAAATTCCGTCCCGATCACTTTGCTTCTTCTCGTTTTTATGATTTGTTTGACATTCGTAGCAAATCCGGTTGATTTATCCTGTGTTCCGGTGATACGGTCAACAATTTTAAAAATGAACCAGCCGTTGTCATTTTTCATCGGTTTAGAAAATTGCAGCGGTTTCATCCGGTAGAGAGAGTCTTCCATCCATTCATCATCCATTTTGCCAAAGGTGATTTCAACGGGCTCTTGTTGAACTCTCGAGTCATCTCTTGATTTTAGAAGTGAATCAAACGAAACGCCTTTCTTCAACTTCTTATAAAGGTCAAAACTTTCAGCAGAATCACCCGAAGCCAAAATGTTAACTTTAAGCGTTGTACCGGCTCTCATTTTTCCCCGAATGAGGTCGATATCGGAGATATGGACTTTGCTTTCGACTTCCTGTTTGTACAAAGCATCTCTCAAAAACATTTTTCTTACCGGTTTTATAAGATTGACGTAAAGCGGAAGAGTGTCGTAATGAACTTGCTTTGCGTGCAATGCCCAAAGATGCTCGGCAATTAAGGAGGCAAGAAATTCTTTTTTTAAGGAATCGGTATCCTTGAAGTTCTGACTTGGATGCGGTTCCATTTCATAGCGGGTGCGGAATTCATCGGCGGTAATTATGTCCGACCCAACCTTAGCAACCGGATCATTTAAATTGAAAGGAGTAATTTTTTTCTGTGCAAAAGAAACACCCTGGAATTGTAAAAATATAAGCAGCACAAAAAGAATAAGCTTTTTCATGGTCATTCGTTTAAATCCTAAGTAATAAGTGGAAAATCGATAAATGTTATCTGCAATATACATTTCCCTGCCAAATTTGGGGAGGTAATTCCAAAGTATGCAAGCATCCATTCCAGGTGAAACACTTCGAAAACAATTTTGCTATGTTGAGACAAATATCTCATAGGAAAGAGCTTTGTAACTTCGCTCACAAAATGGGACTCGTGGTAATAAATCATTGACATTTGTTCCGCTAATCCTTAATTATTCTAACAAAAACAAATAGTTTTTTTAGCACAATTGCATTTCTGAGGTGTAATCGTAATTCTCTTCCGACTTTCTTTGAAAAGAGGCAAAACTGATTTAAGAAAGCAAGTATAGTTTTCGTGATTCACGTTTTCGGTAATCCGGTTCGATTAATCAGGTAAGATTTTTCTAAAATATAATTAAGTTAAAGACTAACTTCACAAATTCCGAAAGGAACTTACAATGAGAAAACTTTTACTACTTTCTTTGTTGATGTTCTCTCAAACGCTTTTCTCGCAAATCACGGTTTTAACACCTAATGGTGGAGAGACTTGGGCTTATGGTACTACCCAGATGATAACATGGTCCAGTACAAACGTAACCGATGTAAAAATTGAATTCTCTGCCGACAACGGAATTTCATGGCAGGTTCTTACAAATTCATACCCTGCATCGTATCAAAATTTCCAATGGTATATTCAAAATTCACCCTCGTTAAGCTGTTTAATAAAAATAAGCAACGCTACTGACGACGCTGTTTTTGATATATCTGATGCAACGTTCTCGGTTGAATCGGCAGCCGGACCAACAATTACCGTGGTAACACCCAATGGTGGAGAAACTCTCGTTTCCGGAAGTGTTGATACAATTAGATGGCAGGCAACTTCCACTACTCTAGTGAATATTGATTACACAACCGATAACGGTTTTACTTGGTTGACCATTGCTACGAATGTTACCTCCGTAATGCCGATGTACACTTGGGTGGTTCCTTCAACAATATCCACCAGTTGTAAAGTACGAATTACCGATGCGGGAAACGCTACCACATTTGATGAGAGCGATCGATTATTTACCATAACCGATGCTAATACAAGTTCTTTAACCGTAAAGTATCCAAACGGCGGAGAGCTTATTTATAACGGGTCGCAGCAAGATATTACTTGGAGCAGCAACAACGTCTCCTTCGTAAATATCTATTTCTCCCCGGATAACGGCTCTTCATGGAATCTCATAGCTTCTAACATTTCTGCTGCCTCTGGGAGTTACATTAGTAATGTAAACGCAAGCGCAACAACCTCCGCCTTAATTCGGATTAGCGATGTCTCTAATTCTCAAATTTATGATGAGAGCGATAGAGTCTTTACGATTATCGACACCTCGAAACCCAAGATTCAAGTCTCCTTTCCGAATGGAGGAGAAATATTTACCGTTGGTTCAACAATGTATATAGCCTGGACGAACTCCAACATGACCGGATCAGCCAACATTGATTTTTCAGCGGATAACGGAGTAAGCTGGACTAACATTGCTTCTTATATTCCTTCAATGTATCCAACGTATATGTGGAGTGTTCCAAATACGCTTTCCACTAATTGCAAAATCCGTGTTTATGATTCGGCAAATCCCACTATCTCCGATGAGAGCGATAATGTATTCACGATTACAGATATGGCTGCGGGAAGCAACGCTGTTGCGCATTACAAGTTTGACGGCAATGCAAATGACGTTTCCGGCAACGGGCTTAATGGTACTGTTGTTGGCGGAGCGGTTTTGGTGCAAGACCGTTTTGCAAATCCAAACTCGGCGTATTCTTTTTATGACAATTCAAAAATATCCGTTCCTCATTCACCGAAATTAAATTTTTCAGGACAATTCACTTTTACCGTTTGGATGAATCAAGCGGGCGGAACCAGCGCCTTCAATTGTATACTCGGTAAAGATTATACAAAAGAATTTGGATTCGGAACCTGGGGCACCGATTGCCAGGCGCCTACGTACCCGAGATTACTTGTCGGTGGTGTAGAAACGCAAACAAATAATTTATCACCGATCAGTTGTTTCACATGGACACACGTAGCAGTTACTTTTGATGACGCAAAAGATCAAGTACAGTTTTATATCAATGGAGTACTTACCGAAACGTTAACCAATACAGGTACAATCACTCCAACCACAACTCCTATGGGCATTGGAAGCGACGGTTACTATAACGATCAATTCTATGGTGTCTTGGATGATATACGAATTTTTGACAAGGTTTTAAGTCCAACAGAGATTTCCGCAATTTATAATGATAACGGAAATGCATCGCGTCTCTTCAAAATTGATTTTCCCAACGGCGGAGAATATCTTACAGCCGGAGAAATTGATACCATTCGCTGGACTTCCAGCTATCAGACTTTAATAAATTTAGATTACACCACAGATGACGGTTACAGTTGGACAAACATTATAAGCAACCTGCCGTCGCAAAGTACCAACGGATATCCGTGGGTTATCCCGCAATCATCGTCAGCTTTATGCAAAGTAAGGATGACAGATGTCAATGATCCGACCATGTCAGATCAAAGCGATTATAACTTTACTATTCAACTTTTCAAAAGCGCTGAATATGCTTGGGATGCCAACACCGTCTTATTAGATCATTTTAATTCATCTACCGGTGCAAGTATCCTGGCTTTTAGGGAAACCGGAGCCGCGTGTGGAGCCGAAAAGCCTTCCGCAACCCCTATTTATAATTATAAGTATGGTTTGAACGGATTAGATTATTCATTAAGACTCGCTCCCCCTGTTGACGAACCTCTGGGATCGGCAACGTACTTAAAATATCCCGGTGGACAAGTTCTCTCACAAGCGAACGGAACAATCGAGTTTTGGGTTTATTTGAGTTCTTACGAAAAAGGATTAGGACTTGTTGAGCAAGGGCAGTTTTTTGGAGCGTGTTATGGGTGGACTTTTAATATGAACGTAGATTCATCCGGTACCCTGAATGCTGGAGCTTGGGCTGCTTTCAATTTATCTTCAGGAAGTGCGAAAGTACCGCTAAATAGATGGACACATGTAGCCGCCTCATGGGGAAGCATGGGTGCTCAACTTTACATCGATGGGGTACTCGTTGGAAGTGATGCAAATACAGGTATGCCTGCTGAAGGATACAACGGTTCTCTTTTGATTACGTTGGGAACAGGTTCCGGTACAGGTGCTAACATCGACGAACTTCGTGTTTCCAATATTCAAAGAACAGAATTTCATATTGTTCCCCAGCAGTTCCTCACCCTCACTTTCCCGAACGGCGGAGAAAGATTCCAGCCGAACACCCCGGTTTATATCGAATGGAATTCGCTGAACATCGGTGCTTTCAATCTTGAATATACCTCCGATAACGGTGCAACATGGAATCTGATTTGCGATACGTTAACCAATGCTTCTTCCGCATTTCTCTGGTATGCCCCGTATGTTGAAAGTAATGCAATGAAGGTTCGGATTTCCGACAAATTCAATCGTAATTTGTTCGACGAAAGCGACAGTACTTTTACAGTCTCGCAAAAGATAAATCAAGGCGTGCATCTTCCGTATGCCGGTTGGAACATGATTTCATTTTTTGTACAACCGGCTCCAAACACTCCTGCGGATATCTTTCCAACTCCTCCGGTGTTGCAGGTAAAAACGGAACTGCATTCATTCGATCCGGCAATGCCTGACTTCCTCAATACGCTGAAAAATATTTCAGCTTCACAAGGTTATTTGGTAAAAGTCGATTCGGCGGAAAGGTTCTTCAGTGTAACCGGAAATCCTTTTTATCCTGCGGACGGACTCAACTACCGCATGGGTTGGAATTTAATCAGCTACTACTACTCTTACGGCGAATCAATCTGGTATGCTTTGGGAGATATGATGAGTTCAATTGATGAAATTAAAAGCATGACCGGATACTTTAATCCGCTCGGAGACGAAGTAACAAACACTCTTTACTTCCTTGAACCTGGCGAAGCATACTGGATGAAGTTGAAAAACAGCGTAAACAACTACGTCATTCCTTCACCTCAAGTTGTTATGCCGAAGAAGCATATAACTGCCGGACAAAAACTTATGGCTGAGCCTCCATGGAAACTGAAAGGGTATCAACAAAGTACGGTTGCTATCTTTTCTGTTACCGCAAACAGAAGACCCGTTAGCCCGGGAAGCGTTGTCGCCGCTTTTGTAAATGATGAATGCCGTGCGATAAGCGAAGTAAAATTCAATGATGCCGGAACAGGTTTCGTAACGTTGGTTATTAACGGAGATAAAGAAGAAGAAGCGTCATTTAAGATTTACGATGCCGCATCAAAAAGCGCATTCGGAACAACGGCAACCGTACACACAAAACCGGGAACAACGATTCCCGGCATCGGAGAACTTGCGTTCAATTTTATTACCGGTGTAAATGATCCGATTCTTCCGAAAACAACAGAACTGCTGAATGCGTATCCGAATCCGTTTAATCCGGAAACAGTTATAAGCTGGCAGCTTGCTACAAGCGGTCAGGTAACCGTAAAAGTTTACGACGTGCTCGGCAATGAAGTTGCGACACTTGTAAACGAATACCAGGAAGCAGGCACACATCGTGCGATATTGAGTATGAAAAACGGAAACCTTGCATCCGGAATCTACATTTACCGAATGCAGTTCGGCAGCTACTCTTCAGCCAAGAAATTGTTGCTCCTGAAGTAACTCTGATTTTTTTTTCGCAAGTCTCTTCTTCTTTAGGTTGAAGAGACTTGTGTGAGCGAACTATTATGAAGAAAAAGATTTTGAAAAGTTTCAAGAGAAGGAAACAGATATGAAAAAGCTGATATCACTCATTAGCTTCGTCTTACTCTTTACTGCAGCTCTTTCTGCACAACCGAGATGGACTCCGGTAATCTACACAAACAGTACAACGCTCTACGCAAAAGTCACCATTAACGGTGAAGCCGCACTGGCGGGCGATAAAGTTGCCGCGTTTGTAAACGGAGAATGCCGTGGTGTAGCGGATGTAGTATCCAACGCGAATGAAGGTTACATCACTATGCTGATTCAAGGTGAAACTGCCGAAGAAGTTTCCTTTAAAATTTGGAGAAGCAGCAACGATGTTATTTTCAAAGTATATCAAACCATGTTTTCTTCTCCGGGCGGAACAATTGGCTATCCTCCCAACTACTACCTTATTGAAGGGAAAGGACCTAATTGGAAATCTGTTATCTACACTAACAGTACAACACTCTACTCAACCGTTACCGTTAATAAACTGAGCGCGCGCCCCGGCGATATTGTCGGTGCATTTGTAAACGGTGAATGCCGCGGTAAAGAAGAAGTTATTATGAATCTTGATTCGGCATATATCTCAATGTTAATTCAAGGTGAAAGCGTTGATACGGTTTCCTTTATAGTTTGGCAGCTGAGTTCGAATAAAGAATTGCTCGTTCCAAAACAAATTATTTCTGATCCCGGCAACACACTTCCGCTGGGAAATATAAATGCCGTTGAAGGGTTAGTAGCAGATTTATCCTTCGATAACAATTTGATGGATTTCACCGGAAACGGATTTGATGCATTCGGAACAAATCTCACATTTACACGTAATAAATTTGGCGAACTAAATAAATCGTTGTTCTTTGACGGAGTAACAACTCAAGCCGAACTAACCAATTCAACAATGCTTAATTTCCCGAGCAACGGATTCTCTCTTTCTGCATGGGTAAAATTTTCGGGTAACGTTAGTTCAATATTTTTAGGAAAACATGTTAACGGATACCTAAATGGATATTTCCTTTCAACTACAAATAACCAATTTCAGTTCTACGTTTCAGGATACTCGGTAATTTCTCCCGAGTATAATAGTGATAATCTTTGGCATCTTGTAACGGGAGTCTACGATGGGAAAACAGCTACTCTTTTTGTCGACGGTGTTCAGAAAGGTTCAATGGATATAGCCTACACCAATATGAGCCCGAATCCCGTACGTATGGGAAATATGCAAACTCCAGGTTACCCCGAACACTTTAGCGGTTCGGTTGATGACGCCAGAATTTATAATATTCCCCTTTCAACAAGCGATATTACCAATCTTTATAACGATCGGGGATGGCAGCCTCAATCAATTACAAATGTTTTACCGGCAAATGGAAGTCGACTGAAAGCCAATACCGTCTTCAATATTCAATGGACTGCCTCACAATACATCGATTCAGTAAAAATTGAATTTACCTCTGACGATGGTCAAACTTGGCAGACCATAGCTCCTTCGGTTCCGGCGAACAAAGGAAATTTTGATTGGCGCGTTCCAAAAATAAATACGACTCAAGCGAAGATTAGAGTAAGTCATCTCTTTTCCGGTGTTGTTGGAATAAGCGCCGCCCCCTTTGTTGTTGAAATTCCAACTATTAAAGTGAACGCTCCAAACGGCGGTGAACTTTGGCAAATCAATTCTCAACAGTCGATTACCTGGAATGTTACCGTATCGCAATTTTTAAATATTTATTTTTCCTCTAATAACGGTACGACGTGGTCGAAGATCGCAAACAATGTTTCAGCCGCAAGCAGTTATTTGTGGACACTCCCAAATCAGCCGGTTGCGAATGGATTAATCAAAATCTCCGATGCTGAAGATTCGACATTTTCTGATGTAAGTGATGCTCCTTTTACCATTTTCGAACCGAAGCTGACTCTTACGGTTCCTACGGGAGGAGAAAGATTTCGTTCAGGCATACAACAAGTGATAAGCTGGACAAGTCAGTACGTCAACAAAGTTAAAATTGAATTCTCTTCCGACAACGGAACTTCGTGGAATGTTCTTTCCGGCGGTGATTCGGTTCTCGCTTCTAATGCTTTCTTCAATTGGACTCCAAACGTTGAAACAAAAACCGCGAAGATCCGTATAAGTGATTCGAAGAATGCGTCACTCGTCAGCACAAGCAATGCATTTGAAATCTTTGTTCCGAAACTTTCTCTCACCTCTCCTGTTGGCGGTGAACAATGGAGAGTCGGAACAACGCAAAAGATTACCTGGACAAGCAGCGATGTATCGAAAATCAAAATTGAATATTCTACAAACAACGGAACAAATTGGATTACACTATCAGATTCCGCAGCTGCATCACTCGGAAGTTTTGATTGGGTGATTCAGAATCCAACTACAACTCAAGCGAAGGTTAGACTTACTGATTATAAGGATGCAACTATCTCAACGCAGAGTGCTTCAGTCTTTACACTGTACACTCCAACGGTTACACTTACAGCTCCGGTTGGAAGTGAACTTTGGCAGATTGGTTCACAGCACAATATTACTTGGACATCAACGTTTTTAACAAAGGTAAAACTTGAGTACACCATTGACGGAACAACATGGAAACTTATCGCCGATCAACTTGATGCCCCATTGGGTCTTTACAGCTGGACAATCCCGAATGCTCCTTCAACAATTGCAAAAGTTAGAATTACCGACGCGGTGAACGCTTTGGCAAGTTTTACCATGGCAAA
>Ga0172369_10000502_pt1 | contig 58371 bp, 52 predicted proteins | sample LakKiv25m_FD_114539 | JGI IMG/M metagenome (GOLD analysis project Ga0172369, IMG submission 114539) | Freshwater microbial communities from Kabuno Bay, South-Kivu, Congo - kab_022012_11.25m | ecosystem: Environmental > Aquatic > Freshwater > Lake | place: Democratic Republic of the Congo...
CACAAACCTTCCGCCAAATATGCCAAATTTGCCATTTCTATCAGGTAACATATATCTATCCCCTATATAAAATATAAATTATATAGAAAAAACAGGATGATGTCAAACAAAAACCCTCTCTATTCATGTTTTTGGTCAACCTGTCCAACTTCGCAAGTTGCCCAGCTGGGCAACTTGCGAAGTTGGACAGGTGAAATATCTTATTGTTTAATCAAGCATTGAGTTCTTTATTTTAGCTAATTCTCTCTGATAAGAAATCCTGTCTTCTACAAATTTTTTATACACATCAGGCTTTATATCTAAAATATCTTTATATTTACAGATGCCATCTTCTTTTCCGGAAAGATATTCCTGATAAGATGACCATTGCCAGTCTGCAGGGTTATTGACTATATAAGCTGTCACTGGATTTAAATGTACATATCTCGTCAAGTGTAATAATTGTTCATCGCTTTCTACAATTACTTTCTTAAACCTCCCTTCCCACAATGGGCCTTTGCGATTATGCTTTATATTAAAATAACGTGTATAACTATCTAAAACGCGCCTCATAAATTCTGTAATACCCTTATCTTTTAACTGCTTAAGAATCAAATGAATATGCGTAGGCATAGGGCAGTAACAGATTATTTGTACAAGTTTTTCTTTATCTATCATGCTTTTTTCTGATTGTTGCATATTGCGCTTTTTAAATTTTGAAAAACTAACCAAATGTTTTTCTATTTCATAATACTGAAACAACTCTTTTATTCTTAAAAAATCAGCATCGGTATTAAATACTACAAATTCTGCGATACTTTTGGTATAAACATGATAAATTTCTCCAGTTACAATATCCATCAGTCCCTCCTTTTGTGGGTTTTACCTGTCCAACTTCGCAAGTTGCCCAGCTGGGCAACTTGCGAAGTTGGACAGGTTTGCTGCTATATATGACACATTTGGAGGGAATTTTCTTTCAAAAAAATTAAAAATTTTGCAGAAATTAAAAAACCCGCATTGCAATTTAATTGCAATGCGGGTTTAAAAATATGCTAAACTATTGAGGATTATACTGCTCCTGCAACGCCTGTAACTGCATCTTTATTATCAAGAATTTTTTTTGCCGTTGTAAAATCCGTTAACATATTTGCGTCTCCGAACAGCCTCTGGAACGCTTCTGCCGCAGGAGAACCGGGTTTTACATTCATCACTATTATCCTGTTTCCCCATTCTCCAAGCAATTCAGCGCTTTCTAAAGCCGCCTTTATTTCAAGCTCCATTTCGCTGTCGCTTGTTGATACTATAACCGCTATTTCATTTTCTTGCAAACCAATAAACGCCTCAGCAAATCCCTTCGGGTTTCTAGTTACAAAATCACCTTTAAATAAGATCGTGCTAACCTTGGTAGGGTTGAAATCAGCTACACCTGCTTTGCCGATATCCGCCACAGGCTCCAACAGCCTCATATCTGCCAAGTTAGCTAACAATGAATACGTATCTGTTCCTTTTTCTCCGGATTCAACTCCTGGATAAGCCGTCACACCTAATCCTTCTACCTGATATCCCTGTAGCTGTGTTTGAGGAGGTGTATTATTGATAACTTCCGAAATTTGAATTTTTCCGTTGTTAGCTGCGTCCGCTGCTGCAAAATCCTGAACAACCTCTGCCGGAGGCTTTACATCTGTTCCCAACACGCCGGATATTACACCTCTTATGTCAGCTAACTTTTTTTCCCCTGCTGCTAAACCACTGATTCCATCCTGTTTATCAATTCCCCCTAAATATCCAGCATCTAATCTATGACTCCTGAGCCCTAATCTTGTGCCATCTCTACGGGTCTTATCCACTATTGGAATAATATTTCGATCAATCGTATCTATCTGAACTTCTGTGGCGTCTACAAGAAGCCTGTACTGGCCCGGTGCAACTCTTTCCAGCACCCCTATTGCTACTAAACTCTGCAATTCATAACCTCTTGTCCTGGCTGACCAGTTTCTGAGCTGCTCAAACTCTTGTGTTGTTATAGTATCGCCTGCTTTTTTTGGTTGTACTATGACATTACCTTTACTATCTGCTTTTCCTGCAATAATGGCTTTCCAGGCATGTAAAGGAGAGCCTTCATCGCCCTTGCCTCTGGTAGTATCGGCATTAGCTGCATCTATAGGCTTTTGCGCATCGCTCACAGCTTTTTCTACTGTTTGCGTAGCTTCCGGGCCTGTAGTATCCGGAGCTAAATTTATCATTGCAGCATACGCATAACTTAAGGATGCTATAACAAATATGCCTAAAATTACCAAACATATAGTTCTGCACAACCTCATAATTTCCTCCTTATTGTTCAATCATTTTTTAAAGCCTGCCTATATAAATTATCGTCTGTTTTAGTTGTAACCCTTGGACTAATCACGACATATGAATAGCCTTTTTCAGATAGAAGATTAGTTAGCTGAGGCGTATGAAACCCTCCTGCTATAAGAATAGCCACCTGCGCATTATCTTTTCCCATCCTTTCTTCTGATTTATTCACAAACACTTTATCTCTTTCTCCTGCAGTTGAATAAAATTTTTCTATTGCAGCCAGATTATCGTTTACAGCGTAATAATTATCAGGTATATCAAGGTCCAACCCTGATTCATCTGATTTTTTCTTAAGAAAATCAGCCCAAACCTGAGCATTAAAATCGTTTTTATTTTCAATAAAATAAGTGTATTCTTCAGGCACCAGCTTCACGGTTAACATCTTATCCATTATGGAAATAGCTTTAGAAACGCTGTATAGTTTTTTCTGGTCATCATTTTCTGCAATAGCAGATTTTACCTTATCCTCTATAAGCGGCTCTTCTTTGAAAAGCTTATTTACGTTCAGGTTTTTCAATGCTTCCTGATACTCTTTATACAACGCTTTTTCTTCATCGCTGGCAGTATTATTCCTTATCTTTGCCATATTTATATCCTGTTCAAGACTGCCTATTTTTATAAGAGCGCTAAAATTAGGGAATTCCTCCATTCTGATATTTTTCTTTTGCATAAGGGCATTTAAATTTTCATAGTACGCCAAAAGATCTATTGTTTCGTTTTCATAATCTTTTTTTGCTTTATCCATGGACAGCATATCAGCGTTATAAATCTTTACCTTAAGCGAATCCGCAGGTATCGCTATTTTACGTACATACTCCAAAGCAGCGTCTTTAAACTCATCCATAGCCCATAAAGCATTTTTATTCGCATCATAAAGAGCCTTATCTTCGATACCCTGAAATAACATTGGATACCCAGATGTTAAAGTGAGATAGTCTATTCCTGCGATAGTGGCTTCCTTGAGAAGTTTTTCCGCAGCTCTCCTTCTGGCCTCTAAAGAAGCTTTTTTTCTTAAGTATGCAAAATTCTTATCGGTGCTTACACCTTCTCTCAAAATCAAATTTACATTATAATTTTTTATCAGGTATTCTGCTATCGATGCAATGTTTTTCTGTGCCTCATAATTTACATGAGCGTCCTGGATATGCAATATCAATTTTCCATTCGTTCCTTTATTGGCTTCCACTATGCTCCCGTATTCTGCAGGCACGATTATGTTAAAAGGATCTTCTTTGGTCAATTCTGGCACAACAGACTGGTTCTTCCCTTTTTCAACAGGAGCTGTTTCATCAGGCGCGCTTGTTTTCTGCCCATCCTGGTCTTGTAAAACTTTCTGCCGCTTTTCCCATACAGTCTCAGCATAGCACAGGCCAACTCCAAATATACACCCTAGCGAAATTACAAATAAAACCTGTAATCGTTTCTTCATCAGCTTTCCTTTCTCTATAATCAACCTCAAATGTATAAATGGAATCAAAACTATTAACAGTATACCATTTATCCAAATTTTTTCAAGTTAGAATGGTTGAATACCCCTGCGCCTTCTTAAAAAAGGCGCAGGGTCAAACAATGCTATAATTAAGCTGATCAGATTATACAGCTCCTTTTAATCCTTCTACAAGATCTTTATCTTTAAGGATATCTTCCACTTTTTTACCACGCAAGTCATACATATTTTTATCGCCGAACAATCTTCCAAAGGCCTGGGCTGAGGGAGATTCAGGTTTTACTCCCATAACTACTATCCTATTCCCCCACTCTTCTGATAAATTAGCTTGTATCAAAGCTTGCATTATTTCTTCATCAGTTTTATTTATTACTATAATAACCGCTGTTTGATCTGCATCCAGGGTTTTAAATGCTGCTTCAAATTGTCCTGGAGTATCAGTAACAAATTCTTCTTTATACATTACTACCTTGGCAGGGACTGCACTAAAATCATATGCATCTGTTCTAATCTTAGCTTCCGGAAAAACAATCCTTGCATCAACCAGCCCTGTCAATAATGCCTGCTGTTCACCCTCTGCGGCACCAGCTGCATCTGCTAAACTAATACCAGCAACTGTGAATGGCACGTCGCCTTGAATAGCCGCTGAAGCAGGTAAATTTATTCCAGCATCTATATCTTCTTTTACAAAATCCGCAGGAACTGGTTCTGGAATAGCAACACTGCCAGTCACTTCTCTTACCACTTTGGCTATTTCATCAAGCTTCGCCTGACCTAAGTGTTTGACATCCAACACCCAGTAATCAATACCTAAAGCTTCGCCATACCTGCCTGTTTTATTGACTATGGCTTTGGCTTTTTCATTGATTTCATTCAATTGCCCCTCGCTAGGCAATACTACTATTCTGTATTCCCCTCGAGGCAGTTCTTTGCCATCTGCATCTTGCCTGCTTAAAATACCTATTGCAACTAAACTTTGCAATTCATAACCGCTTGTACGGGCTGACCAGGTTCTGAGTTGCGCAAACTCTTTTGTTGTTATAATAGCGCCTGCTTTTTTACCAGCTGTCACAATAGCTTTTGCGCCATGTAATGGAGAACCTTTATCAGACCTTTTCGCTTCAACTAAAACTGTAGTAGCTGCTTCAAAAAGGGCTACTCTTTCTTTAAATATACCAATAGGTTTCTTTTCCCTTTCAGCCTCAGGCTTATTCTTCACCAGAAAAGGTGAATGTGGATCCTGGAGGGCTCTAAGCAGTTTGGCTAAAGGATAAGACGCCTCTACTGTGCGCCAGTTAGTCCCATAAGGTTCAAACTGTCCGCCCAATTGAGCCATTTTAAATCTAAAACTGAATTCGAACATCTTATTTCTAATAGACGCATATTCCCTTTTACCGAAAATATCTTCAACATTAGCCAATTTTGTGCCATCTTCAGACAAGGTATAAACCTGGCCTACTAATATAGGATGGCTTTCCTTGTTGGCTACGGCATATTTAGAAGCTGTGGGTATAGCTGCCAACCAATGCGAGCCATTCATATCTCCCTGAATAATTAAAGGATTTGTCCTCAAAAATTCGAAAATATGCTTCATTAAATTCATGCTTCCTACCATAACCGGGTCATCTTTGCCAATATATTCTCCCCCTGCCAGTATTCCTAATTTAGTAACTGAACTGCCCAGTACTGGTTTAAATAAATAGTTTCGGGGGTTATTGATATCCCAGCCTGACGTCTTCTTACTCCACACCTGCTTAATATTAAATCTGTCAGAATCAGCCAGATAAAGATAGATAGCCTCCTTATCTTGCTGCGCATCAAGATATATCCTTTCAGTGGGAACAAAACCAGCTTTCTTTATCAATTCAGCCAGCTTCTTTTTATCTGTAGCTGCCAAATCTTTTTTAAGCAATCCGTCTTTATAAGAGCCTCTAACAAACTCTTGGTCTGTTTTTTCTTTTAATTCATTTACTGCATCTGCTATATCAGCATACGACTCCGGTAATTTATCTAAAGGAATATTGCCGTGCTCATCAAATGCCTTGGCGTCCCATATTTCAAACACCAGGCCATTCTTAAATTCACCTGCCGCAAGCGCAGCATAAACTCCTTCCCTTATCGGCCTATTTAAAGCTGCTGGCCCCATTTTGTCTCCAGCCAGTATGCCAAAAGTCCTCTCGCCACCTTTTATATCCACTAAATAACGAGCTGAACCAATACCCTGCTGCGAAACATTCCCGGAAAAAGGCTCTGGAAGCTTTACAGTTGCACTTGTTTTTTGCCATTCTTTCCAGCCTGCTTCCATCTTATCAACCATCCCCATGTAATCAGATGGCATGATTTCCCTGAGTATCTCAAAAAAGCGGGGAGTAAGGTGAGAATAAAAATAAGGATTGGCCTTGGCTGCCTTTGCTTCTTTGCCCTGGTAATCCTGAGCTAAACCGTAAGGTTTTTCTCCGTTTACCACTGCGGCAAGATAACCACGCGTAAATGCTAAAAACGATAGCTGATGTCCATCTGCGCTGTTACGCGTTTTATCTCCTAACATTACAATATGGCTATCATCGCCGATAGCTGTAGTTGTCCCCTTTCTTAGACGTTTCATGTTATCAATAAACCCTATAATATTACCATCGCTAAGCGTTCCATTTTCTGTAGCTTCTCTAATCGTCGCTACATCAATCGCTAACATATATTCTGGAGTAAAGTTATGCCCAAACTTTCCTCCCATATCGGCTTTATCATCAGTAATGGATAAATAATTACCGAGGGCTACCTCTCTCTCTGCAAAATCCATAAACGAGTCTATATCTGCCTCTTTAGGCGCGCGCGTAAAAAGATGGCCTTGTTCTTTTCTGAGCGGCTCAACCTGTTCTTGCGCTGCAAAAGGAGTCAGATAAGGCTGATCAAATTGATGAGTAGTCATTATTGATGCTAACCAATTTGCTAATTTTCTTTCCGGGCCCAAAGCTGGAGGATTTATAGCTACGTGATCCATTACGCCATCTTTTTCAGAAGGGATAATTCCATTGCCTTTGCTCTGCCAGCCATAGACTACCACATGCGCAGTCCCTTCTTTTGGAGCTTTTCTTGCTTCCCTCAACGTTACCGGCCTGGTGACTACATAACGTTCTCCATTGTATCCACCGGGGACGAAATTGACATCGTAAAACATGCTGGCAACTCCACCCACAGCATCTGCTCCGCTTTGACTCCTGCATATAAACGTCGGGTTAAGGGTGCGTAAATTACCTTTTTCCCCATAAACCGGCTGATACACAACGCTCACCACGGGTTCATTTGAAGACAAAAGACTGCCCTCCACAGCATAGATCGCAGTAATCACGAAATCATTTGGCTGACTAGCAAGGGCAAGAAGCTCCAGGCTCTCATCTTTAGAGGGATAATACTTGCCATCTATTTCTGCGGCTGCAGATTTTTCAAATTCCCATATATCCCCATCAAAATTTCCCTTCAAAACATCGTCAACTCGCCTGACTACAGCCCTAAAACCACGAACAGGCAGTTTTTCCTTCTTCTTAGTATCCACTACAGGAACAAATCCTAGTTTTTGCAAAGGAGTAGACCCAGGCATGAAAAATTCATGATAGAGCTTAACATTAGCTGCTCCAATGCCAGCGCCAACCATTTTGGCTACCACTACCGGTTCTGAGCCTCGTTCGGTTATGGAATGCGGCTGGTATTTTATTCTCAAAGCCTCTCCTAACGTTGCTAAATCCAGAGAAGCCACATCTGTTCCTTTTTTTAATAAGCCGAGTTCTTGAGCTTTTAAAGCCCCCTCTTTCATAGCCTCAATAATCAATCTTTGCACAGCGGCATTTAGTTCGCCATATCTGTGAGTAACTTGAATATCTATATCTGTGCCGCCAAAATCCATTACCACTGCACTTAATAGTTTTCCCTGGGCTATATCCTGGTCTAATTTCTTTTTGATAGCTTTCACCACTGCATCTGGAATTTGTTCAACAGGATTCGCGAATAATGCAGCAATTGTATATGAGTGGTAATCATTAGTAAAAAATCCCTTTGGCTGGCCTTCCGGCACTTTTAATTCTTCTCTTATTTGTATTGGCTTAGCAACTTGAAGAGGTGCCTTATCTGCGCCACGGGCAAATCTTACAGGAACTCCTTTTACTATACCTATAAATGAATCCGCTTTAAGACTCGCTCCTCCTACGAGAGCACCATCATTATCCGGAACGATAGACTTATCCAACAGCCCTGCGATATTATCAGGCTTCACGCTGCCGCCATAGATAATCCTGACCTTAGAGGCAGTATCTTCGCCAAACATATCAAGTATAAGCCCTCTTATAAATCTCAACACCTCTTCTGCCTGTTGTTGTGTAGCTGTCTTGCCTGTTCCAATAGCCCATACTGGTTCATAAGCAACTATAAGTTTTGATGCCTGCTCTTTATTCAAACCAGCGAAGGCCTTTCTAATCATGTCTTCGATTATGCTGTTTGTTTTACCGTTCTCTCTTTCATCAAGGCTTTCGCCAACGCATACTATAGGTACAAGCCCTTCTTTAAAAGTCAATTTAACTTTATCATTTATTGCATCATTCTCAACAGGGTTGAGCATACCTGGTGTTCGTCTTTGTTCTGAATGCCCGATAATTACATAATCAGCCCCTAAGCTTTTAACCTGCAAAATGCTGGTTCTTCCTGTTTGAGCCCCTTTTTCTACGCCTGCTATATTCTGCGCAGAAATTTTTACAATTCCTTCCGGGATTATGTTTTTTGCCTCTAAATCTCCTAAGACTTTAGATAAATGCCCTAGAAATGCTATAGGTACGCCAACAACAACCTCTACATCACTTATATCTTTCATATTCTCAATAATATTTCTCAATAAAGCTTCCGCTTCTCCCTCACTTGCGACTTCCATCTTCCAGTTTCCACCAATAAGAGGAGTTCTAAGTGCTTCTGTTGCTCTTTCTAATGAAGACAATTCTTTATTAATAACTTCTCTAATGCGCTGTTGGGTACTTACTGTTATAGGAGCCCTTAATGTTCCGTCTGAAGAATAGACTGTGTTTGTAGCTACAAAAATCAAGGCCAGCAAAAACGATACGATTTTATTTACTGCTTTACCAGTACTCATTTCTTCCTCCTTTATATTTAAAATACTTTTCAAAATATTATTTAAAGTATATCATGTAATTGTTTTCTTGTCAAATAAAATTTTATTTTTTTAATCTATAATTATTTCACATTTCGGAATAGAGTTAAGGAATGCCCGGCCATAGAATTTGTTTATTATGCGGCTGTCAAGGATAGCTATTATGCCTGTGTCTTTTTTGCTGCGGATTAATCTTCCAAAGCCTTGTTTGAACTTAAGCACAGCCTCTGGCAGATTGTATTCCAAAAAAGCATCTCCTCCTCTCTTTTGTATATCATCAATTCTCGCTTCAATAACAGGATGATCGGGAACACTAAAAGGCAGTTTTGTTATAATAATATTTGAAAGGGCCTTGCCCTGGACATCTATACCCTGCCAAAATGTATCGACTCCGAAAAGAACTGACCCTGTTTCTTTTTTAAAACTGGCGAGCATTTTATTTCTGCTTAAACCGTTGCCCTGCCTTAAAACATTGAAATCTTTCTGACTAAGATATTCTTCAAGCTCCTCATAAACAATATTCATCAAAGAATAGCTTGTAAAAAGCACAAACGCGCTTCCCTTCGTCATGTCCAGGTATCTTTTTATTCTATCCGCCGCTTTGATTGCATAATCAGTCACATTGTCAGGATTAGGCATATTTTTCGCTATATACACCCTGACTTGATTTTTATAATCAAATGGCGAGCCTAATCTCAGCTCTATAGCTTTTTTGGCGCCAAGCCTGTCTCTAAAATACTTGAATGAACTATTATCCACTGAAAGGGTCGCGCTTGTCAGTATAATCGGTTTTTCCTCATTAAAAAGCTCTTCTTTTAATATCTCTCCTATATTTACAGGCGCGGTATTTATGGAAAGCTTGTTTATCTTTTTATTCCTGGAACATTCTATCCAATATACATGATTTCCGGCGAACTGGTTAACAATAAGCTCTACGGAATCTCTTAATGAATTTATTTTTCTGATGAAATTCGCTATCTCCGCCTCGTCTTCTTTATCTTTTACCCTCTTTTTTATAACCAAAAGAGATTCCGCTAAATCATGCAAAGGTAAAGACAGGTTATTTTCTACAAAATTTTTCTGCCTGACCCTCAACGTGTCAGAATCTTCCTTTTTTACATTTGCTTCAAAGTATTCCTTTACGCTTTTAAAAAATACGTCCAATCGCCTCCTTGTCTGTTCTACACATTCCATGCTATCATGGTCGCCTATAGTCAATAAAAACCCTTTCTGCTTCTTTAGGTTGAATAAAAGATCCAGTATGTACCTGGCGCCTGTATTTGTTATACTTGCGCCAAGATGCTCCGTAGCCACGGCTTCAATGCTGTGCGCCTCATCGAACACCAGGGCATCCCATTCAGGGAATATGCACTTCTCTTCTTTTAACAACGCCAGGTTTGAAAAAAACAGGTGGTGGTTTACAACTAATATCCTTGCTCCGTTTATTTTTTCTCTGGCTTTTTGAAGAAAACATCTTTTGTAATACTGGCAATTCTTGCCAAGGCATGTTTCCGAATCAGCCGATACAATGTTCCAGACTTTTGAATCAGGTTCTTCTTCCAGATCAGAAAGCGTGCCGTCATGCGTTTTAAATGACCAGGCAAAAATCCTTGTAAATTCCGCCAATTCATACTGGTCGGAAAAAAGGTCTTTTTGCAAGAATTCAGATCTGTGAAGCCTCCTGAGACAAAGATAATTATTTCTGCCTTTCACAAGCAGTGCCTTAAAATCTTTATCCAAGGCCTTTTCCAGAAAAGGTATATCTTTATAGATGATTTGTTCCTGAAGGCTGATGGTATTTGTGGAAATTATTCCCAGGGCTTCGTTCTCAAGCGCGTATTCTGCAAGCGGTACCAGGTACGCAAAACTTTTACCTATACCTGTCCCGGCCTCGACAATCAGCTGCTCTGAGTGGCCAAAGGCGCTTTCAATAGCCTCCGCCATCTCTATCTGCTCCTGCCTGACTTCATATCCAGGCATAGCTTTGGCTATCAAGCCGTCTTTATCGAAAATTTTCTTCATTATTTTTTCTTGAAAAATGAAATTCTTTTTTCTTCGCCCCTGGCCAGGCGCCTGATATTCGGTTTGTGCTTATAAACGATGATCAAACATAAAAGGCATGTGAAAATTACTATTTCTGCGGGCTCCCCGAATGCAAGTGTAAAAATAGGGACTGAAACGATCGCTACAATAGATGACAAAGACACAAATCCTGTTATAAAAAATGTGATTAACCAGACTAGAAACCCGAGCCAGAATATCTTGGGAATAAGCCCTATCGCAACCCCTGCGCTCGCAGCAACGCCTTTGCCGCCTTTAAATTTAAGGAATATCGTCCAATTATGCCCCGCGATCGCGGAAAGGCCTACCAGTATCCTGTAAAGCTCCGGCCTTGTAACAGGAGCCAGATATAGAAATCCGGAGGCAAGATATGTTGCCGCGACATAGCCTTTGATAATATCTATGATAAGGACTATTGTACCCGGTGTCTTGCCCATAATCCTGAACACATTCGTAGCTCCTACGTTCCCGCTCCCATATTCGCGGATATCTATACCTTTAATAACCCTGCCGAATATATACGCCGTAGGAATAGCTCCGATTATATAAGCTATTACAAAACCCAGGAATAATATAAAATATCCCATTTACAAGCCTCCTTATCTAAATATCCAAAACATCTTTACATTCTTACAATGTTAGTTTGTAAAGTTTTTAAGGTTTAAATTCTTTTTTTCTAAGTTTCAAGATAATAGGAATACCTTCCAGCTTTAATTTCTTTCTGAATACATTGATTAAATGGTTTCTATCCGTATTTTTTACATCTTCCGGATTCTTTACAATAATCTCAAATTCGGGCGGAGAATTTTTCATCTGTCTGATAGAATAAAGCCTGGTTGGATTGAATTCTATGGATTTCAGAGTGCTATTTAAATCGCTTGTTGAAAAGTTCTTTCTGGATTTTTCTGCCAATTCATATGACCTCTCAAGCGCTTCCTTAAGATTTGACTTTTTTAACGCCGACATAAAAACAATCGGCGCATTATACATAAACCTGACATTTTCCCGAATCACCTTTTCATACCCGTTCTTTTTTATATTCTCTTTTTCCGCAAGATCCCATTTGTTTATAGCCAGGATAAACGGTTTCTGAGTTCTCTGCACAAGGTCTATTATCTTATGTTCCTCTTTCGTTATCCCAAGAGGTGCATCCACCAAAACCATCACCACATCGCTTCTTTTGATACTCTCTTCTGTGCGCAATATACTGAAATACGTAACAGCATCTTTTATTTTAGCCTTGGAGCGTATGCCTGCTGTATCAATTATAACAAAAGCTCGTTTGTCTTTTTCAAAATAAGTGTCTATCGAATCCCTTGTAGTGCCCGGGATATCGCTGACCGTAGTCCTTTCTTCCCCCAAAATACTGTTAACAAAAGAAGATTTCCCTACGTTTGGCTTACCTATAATAGCTAGCTTTACCGCATGCCTTTCGACAGACTCCTGACTCGCCAGGATGTTGTACGTAACTTTATCCAAGAGATCTCCTATCCCCAGGCCATGCAAGCAGGATATGCTCAATGGCTCTCCAAAACCTAAACTGTAAAAATCCAATCCCTTTTGCATCAGGGCTTCATTGTCCGTCTTATTTACAGCTAATATAATATTTTTATCCGTTTTTCTAAGCATCTCACTTATCTTATAATCCATTTGTAAAATTCCAGAGATAGCATCGCACACAAAAACAAGCTGATCCGCCTCTTTTACCGCGAACATTATCTGTTTTTCTATAAGCTTCGAGAGATTTTCTTTTTTCTCAAAATCGAGGCCGGGGGTATCTATTATCTCGAATCTTTTGCCGGACCATTCAACGACAGCGCCTATCCTGTCGCGGGTAGTAGGCCCAAACTCCTCTACTATAGCCTTGCGCTTTTGTATAATCCTATTGAAAAGCGTGGATTTACCGACATTAGGCCTGCCGACGATAGCTACTTTATGCAGATTAAATTTTGAGGGTTTCATTGAGTTGCTTTGAGCCGCGCCAGATATAATCTATTGCAGAAAGCACTGTAAAAAGAATTGCCGGGTAAAGAAAAAATCTGTGATATTTAAACGCGGCCAGGAAAACAAGTATTGTCAACATCTGGAAAAGCGTCGTAGCCTTTCCGAGCCAGCTCGGCTTTATTTTAAGGTTGCCTTTAAGAAAATATATCACTACAGAGCCTAGTACTATCACTATATCCCTGCTTATGACTGTCAAAACAGCCCACGCAGGTATGCGCAGGCTTTCCGGAACAATTTTTATCATAGACAAAGATATAAAAGCGCTTATTATTAAAAGCTTATCAGCTATAGGATCTAAAATCATTCCTAATTCCGTCACCTGATGCTTTAACCTTGCTATGCCGCCATCAACAGCATCGCTAATAGTAGCCAATAAAAATATACCAAGCGCAACAAACCTTAGGTATTCCCTGTCCTCACCGTAATACAGGATGCAGGCGATAAAGAAAGGTATAAGAAGTATGCGTAATATCGATATCCTATTTGCCAGATTCATTATTTTTTTCCATCAAACCAATAAACTTTACAAAAGTGACATTGTCAGTTTGTCAAGATTATCTGGTTATTTCCAGATTTCTTTCAAATATTTTGGTATTCCAGAAGCCTCTTTTGGGCCTACCAGGACTTCCCAGCCTGAAGCATCTTCCAGTTTTCCGCTCAAGACAGCTACATAGCCGGGTATTATTATTTTCTTATGAGCTACTACGTTTCCCAGATCTATTTTTTTCATAGTATCCGCTATTATTTCAGAGGTAAACTTCTCTGCCGCCCAGGCGGTCAGAACGCTCATACCTTCCGAATCCGTAACTAATAGATATGCAGAACGCCCGCTTGCTTCTATTTCCGGAGAAACAGTATAAAATGTTAAAGAAAAATTAGTAGTTACCATGATCGGGGAATTTTTGTCAGGAGACCCGAATTTATACAGTTTCGGCTCTACTGTAACCGGCTTTTGTGGGTCCGTATAAATATTCTGGCGCATGGTTATAATAGGCAATAACACATCTTCGTCAACAAAATCCAGGACAATTACACCGGCATATTTAGCAATAAATGTACAGGCGCTTATAACCGTCTGATATTTATCGGGATTTTTTATAAATATAACCGCAGGAAAACCAAAAAGCCTGTAATTTCGTTTCAGGCTCAATCGCCTTATCTGCGTCAAGTCATTCAGCGATCCATGCAAGGTTTCAAATCCAGGGTCAAGCACGATTTCTTCAATCCCAGCTCCGCCTGCTTCTTGAGAAAGCTTATCAAGCTCTTCTAAATTTTTAGCTTTTAGCGCAAGCGGCGTTTTATAAGCCTTGGCGGCAGCGCACATATCTTTTAAATTATCAGAATCAGCAGCATACACAAGAGGCCTTCTGTCAGAGCATTTTTTTAACGCGCTCTCTATAGTCTTCGGATCAGAGCTTGCTAAAATAACGGGTTTCTTCGAATTCAGAAGAACCTTATCCAGGGCGTTCAAGAATTTTTCGCCACAGGAGCTTTTGTTTATAAGAGCTATCATATCAATCGCGATATGCTGGCCAACTCTTTCAAAACTTATCTTCTCTATTTCTTTTATCCTGGCTAAAAGCGCTGCATCATCAAGCGTATCATCCACGCTTATCGCAATAGCTGTCTGGTGATAGAATGTTTTTTCATGCCTGAATAGAACAGTCTCCCCTCCTATCTCTATGATATTATCCCCTGACCCTAGTTTTATCAGAGCAATAGGCGGTCTGGAAGACTCTTCCAGCGCTTTTCTGGCTTGCTGTGTAACATCAGGGCATTCGTCTAGCGCTGCCTTTTTCATGGCAAGCTTCATCGCAAATGCCAGGCAAGTCGGGGAGCCACATTTCTTGCAATTAGTTTTGGGCAACAACTTATAGATGTCTAAACCTGATAGTGCCATTAAAAACTCCTTTGTTACCTTGTTCCGTTCGACAATCGGCATTCTATCCCGATCGCCGAACGGAATCGGTTCACATTACCGGTTGCATCGCGAGCGCCGGATGGCTAACCTTTTCCAAATAAGGCAATAGCTCTTCTGTTGTCACAGCTATGGTTTCGTCTGCTATCTTATTCAAAATATCAGTGATACCTAATTCCTCTCCTCTTTTTCTTAATCTGTCAGCCAGGGCCTCTTTCAATTCTTTCGGCATCCACACAACCCTTTTAAGCCCTCCCTCGGCGGAGATAAATTTTCTACTGGTAATATAAAGCCTTCCTACACCCATAAAACCGGGGGTCTGCTGCCCGCCTCCTATTGTGCCGGCAAGCGTTGAAAACGTCATCCCTGCAGGCGTCATCCCGGAATATTCTCTGTTTACCACCATAAAACCATTTGCCTCCGGAAGTATCGCTATTATGCATTCAAAACAACCGCAGCTTGTCTCTGGCGCGTCTATTATAGAATAGCCGCAAAATCTTTCCAAGGTACGGTTTGATTTCTGAAATACTGCCTCATTTACGCCGCTCCATTCACCCTTTACAGGATTAACGCATATCCCTTTTTTGATAGGCTGATTCGGACCCGCAGGGTTTAACTCATACGATGCCTTCGCATCCAGCCAGTTATACGCCCCGCACAGCCCAAGCCTTTCCGGTTTAATAATGCACAGGTGGTTGGGAGCAAAACTCTGACAAAGCGTGCATGTCCAGAACAAATCTACGCTTTCATCCGTCATTTTCTCTACTCTTGCATCTCTTTCTTTATACGAAACCTGCGCTTCTTTTATACGCTTTTCAATATCTTCCCGGGTTGTATATATTGTAACCTGCACTTTATCCACGATAGCGTTAAATACTTCATGAAGCTTTGCATGTAAAATTACACCAAAATGCCTTAATAGAAATCCTTTCGCCCTGGCATCTTTTGCTATCCTTATCCAGCACATATCCCTCTGGCCCATATGAAATACACCCATAGCTTCGTTCAGAAAACTATGTATCTGTCTTTCTAATATAGGCTCAAAATCTTTCTGCATCTTTCTTCCCGCTACTTCTACAAATATTCCCAGAGGAACTGCGCTTCCTTCAGCTATTTTATCAAGTTCCGTGCCTGTTACTTCTATTTTCCCGTCCTCTATCTCATCAGGCGTTACCATTTTCACATACTCAAATGCATCAGAATATTTGCCTCCGAACTGCGCATACATCTGTTCCCGTCTTACCCTCTCTCCTTCAAAAGCCGGCGAATACGCTACTGGTATATCTATCTCCGTAACCTTTATTTTTAAACCCCTCACCTCTATTGACCGCGAAACTATTTTCTTATGGTCAAGCTCCTTCACTACGTGTTCATACGTGCATATGCCACTGGGTTTTATCTCAGGTATATCCGTATCTGCTATTATAGGGAAACCCATATTGATTGCGCCAGCACCTGTAGCATATTTAATATCGTCCAACTTCCCTAAAACCATGCCAAATGCAAATACCCTGTTCTGGCAGTATTTAAGGCATTTAAGGGCCTCGCCTTTTTTATGACCTCCGAAAGTAAGGGCTCCTCTTATTGCCCAGTTCAAAGGATATATCGCGCTTAGCGTATCTCTTCCGTATGGTATTATATAGGTATCCCAGCCCATCTCTACCTTTTCTTCAAGAAGCTGGTCAATTATGCTTCTTCCGTTTACATTGCTTCCCACAAACGTCATTATGCTGCGTTTCTGCAGTTCGCGCACAATGTATACAGCTGTTTTGTTATCCGGCGCAGCTCCTAATATTGCAGCAAACCCCGGTATCCTTCCATCCACAAGCTGAATACCTAACGTGCGAAGGATTGTGTCCGAGAAAAATCCGTTACAATCTTTTTCCGGCTCCTGGCCGTACAAATACCTTAACGCCATTATTATCTCTTCACATAAAAGGGCTGACACGCCGGAATCCAGCGTATCGCCCAGATAGGGCAGCCATATTTTTTCAGAAGGCTGATCGTGTAAAAGCGTTTTTGCAAATAATAAAACTTTTTTTGCATCGTTTAATTTTTTCACTTCTTCACCCAAAAGCGCATAGGCAAAAGGAAAATAAAAAGCAGTGTCCGGAAATTTTACTTCGCAGGATTCGCCTTTTTCTTTAATAGCTTTCTCCAAAAATTCTTCAGCTTGCCTATAAATTTCTCTAGCTCCTCTGATAGCGCATGTTGCAATTATCTTTGACATTACTGCCTCCCAAATTTTGCGAAGCAAAATTTGATCCCGAGTCCGCCAAAGTTCTGTGGCGGACGAAGGACCTATCTTAGTGTCATTATCGTTTCTTTAAACTCCTGTTCTCTAAATCCTTCTTTAGATTTCTTCACAAGAGCAGCAATTTTACCATAATCAAAATAATCTTCTAATATTATGTCTTTAATACTGGTAATATCCGCCTTATTTTTAATCAAAGCGCCTATGACGCCTATATTCTCAATTGAATTTACAAATATAACACCCACAATGATATCATCTTTTAAAACTATTTTTTTGTAAATATTTTTACCGGCGTCTTTTTTAACAACCTCTTTATATTTATCGCTCTTAGGCCTTGTAATACCGACTGAAATAACCGGCAATCCAAAAAACTCTATAGAATTCATTGCTAAAGAACCTTTATATGTTTCGCTTTCTCCAGCCATATTTAAACCGGCAATCCTTCCCTGCTCGCACGCAGCCGGCCAAATCGCATTTATAGAGCTTTCTTCCAAAACAATATCGTTCGTCTCTGCTACATCACCTGCGGTAAATATATCCTCAACGCTTGTTCTTAAATGCTCATTTGCTAAAATTCCCCAGTTTGTTTTTATGCCGGTATCCTTTGCTATTTCAATATTCGGCGAAACGCCTTTACCTATAATAACAAGCAGGGGACGGTCCCGACTATCTCCCGTAATCTCTGAACCATTGTCAAAAATGATGCGATTTGCTGATTTATCGCCTTGTATTTCTTTCGCAGCCACGCCTGTAAATACTTTTATGCCTTTTTCCTCTATGCGCTTCTGCATAAGACCGGCGGCATCTTTATCGACTATCTGAGAAAGTATGGAGCCTGATTTTACAAAAACGCTTACATCCTTGCCCCGGTTTTTCAACGCATACGCAGCGCGCAAGCCTATCAACCCTCCGCCCAGTACAGCCACATTTTTTACCTTATCCAGCATAGCTTGAATTTCGATCGTATGCTTGATAGTCCTCAGGGGAAAAACGCCTTTCTTGTCTATACCCGGAATATTTTCCAGTTTCGGAGAAGCGCCTGTTGCGATAAGCAACCTGTCAAATTTCACCTTTTCTTTATTATCAAGAAGTATTTCTTTTTTCTTTATATCTATCTCTCTGGCCTTTACGCCAAGGATAGCATTTGCTTTATTGGTTTTAAAAAAACTGTCTTTTCTGTACCAGATCTTTTTTTCATCTATGGTTCCTGCCAGAAGATAAGAAATAAGACATCTTGAATAAAGTGGATTTTTTTCGTCCGTGATAACGGTTATTTTTGAATCTTTATCCTTGGTCCTTATAGCTTCTACTGCGTTTATCCCGGCTGCGCTGGATCCGATAATTACATATTGCATAATTTTTTAAACTCCTTAAAAGTGCCTAAAGACAGCGCTCTTGTAGGGCACGCCTCTACGCAAGCAGGCTTATCCCTATCAGGGCAAAGATCACATTTTACAACCTGTTTCTCCTGCTTCTCTCTGGTAATGGCTCCAAAAGCGCAGGACATAATGCACATCCAGCAGCCAACGCATTTATCCCTGTCATGCTGAGTAAGCCCTGTTTTTGCTTCCTTGTACATTGCCCCTGACATGCATGCTGTAACGCAGGCCGCATTATCGCAATGCTGGCAACCCGCCGATATAGAAACGCCTTCTTCGATAAATTCCGCCTTGCGCCTTTTAATAGGCAAGGGGCTTTCTGAAATTGCGTTATTCAGTTCTTTGGCCTTGGAATGTTCAACTGCGCATGCAATCTCGCAGCTTCCGCACCCCAGACATTTTTTAATATTGCAGTAAATTTTTTTTGCCATCATCGCTTTTAACCGTTCAAACCAGTGTCCAACTTCGCAAGTTGCCCAATTGGGCAACTTGCGAAGTTGGACAGGTTGGATTTACTTTGAAGAGTACATTAATTGCTTCAGTTTTAACGCTTCTCGCTTCTTATCAATGTGCTCTATCATTAAATGAGCTGCTTTTATTGGATCGCCTTCAAACGCCCACTTGCCGCCATATATCGTCTCTATTTCATTGCATATATAATTTGTGACATTTTTGCTCCCAAGCACCCTTAACGGCGTACCAAAAACTACCAATAATCCCGATGCCACAAAATACCATCCGATTGCAATTGCTTTTTCTGACATCCATTCAGGGGCAGCTCCTGCGGCCGGAAGTTCATCAATGCTATTCCCTATACCGCCTTCTTTTACCATCTCGCAGCACGCGGTTAAAATCCTTGTATTATCCACGCATGAACCAGTATGCAGCACCGGAGGGATCCCCACTGTCTCGCATATTTCTTTTAAGCCTTCTCCGGCAAATTTAAACGCGGCTTCCGGCGTCAGAAGCCCGGCTTTCGCGCACGCCCCACCGGAACATCCTGTTTGCACAACAAGCACGTCATTTTTTATAAGCTCCCTGACCATATCTGCATGGCACATCCCGGACTCATTCCTGGGGTTGTCGCAGCCCACTACGCCGGCCACGCCCCTTATCCTTCCGCTGATAATGGCGTCATTTAAAGGCCTGTATGACGGCCTAAAACTGCCCCCCAGGTTATAAAAAACATTCTCCATCGTAAAGCCTGCCACAAGAGTCATTTTTTCTTTGGGTATATTCACTTTTGAGCGGTCCCTGTTTTTATAATTTTCAATCGCGATCCTTAAAATCTTTTTCGCTATTTCAAAGGCTTCTTTTTCGTGAAACTCTATATGCTCCATGCCTACAAATTTTGCCTTCGAAGAAGTGGATATAAGTTTTGTATGGAATGATTTCGCCACTTCGCTCAGGCTGGGCATAATACACTGCACATCCACGATCATTGCTTCAACAGCCCCTGTAATTATGGCCAGCTCCTGCTGGAGAAAATTTCCAGCCATTGGAACGCCATGCCTCATCAGGACCTCAGCAGCGGTACAACAGATTCCTGACAGGTTAATACCTTTTGCGCCATTTTCCCTGGCAAATTCCTGAATTTCCTTATCCTGGCTTGCTGTAACTATGATATCGGAAAGCACTGGTTCATGGCCATGCAATATAATATTTACTTCATCTTCTTTCAATACGCCTAAATTTATCTCTGCGGTCAGAGGTTTAGGAGAACCGAACAATATATCGCTAAGTTCCGTAGCTATCATGGATCCGCCCCAGCCATCTACAAGCGAAGCCTTTATAGCAGCCTCTAAAACATGCTTATATTCACTGTCACATCCTATATGAGTCCTGGACATTGCCTGCACCACTTCTATATCAATGCCCCTCGGGCTGACATTTGTTTTTTTCCATATCTCCTGCTGCTTCCTGGGAGCTCTTTTCGCCAGGGTTAACTCGCCCTCCTGCTGGCCATATTCTTTTAAAATAGCCTCTCCAAGTTCTTCAGCTATCTTCAAATCATTTTTACCTTCTATCTTTATTCCAAACTCAACCGCAAGCCTTTTTAATTTTGCAGGGTCTTTTATTGTATAATCCTTTGCTATGCCTCTCCCCAGGTCCAGAAGAGTCTTCGCCATAGTGCGGCCATGGTCAGAATGACAAGCAGCGCCTGCTGCGGCGTTACGCGTTAAGTTTCTTGCGCTTATAGTGTCTGCATCTGCGCCACACGCTCCTTTTTGAGCACCTTCTTCGAATGGATCAATCCTGCATGGGCCAAGATTGCAGATCTTGCAACAGACCCCGAGAGTCCCGAATCCGCAATGAGGTTCCTGCTCCATAAAACGATCCCATACAGTAGAAATATCATTCTGCCTGGCTATCTCCAGCAATTTATCATTAATGGGATTACCTGTTAGTTTTGCCATTAAATACCTCCGCCAAATTTTTTATAAATTCCGAATCTTCAGGCAATACGCCCCTTGAATTTAAAAGCGCTTCATCAAAGCCTACGTATCCCTGAACGTTAACGCCGTTTAAATTTTTATTTATAAAATCTTTATCCTTATCTGACCTGATTTTATTCCCTATTACTGAAATCTCCTTAATCCCAAGGCCCTCTGCTAGAATTTTTATCTTTTTTGCCGTATCAAGTGACGTACTGTTAGGCTCTACGATTATTAAAAATTTATCAACTGACTGCGCAGTGCCTCTCCTAGGTGTTCTATGCCTGCCTCCATGTCTAAAACGACAACTTCATCTCTATTTAAAAAAATATGGCTCAACAATGCTTTTAAAAAAGCGCTCTCCGGACAAACACAGCCTGCGCCGCCTTTTTTTACAGTGCCCATTTCCATGAGCGCAACATCGCCTTGTTTGGCGGAAAATTTATCCGGTATATCGTCCACCTTTGGGTTTAATTTAAAAAAACTGCCTACTTCGCCTGTACGCTCAAGGATAATCTTTTTTAATTCAGATATGGGCACAGGCCTCTCGGAAGCTGAAAATCCAAGAGTAGCCGCAAGATTCGCATCAGGGTCAGCGTCTATAGCAATCACATGCTTGCCCTGCTTTTTAAAAAATATTACCAGCCCCGCCGCTACTGAAGTTTTTCCCACCCCGCCTTTTCCGCTTACCGCTATCTTCATGATATTATTCTTCTCGAACCACAAGTCAGTATTATAATCCTGCTGCGTCCAAAACCAGGGGCACTTTCTTGTCCCATCCTATAGGCATTATATGTACGCCATTACATGCAGGCCTAAGCTCTTTAATAAGCCTTGCCGCTATCTCTATTGACTTGGCGCTCTTATCCTTTGCCTTATCCATCTCTTCAATCAAATTATCAGGGACAAATACCCCGGCTACATTCTTATTCATATACCTTGCCATGCCAGCTGATTTTAAAAGCACTATGCCGGCTATAACAGTTGTTTTTAAATGAGAAGATGCTTTTAGAAATCTCTCAAAAAGATGCATTTCATAAATAGCCTGCGTCTGAAAAAATTGAGCGCCTGTTTCTATTTTCTTTTCCATCTTCATTATTTCCGGTTCAATTGGATCTGCTCCGGGATTCACAACAGCGCCTGCGCAAAATTTAGGAGAACCCTTTAATTCTTTTCCCGCCATATCCTTACCTGACTCAAGCGTTCTTATAACTTCCAGTAACTGCATTGAATCCAGGTCAAAAACAGGTTTTGCGCCCGGATGATCGCCTAGCGCAGGATGATCACCGGTTAAAGCCAATACGTTCTTTATGCCGAAAACAGCCGCTGATAAAAGATCTGATTGAAGCGCCAATCTGTTTCTGTCTCTGCAGGTTATCTGGAATACAGGTTCTAATCCGCGCTCTATTAAAAGTTTGCATATTGCAAGCGAACCTGTGCGCATTACAGAGCTCTGCAGATCAGTCACATTTATCGCGTCCACCCTGCCTTTCACAAGCTCGGCATCCTTTAATATTTCCTCAACATCAGTGCCTTTAGGCGGAGCTATCTCGGAGGTAACTATAAACTTTCCTGATTTTATCTTCTCGCAAAGCGACATAACTCTGACCCCCTTTATCAAACAACTAGAAAAGCTACATTGTTGAATTCATAATTGCTGCTGCTTGAACGCTTCGACCACATTGCGCATTAAGATTGTTACTGTCAAAGGCCCGACACCGCCGGGAACGGGAGTAATATAAGAGGCCTTCTCAACTGCCTTGTCAAACTCCACATCTCCCACTATCTTTCCGTCAACCCGGTTAATCCCTACGTCAATCACGATAGCGCCTTCTTTTATCCAGTCGCCTTTTATAATCCCTGCTTTTCCGACAGCCACTATTAAAATTTCTGCTTTTTTTACAAATTCCGGAAGCGTACCTCTTTTGCCAGTAGCTATATGGCAGACTGTGGTAGTCGCGAATTTATTCAATAATAATAGCGCCAGCGGTTTCCCTACGATTTCGCTGTGGCCTACCACTACAGCTTCCTTGCCGTATAATTCAAGAGAATCTATTGAATTCAAAAGCTCCATACATGCGGCTGCTGTGCATGGTAAAACCTTTGCTGTCCCGAAAACAATCTGGCCCATATTCTGGGGATGCACCGCCTCTATGTCTTTTAAAGGAGATATGTATCCGGAGATAAGTTTTGCGTCTATATGCTGAGGTAACGGCATCTGAATTATTATCCCGTTCACTGATTTATCTTTGTTCAGGAACTCCACTGCTTTTATAAATTCTGCCTGCTGGATATCAGCAGGCAGCTTTTTAAGCTCATAATCTATCCCGAGATCCCTGGCTGTTTTTTCCTGGGACTTTATATATATTTCCGAAGCGGAATTTTCCCCTATTTGCACGCTGACAAGCTTTGGTCCAAAGCCGTATTTACTCTTAAGAGATCCAATGTCGGATTTTATATTTTCTTTTATTTTTAAAGCAACGCTTTTGCCTTCCAGAAGTTTAGCGGACATGCCTATACCATCCTTTCATTTGTCTTAGAAATAGCTTTTTTATATAGGTCTGATACGTCTTTTTTAAGGGTAGACAGGGCCAGCTTTTCCCTTTCTACAAAAGACTCGTCTTTGATACTCTTAAGATTTATCTCTGAATTAAAAATCCCTGAATTAAAACTGGCCCTTAAAAGCTCTACGCCGCAACCAACATCTGTTATTAAATTAACATTTGACTTATTGGTTAAATCCAACGCTATGCCTATCCCGGATTTTGAAAGCTTACAGATTTTTAAAGAAATATGATAACCGTCTTTCAGAGCTTTATCAATATTTTTTTCATCTTTTGTTCTGAATGCACTGAGTATGCTTGTATATATTTTCACATCCTCGTCTATCAGCACGGAAAACTCTTCTTTTATTTTTTTTAAGGCTGCCAGATAGGTGCTGATAACATCTTCGATATCTTTATAAATTTCCTTTCCGATAGTAAAATTACACACCATTTCCAACAGGGCTATGCCTAGCGCTCCGGTCAGACTGGCCGCGCTTCCTCCGCCAGGCGTAGGCTGTTTTGCGGCGAGGCCATTAAGATATTTGTTTATTGGTTCGTTTATATACATACAACCGTCTCCACCTAAAACAATCCTACTATCTTACCATTGCTATCTATATCCACCTTTGTCCCTGCAGGAACAGATGGCAAACCGGGCATAGTGCGCATCTGGCCGCATAGCGGATATAAAAACCCTGCGCCTGCTGAAATCCTGACATCTCTTATCGGTAAAATAAAATCTTCCGGCCTTGCTTTAAGCTCAGGATCATGTGAAAGAGATAAATGAGTCTTTGCCATGCATATCGGCAATTTATCATAGCCAAGTTTTGTATAGTGCTCTATCTTTTTTTTCGCTTCCGCTGAATAGCTTACTTCCTTTGCCCCGTAAATATTTTTCGCTATCGTCTCTATTTTCTTTTCAATGGGCATATCCAGTGGGTATAAAAACCTGAAATCGGACTTTTCTCCGCATACCTTTATTACGGCTTTGGCCAAATCTATTCCGCCTTCCCCGCCTTTTTCCCACACCTCGCTCACAACTGCGTCGCTAGCACTTGCCTTTATGGCTATTTCTTTCATTGCAGCTATCTCGCTATCTGTATCATATAAAAATCTATTTATAGCCACTACCACAGGCACTCCGAATAACTTCATATTTTCAATATGTTTTACCAGGTTGGCGCCGCCTTTTTTAACAGCTTCCACATCTTCCTTTTTCAGGGCCTCTTCATTTATCTTTTTGCCAGGTGCTGCTTTAAAAGCCCCTCCGTGCATCTTAAGAGCCCTGACGCTGCATACTATTACCACGGCGTCAGGCGGTTTAAGCCCGCTCACCCGGCATTTTATGTCCATAAATTTTTCCGCTCCGCAGTCTGCTCCGAAACCGCTCTCTGTAACCACATAATCCGCCAGCCTCAAAGCTATCATATCTGCTAATACAGAATTATTGCCATGCGCAATATTGGCAAAAGGCCCTGCATGCATAATGCACGGCGTGTTTTCTGTCGTCTGAACAAGATTTGGCTTGATAGCGTCCTTAAGAAGCACTGTCATGGCTCCTGCGCATTTCAGATCTTCCGCTGTAACAGGCCTTCCGTCGCAAGTGAAGGCCGCTATTATTTTCCCTACTCGGATTCTTAAATCAGAAAGATCTTTTGAAAGTGCAAGTATCGCCATTACTTCGCTTGCAACTGTTATATCAAAGCCTGTATCTCTGGGGATTCCGTTTTCTTCTCCCCCTAACCCGGTCTTTATCTGCCTTAAAGCCCTGTCGCTTATGTCTACCACCCTGCGTGTGATAATGGTGTCCGGATTTATGTTGAGCTTATTGCCTTTAGCAATACTGTTGTCAATAAATGCAGCCAGCAAATTATTTGCAGCACCTACTGCATGTATATCGCCGGTGAAATGAAGATTAATATCTTCCATCGGCAGGACCTGGGAATATCCGCCTCCGGCAGCTCCGCCTTTTATTCCAAAAACAGGGCCCATCGAAGGCTGTCTGAGTGTAGTTATGACTTTTTTCTTCAGCTTGTTAAGGCCCAGACTCAGGCCGATAGTTGTTACAGTCTTTCCCTCTCCCAAAGGAGTGGGCGTAATGGCAGTGACATCTATATATTTTCCAAAAGGTTTATCTTTCAGGCGATCTAGTATGGAAAGCGATATCTTGGCCTTGTATTTTCCATATAATTCCAGTTCATTCTCTTTTATGCCTATTTTTTTAGCTATTTCAAGTATATGTTTTAGTTTAGAAGATTGCGCTATTTCAAGATCGCTTGGAACATTTTTCATCTTTACCTCCATCTATTATCCAGCTCAAAGGCATTCTTAATCAATTTTACTTCAGGCCCGGGGCTATCTACGCCTTCTACAGAAACCACATCAAACCTGCAGCTTTTATTTTCCAGTTTGAATTTTTTTATATATATTAATGCTGCTTTTGAAACCGACAGCTGTTTCTTTTTTAATATTGTTTCTTCCGGAAAGCCAAAAGCCATATTGTTTTTAGCCCTGACCTCCACGAAACAAATGCAGCCTTTATAATCCGCTATTATATCTATTTCTCCAAGCTTTGTCCTGTAATTTCTTTCTATTATTTTATAACCATTCCTGCGCAAGCAAGAAACAGCTGCATCTTCGCCTCTTTTCCCTGACTCAATCCTGGCAAATGTCATTCTTTTAATGAGCACTTGACTTATGTAACGAGCGAAGCGAGTGAACATAAGTCAATGTGCGAATTAACCCCGAGCGGCCCTATTTTTACGCTATGCCGCGAGGGGTCAAATTTTATATGACAACTCCTCGCTGCATATAATCAAGAATCAAGGCAGCTAGGGATAAGTTCGGACAAATAGCTTGCCTCGTCCTTCCCTCGGGGTCAAGTCCCTAGCTAGCATGCCCCTCGGGACGAGGTCGGATTCCGCAAGCTATGTCTTCATTTATAGGCGCAAAACTTTTTCTGTGCGCCGGGCAAGGCCCGTATTGCTCAATAGCCTCTAAATGTAATTTTGTGCCGTATCCTTTATGTTTTGAAAAACTGTAAAGAGGGTATTTTTTATCATACTGGCTCATAATCGCGTCACGCGTTACCTTTGCCACTATTGATGCGGCTGCTATAGAAAAACTTTTAGAATCGCCTTTTACAATCGGGATTGTTTTATAGGGGAGAAATCCGCCGAACACCCCGTCCACGAGAACGCAGATATCTTTTCGGATATCTTTTTCTTTTATATCAGCCAGGCGGCAAAATTTGGATAGCAGGTTCTTCACTGCCTGCTTCATTGCTGCAAGCGTTGCTATGTGTATATTAACCCTGTCTATGTATTTATTGTCTTTGATGCCTACGCCGAAAATGGCTTTGAGTGATATTTCTTTGAATGCCCTTTCTCTCTGAGCAGGTTGAAGTTTTTTGGAATCGTCTATTCTCTCTTTGTATTCCGGGATACTGAATCGCTTCAAAGGGAAAGGTTCCAGAATAACAGCGCCGGCCACCACAGGCCCTGCCAAAGGCCCTCTGCCAGCCTCGTCAAGACCTATTATTATAGAAGCGCCTTCAAGAAACGCTTTTCTCTCCCACGCCAACATCTGTCCCGTTTTTCGCGACTTCTCTTTCTTCTTCGATTGAAGTGTGCTTGCCAATTCTTTTCCTCAGATAATACAACCTTGCTCTTTTAACCTTGCCTTTTTTAATAACCTTTATCGAGTCTATCTGGGGGGAATGCATCTGAAAAACCCTCTCAACCCCTTCTCCGAAAGATATATGCCTGACCGCAAATGTCTCTTTTATCCCTGAACCTTTTCTGGCAATAACAATGCCTTCAAAGGCCTGGGCTCTGGTCTTATCGCCTTCTTTTATCTTAACCGCGACTCTGATAGTATCCCCCACCTTAAAATCAGTGATTCCTTTTTTCATAAAAGATTTTTCCAGCTCTCTGATTATGCCCATTTTTCCCCCTTTAGTAAATCAGGTCTCTTCTTCTTTGTTGCCTTGACTGCTTCTTTCTTTCTCCACTCTTTTATTTTCTCATGGTCCCCGGACAAAAGCACTTCAGGGACCTTTATGCCATTGTAATCAGCCGGCCTTGTATAATGCGGATATTCTAAAAGGTCTTCTGAAAACGACTCGTCTTTGGAAGAATCCTTATCTCCAAGTGCGCCTGGCAAAAGCCTTACAACACTGTCTACAACTACCATGGCTGGCAATTCACCGCCAGTCAGTATAAAATCTCCTATCGATATCTCGTCATCTGCAAGGCGTTCAGTCACTCTTTCATCTATGCCTTCGTAATGGCCGCACAATAGCACCATATGCTCGTATTTCGATAACTTTGCAGCTAACCTCTGATCAAACTTTCTGCCCTTAGGGCTCAAAAGCACTATCCTTGTTTTGAGCCTGAGATCCTTTGTCTTTTTTCTTATACAATTGACTGCTTCAAAAAATGGCTCTGCATTCATTATCATACCAGGGCCTCCGCCAAAAGGCTTATCGTCCACCTTTTTGTGTTTATCCTTTGAGAAAAGCCTAAGGTCTATTATATCTATTTCAACAACGCCTTTTTCCTGAGCCCTTTTTATAATAGACTCTCCCAGGACCGCGTCAAACATTTTCGGGAATATTGTCAAAATATCTATACGCACAACCACCTCAAACTCGTCCCGATTACAATCGGGATACGGTTTTATTCGGTTATATTAAATTACCCCCTGTTTTTTAAAAAGGCTTTTCAATATTTCCGTAGGAATAGCGCCTTTGGACAGCCAAAACATGGCCCTTTCTTTATCTATGCTTATAAAGGCTGGTTTTTTGGATGGATCATAATAGCCCAGTTCCTCTATTGTTTTTCCATCTCTTGCACGCCTTATATCGCACACAACTATCCTGCAATGAGGTTTTTTCTTTGTCCCGAATCTTTTCAATCTAATTCTGACTGCCATTTATCCTCCCAAATTTTGTGAAACAAGATTTGATCCCGAACCCCGATTTATCGGGGTGAGAGACCTTTGTATTAGTCTTCCTTTTCTCTCTTTATCCTCACGCCCAATTTCTCTAATTTTTCTTCTATATTATGATACCCTCTGTCAAGATGATATATCCTGGATATTTCTGTTTTGCCTTTTGCGACAAGCGCTGCCAGAACCAGCCCCGCGCTCGCCCTTAAATCAGAGGCCATTACAGGCGCTGCGCTTAACTTTGAAACGCCTTTGACTATAGCACTGGAGCCTTCCAGTATTATATGCGCACCCATCCTTGCAAGCTCGCTTATATGCATGAACCTCTCCGGGTATATTTTTTCAGTTATAACACTTATGCCTTTGGTCATGCACATAAGCGCCATCATCTGAGCCTGCATATCAGTAGGAAAACCCGGATAAGGCAAAGTAGTAACGTCAACAGGCTTTATAAAGCCTGTTTTTACAACACGAAGCCCATCTTTTGTATTTGTAATTCTTACTCCTGCATCTTTTAATTTATCTATCACAGCCCCTAGATGTTCTATGTTGGCGCCTTTTATCAACACATCTCCTCCTGTAATCGCAGCTGCTATCATAAAAGTACCGGCCTCTATCCTATCGTTTATTATTGAATAATCTACTCCGTGAAGAGCTTTTACGCCTTCTATCTCTAATATGGGAGTCCTCTGGCCTTTTATTTTAGCGCCCATCTTAACAAGAAAATCCGCCAAGTCGCAAATCTCCGGCTCGCATGCTGCGTTTTCGATAACAGTCTTCCCTTTTGCAAGAGTAGCCGCCATCATGACATTGGCTGTCGCAAGGACGCTCGACCCGAACTTGCCTCCGAGATAAACGCGGCCGCCTGTAAGATTTTTTGCATTTGCAATTATATATCCGTGCTCTACTTTCAGGTCAGCCCCCAGCGCTTTAAGGCCTTTTATATGCAAATCAATCGGCCTGGGCCCTATAACGCATCCTCCTGGCATTGATACTTCTGCGTGCCTCAATTTTGCAAGCAAAGGTCCCAAGACGCACACGCTAGCTCTCATTGTACTGACAAGTTTATATGGCGCAACATAATTGCTGTATCCGTTTGGATGGATAACGCAAACCCCGTCTTCCATATCCGCCCTGACACCCATATTCCTGAGTATCCTTAGCATTGTATATACATCCCGTAAAGGCGGGACATTTTTTATAACGCTCTTTTCATCCGTCAGAAGAGTGGCTGCCAGCATTGGAAGCGCAGCGTTTTTTGCACCGCTTATTTGCACAGAGCCTTTCAGTCTTACGCCGCCTTCTATAATAAATTTATCCACACTGTCCTTTCTATGCCTGCAAGATCCTTGATTACCTTATATATCTCAAACATATTGTGTGAGGAAAAAATATCTTCCACACCCTGCCTCTGGCCAAAACCTATTTCCATTAAAATACTTCCGCCTTTTTTTAAATATCTATGAGATTCTTTCGCTATCTTCCTGTAAAAATCCAACCCGTCTTTGCCGCCGTTCAAAGCTATCTCAGGCTCTTCCCTGATCTCTTTTTGTAAGAAAGGGAATTCTTCTTCTTTTATATAAGGCGGGTTGCAGACTATTATATCAAATTTCTGATTTTTAACAACACATTCTTGTTTTATGCCGGAATTGATATTAAAACAGCGGTTATCCTGAAGTTTGCCGCCGAATGCATCAAATACTAAAGCGTTAAAAAGATTTCCTTTGCAAAACCTTATCCTATCGCTTACATTATGCCTAATTACATTTTTTTCTGCTATTTTTAAAACGGCATCGGATAAATCTGTTGCAACTATTTCAGCTTGCGGTATTGATTTGGCTAAGCTTATAGCAATATTGCCGCTACCGGTGCAAAGATCTAATATTCTGACAGGGACAGGGTCCGCCCCTCGACTACGCTCGAGACAGGCAGAGCATAGAGCCAATATTTCATTAACTAATATCTCTGTCTCCGGCCTTGGAATCAAAACATCTTTTGTTACAATAAAATCCAGCCCCATAAATTCTGCGGAGCCTGTGATGTATTGCACAGGTTCTCCATTCATGCGGCGACTGATCAGGGAATCGTACAGCTCTTCTATCGTCTTGTTGACGGCAAAATCTCCAATATACAAATCCAGCTTTGTGCAATTGAATAGATATTCCAAAAGCATCTCTGTTTCTACCTTAGAAACAAATCCGGCATATTTATTCATCAAATAAATTACATCTTTTTTAATTTTAATAGTTTTTAATGCCATAAAATCATATCAACTTCGCGCTGGAGGTTTTTATCGGACATTATTTAATTTTAATTTTTTTTCAGCCTGAATCAACGCCTCTATAATCTTATCCATATCGCCTTCCATTACATTCGGCAGATCGTGTATAGTAAAGCCTATCCTGTGATCGGTAACGCGGCGGTCCGGAAAATTATAAGTCCTGATTTTCTCGCTCCTATCTCCTGTCCCAACCTGGATACGCCTGTCCTTCGCTACTTTTTCATCATGCTCTTTCCTGATATGTTCCAGAAGCCTCGCCCTTAGCACTCTCATAGCTTTTTCTTTATTTTTATTCTGAGACCTTTCATCCTGGCAGGTAACTACCATGCCTGAAGGGATATGCGTAATGCGCACAGCTGATTCTATCTTGTTTACGCCCTGCCCGCCTGCGCCTGAAGCCCTAAAAACATCCAGCCTGATATCCTGGGGACTAATCTGTACATCCACTTCTTCTGCTTCAGCCAGTACAGCAACAGTGACAGCGGATGTATGGATCCTGCCTGACGCCTCTGTGGCAGGAACCCTCTGAACCCTGTGCACGCCTTTCTCGTATTTAAATCTTTTGTAAACGCTATGGCCTTTTACAGCGAATATCACTTCCTTGAACCCCCCTCCTTCGGCAGAATGGGAATCCATAATCTCCACTTTCCAGTTGTTTTTTGCGGCGTATTTGGAATACATCCTGAACAGGTCCCCTGCAAATAACGATGCCTCTGCGCCACCTGTGCCTGCTCTTATTTCCATAATAACATCTTTATCTGAATCAGGGTCTTCTTCGAGCATCATCTCTTCTAATTCAAGCCCAAGCTGTTTCTTTCTTTCTTCGAGCTCCTCAGCCTCTTTCTCAGCCATTTCAATAATCTCTTTATTGGATTCTTTTTCCAAAAGATGTCTTGCGTCGGATATCTCGGAAACAATTTTTTTATATTCGTTATATTTTTTAACGACGCTTTCAAGCAAAGACAGCTCTTTGGCAAGCTTCTGATATCTGTCCATATTGGACATAATATCACGAGCCGCCATCAACCCATGCAGTTCATCGTAACGCCTTAATAAAGAATCTAATTTTTCGAACATAATATCATCCTGACAACATAAGCGTAAACTTGACAAATGTGACATTGTTAAGATGTCAAGATTATGCCCAAAATTCCAGGCCGCATGAAGCATAAACTTGACAAAACTAACATTGTCAGAATGTCAAGATTATTGGGATTATTTCTTCTCTTCTTTTTTATATTTCTTCAGAAACTTTTCTACCCTGCCTGCAGAATCTACAAATTTCTGCTTGCCTGTAAAAAATGGGTGGCATTTAGAACATATTTCCACGCGCAGGTTCTGTTTTGTAGAGCGTGTATGAATAACCTCTCCGCATGCGCATGTGATAACCGCTTCCTTGTACTCCGGGTGAATTTTTTCTTTCATTTTCTCCTCCCAAATTTTGCGAAGCAAAATTTGATCCCGAGTCCTTCGACGCATCATTTTTACCTGCTAGCGTCTCGGGACGAGGGACCATTATCTTTTGCCGCTTGTTTTGTGAAACAAAATTTGATCCCAAGTCTTGCCGCCGAAGGTGGCGGACGAGGGGCCTATTTATTCATGCTATCCAAAAAATCTTCATTTGTCTTGGTTTTGCTGATTTTCTCTATCAGAAGCTCCATTGCTTCTACGCTATTTAATTCATTCAGGACTTTTCTCAGGAGCCATATCCTCTGCAGCTCTTTTGGATCTACAAGCAAATCCTCTTTTCTGGTATTGGACCTTTTAATGTCTATAGCTGGATAAATCCTTCTCTGAAAAAGAGTCCTGTCCATCTGTAACTCCATATTGCCCGTTCCTTTAAATTCTTCAAAAATAACTTCATCCATCCTTGAGCCTGTATCCACAAGGGCTGTTGCTATAATAGTAAGGCTTCCGCCTTCTTCTATGTTCCTTGCCGCGCCAAAGAACCTCTTTGGCTTGTGAAGCGCGTTCGAATCCACACCGCCCGAAAGTATTTTGCCTGAATGCGGCACTACGGTATTATATGCCCTGGCCAGCCTTGTTATGCTGTCTAAAAGCACCACTACGTCTTTTTTGTGCTCCACTAATCTCTTCGCTTTTTCAAGCACCATCTCCGCGACCTGAACATGCCTTTCAGCGGGCTCGTCAAAGGTAGAGCTGATAACCTCGCCCTTTACAGACCTCTGCATATCAGTAACTTCTTCAGGCCGCTCATCTATCAATAGCACCATAATAATAGCGTCGGGGAAATTAGTCGCAATGCTGTTGGCTATTTTTTGCATTATTATAGTTTTGCCGCTATAAGGAGGCGCTACTATCATGCCTCTCTGGCCTTTTCCCACAGGAGTCAACAAGTCCATTATACGCATAGATGTATCTATTGTCTTTGTCTCCAATTTATACCTTACGTTAGGGTAGATAGGGGTAAGGTTATCGAAAAGCACCTTGTCCTTCGCAGCCTCAGGGCTTTCAAAATTAACAGCCTCCACCTTTAATAACGCAAAATATCTTTCTCCTTCTTTGGGAGGCCGTATCTGCCCGCTCACTGTATCGCCTGTCCTCAGCTCAAATTTCCTGATTTGCGAAGGCGATATATATATGTCGTCAGGGCACGGCAGGTAGTTATAGTTCGGTGAGCGGAGAAAACCAAATCCGTCAGGTAATATCTCCAGCACCCCTTCTCCGAATATCAGCCCGTCTTTTTCCGTCTGAGCCTGGAGAACTTTGAATATCAAGTCTTGTTTTTTTAGCCCGCTTACCCCGTTCACATTCAAATCATGCGCAAGCTTGTTCAGCTCCGATATCTTCATTGATTTCAATTTTTCAATATCCAGCTTTTCTTTTACTTCCATATTATGCTCCTTGTTGTTTCCAGATCTCTTTGACCTGGGTTAATGTATTTCGTCTTGAACCGCTGTTATCTATAATAAAATCCGCGAATGCCAGTTTTTTCTTAAAAGGCATCTGCATCCTTATTCTCTTCAGGGTCTCCTGGGCAGGCAGCCCGGCGGACTCGCTCTTTCTTTTAACCTGGTCATCTCTCTTGTTGGCCACTAAAATTATCCTGTCCACTTCCTTATAAAAACCGGATTCTATCAAAAGCGGCGCATCAATAATAATGAATCTGCCTTTATTTAATTTTACAATTCTTTTTATCTCTTTAGTTATCTCCGGATGAGTGATGCTGTTCAAAAGCTTAAGTTTTGACCTGTCTTTAAAAACAATTTTCCCGAGTTTTTCCATGTCTATCCGGCCTCGCCCAGCTAATATATCCTTTCCAAAATACCTTACTATTTTTTTATAGCATTTCTTTCCCCGCCTGATTAAAGAATGATAAACTTTATCTGCATCGATTGCATAAGCGCCAAGCCTTGCAAACATTTTTGCAACCGTCGTCTTCCCGCTTCCAAAACTTCCCGTAATGCCAATAACCATAACTTAACCACTTGCTCCCGACCGGCGATCGGGCGCGGTCCCGCAATTATTAAGCCATCTCCAGCCAGTTCCTGCCGTATTTCACGCTTACTTTCACAGGAACCAGTAATTTTACCGCACCTTCCATTTTTTCTTTTACAAGTCCTTTCATTTCCTCCAGCTCGCTCTTTGGCACTTCGAAAACAAGTTCATCGTGCACCTGCAAGGTCATAAGAGATTTTAGTTTTTTCTCCTTCATGGACCTGTGGATATTTATCATAGCGATTTTTATCAGGTCGGCCGCAGAGCCCTGAACAGGCGTATTTATGGCGATCCTTTCCGCCTGCTGCCGCTCTCTCATGCCTCCTGTATTTATCTCCGGTATATATCTTCTCCTGTTAAAAAGCGTTGTCACATATCCTGCACTTCTCGCTTCTTCTATCTTATCCTCCATATAAACCCTTACAGCCGGATATCTTTCAAAATACGAATCTATAAATTGCTGGGCTCCTCCGGGATTTATGCCAAGGCCCTTGCCTAATCCAAAAGCGCTTATACCGTAAATAATCCCAAAATTAACCGTTTTGGCGTTTGCCCTCATCCCGGGCGTCACTTCTTTTTCCTCCACTCCGAAAACAAGAGAAGCCGTATGGTTATGCACGTCTCTATCCTTTTCAAATGCAGCTATGAGCTCAGGGTCTTTCGAGAGATGCGCCAGGATCCTGAGTTCTATCTGGGAATAATCAGCTGACATTATAAGATTGCCTTTTTCTCCTATAAACGCCTTCCTTATCTTCCTGCCCTCTTCTGTCTTTATGGGTATATTCTGAAGATTTGGATTAGAGGATGAAAGCCGTCCCGTAGCAGTAACCGCCTGGTTAAAAGAGGTGTGAAGCCTTCCTGTTTTTTTATTGATAAGCTCCGGCAGAGCGTCCACATAAGTGGATTTTAATTTGGACAATTCTCGGTATCTCAGAAGTTCTTTCGGCAACGAATGTAAAGGAGAAAGAGTTTCCAGGACTTCTACGTCTGTAGAAATGCCTGTCTTTGTCTTTTTTACGACAGGCAGCCCTAATTTTTCAAATAAAATTTTACTGAGCTGTTTCGGAGAATTGATATTGAATTCCTCGCCCGCTATTTTGTATATATCCTTAATAAGCGCCAAGAGCTCATTTTCCATGTCATATGAAGCTTCTTTCAAAAAATCAACATCTATCTTTATCCCATTCCTCTCCATGTCGCTCAGGACATCTACAAGCGGCAGTTCTATATCCCTAAAAAGTGACTCCAGCTCCTTTTTAAAAAGCTCTTTTTCAAATATATTCTTAAGCCTCAGCGTAACATCGCTGTCTCCGCATGAATACATAGAAACCTTCTCAATGTCCACCATATCCATCGTGACCCTCTTCTTGCCTGCGCCTAGAAGCTCATCAATGGAAGTCATCTTATGATCAAGGAATTCAAACGCAAGGTCGTCCAGGCCATGGCTCATCCTGGAAGGGTTCAATAGGTAAGACGCTATCATTGTATCATGGGCTATGCCTTTAACATCTATGCCGTAATTTGACAATACCAGTTTGTCATATTTTATATTTTGCCCGATTTTTTTTATTTTTTCGTCCTCCAGAATAGGCTTCAGCTCTTTAATGGCTGTCTCTAAATCTACGCCTTTGGCATAGGGCTTAGAGCATAGAGCTACATAATACGCCTCGCCTTCTTTCCAGCAAAATGATATACCCACAAGTTTTGCTTCCATAGGACGTTCGCTTGTAGTTTCAGTATCCAGGACAAACTCCGGTTTTTTTTTCATTTCCAGCAAGATTTCCTTAAAATCTTCAAGACTAGAGATTGTCTTGTAACACGCATTTCTATGAACATCTGAATTACAGGAGGCAATCTCTTTTGCAAAATTTTTAAACTCCAGCTCCTTAAAAATGTTTAACAGTTTTTCTACATCAGGGGCTCTCATGCGCATACCGGCAATATCTACTTCCATAGCCACGGTTAAATCCACCGTTGCCAGCTCCTTGGACATCCTTGCGCTATCTTCTTGTTCGGACAGCATCTTTCTTCTTGGCTCGCTTTTTATCTTATCAAGATTTCTATAAATATTATCCAAATTTCCGAATTCTTTTATGAGCTCTACGGCTGTTTTTTCTCCTATGCCGCGTACGCCTGGAATATTGTCAGTCGCATCTCCTGCAAGTGCAATAAAATCAGTTATATTGCCAGGCCCAAGCCCTGAGAATCTTTCCTTTACCTTTTCGCTATCATAAACAAGGCCGTCTTTATTAGTACTGTAAACCATTATATTTTTATCGACTATCTGAAGCATGTCTTTATCTCCGGTTACTATATAAACATCTATGTCCTGCTCAGATACTTTTTTAGCAATAGTGGCCAGGATATCATCTGCTTCAAAACCCTGCTTCTCAAAAATAGGTATGTTATATGCAGCTATGGTTTCCTTTATCAGGCCCATCTGGCTTATCAGGTCATCGGGCATAGGTCTTCTATGTACCTTGTAATCCCCGAATTGTTCATGCCTGAACGTAGGGCCTTTCATATCAAATGCCACAGCAAGATAAGCTGGCTTTTCTTTTTCCAGCAGCTTCTTAAGCATCAGGATAAAACCATAGACAGCGTTTGTGGGCTTGCCTTTTGAATTCCTGAGCTCTCTTATAGCATAAAAAGCCCTGTAACAATAAGAATTTCCATCAATCAAAAAAAGTTTTTCTTTTTTAGTCATTCATTATTTATACGGGATTTCCTAAGATAGGAAGGGTATTTCTTTGCATAAATCAGGTAGTTTTATTCTGGTAAAATACTCAGTATTGCTTCGAATTCTTTTCTGGCGCCTGCAAAATCTTTCTGGCGGTAATGTATCATACCTTCTTTGTAATAATCCTCGATCCTCGCCTCCTTCATTTTAAATTTTATTTCTTCTTCCAAATCCAAAAGCAATTTATTATCCGCAAAATCCTGTTTGGCAATCCTTATTATATCCAACGCCTTTGCATATTCGCCTCTATTGTAACAATCCTTTGCTCTGTTATAAGATGAGTTCAACTCACTGTTAGATGCCGATCTTGTTCCAGCGTCTCCCTTTGCAGCGGAAGCACTTTCCTGTTTCAGCCTTTCCTCGGCCAGCATTAACGATCTCTGCAATTCGCTGTCCATGCTGCTTTTTGATTTATATGATTTCTTTTTAACGGGCTTTTTATCTTCAGAGCCTATTTTTGTCCATTCAGACTCTTTTTTTCGTTTGGATTTATTATTTTTTTTTACTTCAGGCTTGGAATCTTCCGCGTCAGGCTTTTCTTTTTCTATCTGTCTTTCAATAGTAGTCTGCTGTTCTGTTTCAGTGCTGACATCTTTTGTTTTATCAAGAAGCCCGAGTTTTTCCAGCCTGCTTTTCGCTTCTTTTGTCCACGGATCTTTCGGGGAGCCTAATTTATACCTCTTCATCCAGTGAAAAGCAGCTTTTTCCAACTCGCCCTTTCTCTCATAAAGAAGCGCCAGGTTTGCATAAACTTCTTTATAGTTAGGGTCTATGGCAAGGGCTTTATTATATTCCGCCTCTGCTCTATCTATCCATCCTTTTATCTCGAATAAAACGCCCAGGTCATTATGCGGAGAAGCATAGTCAGGCTTGATACTAGCTGCCTTTTGATACCACTCTATAGCAGTATCTATATCCCCGCGCTGCTGCGCATTGTACCCGTTTGTCCTGTAAGTTTCTGCGTCACTTGCCAGGGTAACCGGCTTAGCAGCATATATATAAGAGATATTTAAAAAAAGCAGGGAAAAGAAAATTATAAAACAGATTGTACCTGGGATTACAAATCTTCTGCAGTTTGCTTTTTCCATTGCCCATAAGTTTATCATATACCATCTATTACGTCAAGGAAAATCTACCCTTCGGCCGGCAGAGACTTTAACAGATTTTCCGCAGACCCGCCAATCTTTGTAGTGGGTCAAGAAATCACACTTTTAGCCAATTTTGAGATTAAAAAGATTGATATAATTTCCTATGCTATCAAGGAAAAATTAAACAACTTTACAAACTGACAATGTTAGTTTTGTAAAGTTGTTAAGCTATTCTTGTAGGCGCCTGGAAAAGTAGTTGCCGGTTAAGGCATCTATATCTGCGGTCAGTTCCTGAAGCCTGAGTTCTTTTTCAAGGCTAATCTTTAAGTCTTTAGGAGGAGACGCTAGCAGATCTATCTGAAGCCTCCTTCTTTCAAAATACGTCCTCGTAACTTCATTCATTATATCATCCCTGAGTTCTACCATTAACTTGGATCTCGTATCTATGGACGTCTGATCATTGTTCCAGATTAGCTCCCCCATGTCCCATGTCATTGCAACATCCCAGTTAACAGCATCTCTCCCTTTCTGCAGCGTATCGGGACTTGTACCTGAATCCCAGTGCCAGTAATCAGTCAGGTATCTGTCTGCCCCGATTGAAATACTTGGAAGAAGGGCTTTTTTGTCTGCGGAATTTCTCCATTCTTTTATCTTGTCAGGATGCACTTCTGCATATTCGATAGCCGCTTCTTGCACATCATTAATAGTAGGTTCGTTTTCAAAATTTTTTAAAATATCCCGCTTCTGGTTCTCAAGATTGCCGCCTGAAGCTAAACTGGTTATCGTATTCTGCCTGCGCTCATATAAGCCTTTCTTTGTCGCAACCCAGATGTTCCCATCAGAATCTACTGCCATAGAACTTGCTTCTTTGGTAGCCATACCTTTATATAAATTTTGCCATAATTTATCTCTATCTGAAAAGACAAAGACTCCCTTATCCGTTATCGCATATAAGGCATTGCTGGATAAAATACGTTTTACGCGCAAAGATATAAGGCCTGCATCAATAAAGCTCTTCCATGTTTCACCTTTATCTTCGCTTGTAAAGATTCCTGAATCAGTCGCAAGAAATACAGTATCTTTATGAATAGCTACGCTATTTACGGGTTTTACTGCCTCCAGCATCTCATCTGAAGCGTCTGCATCTCTCTCGGCGTCTTCCCTGGATGTCACAAATGTCCTTTTCCAGCCTGCGCCTGAATTTTTGTAAACGCCTTTTTCCGTTACAACAAATATTGCGTCGTCCAAAAACTCAATCCACTTTAAACCAAAACCAGCTCCTCCTATATTATCCTTGGCCCATATCATGCCGTTATCACCGCTTATAAAAAGGCCAGCGCCCGTAGCAAGGTACATCTTCTTATCTTTTGAAAACGCAATATGCATTACATTGTTTTCTTTTTCCCCAACGCCTTTAAATATCTTTTTCCAGCTTAGATTGCCGTCGTTACTCGTAAATACGCCATTTTTTGTGCAAACGAAAACGCCATGTTCGAAAACCCCGATAAAGTTAATCACATCATCGTTTGCCTGACTGGAAAATACCTCCAGCCAGGTACTGCCGCTATCATGTGTCCGGTACAAGGTTTTTGCGCCAGTTACATAAATAACGCCTTTCTCGTCATAATCTATGCTAACCTCCTTTAAATCAGGTTCATTGATCCCGGACACCAGATCCCATACATCATCGCAAAAAATATAACCAGTGAAATTAAGAATAAATATAGCAGTTATTAATAGGCACAGGCAATGCTTCAAGGTGCACCTCCTTGGTTATCATGAGGACAAAATAATATTTTGCGGGTAATAACAAGACAGGGTTAGTATACTACTCGGAAAGAAAAATAATCAAGAAGAAGCAATGCATATAATTATGCCTAACAGGCACTGCAGGATATATTTTTATTTAAAAAGAAATCAGGTTTTCTGCTTTTTTAATAAAGAAATGACGCCTTGAATTATCAAAAGCACGCAGATTATAAGGGCGATTATAGACTTCGGCCCTATATAATTTTCCGCCTTTCCGGCGATTATATCAAATGTTGATACAAATATTATACCTATAACGCCAAGTATAATTAAGACCAAGCTTTTTGTTTTCATATTCACGTCCTCCCAAATTTTGCGAAGCAAAATTTGATCCCAAGCCTCGTCACCGGAGGTGGCGGACTAGGGACCTTTTAATAATACTACCTCTTTTTTCTATAAAATCAAGAAAATTATAACCTATGTTTTATAATAACCCTAACCCATTATAATACATGATATTACAAACTGATTTAAATTTGAACTATAGCCTTAAATATGGTATAGTTATAGTAGAAGGAGAACAAGATGTTTAAACTAGCTATTATCTTAACAGTAGGCTTTCTTATAATACCTATCTGCGCATATGCAGGTGCAGATTCAGGCCTTGCAGCAAACACAATATCTTGTTCTTTTTCTGAATGGGTTAATATTCAGCCTGGTAATAGGCCAACTGATGAAAATGTGGAAAAAATAATTTTGAGGGAGCAGTGGGAAAGAAATATCGGTATAGATATCTTCTATCCTTATTTTAAAGCAAAAGAATTGGAATCAAAGGTAAGAAAAAAAACAAGCACAAGGATTTTAAAAATGAGGGGCAAGTCAGAATTCAAGAGCAATGAAGCAAAATACATCTTCTCTATAAAATTCTAATCCTTTTTTTCCTTCAGCACATCTATCAATACTTCCGCAATCTTTGGGTCAAATTGTTTGCCGCTATTTTCTTTTATTATCTTAAGGGCCTGTTTTTTCGATAAGGCTTTTCGATAAGGCCTGTCTGATATCAAGGCTTCGTAAACATCAGAAATAGCTATAATGCGCGCGCCTATCGGTATCTCGTTTCCTTTTAATCCAAACGGGTAACCTTTTCCGTCCCATCTTTCATGATGATAAAGGATTAAAGGCAGCAGGCCATGGAAAGATTGTATGGGCCTTATTATATCAACCCCTATCTTAGGGTGGTTTTTGATCTTTTCATATTCTCTTCTGGTAAGGGCTCCTTTTTTTAAAAGGATTTTTTCGCTTATGCCAATCTTGCCTAAATCATGCAGCATTGACGCCTGCTCTATAAGCTTTATGTCTTCCGGAGGCAGTTTCAGGCGTTTTGAAATCCTGTTCGCATAGTAAACAGTCCTCTCAACGTGATTACCCGTATAATGATCCTTAAGCTCTATCGTCTTCGCAAATGCAAAAATTGACTCGATGGAATTCTGGTTCGCCTTTTTTGTAAGCTTTGTAAGTTCCTGTTTCAAACTCTTAACACTCGTTATCTTATACGATGAGATCTTGTTATCCCGTATGTCTGCCGCGGAACACGCCTTATCTCCGCCATATTCTTTTACCTTGTTTAAAATCTTTCCCGCTGTTTCAATAAATTCAGAGCCTCTGGATAACTCGTCTTCCGGATAAGAAACAACAGCCATGCTCAGCCGCAATCTAATCTCATTTTTTTTATCTCCAAAAGTATGCATCTTTATGGAATTAGCTATCCTCTGGGCGAGCTCCAGCGCGCTCTTCTTATCATTGCCCGGTAATATAACAACAAACTCTTCGCCCCCAAACCTTATTACATAATCGTGTATCCTTACTAATTTTTTGAGCTTCTGAGCAAGCTGTTTAAGCACCATGTCTCCGACTTTATAACCATAGGCATCATTTATAGACCTGAAATAATCTACATCAACAGATATCAGCGAAAGCAGTTGATGATACCTCTTGGCTCTGTAAAATTCCGATTCCATTATCTCTTTAAAATACTTGTGGTTGTAAAGCCCTGTTTGAGGATCTTTTATAACAAGGGTTTTTAACTTCTTATTTGACTTCAAAAGCTCCTTATTTAACAGCTCCAGCTTTCTTTCGGATACCTTGCTATCGGTTATATTTCTAGCCACTTCCAAAATACCTTTTATGTTACCTGCATTATCCCTTATTGGGATGCCCTTTATAACCCATACCCTCTTATCAGGAGCGGTCATCTCTTCTTCCTCTATATTTCCTGTTTTCCAAGACCTGACTACAGGACAATTTTCGCATGGCTTATCAATATTATGGAAAACCTTATAGCATATTTTCCCTTCCAGGAGCTCAGGAGTTGTGTTAAATGATTCAGCGGTTGCCTTATTTGCCAATATAATTCTACTGGATCCGTCTTGATACGTCACTAGTTCAAGCATATTATCAAGGATAAGGCTTTTCTCTTTCAGACTTTTATTAAGCGCTTCTTTTGCCATGTTGCGCTCTTCTTCAACACCTATAGCAGAGGCTATAAATTCCATCAATTTTTCTTCTTCAGTAGTCGGAACAAAATCCTTCTGGTAAACAACGCAAAGCGCTCCCTTGTATTTGCCGTTGAATTTTACTGCGCAGCCAATATAGGTCTGGAGGCCATACTTTTTAACATTTACATCTGAATTCGCATACGGGGTATTTTGAAGGTGGCGTATAAAAATAACATTGTCTAAGGCATGTTTTATAACATCATAACAGATATGGCCCTCTGCCCTGTCAACCGGATTGCAATCTGCAGGGGTATTCCATCTGCCTATAGAACAAAGCAGGTCGTTATCCAGGCGATTATAAAGGGCGCATGTTGCGCCCATTAATTCCCCGCACAACGCTACGAGACGGTTTATATTTTCGTTAGTATCAGATCCAAAGGAAAGGAAACATTCGTGCAGCTTTAAGAAATGGTTTTCAGTAGCCTGATAGTCCATAATAGCCCGTAATGCTAAATTTAAAAAATGGCGCGTATTTACGCTTACAAAACGATGTCTTTAAAAATACTTAATTAATTCTATAAACTTACAGGCATGTATAAAAACGTAGGACCTCTCTCATACAAAAGTATAGCACAGAAAACGTTTTCTTTCAAGGGTAGGAAGAAAAAATTATTTTGGAGCTATTATTTCTTGCAAAGCCCTGTTAATTCAGCTTTGGCAAGTATATGGCCATCCATAGCCTCTTCTAAACCAGCCTTATTAATTCCTTCTTTCAGGTTAAGTTTTATATTTAAGGCATATACCTTAAATATATAACGATGGGTTCCATAAGGAGGGTATGGCCCATCATAACTAGTTCTGCCAAAATCATTCATGCCTTGTTTTCCAGGCACAGAATCCTCATCTATCTTTGAGACCACGGGTATATCAAATACAACCCAATGGACCCAGTTGCCGTTAGGCGCGTCAGGATCATCTAATATAAGCGCAATGCTCTTAGTCTCAGCCGGAATTCCATCTATGGTCAGCACAGGATTTATGTTTTCTCCGCGGTAGGTAAATTTTTCAGGTATATATTCGTTATTTTTAAATTCAGGGCTTTTTAATTCCATAGCCAGAACTCTGCCTCCTATTATTACCGTTTGAACCGCCATAAGAAAAATTCCAAGGAAAACAACAATTTTTCTCATACTATCATCTTATATTCTATTTACTCTTGAAAAGCTTCTGCAGAAGTTCCTGGCCTTTTGATTTAATTAATTTCTGCAATACATAGTTAAGATTAGGCATTACGGATATGCCGGGAACTTTTCCTTTTATATCCAGGGGCATTGTTATCAAGCCGTTATCATCCGCAAGATACTCAAGCTCAGGCACTGCGCTGATGAATGCTTCTGAAAGGTCCTTTGGTATAAAAAAATTTGAACTGATATCAAGGCTTTGATCCGCTATACCAACAGAGCCTTTGCTTGTCAGATAAAAAGCGTCTGATTCCACTAAAAGCTTGTCAAAATAAATCCTGGCGTCTCTTATTTCAAAATCCGTGTCCATGGGCTTGAACGCGGTATAATTCTGCTTCAAAAGTTTGCTGTATCTTTCAGGCAGCTTATCTTTTAATTTCTGGACAAGGCCCGGCAGCATATTCAGCTTATCCAGCGCCACATTCAAAACATTCATATTTTCCAGAACCGCATTGTTCACCCTCATCTTCCCTTTTGCGCTTAATGTTTTTAACATGTCATCCTGGGACAGGTTGTTAATTAAAATATCCACTTTTAAATCAAGTGCACACCTAAAATTCGTGCCGGAGCCGGTATTTATGCTAAGATCCTGGATGGATAATCTCTGAATCTGGATATCCTTTTTTAAAAGCGGCGGGATTTTTATGCTGGCATTCAGGCTTTTTATTTTCAACAAAGGATCATTCCACGTTTTATCCCTGTCTTTTACAACAATGCCTTTTGCCCCGATGCCCAGGCCATGCCACAGGTTAAGGGAGATATTATCTATAGCTAAATCCCTATCCATGGATTCCTCTAATTTTGTTATTAAGATACCCTTGTAGCGGTTAGCGTCAAAAGTAAGCACAAATAAGGCCATTGCCAGCGCCAGCAATATGAAAATAATAATTACTGCTATAAAGAATTTTTTCATGTTAATCAGAACCCTATTTTCCAGCCCATATTTAAACTCACGTCAGGGCTTGCCGCAGAATTGATGTTTTCAGTAAAAGCAAAATGCCAGGATACATTTTGTTTTTCTTTCCAAAAATAATTAAATCCAAGGCCTACGTCAAACGCATCTTCATCCAGGGCATTTGTCCCGCTAGACGGATAAGGCGTTGTATTTCCTGTGATCTGCGTCACCAAAGAAAATCTTTGTGTTAAAAGATATTCAATCCCCATGATCCCGGAGATTATATTTCGTCTCAAATTTAAAACGCTGAAAAAATCAGGTTTTTCTATAATTATAAAATTACAGCCGGCATATAGCGTCATCTTTTTAGAGAATGTCTTATCTAAAAGCAAACCAAGTCCGTAATCTAATTCCCCGCTCCCGAGCAAAGACCTCTTCTTTCCTGTAGGCAATTTAACTGCTGCCCTTAAAGACATATTAGGCCGAAATATGTATTCCTCTTCTTCTAAAATCTGATATTTTGCTTTTAATACAACATCGCCTAATCCATCCGAGGCATTGGTTCTTTTTATTAAATTCTGGTTATCGTAAATAAATGAATAATTGAAATTATGGGATCCCTGCCGTGTCCTGGAACGCGGAGTCGTAGCTCCTATAGTATCCTCAAATCCCTCGACAAATTCATCAAGATACCCGCGTGATAAGCTTATATAAGGCACTTCCAATCCAACCTCTGCATTTTCGCTAATTCCGTATCTTAAATCCAGCGTAAACCTGGAAATTTCTGCGTCAATATCTATCTTGTAAAGCGAAGAAGCAGGGGTAAAACAGCTGACCGTTACATTTGAAACAGTATAGTCTGTATTTATGTCAAATTTATCCTGTCCTACAACGCTTGCCTTATCAGGTTCCATCTGCAAATAGATAAGATATAGCGGCATCTGGTTGCGTATCGGAATAGGGCCGGCCCTGTACCCGAACGAAGCGACTGGGTCAGGGCCTGTTTTTGCAAAGGTATTGGTTGTGCAACATAATAAAAAACATAAAATTACCATACCCTGCATCTTATATTTTCCCACTCTTTTATCCCTCCTCCTATTGAAAAAACTGTTTTTTATGCTATACTTATTATAGCCGATAAGGGCAAACCCTGAGAAATTAGGGGGCGCAAAGCCTACAGGCCTAAGTTGTTCTGACAAGCCGTAACCCAACAAAATCAGAAGGGTTAGTTAGGCAGTCAGTAACAATATGGCGGCTGGGTTGCCGAGCGATGAAAAGCCGAAGCTACAAGCCTTTATCGGCTTTTTCTTTTTTTAGTATCCTGTCAAATATCTCGGTAAATTCGCTTTCCAGAACAAACAAAGGCGTTATAACACAGCCCGTAAGGTTTTTTATCTTAGCCACGGCTTCCATATTCTTGGGATCAAGCATCGCTAAAAGCAATATATTTTTATCTTTTCTTACAGGCAAAACACCATAATGTTTCATTACGTCAAGAGATACTTTAGCGATTATTTCTTTCAGTTCTCCATTTTCATTTAAGTTTCTAATATCAAAATGCGGGACATTAAACTGAGATTCCAGAGCCCTTACAATATCCCCGGAGCTAGCCATGCCAAGGCTTATAATACTTTGGCCTATCTTCTGGCCTGTGGTCCAATGTTTGTTAAGCGCTATTTCAAGCTGTTCAAGCGTAATTATCTGCGACTCGAGCAATATCTGGCCAAGCGGTTTATGTTTGAATCTTTCTTCTTTATTTCCGATTACCTTTTCTTCCATATCAAGCTTGCCGATAAACACATTCTTTTCAAACTGTCTGCGGTTCACAAGAAAATTACTGCCTGGCAATGTTTTTAAATAACTTTTTATTTCTGTGATTGTCTCCATTAGTTCCACCATATTTTTTATAGGAAAATGCTTATTATTTGCTATAGCAATGGAAACGCTCATAAGAGGCATGTTTACTATATTTCCGCGGCGATCTTTGGAAACTATGTAAGTCCTGTCTCTGTCCTCTCTTGAATAATGAAAATGTATGGCTCTGTTAAAAGCAAGTATTGACTCGGACGCGATCAGCCTGTCTTTGTCAGGCGTTGTAACTACTACAAAATCGTCACCCCCTATATGGCCTACAAAATCATGTGGATTGCCATATCTTTTGACTGTGGTAGCTATAATATAAGCGACATGCCTTATGACGCTATCGCCTTTCATATAACCATATTTATCATTAAATGATTTAAAATTATCTATATCATAATACGCGACCGAAAAAAGTTTTTTCTCTTCCATCCTGGAATGTATGGCCTTTTCTATCTGCCTGTTTCCCGGGAGTTTTGTGAGAGCGTTTGCGTAAAGCTGGTGGCTGGTCCTGCGCAAAGCAAGCTCCATGCGAACCTCGAGGTCTATCGGGTCAGGAGGATTGGCGATATAATCATCCACGCCCTGCTCTATTTCCAACATCTTTTTTCTTATCTGCTTCTTGTCTATAAGGATTATTACAGGGATATGCGCGGTAAGAAAATCCTCTTTTAGGATTTTGGATATCTTGAGGCCGTCAATATCAGGCAGATTCCAGGCTATTATAATAATATCCGGCTGTTCCCGCCTTACTGCATCTAACACAGATGAGCCTTTGGCTATAATAACTGTATCATAATCCCACGCCTTGAGAAGGTATTGTATTATTTCCGCAATACCCTGTTCATGCTCAGCTAATAACGCCTTCTTTCTCCCGATACTCATTTGTGTTTTATTATATCCCAAAAACACATCCCGGTCAACAAATAGATACCACCTGTTAAGGTGGCTGTTTCTGTATAGTAGGCACATCTGACGGGGATTTTTTTCAAAAATTTTAACAAATTACGAATAGGATTGCAAAAAGAGGTATTTTCGGATATACTGCACTTTATGAAACTTTCTATTTTAATTCCAGCATATAACGAAGAAAGCTCAATTGCCCAGGTAATACAAGAGATAAAATCATTAAACCTGTCTTCCTGCGGAGTGTCTGAGAAAGAATTGATACTTATAGACGACGGTTCAACCGACAAGACAGTAGAAAAAGCTACCGCTATAATCCCTTTCACAAGAGTAATAAGGCATGTAAAAAATCAAGGTAAAGGCGCTGCGCTTATATCAGGCATCAATCACGCTACAGGCGATATAATCATAATCCAAGACGCTGATCTGGAATACAGCCCTTCCTTATACCCTATTCTTCTAAAGCCCATTTTAGAAGAAAACGCGGAAGTTGTATACGGTTCCAGGTTCCTGACTCAGGCTCATCCTAGAGGAATGCGTTTCTCATATTTTCTTGCAAACCGCTTCAGCACATCTCTTACAAATAAGCTGTGTAAAATATCTCTTACAGATTGCATGACGTGTTTTAAGGTATTTAAAAAACACGTCATTAAAGGCATTAAACTGGAATCCAGAGGCTTTGGAATAGAGCCTGAGTTGACAGCAAAAATAAGAAAATCCGGCTTTAAAATAAAAGAAGTGGCTATCCCTTACAAAGCAAGGACATTTAAGGAAGGTAAAAAATTCAAAAAAATATATTCTTTTAGCGTCCTGTGGGCTATTATAAAATATTCCCTATAATACAAAAAAGAAATTCTTCGCCCTTATCTTGCCCGTTGCCTTTTTATAATCCTCGAAGTCTATAAAAATAAGATCCGGCCTTTTCTGTTTTATTTTTCTTATCTCGTGAAATCTGGTAGCGATATATTTAAACTCACTTCCGCATTTCGGGCATGATTTTGCGGAAGAATAGTTGATACCCAGCTCTCTACAGCTAGAACAATCCCCTGTAACCTCGCCTGCTATGAGGAGATGTTTCTCTATATCAGAAATATCCATTTCTTTCCAGACTCTTATAAAATCTGACATGTTTAATTAAAAACCCCGCCTTTTCTTATTTTGAAGTATTTCTCCTCAACAAAAAAGGCGGGGCAAAAATAGCTGCTTACTCAAGTTTATGACAACTTGGTTACGTTAGCTGCTTGTTCTCCTTTTGGTCCCTGGACAATTTCAAATTCTACTTCCTGGCCTTCCTGCAAAGTCTTATAACCTTCCCCCTGTATGGCTGTATGATGCACGAATACATCTTTCCCATTTTCAGGAGTAATAAAGCCATAACCTTTTTGATTGCTGAACCACTTCACTTTTCCTTTCTGCACCTTTACTACCCTCCTTCCATAAATTTTGTTTAATTATACACCACCATCTATTCTTTGTCAATACTGGCTGATAAAAAATCTATTACGCCAAACGCTGCACGCTCCATGCAAACCTTATTTATCATCAGGCATCTCTTCCGTAGCCTTTTCTTCATATTCGTGAAAAATATTTCTGGCCTTTATATTATGATCTTTTTCTATAGCTACAAGTCTTTGCTCCAGTTCGTGCTGCATCTTAATCATAATCTTTACCACGTCCGCTACAGGATCCGGCAGATTTCCGTGTTCAAAATCCAATTCTAATTTTTCAGCAATCTTCTTCTCAACTATCTTGCCCGGTACACCGACTACGGTCGCGCCCATAGGGACGTTTTTTATAACAACAGAACCGGAGCCTATCTTTGCGCCATCGCCTATTTTAATAGGCCCGAGTATGCAGGCGTTGGACCCCACTACAACATTTTTTCCAAGAGTAGGGTGGCGTTTACCTCTTTCAAGGCTCGTGCCGCCAAGCACAACGCCTTTATAGATAAGGCTGTCATCTCCTATTTCCGAAGTCTCGCCTATCACAACACCCATGCCATGGTCTATAAATACACGCCTGCCTATATTTGCACCAGGATGAATCTCTACCCCTGTGATAAATCTTGCAAAATGAGAAACTAGCCTTGCAACTATATATATCTTTCTGCTGTATAAAAAATGTGAGATTCTATGAAACCACAATGCGTGAACTCCAGGATAGCAGAGTATGATTTCCAGCATGCTCTTTGCCGCAGGATCCTTATCAATTGCAGATTTTATGTCTTCCGCCATTCTGTCAAGAAACATAACTTGCTCCTGTTTTATTTTCTCGGTCCGCTCCACCTGTTCGAAAATTATTTAGGTAATGTAAAATAAAATTGGCTCCCTTTTCCTAATTCGCTCTTCACCCATATCCTGCCTTTATGTAAATTAACTATATCCTTTGCTATAGGAAGGCCTAATCCGGTTCCTTCCTTTTTCTCGGCAGTAACACGTGTAAATTTATCAAATATCTTATCCAAATTATCCAGCGCCACACCTTCACCAGTATCAGAAACCTCTACCATTATTTCTTTCTCCAGATTAACGGTTTTTACTGTAATCGCTCCCGCCTCAGGTGAATATTTTATTGCATTGCTCAGGAGATTTACAAATACCTGAGTCACCTTGTCCTTGTCAACGTCAATCTTCGGCAAATCCTTGGCAAGATCTTTTTGTAATTTAAATTTTTTATCTTTTATTATCTTATCAAAAATAGCCAAATTTTCCTCTATTATACTATTTATTTCAACAGGCTCTTTTTTTAATTCCATTTTCCCTGATTCTATCTTTGATATGTCCAAAAGGTCATTTACAAGCCGGGAGAGCCTGTTTACTATGTTAATGGCTCCGTCCAGCATCTCTTTTTGGGCAGGCGCAACGTTTCCAAGCCCTCCCTTATTGACAAGGTCCACATTGCCTTTTATGATCATAAGAGGCGTCCTGAATTCATGCGCCACGTTTGACACAAAATCTGATTTTATCCTGTCCAGCTGCTGTAATTTTTTATTTGCCGCCTCAAGCTCTACTTTCTTGGCGGCTATTTCTTTCTGCAGCCGTTCTTTTTCCTTTAAAGCATGAAATGCGGACATAGCATTATGCATTATAACAGAAAGGCCTTCTTCGAAACCTTTTTCTCTTATCACATAATCGTATGCGCCTTCCCGCATCGCCTGAGTTGCAAAATCCTTATCCTCGGCATCTGCCATCATGATAACCGGCCCGGACAATTCTTTATATTGTAAATCAGCGAGGATTTCAAGGCCGTTCAAACCAGGAATATCATACGAGAGGAGGATAATGTCAAACTTTTCTTCTTCCACTTTTTTAAGGATATTCTCTGCAATCTGAGGCCAGACTATATCATAAGATATATCTTCTATCTTGGAAAAAAACTCTTTTATCTTCGATATGTTTGCATGATTAAAATCCACCAGCAATACTTTAATAATTTGTTTTTTCATAATCTTTACACTCTGACAATGTAAGTTTTGTCAAGTTTATACCATCTACACATAATCTTGACACTCTGACAATGTAAGTTTTGTCAAGTTTATGCTCAAATCATGCCACAGGACTGCATAATCTTTACAAAACTAACAATGTCACAATGTCAAGTTCTTAGCGCCCTTATTTTATCAATATGCCTCAGGGTTTCTTCTTCCCCTGTTTTTACAAACTGCTTTACAAGATAAAAGTCTGTAGAAGTCGCATCGCTTAATACAGGATGAAGGTTTACGTCAGCCTTACAGCAACTTATCTCCGCTATACTGTATTCCATTGCCTGCATACTGGTCATTATAACGTCGAATATGTTAGGCGTAAATATCTTTCTAAAAAACCTTGTAAGATAAATGCATATCTTTTCATCCAAAGAACCCTGCCTTAATACATTCTTTTCTTCCTTTGCAAGCTCTCTTAAGGCCATATTCCTTTCACATATATTCTTTGGACCCGGCAAAACATTTACTGCTATTACTTTTTTAGCCCCGCTTTTAAAAAGCACATCCACAGGCACAGGATCTAATATTCCTCCGTCCACAATCATCCTTCCTTCTTCCATTATAGGTTGAAATATGCCCGGGACAGCAACGCTTTTATAAACAGCGTCCAAAAGCCTGCCTTTATCAATTGTTATTGCCTCTCTATTAGCAAGATCGTAAACTATTATTTTAACAGGTATTTTCAGGTCATCAAATGTTCTGTCTCCCAGAATACCCCTTAAAAACCTCTTCAATCTTTTGCCTGCAAGTATTCCGGATATCGGAAAAGTAAAATCCAGCAGTCTCATAATATTAAGTTTTATTTTTAATTTCTCGGAAATATTCTCTATTTCTCCGGCACCCAGACCAATGCTCCACATCACTGCAATAAGAGCTCCTATGCTTGTACCTGAAACAATGTCTATAGGTATTTTTTCTCTTTCCAGCACATGTAAAACGCCTATATGAGCCAAGCCAAAAGCAGCTCCTGAACCAAGCGCAAGCCCTATCACATTTTTATTATTTGAATTTTCCATGCAGCTTTACTGTTTACTATGCTTCTATTATATCCGCCGAAATTCGTCATACAAGTTTATTAATATGCCCTAGAAGAAAAAAGAAGCCGATAAAGATTGATCGCCTTGCGCGACCCGGCTTAGCCCTGTATCAGGCATTCTTCTTTAACTTTATCGGCTTCATTTAAAGTATAGCACACTTTTCTGCGAATTCAACCCTGGCTTCAGGTTAAAACTTTATATACAACATCGTGTTCCCTTACCTTTGATTTAACCTTTAACCCTATTTCCATGCCCTGTTCAGCATTTTGTATCGGTGCATGGTCAAGCTGGATGGATTCCACTTTTTCTTTAAAATCGGACGTGTGGCCTTTTATAACAATCTTGTCTCCGACAGATAAATTGCCTTTTGTAAGCTTTACAACAGCTGCGTCTACTTTAGGAAAATAATGCGTTATTATGCCAATTTCCTCGAGAGATGCGTCGCTGAGTATGGAGGAGATGTTCTTAGCAGGCTGTTTTTTGGCTTTAGCAACTTTTTTCTTGGCCTTAATAGCTGGCTTTTTAACAACGACTTTCCTTTTTGTTTTTTTTGCAGGTTTGGTAACTGCTTTACTGGTTTTCTTTTTCTTCATAGTCCACCTCCCAAAATTTTGTGAAACAAAATTTTATCCCTCATCCGTCGCAAAACCCTGGCGAGTGAGAAGCGATTTTTTATATAAAGACTCTCCGAACATCTTGCTGGGTTTTGTCCAGCTGGAATCAGGTTCATTATACGTCTTTACAAAATGTTTGAATCCATTTATCTTTGCGTCCAGGTTGTCGATATGATGCAGTATGACTGCCTCAAAACACATTGGCCTTTTAGGCGATCCCCATTCATGTTCTCCGTGATGGCTAAGTATTATATGCAGGATAAGATTTTTTAACTCTTCCGGAAATTCACGGATATTATCAATCGCCGCACTCACAATATTTACCCCTAATACTATATGACCTATCAACTTGCCCTTGTCCGTATAATAAAAACTCCTTTTATACGAAAGCTCTTCTATTTTACCTATGTCGTGAAGCGCCGTACCACATAAAAGCAGATCAAGGTCTATATCCTTGTATTCTGAAGCAATAAGTTTGACAAGTTCAACACAAGCAAGCGTATGTTCAATTAGCCCGCCTATATATGGGTGATGAAAATCGCTGGCAGCAGGAGCGGTCCTAAATTTTTCAGAGATGTCTTTATCTAAAAATATGCTGTTTATCAACGCCTTAAGATGGGGATTTTTAACCAATTTCATATTAGATAAGAAATCTTCAAACATTTCGTCTCTATTTTTATCTGAAACAGGCATATAAAGCGAGATATCTACTGATTTTTCGCTTGTTTTTTCTATAGAGTCTATTTTTAGCTGGGGGTAATTTCTGTAGAATTCTACCTTTGCTTTCACTTTAATAAAATCATCTACGCTAAAAGAGTCGAATAATGATTTTAAAGCATCCCATTTACGGCAGTCCACCATGCCTGTTTTATCGGAAAGCTCGAGTGAGATATACGGATTACCGTTTTTGGTAATATCGAAAGATTTTTCTCTTACAAGATAAACTGATTCTACTGTTTCTCCCTCTCTTAAATCGCTTATAAATCTATGAACCATGTCTGAATTATATACCTAAGATAATTTGATTACAACAAAAAAAGACAGGCTGAGATTGAGGTTGAGATTAAGAAAAAATACTATATTTCTCAACCTCAGCTTCAATTTTAACCTTTTATTTATTTCCGCTTAGAATAAAAATTCCTTACGCTATTCACGACTTCTCCGGGGTTATCTACGATACAAAATATATCCAAATCATCTCCTGATATGCGGTTCATGTTAAGCATTGATTTCTTAATCCAATCTATCAGGCCTTTCCAGTATTCGCTCCCTACCAATATCACGGGAAATTTTTCCATCCTCTGCGTCTGAATAAGTGTTATAGTCTCAAAAAATTCATCCATCGTGCCGAATCCGCCTGGAAATATCACAGACGCCTTTGCGTATTTTAAAAACATCACTTTCCTGCAGAAAAAATATCTGAAATCCAGCAGTTTTGTTATAAATTTATTAGGTTTCTGCACAACAGGTACCTGTATGTTCAAGCCTATGGAGACAATACCTGCTTTTTTAGCGCCTTTATTCGCCGCTTCCATTATGCCTGGGCCAGCACCTGTAATTATTGCGTAACCGTCCTTGGCCAATAAAAATGCGATTTCTTCGGCTAATTTATAATATTTATCGCTTGATTTTGCCCTGGCTGAGCCAAATATAGTAACTGCAGGGCCTATCTTAGCGAGCTCCTCAAACCCTTCCACAAACTCAGACATAATTCTGAATATACGCCACGGATCCTGCGTAGTAAAATCATCTCTTTCAAACATATTGAACACCCTCCATTCTTGTTGTCTGACTCTATCATTACAGATAAAAAATTATTCTATTGCCTTATTCATATAATCATTAAAATCCACTTCGCCTGAAAGCTCCTGCTTAACCATGCGTATACGGTCTGCAACATAAGGATGAGACCGGTAGTTGGTGTATGGCCTTATTGGTGCAGCCTTATCTGATTGCTGCAGCTTCTTAAGAAGGCTTACCACTGCCCATGGATCATAACCAGCCTCTTTTAAATATTTGACCGCAAGCTTATCAGCCAACGCCTCATCCTCTCTTGAATACGACATGATCAGCTGGCCGAAAGCAGAGTCAATGCGGCCGGTATCTCTTCCGCCAGCTCTTGTAACAGCCATCAATATACGCAGTATATCATATCCAACGCTTCCTTGTAGCCTTTTTATAGAATGCCTGGCTACCACATGTGCTATTTCATGGGCAATAACCGCCGCAAGCTCATCATCTTCAGAAACCTTATCCACAAGACCTTTAAAAACAAATACATATCCTCCGGGCAAAGCAAATGCATTCATGTCATCTTTATCTATAACTCTAAATGAATATTTTACCTCTTTCCTGTCGCTGACAGAAGCAATTTTCTGGCCAATGTTATTAACGCGCTCTGTCATTAACGGGTCAGGATCCAGTTTTATCTCTTTGCTTTTCTCAATACTCTCCGCAATGCTTTTCCCTATATTTACTTCTTTATCAGTCCCCACAAACATAATATCTTCCTTGCCTGTGGCAGTATTATATTCCTGCGTAGCGCAGCCGGAGACAAAACCTATTATAAGTATTATAAGAATAACGGCGCTCTTATCCATACAGAATCAGTTTATTCTAAAAACCCCGCATCGTCAAATACATTTTAATATACTTTATTACCCGGCATTATAACTACATTATTTCCACAGAAACATTCGCGAGGCCTTTTTCAAGATCGGCTATCTTTGAAAAAGCTTGTTTGGTGAGGTCTATGGTTCGATTCAATCTTTTGGCAGGGCCCCTGTCATTAACACGGACAATGACAGATTTACCGTTTTCAAGGTTTGTTACTTTTAACATGGTATTGAATGGTAGGTCCCAGATAGCGCAGGTAAGCGCAGAATCATCAAAACTTTCCATATTAGCCGTGGTTAATAAAATTCCGGGGTCATTTTGAGAATACCATGACGCCTGGCCCCTGATAACAATAGAACTGGGACCAGCCTCTTTTAGAGAAAAAGCCACAGTTATCAGAACTATCAATACAACTGCGGCTTTCTTCATCTGGAGACTCCTCAAATTTTTGCTTTGCAAAAATTTGATCCCGAGTCCCGATTTATCGGGACGAGGGGCCAAATAAAAAAACCTATTCGGCCTTTTGGCAGAATAGGTTTTTAATTTCGGTAATCCAGCCACCTTAACCCTTTAGGGCTTTAGGCCTGTGACTTTGCGCCCCATTCTTTCGAATGGTTTGCCTTTGTCGTAATACTATTCGGTTATCTCTATGAATAAGTATGCCACAGATTTTCTAAAAAACAAGGGCTGGTGTGAAACGAACGCAGTGAGTTTCGCGTTAAAAGATATTTACTATAATAATTCAGCAGCGAGTGATGCGAGCCCCGAGCGCTCGTTCTTGGTAAGAGTTACATGCCCGAACATTTCCTGGCCTTTCATGCGCTCAACAGCGTAGCTGAGGCCGTTGGAAGATGAATCAAGATACGGGCTGTCTATCTGGTAAGGGTCTCCTGTAAGAACCATCTTTGTATTATTTCCCGCGCGGCTTACAACTGTTTTTATTTCATGAGGCGTAAGATTCTGCGCTTCGTCTATAATTATAAATTGATTAGGGATGCTTCTCCCTCTCATATAGGTAAGAGCTTCTAATTGCAAAAGGTCGCATTCAATTAAACCATCGACGTGTTCTTTTCTTTTTCTTATAGTAAGGATATATTCCAGATTATCGTAAATAGGCTGCATCCAGTTTACAAGCTTTTCTTCTTTTGTTCCAGGAAGATAACCTATATCTTTTCCCATAGGTATTACAGGCCTTGAAACAAGCATCCTTTTATAGCCATGTTCATCCACTGTCTTTTTTAATCCTGCTGCAAGGGCAAGAAGCGTTTTGCCTGTACCTGCCGCTCCAACAAGCGTTACAAGTTTTATATTGTCGTCCAGAAGAAGGTCCAGGGCAATTGCCTGTTCTTTATTTCTGGGCTTTATGCCCCATGCGTCCCCCTGATCTGGTTTTAAAAGTACTGCGCTTTTCTGCTTTGCGTCATATCTCCCCAAGGCTGTATGCTTATTGGCTGAATTGTCTTTTAATAATATATATTGATTTGGAAATAAATTATTATCCTTTGTTACAAAAAATTTCTTTTCATAAAAACTATCTATCTCTTTTGCGCTGACTTCTATTTCTTTCCAACCGCTATACAAGCTGTCTATGTCCACTTTTTGTTTTTCGAAATCAACTGCATTTATGCCCAATGCATCTGCTTTTATTCTGGCGTTTATATCTTTTGAAACGAATATAACCTGGTTGCCTTTTTGCTGCAGGTCATATGCAACCATTAAGATCCTGTTATCCCTTTCATGAGGCGCTATATTCAACAGCCCCTTTGCGTCAACGTGCATTACAATGCGCAGCATCCCTCCATTTTCAAGGGGCACTCCTGCGCCGAGTTTTCCATGCTCTCTCAAATCATCCAGCATTCTTATTGCTGCGCGGGCGTTTCTGCCTTTTTCATCAGTATCTTTCTTGAATATGTCCAGCTCTTCAATAACATCAATAGGCAGAACTACTTCATTATCCGCAAATGCATTAATTGCATCTGCATTATGAATAATCACATTTGTATCAAGCACGAATATTTTTCTCATGGCATCTATTATACACAATTATGTGTTAATGTAAACATCTTTTGGTCAACCTGCCAGGTTACCCACGTGGGTAACCTGGCAGGTTGACCATGGTTTATATTATTCTAGTATTATATTCTTTATTTTTGCCAATTCTCTTTGATAAGAAATCCTGTCTTCTACAAATTTTTTATACTCCTCCGGCTTAATATCTAATACACTGTCATATTCACAAATGCCCTCTTTGTTACCGGAAATATATTCCCGGTAAGAAGACCATTTCCAGTCTTCCGGATTATTAATTATATACGCTGTAACAGGATTTAAATGAATATATCTTGTTAAATGAAGTAACTGCGAATCACTTTCTACAAGCACTTTTTTAAAACTACTCTCCCATAATGGCCCTTTGCGATTATGTTTTATATTAAAATAGCGCGAATAACTATTAAACACGTTGTTTATAAAAACTGAAATCCCTTTATCTTCCATTTGTTTGAGCACTAAATGTATATGCGTCGGCATAACGCAATAACAAATAATCTGCACAAGTCTTTTAGGGTCAAGTTGTTTAACCTGCATATTCCTTTCCTTGAACCTCGAAAAACTAGTAAAAGGCCTTTCGATTCTATAATATTCAACAACTTCGCGCATTCTTGAATATTCAAAATCATTATTAAATATCACATATTCTGCGATACTTTTACTATAAACATGGTATATTTCGCCTGTAACAACACGCTGACTATCCATATTTGTCCCCTCCTATAGTTTTACCTTTGGTCAACCTGCCAGGTTACCCAAGCGGGTAACCTGGCAGGTTGACCATGGTTCTCTTGTTATATAAGACACATGTAGAGGGAATTTTCTTTCAAAAAAATTTATATTTTTTCTATAGGCTTGGAAAATTGGGGATGCGTGAAAAAATATGGGAAATAAAAAACCCCTGGAGGATTGCTCCCCCAGGGGTTTTGAACTGCTGAACTAATGTTAGATTAGAAGCTAACCTTTACATCAGCCATGACTGTTGTTGCTGGATCGTTGTTGTCTTTTAAAAATGTTTTGCCTGGTAAGAAATATCCTGCTGTTAAACCAAGCTTCACATCTTCTGTATAATCATAACCTAATGAAAGATCTAATTCTTGCCCTAACTTCTTGTCGTCCCTTACATTAGGAGCTGATGTACCCAAGGTCCTTGTAGTGACATCAAGATCTGTCCATTTCTGCGCTAGCAAAAAGTAGTAATAATCAGCTGCTATTGTCAAATCCTGTACAGGAACCACTGATGCCATTACATTGATTGTGCTGCCGTTTGAATCCACGCCGTCGTTATTGCCGTCAAAAATCCTATTAGCAACTATACCGTGTGTCTGGTCTTCAAACGAGGTATCCCATGCTTTATATTTGCTTACACCTGTTGTA